>Ga0105240_10008308_pt1 | contig 14855 bp, 12 predicted proteins | sample KBSC54metaG_FD_80426 | JGI IMG/M metagenome (GOLD analysis project Ga0105240, IMG submission 80426) | Corn rhizosphere microbial communities from Kellogg Biological Station, Michigan, USA - KBS C5-4 metaG | ecosystem: Host-associated > Plants > Roots > Rhizosphere > Soil | place: Michigan, USA... | reverse complement strand
TTCATCAACTGCAGCAGCGCGTCGGCCGCCGGCAGCGTGTGGTTCCGCGATACGCAGCGCACCAGCGGAGGCGCGGTGCTGAACCACAACCAGAGCCGGCGCGCCTGCTTCGGCCTCGAATCCATCCTCGCCAACGACATCAAGGGATAAGCCGCCATGCGTATTCGACCGTTGATGCTGGCCCTGCTCGCCGGCGCCCTGCCGCTGTCCGCCTTCGCCGCCACGCAGAACCTGTTGCCGCCGCAGGCCGGCGACCTGGTGCCCACGCTGGTGCATGCGCGCATGGCCAGTCCGACTGCCGCGGTATCCAGCCGCCTCGCGCCGGCCGCGCCGCAGGTGCATGTGGAACGGCAGCCGATCCAGGTGAGCTGGGCGCTGAATCCCACCGCTGCGCTGGAAGCGACGCCGCCGCCCGTGCGCCGCGAAAGCCGCGAGTACTGGCGCGAGGTGAGCGATACCGAACTGCAGCGCGGCGTCGAACTGAGCACCACCGCGCCCGGCGCGATCATCCGCCTCAGCCCCGGCCAGGGTGGCGCGCGCATCCAGCCGGCCGACCTGCAGCTGCAGATCGGCGGCAAGCGCTTCGACGGCAATGCAGCCACGCGCCACGCCGCCGACAGCGCGCAACTGCAGGCGGCGGGCATGGACGCGACCGAGGCTTCGATGGCCTTGCAGCTGCGCCCCGAGCTCGGCGCGGGCCGCACCATGCTGCAGACGTCGAAAGCGCGTGGCCGCTACGTCGTCTATGTGTATGAACCGCAGAGCCCGCTGGTGGTGGATGCCCAGGCCAGCCGTCCCGAACTGCTGCTCGGCGGCAATCTGCAGGTGTCGTTGAATCTGCGCGATGGCGCCCAGCACCGTGGCTTGAATGAAGCCACCGGCGTGCTGCGCTCGCCCGATGGCGATACCACGCCCGTCAGCTTCCAGCGGCAGTCCGACGGCAGCTACATCGCTAGCGCCAGCCCCGCGAAGCAGGCCAATGTGCCTGGCCTGTGGGAACTGCAGAGCACCGTCACCGGCACCGATGCCAACGGGCGCGAAGTGCGGCGCAACGTCAACACGGCGTTCGCGGTCGCGGTGCCGGATGCACGTTTCATCGGCAGCGCCGAACCGCGCAAGGCCAGCGATGGCGGGATCGATATCGCGCTGGGCGTGGACGTTCAAAGCGGCAGCCGCTATGCGGTCTCCGGCGTGCTGTATGGCCGTGGCGCGGACGGCCAGGCGACACCTGTCGCCTATGCGCAATCGGCCGCGTGGCTGGAAGCGGGCAGCGGCGAGCTGCATCTGCATTTCGATCCGGCCAGCGTGCATGGCGCGGCGCCGCCGTATGAACTGCGCGACCTGCGCCTGCAAGATCAGCCGGCGATGGGCCTGGTCGAGCGGCGCGCCAGCGCCTTGCGCTTCTCGTTGTAAATCGGTGTGCGGCCGGGGTGTTCCGCCATTCCCGGCCGCGCGCCTGACGGCCTGCGGCGTACTGGTCACCGTCCTCGGCCGCGCACATGCTGCTGCGCGGGGTGCTCCTGGTGCAGCTGCCGCTCCGGCTGGACGGGCCGCAACGCGGCGTACTTCAGCATCGCCTCCGGCCAACGCTGGCTGCTGCTCTCGACGGAAGTACGTGCCAGCTCCTGGATCGAACCGCCCGCGATCGTTCGCCACGGCTTGCCGGGCGCCTGGACCACGAAGGCCTTGCCGTCTTCGACATGCACCGCATCGATGCGGACGCAGCCCTTGTTGCGCGCCTCCACCACCAGCGCCGCGGCCAGGTTCCGGTAAACGCGATCCGGATACTCAAGTCCCTGCTTCTTCAGGTCGGCCAGTACCCGGCCGTACCATGCATGATCAGGGTGATGTCGTTGCCACAGGCGTACCGTGTGCGGAAGTTGCGACTCGTCGCGCAGCTTTGCGCTTTTATCCACGTAGTTTATCGATTTCGCGTAGCCTTCAAGATTGATGCCGTTTGCCTTGACGGCATCCTCTGACATGCCCAGGGCACCCATATCGATCCGCAATCGATGTCTTGCCCCTGTCCGATGCGATTGGTTGTAAAGCTCGCATTGCGCTGCATAACTGACGGCGTGCGCACCACAAGCATTGATGTGACTCGACTTCTTGTCATAGAGGTAGCCATCGTCGTCATCGACATGGAACCTTGCCACACCCTCGATATTCCGTTTCGATAAGCCCACGTAGTTATCCTTGTCGCGCCTTACGTCTGGGCTGGGCTTACCGCGCCAGGACAAGAAGTAATCGCGGGCGGAATGCCACAGGCGCAAGCCAAGACCCGGCTTCTCCCCTGGAAGCCTCTGCGCCGGCCTTCCCGTTGCCGCATTCGCCGCGCTCGCCATGGCATTCATGCGCGCTATTTCCGCACGCGCCTCATGGCGCTCATGGACCGAAACATACTTAGCGATCGGACCCGTATAGTCGTGCGTGGCCTTGCCGGACCGGGCGACTTTCGCAAAGCTCCGCTGCGTTCGATCCAGATCCCTTTGAAATTTTCCTGCATCGAGGCCACGCTGCAGCGCGTACGCAAGATGACTGGCCGACCTGAAGGGTTGAGCCCAATTTTCGCGGGCGAACGACAGCCCCCCAGGATTGAGATGCATCGTCCCGTCCTGATCGACCCGATCGCGCCCCGGCCCCAGCTCATCCTGCAGCTCGATACGCCGCACGACGCCTTTCTTCACCGCCATTTCGAACTGCATCGCCAAGCCGGGCGAAGTGATCATAAGTTCCTTGAGACCGCGGACGTGTTGCGGATCAACGCCTGGCTCCCACGCAAAACGGTCGATCACGCCATTGGCCTGCTTGCTCAGCGACTCTACGGCAAGGCCGAAATCGCGCGCGTTGATCATGGCGTCGACGTCCGTCGCTGCAGCCGGGCCGGCTCGACGGATCGTGGTCTTCTGTGATGGCATGGATCTCTCCTTGATAAGTGCATAGGTTCCTGGTGGCGAGCGCCAGCCACCTCCAACTGGGCTGCTCCCGTCTGGCGTCGACAGCGTCTATCGCCTCCATGCAGGCTGACTCGGCGGTACGGAACGCAGGTTTCGCTGCTGTCCCGGCTGACGTCCCCGCAACCCCTCCAGCCGCTGCTGCAGCGCCTGAAACTGCTGCTCCAGCGCCTGCTCCGGCAGCTGCTCCTGCACCGCTTGCACCTGCCGCTGCAGCATCTGCAGCTTCTGCAACGCCTGCTGCTGCTCCTTCATCTGCCGCTCGCGCATCTCCTGCTCGCGCACTCCCTGCTGCAGCTGCAGCTTATGATGCTGGTGCGCCTGCTGCTGCAGCCTGTGCCGCAGCTCAACCTGCACATTCGCATGCAGCCCGAGCTGCAGCGCATGCCCCATCTTCAGTTGCTGTAGAAGCTCCTTTCGCTGCTCCTGCGTATCCTGCTGCAGGGTCTGCACATGCTGTGGCAGCGCCTGCTGTTTCGTCTGATGGTTTCGCTTGATCTCCTGCATCGAGGGCGCAGAAGCTTGATCGTGGATCCGAGGCGGAAGGGACGGCGACTCCTGCAGGGCGGCCTGCCGGAGATTCCGTGCGTCAGCGTTCCAGCGCATGCAGCTGGTCTCGAACGGCACCGTCTGCAACTCCGACATTTCAGTGATCATTATCGCCATCCTGCGGTTATCGCTTTGGCTTTGCACGGCCACGATTTCCGATCCACGCATACGGACCTCATCGATGCGGATGCACTTGCCGCTTGCCTTCACCAGCAGCGCCGCGGCGATATTCGAGCAGGCAAGCGCTGAGAGGGAGCCCGGCAAGCCGCGCACCTTGCTCAAGGTCTGGAGATACAGGTTGTGGTCCGGGTGACCGGGCTGGTCGAGTTTCGAAATAGGCGGAGCGAAGGTTCCACACACCGGCATGCCGTCGCTCCTGTCTACATAGCGCAAACGGGCAACGGCTTCTGCATTGCAGCCATGCCTGGCGGCATGGTTCGCGATGGTTTCCGCGGACAGGCCCAGTGCCTTTGCATCAATACGCACGGCGGGAGCTGATGCTCCATCGCCGCTTGCCGGGTAGCGATCGTGCTCCAATTGCGCGATGTACCCGACCAGACCAGCGGGATAGCGAGCTCGAAGCGAGTTGCCGAGATGCCCGCGATTGGTGAAGGCTCCGTTGACGGCATGGTCGCCGGCGGCGACGTTCTGCGCGACGGCCCTGATGTTTTTCTCTGAAGCGGCCAGGTAATGCTGATGATCGCGCACCACCATGCCCGAGTACGCAAAGTCCGGCGGCAGCACATCGCTGCCCAACTTGAAGTGCCGGTACCAGCGAGAATGCCTCGAGCCCGGTTCAACCGGCTTTACCGGCGGATTACCGGCCGCCTTGTGCATGGCACTGACCATCGCGTTCCAGCGCGCGATCTCCGCGGCGGCCTGATAGCGCCGCTGGGCATCCAAGTATTTGCGCAACACGCCGGTGTAGTTTCGTTCCCGGCTGCCGGGCCTGATGATTCGCTCGACCCTCTTCCTGAAGCGGTCGAATTTACTCCCCCGCTGCCCAGGCCATTCACTGACGCCGGACCTGGCGATTCTCCTTGCTTTATCTCGAATCAGATTGAGCTTGGCTGCTTGTCCATCGTGATCGAAAGCGCGCTGCATCTGATAACCGAGGTATCCGATTCGCTTGAAATGGTTGCTCCTGTCTGTAGTCATCGAAAGCATGCGCGGATCCAGATGCAGCTTGCGATCGCTGCCGGAGTATCCGCTCTTCACCTGTGGACCGCTCCGCAGCACGATGCGCAGCCCTCCTTTTGCCACTACTTGATCGAACTTCTCGGCGAGCAGGGGCGAAGACTCGATAAGGCCCTTAAGACTTTCGTACTGCTCTGGGGTAACGCCTTGCGACCGGCCGAATTCATCGATGACCGATCTGGATTTATCACTCAATGGCATGACATATCTCTCCTTGATTGTGACTCTGGCATTCATGCACCGAAGAGGGTGGCCCGCACACACTCCTGTCGACGGGACCGCGTTTTCTATCTGGAGCGGGACGCTCGGATGCGGCGGCTCGACCGGCGAGGCCTGTCTGGCCTGGCGCTGCGAACGCCGCGGGCATTCATAAGGCGCGCCCCCGCAGGTGTTGCGAAGGAGCTTGAATCGGCGGGGATGACTGCTCCGCCTTGGCGCATCGCAAAGCGTCGTAACTCCGTACGCCGGCCAACCAACGCCGGCTGCTATCCTCGACGGACATGCCGACTCGCTCCCGGATACTGCCGCCGGCCGCGATCTGCCGTGGCGTACCCGGCGCCAGCACGACAAAAGCTTTTCCAGCTTCAACGTAAACAGTATCGATACCGATCATCCCCTGCTCTCGCGAGTCAGCCAGCAGAGCCGCGGCGAGATTCCGCAAGCCACGCGGTGAGCACCCGGTATCCAGCTCCTTCAGGCAGGCGAGCAGGCGACCGTACCGCCAGTGATCGGGATGATCTCGCTGGCACAGGCGCATCGTATGCGGCAAGTTCGAGTCCTCCCGTATCCCGCCGCTCTTATCCACATAAGCTATCGAATCCGCATAACCATTCAGATTGACACCGTTCTCCTTGACGGTGTCCTCAGACAGGCCCAAAGCCGCCATATCGATACGCACCCGATGCCTTGATCCACCCAGCTGCTGCCGGTGAAGCTCGCATTGCGCCGCATAGCCGACGGCATATCTGCCGTAATAGTTGGCGAGATCCGAGTTCCGGGTGTAGCCATAACCCTGCTTCGAGTCGAAGCGATACTTGGCCAGACTCGCGATGTTCTTGTTCGAAGCGGCCACATGATCATAGGCCGTTGCTTTACCAAAGCAGGATCTGAAGTAATCGCGGACGGTACGAAGGGCGCGCACGACGAAGTTCGCCTTGCCGGCGTTCCGCGGCTCCCAATCGGCGCTTACCTTGGCATTTCTGCTCGCGATGTCGGCGCGTGTTTCGTAGCTCCGATAGTTGGAAATGTAATCACGAACAGCGCCGGTATAGTCGTGCGTCGACCGGTTGGAGCAGGCAACCTCCGTGAACTTCTCCCGTGATCGAGCCAGCCGCTTCTCCAGCCTGCCTTTATCGAGCCCGTATTGCAGCGTGCGGGCAAAGCGACCGACCGACTTGAGGAAACTGGCCCTGCTTTCCGGACCGAACGATAGAACTCCGGGACTGAGGCGCAGGACGCCATCGCCATCGATTCGTTGGCGCCCAGGCTCCGTTCCGCGCAGCAACTCGATGTGCCGCACAACGCCCTTCTTCGCCGCCGTATCGAACTGGATGGCCAGCGCGGGCGAACCGATCAGAAGATCCTTCAGTCTGCGGACATGCAGCAGTGTCACGCCCTGGGCCTGGCCGAACTCCTCGATCAGTTCATTAGCTTTCGGGCTCAATCCATTCACGAGCCTTCCAGGCTTCCCTGCCTGCTCGTCCTGCGCGGGCATCGCATCGCGATCCCACCAATAATCAGCCGTGCTGTTCGGCGCCATGAATCTCTCCCTGATCGTGGCATTGGCCACGGTTGCATGTGCGAAACGGCGAGAACAGCTTCGACGTCATCCGCGAACCTCGAGAGGCAGGCGGCGGCTCGGCCGGGCTGACTCGCCTCCCGGTGCGCGGAGCAACTACAGGCTTGGAGTAGCCGGCCCCTGCGGTAAGGACGGCTGCGGGCTCTGGTGCGTGGCGGCCTGTTGCAGCTCGCGCATGACGTCATCCCATGGTCGAAGATTGGCTTGTGCCAGCGCCTGCTCGGGCCGGATCTTCATGCGCTGACTCTCCAGCAAACCGTCCCAGAGCTGAGAGCTCACATCGACGTGGGTGCCGACAGCCTGCTGGATATCAATCGCAACCGCACTGCCCCAAGGCTTTCCGGCATCCTTCACAGCCCATAGGCGAGTCCCGTCCAGATGGATGGCGTCGATGCGGATACCGTTCTTGCCGGCTTCCACCATCAGCGCTGCAGCCAGATTTGGCTGGACGAAAGCAGGCAAGGTGCTATCAAGCTTGTGCACTTTATCCAGCACATCGCGATACAGCGCATGATCGCGATGGCGCTCGTCGCTGAGTTTCAATGGACGATCCTGGTCAGTGCCTTGGGATGGACCGAAATCCCTGCACACAGGCGTCCCGCTGCTCTTGTCCAGGTAGCGCATCCGGGCAAGACCGTCGCCATTACCCTCCCTGTTGCGCGCGTGCTCCGCCAGAACATCCTGCGTAAGCCCCAGAGCGGTGGCATCGATGCGCACCTTTGGCAGTGCCCCGTCAGCATAGGTCGGATGGCGATTGCGCTCACACCGGGCGATATGGCTGACCAGGTCCACGGCGTAAGGCTCAGGGCGATTCCGGCCGCCAAGATGGCCGCGATTGGTAAAAGCGCTGTTCACTGCATGGTCGCCCCACGCAACGTTGTGCGCCACCGCGCGGATATTGCGCTCCAACATGGGCACGAACAGCTGATCGTCGCGCACCACGCTGCCGGCGAATTTGGAGTCGGCGGGAAGCTGATTGCCGGCCACCTCGAAATGCCCGTACCAGCGCGTGTGCTTGGCATTGGGGTCGGCCGGCCTTACCTCCGGGTTGCCGTTCTCCTTATGCAAGGCGCTGACGATGGCATTCCAGCGCCCGATCTCCGCCATGGCTTGATAGCTGCGCTTGGTGTCGATGTGCTTCTTGATCGCATGGGTGTAATTGCGCTCATGATTACCCGGCCTGGCGATGCGCCGCACTTTGTCCTTGATGCGGCCGATCCGGCTCCTTGGCGAGCTATGCTCGCGATCGCCGGACTTGGCGATCCTTCGCACCTTCTCATCGATCCTGGCCAGCTTGGTCATCTGTTCCTTGTCATGCAGGGCGCGCTGCAACTCATAGCCGAGAGTGCCGATCCGCTTGAAGTAATGAGCCCGATCTTCCGTCCTCACCAGCATGCGCGGATCGAGGTAAAGCTCCTGATACTGACGCGAATACCCTCCCTGGGGGTGGCGCTCGTGGGTCAGCGCGATGCGCAAGCCCTGCTTGTCCACCAGTTCATTGAACTTTTCGGTGAGCAGCGGCGAGGAATCGACCAGGTCCAGCAGATTCCGATGGTGTTCGCCGCTAACGCCTGGTGACCGACCGAACTCGTCGATCGCCGCTCTGGCTTTCTGGCTCAATGGCATGACAGATCTCTCCTTGATGATGGCGATAGCTTGGATTCGATCGAATGGAGCGGAATCCACACGCTTCCATCGACGGATTCGAGGCTATCAAGCCAAATGCTCCATTCATGCCGGCCAGGCTTTGAACCGGCTCAATCGACACTATTTTCGTTCAGTGCCGACATTCACTCGGGATCCGGCGCGCAGACGCGTGCGTTCCATGACGCCGCGCTGCGCCATGGATCCCTCGAAATGATCGATGCTCGCGGCGATGCACTCGGCATCGCCGCAGCCTTTCATTCGGTACTGGCCTGCTCCGGCTTCCACTGCGCCAGGAAATCCGCCAACCGTTCCGGCCGTCCCAGATAGAAACCTTGCGCTCCATCGCAGCCGTGCCGATACAGCCACTGATACTGCGCCGGCCGCTCGATACCTTCGGCGATCACGCGTATGCCCAGGCTCTTGCCGAGCGCGATGATGGCATCGCAGATCGTCGCCGATCTGGCATCGCTGTCGACATCGCGGATGAAAGCCTGATCGATCTTCAGCATGTCGATCGGCAGATCACGCAGGTAGGAAAGGCTGGAGAAGCCCGTGCCGAAATCGTCCAGCGCCACCGTGACGCCATCGGCACGCAGCTGGCGCATCACCTCGATGGCCTTGTCGCGATGTTCGATCAGGCAGCTTTCGGTGAGCTCGATATGGATGGCATGGCCGGCCAGCGCATACGCCGCGCGCACGGCGCGCAGGTTGCCCACCAGATCGCTGCCGCGCAGTTCCGCCGGCGAGATATTGACCCCGATCGGCAGCTCGTCGAAGCCGGCCTCCTTCAGCTCCAGACTGGCCTTGGCGACCTGATTGAGCACCCAGCGTCCCAGCGGCACGATCAGGCCCGACTCCTCGCATACCGGGATAAAGGTGGACGGCGGAATCAGCGAACCATCGGCCTGCGGCCAGCGCATCAGCGCTTCCAGGCCGATCAGGCGCCGCCCGGGAAAATCGGTGATCGGCTGGAAGTACATCTCGAACTCATGCCGCCGCACGGCACGGCGCAGGCTGGCGGAGAACTGCATGCGCTCCTTGGACTGCTGCGCCAGCGACGGCTCGAAGTAATGCACCGAGCGATGGCTGCGCACATGCGCATGCGCGGCCAGGGCGGCGCGCGCGAACAGCAGCTCGCCTTGCGCGCCATCGCGCGGATGCGCGGCGACGCCGACCACCAGTTCGATCAGGTGCTGGGTTTCCTCGAAATACAGCGGCTCGACGGCGCACTGCACGATGGCCTGCAGCCGGGCTTCGCCCATGTGCTCGCGTGGCGCCACCCAGGCGAACGACTCGTCGTTCACCGCGGCCAGGAACTCGTCGTTGCCCACGCGCTCGCGCAGGCGTGCCGTCATCGCGCGCAGCACGCCGGCGGCGACGTTGATGCCGAAGGTATCGGCGATCGCGTCCATGCCGATCAGCTGCAGATAAGCGATGCCGAAGTCGTCGCCTTGCTTGATCAGCTCATCCAGCCGGGTCAGCAGCGCATGCTGGTTGGGCAGCCTGGTCACCGCATCGTGCGAGGCGCGATACGCCAGCTCGCGCTCGCCGGCCAGCTGCAGCCCGACATCCTCGGCCAGCACCAGGCGCGCGGCGACGCCATTGAAGACGATGTCGGCGGCGTGGATGCGCACGTCGATGTGCTGGCCCTGCCTGGTCCGATGCGCCCACACCCGCGGCCCGCCGCGAGCTTCCCCGGCGCTGGCCAGGTGCTCGACCAGGCCGGGCTGTTCCGCGCTGTCGCGCAGATCGAAAATGGTCATGCCGAGGAATTCCTCGCGCGTATAGCCGTAGGCGCGCACCGCCGCGGCATTGACCTCCAGGAAGCGCGAGGTGGCGGCATCGAACACCCAGAACGGCAGCGGGTTGTGCTCGAACAGCGAATGGAAGCGATGCTCGCTTTCGGCCTGGCGCCGATGCGCCTCCCACTGCTCGGTCACGTCGACCACCGTGCCGGTCATGAACTGCAGGCCATCGTGATCGACCACCACCTGCCCGCCCGCGGAGAGGCAGCGCTCGGCGCCGCCCGCCTTGCGGATGCGGAACTCCGCGCGCAGCGTCTGCCGGTTGCGCCAGGCCGCGCCGACCTGCGCGATCAGCGGCGCGCGGTCCGCCGGATGCACCAGCGCCAGGAACTCGCGCACGCTCGCCGCCTTGCTCCCCTGCGGCAGCCCGAAGATCTCGCCTTCCTCGTCGGTGCAGCCCAGGCGCCCGTGCTGGAAACTCCAGATGGCGGTCCGTCCGACCCGCTGCGCGGTATGCAGCTCCTGCGTCTTGGCCTGCAGATGCGCGATGTAATAGCGCTGCACCTTGGCCGATCGATGGATCACGCCGAGCAGGCTGACGAAGGCGAACAGATAGAACAGATAGAACGCGGACGCCGCCACCACCTGGCGATGCCAGGCGGCGAGCGCCTTCGGGTAGGGGATGTTGGCGACCACCTTGAACGGATACGGCTCGATCCGCGCGGTGGCACGCAACGGCAGCGGCCCCTGCCAGCCGAACAGCTCGCGCATCCACCATGGCGCGGCCACCGTCGGCGGATCGCCGGCCGCCGCGGTATTGCCACCCTGCACGATGATCCTGCCCTGCGCGTCTTCGAGCGCGAAGAAGATATCGCTGGCATTGGGGGCGTTCGCCACCGCATGCTCGATGGCGGACACCTGCATGTCCGCCACGATCCGCCGCTGCTCGTCGAACGGCGCGGCGACGTACATCACCTGGCCGCCCGGCGTGTTCTCCACCGGGCCGAAACAAGGCGCGCCGGCCTGGCGCAGCTCGCGCGCGTCGCAGGAGGCCCACACCGTGCCGGTGGAAACCTCCGGCGGCGAACCGCCGGGACTGCCCTGCGCGTCCACCACGTTGATATGCAGAATCTGCGGTTGCCGCCGCATGATCTCCGCCACCAGGCCCTTGAGCAGCACCTCGCTCTGCTCCGGCGCCGTGCTGTGCAGCCGGTTCGACTCCTCCGCGATGAAGGTCAGCGAGTTGGCGCTGAAACGCAGCGGCATGCGCGCCGCCTGCGACACGTGGGCCGCCACTTCATGCGTGCGATGGCTGCTCTCGCCGAGCTGGGCGCGCAGATCCGACCGTAGCCCGCTCATCAGCACCGCGAACAGCAGGATGGCGGTGATGCTGCCGAACACGAAAATGCTCAACAGGGATGGCCCCTTCGGCGGGTCGCTCATCGTCGCCATGGCCTGCGTGTGTCCTCCCCCTGACGCCGTTCGAACGGATCGGCCCGGTGGCCAGGGACAGCTGCGCGCTTCCTGTGGGCATGGAAGTCCGTTGGCATGGGACGACGATAACGCTAGTGCCGTGGTCAGGCCATAGGGTGATGCCGCGCGTCCGGCATCGCTACGGCTTCTTTCGTGACGCAAGGCTCACGATGGGCGCGCGCCGCGCGCCGGCGTCACCACGGCGATGCGATGGCGCATGTCCCATGTAGCGAAGCAGGCTGAGCGATACGGGACACCGATGCGTGCGCCCGGTTCCGACAGCTGCATGAGCTTCAGCTCTTCGCCTTGCGGTACAGGCGAAGAAAATCCTCGGCGGCGTCGCTGGCCCGCTGTTCGGCCTCCTCTGCCCCGGGCGCGTCACGCAGGCGCAGCAGCAGGCTGACCATCAGGTCGCGCCACAGCAGGGCGAGGTAGCGCGCGCTCAGCTCATCCGCATCGCCGGCGACGAGCAGGCCGGCGGTCTGCGCCTGCGCCACGATGTCGCGCGCCGTCGTGCGGATCGACGCGCGGGCGGTCTCCAGCGTCGCCGCCACTTCAGGCGCGCGCTGCGCCTCGTTGATCGCGAGCCGGAATACCGCCATCACGCCGGGATGGGTCACTTCGCGCAATACCGTTGCGCCAAGCCGGGTAAGCATGGCCGCCAGTTCCTGGCGATGGCGCGGAGCCGGCAATCCATGCGGCAGCTGCATGCGCCCGGCGCGATCGGCGATGCATGCGGCGAGCATCGCCTGCTTGCTGCCGAACAGCGCGTAGAGCTCGCGCTTGGATACCTGGGCGCGCGTGGCGATCTTCAAGGTGCTCGCCTCGGTATAGCCGAGCTCCATGAAGGTCTCCATCGCGGCATCCAGGATCCGCTCGCGCACGGGCGATGGAGCGTCCTCGACGCTGGCCGGCCTTTTCACAAATGAATCCTTGCATCGGTACCGGGTAGTACCGTAGCATGACTTTCGCTGGTACCGCTCAGTACCGCCATTTACCGCGGCAGCGTCGCGCCACGGCATTCCAGGCATCGACCCAGGCCAGGCCGAGGGGGTCTCTCATGTCATCCGCAACCATCTTCAACATGCAGCTCGTCCTGGGCTATGTGGCCTGGCTGCTCTGCTTCCGTACGTACCTGTGGCCATGGCTGCGCTCGCTGGAACGCGTCGATGCGCAGCGCGCCATCGCCAGCCTGCACAGCTTCCGTTTCTTCGGCCTGGTCTTCGCGATGCCGGGCGTGGTCAGCGCCCAGTTGCCCGGCAGCTTCGCGCTGTTCGCCGCCTATGCCGACCTGGCCACCGGCGTGCTCGCGCTGCTGGCCCTGCTCAGCTTCCGGCTGCGGCCGCTGTTCTGGTCCCTGGTGGTCGCGTTCAACGTGGTCGGGATCACCGATCTGCTGCTCGACTACTACCACGCCGTCCGCATCGGCCTGCCGGCGTCGGCGGGAGAGCTGGGCGCCGCGTACGCGATCCCGGTCATCTACGTGCCCCTGCTGATGATCACCCACATCGCCGCGTTCTATCTGCTGATGCGCCTGCCGGCCCGGCAGGCATCGCCGCGGGCTGCTCCGATCCGAGGCGCAAGCGTCCGCCCGCAGGAATCCATCAATCCGCCATGACGCATGCGTCCGTCGAGCGCAGACTCTGCCGACCCCGAATCGACGCACAGGTGCATCTTGTCCGCCTCATGGTTGCCGCATCCGCTGATCCTGCGCGGGCAATGGATCGAACTCCACCCCGTGGAGCAGGAAACCCTCGACGAGCTGTTCGAGGTCGGCCGCGATCGCGAGATCTGGCGGCTGACCTCGGTCGACTACTCCGATCCGCAGATCTTCTATCCGAACTTCACCGCGGCCCTGCGCGACCGTGAGCAGGGCAAGGCCTATCCCCTGCTGATCCGCCTGCGCGAGGGTGGCCGCATCATCGGCACCACGCGCCTGCTCGAACTCCACCCGCAGGACAGCAAGCTGGAAATCGGCGTGACCTGGATGGCCAGCGCGTTCTGGGGCAGCGGCATCAATCTGGAGTGCAAGCAGCTGCTGCTGGAATATTGCTTCGAGGCGCTCGGGGTCAATCGCGTGCAGTTCCGCGCCAAGTCCGACAACGCCCGCTCGCGGCGCGCGCTGGAGAAGATCGGCGCGACTTTCGAAGGCGTGCTGCGCAAGGACAAGATCGAACCCAGCGGCAAGCCCCGCGATACCGCCTTCTACAGCATCCTCGCCGAGGAATGGCCGGAGGTGCGAGAGCGGCTGGCGCTGCAGCTGGAAGCCGCACGGCGTCGCGCCGGCGCCGCAAACTGAGCAGGATCGGCACCGCGACCTTGGCCTGAGCCGGCGACACTGCGGGTCCCCGCCCCTCCAAGGTCTTGCGCATGCCGTTTCCATCCTGGCCGATCCATCTCGGCTATGCCCTGCTCGGCCTGTACTACGCGCTGGCCGGTGCGCTGCATTTCAAGCACTTCGCGCCCTTGTCCGGCGCGCTGTCCGCGCGGCGCATTCCGCTGCCGCGCGCCACGCTCGCGATCGGTTCGGTCTTCCAACTGGTTGCCGGCGTGATGCTCGCCGTGCAGGTGCAGACACGCTTCGCCGCGCTGGGCCTGGCGGTGTTCACCGTGCTGGCCTCGCTGCTGATGCTGGATTTCCGGCGGGCCAGTGGCGGAGCGCGCGAGGCGGCGCTCCGCACCTGGCAGGCGAATCTGGCCCTGACCGGAGCTTTGCTGGTGATCGCCGGCCATTGAGCGGCGACGCGCCCGCTCAATTTCCTGCCGCCGCTCCTGCGTTGGCGGGATTTCGGCCGATCAGGAAGCTGCCCGCAGCACTGCTTTCCGGTCCGGCGAACACTCCGCCGGTGTGCTTGTCGGTCACGCCGGCCTTGACCATGACGTCGCCGGGAAAATCGGTCAGCTGGAACAGGCCGCCGTTCTGTCCGCGCGACAGGCTGGCGATCGCCGTGCCGTCATCGGCCAGCACCGCCAGCAGGCCGGCGCCGCCATCGTTGATCTGCATGCTGGCCGATGGATTGTCCGAGGACGGATAGACGCTGACGATGCCGGCCTTGTTGTACGTGCTGCTGACCCGCGTCAGCAGCTTGCCGTCCGGATTGCGCACCTCCAGGCCGCCGATGTCGTCCTTGGTGGTGATGCCCACCGACACCAGCTGGCGATTGGGCCCCACCTTGGGCGAGTACAGCCGCATCGCGACATTGTCCTTCTCGGTGATGCCCAGCGCGGCGACACGCTGGTTGCCGCGGCGTACTTCGAAGCCGCTGTCGGCGCTCATCAGCGTACGGATATCCTGCACGCCCGCATCGCCGGCCACGTACACACCGACGCCCTGGTTCAGGCCGCCGATCCAGGCCTGTTCGTTGCCTGCACGGACGCGCACCCCGGCGACATCGCCGCCGGCCTCGATCGACACCGCGGTGGCGCTCGTCCCGGGTTTGGTCGCGTCGTTCAACACCTGCACACCGCGATTGCTGCCCCCGAGCACCGTCA
>Ga0105240_10008307_pt1 | contig 14858 bp, 12 predicted proteins | sample KBSC54metaG_FD_80426 | JGI IMG/M metagenome (GOLD analysis project Ga0105240, IMG submission 80426) | Corn rhizosphere microbial communities from Kellogg Biological Station, Michigan, USA - KBS C5-4 metaG | ecosystem: Host-associated > Plants > Roots > Rhizosphere > Soil | place: Michigan, USA... | reverse complement strand
TCGGCGATGTTGCGCACCTGACCGGTGAGGTTGGTGGCCATCGCATTCACGGATTCCGTGAGATCCTTCCAGGTGCCGGCGACGCCCGGCACGATCGCCTGGCCGCCGAGCTTGCCTTCGGTGCCCACCTCGCGCGCCACGCGCGTCACTTCGGAGGCGAAGGAGCGGAGCTGATCCACCATCGTGTTGATGGCTTCCTTCAGCTGCAGGATCTCGCCGCGCACATCCACCGTGATCTTGCGCGAGAGGTCGCCGCTCGCCACGGCGATCGTCACCTCGGAGATGTTGCGCACCTGACCGGTGAGATTGCTCGCCATCGAGTTCACGCTGTCGGTCAGGTCCTTCCAGGTGCCGGACACACCGGCGACTGCCGCCTGGCCGCCGAGCTTGCCCTCAGTGCCCACCTCGCGCGCCACACGCGTCACCTCGGAGGTGAAGGCGCTCATCTGCTCGATCATGGTGTTCACGATGCTCGCAGATCGCAGGAACTCGCCCTGCAGCGGCCGTCCGTCGACCTCGAGACTCATGGTCTGCGACAGGTCGCCTTTCGCGACCGCCGCAATGGCACGCGTCACCTCCGTGGTCGGCCAGAGAAGATCGTCGATGAGAGTATTGACCGACCCCTCCATGGCAGCCCAGGAGCCGGAGCGCCGATCGAGCTTCACACGATGGCGGGTGCGGCCTTCCTTGCCGACGATGCTGCCGGCGCGCTCGAGCTCACGCGCCAGACGCTCGTTCGAGCCCACGATCTCATTGAACGTATCGGCCACCTTGCCTGCCAGTCCCGCCTTGTCGCCCGGCAGTCGCACGGAGAAGTCACCGTCGCGTACCGACTGCAGCGCACGGAGAATCTCTCGTAAATCAAGGACATCGGCTTCGGCTCGCATCGCACCGTTCGTCTTGCGGCGCTTGGGCTCGGATCCCTGTTGTTGTGAATGCATCGTCATACCCCACCGTCATAGCCGAGCCGCCCACGGGCGACGCGGGTCTCGAGGAAGCAAATCAGCTGGAGCCGGTCGATGCCGGCAAAGGGCTACCGCCGATGCTCGAGGCACCGGATGCTGAGTTCTGCCGGGCGGTTGCGGCAGCTCCAAGTCGCCGCTTCGCTGGCAGTCCGTTCTGGGTCACGGACAATCCCCCGCAAGCTGCGTTCGAATTTCCGTACGACTCAAGAGCCCCGACAGAAAGATTCTAGTAATAGATACCGGGTAGCCTGCTCATCGGCCGAACCCATCCTGTGCACCATAGCGGAAAGGCGCCGTTCAGGTAAAGGGCATTTGACGGGCGCCGCCGCCGGTATCTGCGGCGTCGGACGGGGCATTTCGCGAGCGGTAGCCGAGACGCAGCCGAAGGGAAAAGTGGTATAGTGAAAAAGCGGGGATTAGAGGTTTATCGCACCCTCGCCCTCGTGGGGCGGGTAGGACGGTCACCATGATTGGGTCGCAGCCGGCCGGGCTCGAAGAACCCGGGCCGGATCAACGGTCGGGAAGGCTGTCGGTCGCTGCCTTGCGAAGCGCAGTCCCTGGGCGCATGTGGGGCGGTAAGGGTTGTGGCGCGCCTTGTGACTTCTGCCGCGTACTGCTCGGCTGCGATGAGGTCGAATACGAGGTCGAGGCGCGCATCGCCGATGAGACCGTCATGCTTCACTTCCACCCCCGCTGCTACGACACCTGGCGGGCCACGCGAGAGGCCCCTGCGACGCAGGGCACCTGACTCGAAAACGGCCAGCCCGCTCGGGCCCGGGCTTGGCCTTCGCCGTCAGATGCACCAACCCCCATCGACGATGTGGACCTGCCCGGTGGTGTAGCTCGCCGAGGCGAGGTACACCACCAGATCGGCAATCTCCTCCGGCCGTCCGATGCGTCCGATGGGCTGGCGTGCAACGAAGGCGGCGCGCGTTTTCTCGTAGTCCTGGGAGCTCCCCTGCGCCTTCAGGCGCCCCTCCAGCGATGGGGTCTCCACGGTCCCAGGACAGATGGCATTGCAGCGGATGCCGCGGCTCACGAAGTCCGCCGCCACGGACTTGGTGAGCCCGATGACGGCCGCCTTGGTGAGCCCATAAACACAGCGCACCGGGACGCCTTTGATGCTGCTCGCCACGGATGACATGTTGATGATGGACCCCGCGCCCTTCGCGAGCATTCCGGGCAGAACCGCCCGGATCGTTCGCACCATCCCTTTGAGGTTGAGGTCGTAGGCGAGATCGAGCTCCTCCTCCGTGCACTCGAGAACCGTACCGTGATGCACGAACCCAGCACAGTTGAAGAGCACGTCAACGATACCGGCGAGCGCGACGGCGGCTGCCACGCTCGATGCGTCCCGCACGTTGAGGCCGCAGATCTCGATCCCAGGCTGCTCCCGCAGCGCCGCCAGCTTCTCTTCATCGATGTCCGTGGCGATGACGCGCGCGCCGGCCGCAGCGAGTGCGAGCGCGCTTGCGCGCCCGATTCCCTGTGCTGCAGCAGTGATGAGCGCAGTTTTGCCCTGCAGAGCCGGTGAGGTAGACCCGTTCACCATCGGTGCGACCCTCCCCGCTCAGTTGGGCCGCAGCCGCGCCAGGGTCTCGCACACGTGCGCCATGGCGAGCTTCGGGCTCGAGAGCACGGGCGCCATCAGGGCCCCCCGCGGAAGCCGGTCGACCACACGCGCCATCGACGCCTGCGCCAACACGATGACATCCACCTCTCCGAGCCTGTTGATCATGGCCTTGGACACGAGTATGTCATGAGCCTCGGTGTCGCCCTCCATCACCGCCTCGAACGCCCCTTCACAGAGGCATTCGATGAGCTCGACGTGCTTTCCCGCCTCCTCCGCCTTGCGGCGCAACAGCTCCGAAGTAGGCTCGAGCGAGGCGCGCAGGGTTGCGGCGACGCCGATGCGCTGCCCGCGCGCGATGGCGGCCTCGGCCACCGGCTCATCGATGCGCAGCACGGGCTTCTTGAAACGCTTTTGGATCAGATCGACCGCAGGTCCGATGGAGGAGCACGTGACCATCACGAGCTCCATGCCGAGCTTGAAGCACGACTCGCTGAAAGTACTGAGGGCATCGATCGTGGGCTGGCGCACGCTGCCGGCCTCGATGGTGTCCTTGATCATCGCCTCGTTGATGATCTGCGTCACCTTGACGTCCGGCAGATGATCGCGACAAAGCGGGGTGAAGATCTTCACCATCAGGGGTGCGGTATGGATCAGGCCGATCCTGCGGGGGCTCATGCTGGATCTCCTCGATAGGCCGGTCCCGGGCCGGGAATCATAGCGGGCTCACAGCCGACCGGAGACTCGTTCCGACGCGGGTGACCGGACGCTCGTCTCTATGAGCATGCACGAAAATCACCGACCCGCGCCACCAGCACCCGCCGCCGAAGGGTCGACCGAGGCCGCCCGTGCGAGCGGCGCATGAGCCGATGATCCTGGTGCAAACAGGCGTTGGAAAGCGGCCTCCGCCATCGCGTGGTAGCCGGCGTCGTTGGGGTGTAAGTCATCGCCACACTGGTCCGAGCCCAGGAGCTCGAGCGGGCGCGACGGATCCCGCAGGGCCGCATCGAAGTCGACGACCCCATCGAACCCCTGTGCCTTGCGAATCCAGGCATTGACTTCCTCGCGCACCTTCTCCCCCTCGGGGCTCGAGTAAGCTGCGCCCTCGTACGGGGTGAGCGTGCCGAGGAAGATTCTCAATCCCTGCGCGTGCGCCCGCCGGATGAGCTCCTGGTAGGCGCCGATGATGTCGGTGGCGGAGAGCGGCCCGGCGTTGTCCTCAGGACCGAACGCCTGGCCGATGTCGTTGATCCCTTCCAGGAGGAGAATGGCCCTGACTCCCGTGATGTCGAGCGCATCGCGTCCGAAGCGCTCGAGCGCCTTCGTGCCGGTGCCATCGCGCAGCAGGCGATTGCCGCTGATCCCCGAGTTGATGATGACCCAGGACTGATCGCTCCCGCGCTGTGCCGCGAGCAGCACCGAGAGCTGGTCCGGATAGTCCCGATGAGTGCCCTGCGTGGTGCAGGTGCCCTCGGTGATGGAATCGCCGAACGCCACCAGCACCTGTTGGGGTGCGGCAGTCTCGACCTCGACGCCACTCGCGATACCCGGGGAGTCGGCGCGTCCGGCCCGCGGCCAGACCGACTCGGCGGCATGATCTCCCGAGGGCGAGATCTCGAGATTGGTGATGTGGCCGCCCGGGGCCGCCTGACCCGGATAGAAGACGGAGATTGCGAGCTCCTGGAATCGGCGAACCTTGAGGTCGACCGGATCGCTGACGAGTGCCGCGCCCCGGGGAATGATTCCGCCACTCTTGCCGCCGAAGGTGACCGCATGGTCCATGCCGCGCTCGGTGACCCCATTCGGCGAGGAGAGCGCGACATGCACGTCGCCGAACTCCAGCGGCTCGAGGCCGATCTCGTTGGTGAGCCGGATGCGCACGCGCTCGCCGGCAGCCTCGAGGCGCACGACCTGGCGGACCGTCTGATGGCTGAAGGTGCGCACCTGATTGCAACTCCACACCGCGGTCGGCGGCAGGGGCGGCGAATACCATGCGGCTGTCCAGTGATCCGCCGGCGCCGGCACTGCGGGCGCGGCAGTGACAACACCCGCGCCCACGAGCGCGGGCACGAGGAGCGCGAGGGCGAAGGCCCACCGGTGAGACGCAGGGCGGCGGCGCTCGTTGGATTCCATCAGCTGCGCCTCCAGGGGATGACGGTCTGGCGCTGCTCACCCAGGCTTCCGATTCCGAGTCGGATGGTATCGCCGGCAGCGAGAAACACCGCCTCTGGCTTCTGGCCCATGCCGACACCGGGTGGAGTGCCCGTAGTGATGATGTCACCGGGCTCGAGCGTCATGAAGTGGCTGACGTAGCTCACGATCCGGGCGACGGAAAAGATCATGGTGCGGGTGTTGCCCGTCTGCATCCGCCGGCCGTTGACCTCGAGCCACATGTCCAGACTCTGCACATCGTCCACCTCGTCACGGGTGACGAGCCAGGGACCCACGGGCCCGAAGGTATCGCATCCCTTGCCCTTGTCCCAGGTGCCACCCCGCTCGAGCTGGTATTCCCGCTCGGAGAGATCGTTGATCACGCAATAGCCGGCGACGTGCTCGAGCGCGCTGCGCTCCTCGACATAGCGCGCCGTCGTGCCGATCACGACACCGAGCTCAACCTCCCAGTCGGTCTTCAGCGAGCCCTTGGGGATCATCACATCGTCATTAGGGCCCTGCAGGCAACTCACCGCCTTCATGAACACCACCGGCTCGCTCGGGATCGGAAGATTGGATTCCGCCGCGTGATCGGCATAATTCAACCCAATGGCGATGAATTTGCGCGTACCGGCGAAGGGCACGCCGAGCCGCGGATTGCCTGCCGCAGCGGGAAGCGAGGCTGGATCGATGGCAGCGAGGCGCTTGAGGCCCGCGGGCGAGAGATGCTGTGGAGTCAGGTCGGGAATCGTGCCCGCGAGCGAGCGGATGCGGCCGTGGGCATCGAGGATTGCAGGTTGTTCATGGCCGGCGGGACCGAAGCGCAGCAGTTTCATGGATCCGGGGTCTCTCGAAGTAGGTTGCGGGCGGGAATCGCGTCCCACATAATAATACCGGTACCACATAATGAGAACCATGCGAGTCAGCGGCCGACCCGGGCAGCCTGGCAATGATGCCGAGCGGCGCGCGGCCGACCTGGAACCGCGCGCCGGGGCGTCGGCGCATGCACCGCATGCCGCCGCGCGCCTCGGCAGTCAGACTCTGCTGCGCGGCCTCGATGTGATCGATGTGGTTGCCGGCGGACCGATCAAGCTGGGCGATCTCGCCGCGCGCCTCGGACTCACCCGCAGCACCACACACCGGCTCGCCTCGGCGCTCGCCGACCGGCGCTATCTCAGCTTCGCGCCATTGAGCGGCTATAGCCTCGGCCCCAAGCTGCTCGAGCTCGGGTTTCGCGTGCGCGAGGAGCTCGACCTGCCGCGGCTCGCCGCCGCTCACCTCGAGCGCCTCGCGCTCCTCACCGAGGACACCGTCCATCTTGGAATTCTCGATCGCGGCCGCGTGCTCTATCTCGACAAAGTGCCGGGCAAGCGCCGCATCAACATCAGCTCGCGGATCGGCGAGCTGCAGCCGGTGACCTCCACCGGCCTCGGCAAGGCGCTGATCCTCGATCTCGAGGAGAGCGCGTGGCTCGAGCTCTTCCGCCGGGAGCGTCCCGAGCCGGGCAGACAGAGCGGCCGGCGAAGGGTGGAGATCTCCCAGCAGGAATGGCTCGCGCGCATGCGCGGCTACGTGCAGGCCGGGTACGCCTTCGATCTGGAAGAGAATGAGGATCAGATCCGTTGTATCGCCGCCCCCATCCGCGATGTTGCCGGGCGCATTATCGCCGCCCTGAGCGTCTCGAGCGCTGCCCAGTACATGAGTGATCACCGCATGCAGGCTCTCAGCAAGGACGTGATGGCCGCCGCGCGCCGGATCAGCGAGGATCTGGGCTGGAGCGCCCGCCCTCCCGTTGTTTCTTCGGCCGCGCGGCCGAAAGCGCGCGCCCCGCGCAGAGGCGGCGGCCGCCGCAGATAAGGCCCCATGCGCTGCGGAAACGAATCTCGAGCTCATCGTGTTAAGCTCCCCGTCGTCGCTCCAACTTTTACATGGCCGGGCGGTGATCCCCGCGAAGGCCGAGGCGACGAATGAACCTTCTGGTCCGGCTCAACATAGTGCTCGTCATCGCCTTCTCGCTGGCGGGCTGGATTGCGCACGCAGTCTGCGATTCGTTGCAGCGGTCCGAGGCCAGGCGCGAAGTGCTCGGCACCGCGGGGCTCATGCTCGACAGTGCGCTCGCCAGCCGCGCCTACACGGCCGATGAGATCGATCCGCTGCTGGTAGGTCACATGCAGGATGGCTTCCCGCCGCAGAGCATCCCCTTCTACGCAGCCACCCAGACTTTCGCTTCGCTGCGCAAGCTGCACCCGGACTTCACCTACAAGGAAGCGACGCTCAACCCCACCAATCCGCGCGACCGGGCGACTGACTGGGAGGCTGACATCATCGAGCAGTTTCGCAATCATCCGGACGCGCAGCAGATTCAAGGCGACCGGCCCACACCGATAGGCCTCTCACTGTATCTGGCACGACCCATCCGCGCCCGGCCGGAATGCCTCGCCTGTCATGGACTGGCGACGGCTGCACCTGCCGCGCTGATTGCGCGCTACGGCAAGGACAATGGCTTCGGCTGGCAACCGAACGAAGTCATCGGCGCTCAAATCGTCTCCGTGCCGTTCGCGGACTCTGCGGCGAATGCGCAGCGCCTTTTCTCCGGCGTGACGGTGCTCATCATCGTGGTGTTGATCGCGCTCCTGGTCGTCGTCAATGCCACGGTATATTGGACCGTGGTACACCCTCTGCGCCGGATGGCCCGGCATGCAAATGAGGTCAGCCTCGGGCAGGCAGGCGGGGTAACGTTCGCAAGCGCGCGGGGCGATGAGATCGGAGCACTGGCGGAAGCATTCGAGCGCATGCGCAAGAGTCTGGAGAAGGCAATCAAGATGATCGGGGGCTCGGGTCGTGGCGCGTGACATCTTCATCAGCTACTCGCAGCCGGATCGGGACTGCGCGTTCGAGCTGACACATCATCTGGAGGCGAATGGCTTCACGGTGTGGATCGCACCGCGGGACGTATCACCTGCCGCGGAGTGGGCCGCGGAAATCATCGAGGCGATCTCCGCAGCGCGCGTGATGGTCCTCGTCTTTTCCGCGAGCAGCAACAGCTCCCCGCAGGTCCGGCGCGAGGTCGAGCGCGCGGTTCACAAGGGCCTGCGCATCCTGCCGTTTCGAATCGAGGACGTGATGCCATCGAGCAGCCTCGAATATTTCCTGAGCAGCCAGCATTGGCTCGATGGAATCCTGCCGCCGCGCGGACCTCACTACGAGCGGCTCTGCGCATGCCTGCGGACTTGGCTGAGTGGCGCCACTCTCGAGCCCAGGGCAGCCCAAGCGGCCACAACACCGCCCGCCATCCCCCCGTCCGGTGCACGTGCCGCACCGAGCGGGCGGGTCTCCGCCGAGGAGTTGCGCCGGCTCCAGATGCGGCTCGCCCACATCCTCGGACCGATTGCCTCGGTCCTGGTCGACCGCGCAGCCACCGCCGGCGCGGATTTCGCCGAGATCGAGCGCCGTCTCGCAGCAGAGCTCGACTCGCCCGAAGATCGGCAGCGCTTTCTCCAAGCCAGACCATGATGGCGACAGCCGCTGTTGAGAGCGCCGCAGCCCTGGAGCAGGCCACATCCACCGGCGCGCCCGACGGGCGGTTGCCGATCGTCATCGGTGTGAGCGGTCATCGGCATCTGCGTCCCACTGACCGGGCGAAGCACCGGGAGCAGGTGCGCGACCTCTTCAGGCGCCTGCGCGCGCGCTATCCATCGACACCGCTGCGGATCGTCACTGCGCTCGCCGAAGGCGCCGACCGCCTGGTCGCCGAAGTCGCGCTCGAGGACGGTCACGAGCTGCTCGTGCCCCTGCCGCTCGAGCCGGCGGACTACGAGCGCGACTTTCCCGAGAGCACGGCAGAATTTCACTCGATCCTGCGGCGCATCCCGCCCGATCAGGTCTTCGTGCTGCCGCGCGAGGAAGGTCCCGAGCACGAGCTACTGAGCGCGCACGAGAAGCGGGAGCGGCGCTACCGTGCAGTCGGCGTGTTCCTCGCACAGCAGACGCATCTGTTGCTGGCGCTCTGGGACGGACGGCCGACCGACTCGAGCGCAGGAACGAGCGCCGTCGTGCGCCTCAAGCTGGAGGGAATCTCCGGCATGCCGGAGGCGGGCCTTCGGCCGCTCGACGCCGAGGACGGCGGCCCCGTGTACCACATTCACGCGCCGCGGGCCGGCGAGAGCCCGGGGCCCACGAAGGAAGCCGAGTGGCTCTTTCCGCAGGAGGGAGACGAGGCACTCTTCCATACGCTCTGCAGCCGTATCGAGCGATTCAACAAAGAGCCGCTGCACGGCACGATCAACGCGAGGCTGCAACAGGCGGCCGCAGGGCTCCTGCCCGACATCACCTCCCGGCCGGCCGGTGACCAGACGCTCGCAGCCGCTTTCGCGAGCGCCGACCTGCTCGCGCGTCACTACCAGCGACTCACCCGCGCGGTCCTGAGGCTCACACTGCTCTTCGCTGCCCTGCTTGCCCTGACATTCGAGCTGTACGCGGAGGTCATGCCCTGGCGAGCCCTGCCTGGCGGCTATCTCGTCCTCTTCGCATCGCTGACCGGCTTGTTGCTGTGGCAGAGCCGGCGCGACGTCCAGGGCCGCTATCTCGACTATCGCGCGCTCGCCGAAGGGCTGCGCGTCCAGTTCTATTGGCGTCTCGCCGGGCTTCCCGACAGCGCCTCATCCTCTTACCTGCGCAAGCAGCTCGATGAGCTGCGCTGGATTCGCGAGGCGTTGCGCGCTGCCGCCGCGCTGCCGCCGCCCGAAACGGCGCATCCCGAGCTGGCGCTCGAGCACTGGGTCGGGGGTCAGGCCGCTTATTACTCGGATCGCGCCCACTCGCAGCGGCGGCGCATGCACCTCCTCGAGCGCGGCTCGCGAGTCTTTCTCGGCGCCGGCCTCCTCGCCACCTTCATCCTGGTCGTGTTCTGGAACCATCTGGAGACCCTGCCCTCCTGGCACCGCTGGCTGGTCGTCCTCATGGGCTTCGCGCCGATCGGCGCCGCCCTCTGGGAGACCTACGCAGAGCGCCTCGGGCTACGCACTCAGGTCAATCAGTACGCGCGTTTCGCAGGCATTTTCGGCCGTGCCGGCCGCTTCGCGGAGCGCCTCGAGCGTGATCCGCCACAGCATCATGACAAGCATCACGCGTTGGTCGCGCTGCTGCGCGAGCTCGGACGCGAGGCTCTGATGGAAAACGGAGACTGGGTGCTGCTGCTGCGCGAGCGGCCGATCGTGCTGCCCAAGGGTTGAGCGGCGATCCGGCGGGGCGGGGGTGGTGGAGCCAGCCGGGATCGAACCGGCGACCTCTTGCATGCCATGCAAGCGCTCTCCCAGCTGAGCTATGGCCCCACGGGAGGCCGGCGAAGGTACGTAAGGAGGGCCGGGCTGTCAAGGACAAGCGATTCTCTGCGCCCTCGAGTCGGTAGGGCCGCCAGCGTGCGCTGCGTCACATTTTAGGCATCGCGTCGTCCGGTCCGATGCCCGCCCCGGCCGCCCGCAGCCCGCCGGGCACCACCCCAGAAATCAGGTCCGCCGTTTCGAGCCGATGCCGGCCGCGCCGCGCCGATGCATCTGCCCGACGGCTTCCGGCGGCTCGCAGGCACCTAACACCCAACGGCGCCCGGTCGTCGTCGCCAAATACGATCACCGTCGCCAAACACACGCATGTCTCCGAGTTCATACGTCTGTCTGTCGAGACAATTGCGCGCAGCACGCAAAGCGTTCTAAGTTAGTTCGGAGGGCAAACCTGCCGTGAGGCGGGGACGCAAAGCCACCGGTCTCCGCGGGCTGCATGAGAGCCTGATGAGACAGCGGGGTTGCCGGCACCTGCAGGGAGCGCGGCAGCCGTCATCCGATCCGCGCAGCGGGAAGAGCGCGCGGATACTCACCGCGCTTTGTCGTCCTCCAACGGCACCACACATCATCGGGGCGGTCGAAGTATGCAACATTCAAACACCGGTCGCGCGGCGCGCACCAGCCAGCTTTTGATCTGCGCCTGCGCACTCGCCGCGCTCTTCGCAGGCACAACGGCGCACGCACGCAATCGCTGGTGGGCCAAACCGAGCATCTCCGGCTCGCCATCGACAACCGACGTGGTCGGACAGGCTTACAGCTTCACACCGACTGCGAGCGCCCCGAAGGGGATGACGCTCACATTCTCGATCTCCGGCAAGCCGTCCTGGGCGAGTTTCAGCTCGGCCACCGGCCAGCTGACGGGCACACCGACGGCAGCAGGCAATTTCTCGAACATCGTGATCACCGTGAGCGATGGCGCGGGACACGCCTCGCTCGCCCCCTTCAGCATCGCAGTTACCGCTCCGGTGAGCCCGCCGAGCGCACCCCCCACCATCTCCGGCACGCCGCCGACGACCGACATCGCCGGGACGGCGTACGCCTTCACACCGCAGGCGAGCGATCCGAGCGGCAATGCTCTTTCCTTCAGCGTGCAGAACAAGCCGTCCTGGGCGAGCTTCAGCATCGCGACCGGCGCCCTCTCGGGCACACCGAGCACGACGAACGTCGGGACCTATTCGAACATCGTGATTTCCGTCAGCGACGGCACCAATAGCGCGGCGCTGGCGCCATTTTCGATCAATGTCACTCAGCCGGCCTCTCCTCCCCCTCCCGCGACGGCGACTCTCACCTGGACTGCGCCCACCACCAATACGGACGGCTCCGCCGTCACGAACCTCGCGGGCTATCACATCTACTACGGCACCACGCCGTCCTCGCTGACGACGGTGATCGACGTGGGCAATCCCGCTACGACGAGCTACACGGTGAACAATCTGTCTAGCGGAACCTGGTACTTTGCAGTTAACGCATATACCACGGGCGGCGTGGACAGCGCGCTATCCAACACCGGCACCAAATCCATTCCCTGAGAATCCGGCCGCGTCGCCTTCATCATGCATGTTCATCATCCATGATGGAGGCGGCAGCATCTGTCGCCAAACGCATACGCTGTTCATTAGTAAGTGTCGCCATGCGCGCACGTCTGCGTGCCGAGACATTGCGCGAAGTGCCCTCTCGTTCTAACTTAAGTAATAAGGGCAAACCCGCTGCGAGGCGGGGACGCAAAGCTACCGATCTCTGCGGACCGCGCTGCGGTCCGCGAGACAGCGGGGTTGCCGGCGCCGGCACGGAAATGCGGCAGCCGTCATCCGACCAGGTCCGCGGACACCAACACGCGGACATTCGTCTCGCTTTGCTGCCCTTGACGGTGTTCAACATCATTGCCAGGGGGGAAAGCGAAGCATGCAGGATTTCAACGTCAAGCGCCCGTCGCGCGCGCGCCGGTTAGCACTCCACATTTGCACGCTTGCAGCGCTTCTTGCTGCCTCCGTCGCGGGCGCCAGTACGCTGACACCCACCATTTACGGGAAACCTTCGGCCCTCGCTATCGTCGGCGGCCGCTACAGCTTCACGCCGAAGGCGAATGGTCCCGCCGGCTACGCGCTGACATTCTCGATTTCGGGCAAGCCGGGCTGGGCCAGCTTCAGCACGACATCCGGCCAGCTCTCGGGGACACCGAGGACCGCGAACATCGGAAAGTATCCGAACATCGTGATCACCGTCAGAGACAGCGCCGGGCGTGCGTCGCTGGCTCCGTTCACCATCAGCGTCGCAGCGGCTTCCAGCACCGCTCCCAGGATTTCCGGCACGCCCGCGACCAGCATCGTCGCCGGTCATACCTACATCTTCACTCCCAAAGCAAGCGGCCCGACCGGTTACCCGCTCACTTTCTCGATCAAGGGCAAGCCGGCGTGGGCCAAGTTCAGCCCCGTCTTCGGCCAGCTCGTGGGCACGCCCACTGCCGCGAACGTCGGCAAGTACTCGAATATCATCATCAGCGTCAGCGACGGCGTGAAGAGCGCATCGCTCGCACCCTTTGCCATCAGCGTGACGAGTGGCTCGACTCAGGGCCCCACTATTTCCGGGACACCTTCCACGACGGCGACGGTCGGCACGGCCTATGCCTTTACACCCAAGGCTACCGCCCCAACGGGCAAGGCCATCTCATTCAGCATTGAGAACAAGCCCGCCTGGGCATCCTTCAGCATCGCCAGCGGCAAGATCTCGGGTACCCCGACCACCTCGAATGTCGGAACTTACTCGAGCATCGTGATTTCGGTGAGTGACGGCTCTGCCAGCGCATCCCTGGCCCCATTCTCGATCGTTGTGAGCCAGCCGAGCAGCGGCGGCGGGGGTACGGGCTCGGCATCGCTCCATTGGACCGCACCCACCAAGAACACGAACGGATCAGGCCTGACCGATCTGGCCGGTTATCACGTCTACTACGGCAAGTCGGCCTCCACCATGACGACGTCGATCACGATCGCCAATCCGGGAACGACGAGCTACACGGTCAGCAACCTCGCAGCCGGCACCTGGTACTTCTCTGTGAATGCGTATACGACGAGCGGTGTGGCCAGCGCGCGCTCCAATACCGACACCAAGGTCATTCCCTAAAAGCCTTCGGGCGGCGATGAGGCTGGCTACAGCCGGCCCATCGCCGCGTCGATGCGCGCCAGCGCGCGCTCGCGGCCCAGCAGCTCGAGCGTCGTATCGATCGGTGGTGACACGGCTGTGCCGGTGACGGCCACGCGGACGGGCTGCGCGATTTTGCCGAGCCCGGCGCCCGTCGCAGTGGCCAGGTCGTTGAGCGCCCCGTGAATGGCCGCGGCGCTCCACTCGGTCAGCGCGCCGAGCCGCTGGCGGACTTTGCCCAGCATCTCGAGCCCGCCGCCGGCAAGATGCTTGGCGGCCGCCTTCGGATCGACGTCTACGGCGTCCGTGAAAAAGAATCGGCTGTTCTGCGCCATCTCCTTCAGGGTCTTCGCGCGCTCGCGCTGCGCGAGGATCACCCCTGTGAGCAAGCGCTCATCGTCGCAAGCGAGCCCGAGGCGATGGAGCTGCGCGGTGAGGTGCGGCACGAGCGCCGCGGGTGGTGCGCGCATCATGTGCTGCTGGTTCAGCCACAGGAGCTTCTCGGGGTTGAAGGCTGAGGCGGCCTTGTTCACTTTGTGAATGTCGAAAGCCGCGATCATCTCCTCGCGCGTGAACACTTCCTGATCGCCGTGCGACCAGCCGAGGCGCACCAGGTAATTGAGCAGCGCATCCGGGAGGTAACCCTCCTCCTCGTACTGCAGCACGCTCACCGCGCCATGTCGCTTGGAGAGCTTGGCGCCGTCCGGCCCGAGAATCATCGGCACGTGGGCATAGACCGGCGGCGTCGCGCCGAGCGCCCGCAGCATGTTCATCTGCCGCGGCGTGTTGTTGAGGTGATCGTCACCCCGTATCACATGGGTGATACCCATGTCGCGATCGTCCACGACCACGCAGAAGTTGTAGGTCGGAGTACCGTCGGAACGGGCGATGATCAAATCGTCGAGCTCCGCGTTCTGGAACGTGACGGGCCCATGGATGAGGTCATCGACGACCACTGCTCCGTCGAGCGGGTTGCGGAAGCGCACCACCGGCTTCACGCCCGGCCGGGGCTCCTTGCGGTCACGGCAAAGGCCCGTATATCTCGGCTTCTCCTTGCGCGCGATCTGCTCCTCGCGCATCGCATCGAGCTCTTGCTTGGTGCAGTAGCAGTGATAGGCATTGCCGGCGGCCAGCATCTCACCGATCACCGCGCGGTAGCGGTCGAAGCGGTGCGATTGGTAATAGGGACCCTGGTCGGCGTCGAGCCCGAGCCACGCCATCCCATCGAGGATGACGCGCACCGCCTCGTCCGTGGAGCGCTCACGGTCGGTGTCCTCCACACGCAGAATGAACTGGCCGCCCATCCGCCGGGCGTAGAGCCAGCTGTAGAGGGCGGTCCGGACACCTCCCACGTGGAGCATGCCGGTGGGGCTCGGGGCAAATCGGGTCACTACTGTCATGGGCCATCAGCCATCATGGGGACGAGCTCAAGGGTCGCGAATGGTAGCAAGCGCGGGCCGGCCGCGCTTCGCACCCCGGTCGGCTCGGGGGGCACGCCCCTCCGCCGTTGCCTCCGGCCCGGCCGGCCGATAGACTTGCTCCCCCTCTAGGGATGGGCGGTTAGCTCAGCGGTAGAGCACTGCTTTCACACGGCAGGGGCCACTGGTTCGATCCCAGTACCGCCCACCAAAAATCAAGCACTTAGAAGATCGGCACGGCTCTCGTACGGAAACGGTACGGAAAACTATCTCTGCAGCTGCG
>Ga0105240_10008304_pt1 | contig 14859 bp, 9 predicted proteins | sample KBSC54metaG_FD_80426 | JGI IMG/M metagenome (GOLD analysis project Ga0105240, IMG submission 80426) | Corn rhizosphere microbial communities from Kellogg Biological Station, Michigan, USA - KBS C5-4 metaG | ecosystem: Host-associated > Plants > Roots > Rhizosphere > Soil | place: Michigan, USA... | reverse complement strand
TCATCAGCTACCTGGCAAGGTAACCTAAGTAATTTGCTGCCGGGAACTTACCTTGTAAGAGTCTTTAATAATAAAACGCAGAGTATGGTGGCTGAAAGTAAGTTTGTAAAGCTTTAATAAATCTGGGGCTATCTTGCAATATGGATGATCGATCTTCCGGCCGATTCGGCCGGAAGATTTCACTTTTCTTAGATATGACAGCCGGGCAACAAATTTAACAAGAACATAGCAACTCAAATATTATGTTGATTAATTTAAGCGAAAACGAAATGAAATCTTATTCCCGAATACTTAAACGGCGTGTAAAAGCATACACTCTTACCGAGATACTGGTAGTCCTGGTTATCATCGGCATTTTGGTTTTGTTAGCGCTTCCAAACCTGCTTCCGCTAATTACCAAAGCAAAGAGCACAGAAGCCAAACTGCAATTGGAGCACCTCCAGACGTTAGAAAAGAACTACTTCTATGAACACTCCAAATATTCAAAAGACTTGAGTGAAATCGGATTTGTACAAGAAAAGTTAAGCACCGACAGCAAAGACGGAAGGGCAAATTATCGCATCGAGATCACTAATGCAACGAATACAAGCTTTACTGGAAGGGCAACTGCGGTAGTCGATTTCAATGGGAACGGAACATTCAATGTTTGGGAGATAGACCAGGATAAAACACTTAAAGAAGTAACCCCGGATTGACGTGCAGTTTACAAAAATATTGATCTTAATTCTGCTGCTTATGATATTGATACAGGACCTTAAAAGCCGTTCAGTGTATTGGCTCATGTTTCCAATACTTGTATTGCTATTTTTAATACTGCAGTATCAAAATGATCATGAGCTCCTTGCAATTTGGCAACCTGCCTTAATTAACATTGGGTTTCTTGCATCGCAAATTTTATTAGTGTCTGCATATTTTTCAATTAAGAATAAGCGGTTGATAAATATTACAGATCAGCTATTAGGATTAGGCGATATATTGTTTCTGCTTAGTATAAGCATTTATTTGTCTGTACTCAATTTCCTGGTTTTTTATATCCTGAGCCTGGTGATCGTTTTATTCAGCTGGCTTACCTGGCAATTGTTTTCTCAAAAAAAAGGACATGAAATCCCACTTGCCGGTCTTCAGGCATTAATATTAATAGTTGTATTATCGTGTGACTGGTGGGTGAAGAACTTAAATCTGACAGTCGACACCTGGCTGCTTAACCTTATCACTAAATGAACTTGGTAGAAGATATTGTCATAAAAACGGATGACCTTCACTGGCTGACGAAAGATCAGGCCTGGCATTATAAGGTTTTGCCTAAAAACAAGACCACGAATCGTATAACCCTTTATTTCATATCCGGAACAGATGCCAACTCATTAATTGCTGAACTCGAAATTCTTTTAGGAATAGAAGTCGACGTTGACCCAATTCCCGAAGGGCAGATCACAAAGCTGCTTTCTAAATATTATCTTAAGGAAAATGCGGCACAAGGATCGTCTCGATTGGAGGGTACGCATAATGCCGATAATTTCTTAGCCGATTTAATCGGCGAGGCGAAAAGTTTGAAAAGTAGTGATATTCATATAGAAAGTTACGAACATAAATGCCGTGTGCGGGTCAGGATTGACGGTATGATGGTCGAGCGGTATTTGTTAAAGCGTGATGAATACCCTGGGCTAATCAATAAGATAAAAATTTTATCGAACCTGGACATTGCTGAAAAGCGCTTGCCGCAGGATGGGCGCATAAATTTTAAACATAACGATCATCAGTTTGATATACGTGTATCTATTTTACCAACCTTACACGGCGAGAAAGTGGTTTTACGTCTGCTGAATAATGATGCAACGGATATAGACCTGAACAGCCTCGGCTTTTCAAAGTTTGACCTCGACAATTATCTCCAGGGTGCCTTACGCCCAAATGGAATTTTATTGATCAGCGGCCCGACAGGCTCTGGAAAAACAACTACACTTTATGCAACGTTGAAGCTGCTGAATAAGGAAACAAGGAATGTATTAACCATTGAGGATCCGGTCGAATATACTTTGGAAGGAATCAACCAGGTACAACTGAAGGAATCCATAGGATTGACGTTCGGCGCTGCCCTAAGGACTTTTTTGAGGCAAGACCCTGATGTAATCATGGTAGGGGAAATCAGGGATCCGGAAACCGCCAATATGGCAATCAGGGCTGCATTAACTGGTCACCTTGTTTTATCAACCATTCACACGAATTCCGCATGGGGGACTGTATCCAGGCTTATTGATATGGGGATACCGCCATTTCTAGTTGCAAGTACTTTAAATACGACAGCTGCACAGCGACTCGTTCGTTTGCTTTGCCCCCATTGTAAGGAAAAAGCACCATTTGACGAAAATCTTTACCCGAAACAATTTAAACCATATACTAAAGTAAGTCATCATTGTATTCCCATAGGGTGCGAACATTGTTATTACACCGGCTATAAAGGGCGAAAAGCTGTTTATGAAGTCATCCCGATAGACCAGGAACTAGCCTTTGAAATAAAAAATGGGAACATGTATATACAATCGCTTCTAAAGGAGCGTGGCATACAAACCTTAGCGGAAAATGCCTTCAGATTATTTGATGAAGGACGAACATCCATTGAAGAGATATACCCGCTTTTATTTAATTACTAAGCCTTATGTGCAAAAAAATCATCCGCCTTATCCTTATATTATTGATATTCTGTTGCCCTTTTAATTTATTAGCACAACAGAGCCGTATCCCTGTATTACAAAAAAAATTAGACAGTCTTTCAAAAACTGTTCCGGGCTTAACCCAAAAGGTACAGTTGCAAGTGGTTGGTGGGAGTATACAGCAGTATTTATCGGGAATAGCGTCGTCAAACGGATTAAGCATTAGTATTGATCCGAAGTTAAATTTCGTTATTAATGATTCTTTTAATGATGTAACTGCATCTAATATTCTGGTATTCCTTGCTCAGAAATATAACCTTGATATTAATGTCGTTGGTTCAATTATTTACGTGACAACATATCAGGAACAAATTCCTTTTGTAAAGCCACCAATAAAGGAGGTCAATGCCAAATATAATGCATCGGACAACACCTTGTCGTTGGCGCTGGATAATGACACTTTGGCTGCTGTGGCTAAAAAGATTACCCAGATATCTGGCAAAAACGTTGTTCTTCAAAATGGACTTCAGGGAAAACGCGTATCCGGGTTTATTGCAAGTGCACCGTTTGAAACTGCGATGGATAAGTTAGCTTTTGCTAATGAGATCAAAGTCATAAAGACCAGCGATAATTTTTATGTTTTTCAACCACTTGGTGAGAATGAAGAATTATATGTTAACGGTGATAAGAACACGTCGGTCAGAAAGACATTTAAACCAGCTAGCACCAGTGGGAGTCCGGGCTCAACCCAAGTCTTTAGCCGTGTAGTTGGCGGCCGTAAACTCATTTCCGCTGATGCGGTCAATGCACCAATTGTTAATCTGGTGAAACAAGCTTCTCAGGAACTCAATAAAAACTATTCCATTTATACAGATTTGAAAGGAACTATAGATATTCACGTGAATGATATTACTTATGATGAATTTCTCGGTTTAATTTTCAGAGGTACGAATTATACCTTTCAATCTGAAAATGGGATCTATCTGATTGGTGATAAGACAATCGAAGGGTTGAGGACCTATAAGGCTGTCCATTTGCAGAACCGCTCTTTAGATACCATTATGACCATGATCCCGACCGATTGGAAAAAGGGGCTGGAGATCAAAGAGTTCAGGGAACAGAATACCATCTTATTGTCAGGTTCAATAGCACAGATCAATGAAGCAGAGAATTTTATTAAATCACTCGATGTATTAGTACCTGTGGTGCTGATCGAAGTGACTATGATCGACTTTCATAAAACAAGAACGATTGCAACCGGTATTTCGGCAGGCGTGTCAGATAGCGTAAAAACGGGTGGGACGGTTCTGCCAGGGGTAGATTTTACTTTCAGCGCGACTTCGGTTAATAGTTTTCTCAATAGTCTAAGTAAATACACCTCCATTAACCTGGGCCATGTCGTCCCCAATTTTTATGTCAGTTTACGGGCGCTTGAAAATAACAACAATGTAGATATCCGATCGATTCCAAAGCTTACGGCATTAAACGGGCATCCCGCTAAATTAAGCATCGGAAGCCAGTTATATTATAAAAATACGACACAAAATCTTTACCCTTCGGCTACTACTTCCACATCGGTATTTACCAATAATTATACCCCTGTTAAAGCGGATCTTTCCATTGACATTAAGCCGGTCGTGTCAGGTGATGACCAGGTCACCTTAGGTATTAAAATAAACGTTTCGGATTTTACAACTATTCCAACCGATGGCTCACCCCCGCCTCAATCCATCAGCCAATTTGAATCTACGTTAAGAGTTCATAGTGAAGACACAATTTTACTTGGCGGAATAGAAAGAACAGAAAATGACCTGACCTCTTCCGGAACGCCGATTTTGTCCAGAATACCCATCTTAAAATGGATATTCAGCAGCCGGACCAAAACAGCCTCTAAAGTAACCACAGTTTTATTTATTAAATCAACTATTTTGCGCTGATCGTTATGAATAAACTGGAGCAATATTACCGGATTAACCATGTGGCGGGAGTGCATATTCATATCCATCCCGACGGTCATGCAACTCTTCAGGTTTGTACTATTGTCGCAAGCGGAAATCAGCTCCAGATTGATAAAAGAATCACCGATTTGGCTTCGCCGGGGCAGTTAAAGGAATATCTACCTGCCAAATCTATGATCGCTCTAAATATCTCGGGGAAGGGAGTTTTACAAAAGAGAATCGAAAGAATCGAAGTCATTGACCAAAATACCTTTAGTAAGATACTTCCAAATGCAAAATCAGAAGATTTTTATGTCCAGAATTTTGTATCCGGTGAATCTTCCTTTATATCGCTTATTAGAGGCGCAGAAGCAAATAAATGGATGTCCCAGTTACGGGAATTGCAGTTTACCCCCTTAATGTTAAGCCTGGGCTCGTTTCCAATTGATGCTGTAGTCTCCCAATTAAACATCTATGAGAATGAACTCCTTTTCAATGGCTACCAGATCAGAAGGAATGAAAAGGGAGAATGGATCGAATGCCTCTATGACGAAACAATACATTCTGCATTCCCGATTAAAATAGCCACCGAAAAAATAGACGAAAAATTAATTATACCCTATGCGGCAGCTTTTCAACTGGTGCTTAACAATAGCCTTGAGCCAGTAAAAGCCAATGTGGATCATCTTGAAAAAGATTTTCAAAAGAAACTATCCGATCAAAAGATTAAAGCACAATCCGTGGTGGTACTCATCATCGTTTTTGCTTTATTGCTTATCAATTTTATTTTATTTTCCTTTCTCAATTCATCAAATAATACCCTGACGGCACAGTTAAGCAGAAGTGCTCAAAATTCCAATAACCAACAGGAAATAAACGAGCAGGTAAAAAAAAAGGAATCTATATTGAGAAGCTTAGGATGGGAAGGTGGTATTAATAAAAGCGGATTGATTGATCAAATCGCATCGTTACTACCGCCTGAAGTTTCTATAGAAGAAATAGTGATCAATCCTATTAATCAGACCCAAAGCCGCACCCAAAAGATGCTTTCCTTTTCGGAGAGAAAAATACAAATACATGGTAATTCGGAACGAATAATACCCGTTAACGAATGGATAGCCCGAATTAAAACAAAGCCATGGGTTAAAAATATTCAGATGGAGAATTTCGGATATGACAATGAATTAAATACTGGGCAATTTACGGTTACAATAAATTATTGAAATGATGTATAGACGGTATTTTAAAAAAGAATATGTATTTATTTCAGCAATAATTATCTTATTGATCATCTGTTATCAGTTTGCTTTTAAAGAAACGATAAGTGCATGGCAATTAAATAAGCAATTGAGATATCAATTGCAACAATCGTCGGATGTAAGTATGCAACCCGGATACATGGAAAGAAAAAATGCCAATTTAAGCCGGATTTTAGATTTGTATAAAGCAGATACATTAGATTTCCGTAACAATGCGATTAGTAAGATCTCATCGGTTGCAGAAACTGACAATGTAAAACTCGCAGAGGCGCCAACCCGGGACCCCATTTATTCCAACGGACAGTTTTTTATTCAAAGGCTCGATTTGGAAGGTGATTATTTTTCGTTAATGAAAGTGTTTGATAGACTAGGTCAGATCAAAGATGCCGGTATAGTAAGATCAGTTGTTTTCAAACAAAAGCGAGATAGGAAAAAGGAAAAAGGAAAAGATTTGGTTATGGAGCTGTATTTTGAGGTGTTAAATAGATGACTGATAGCTAGTTAAATGAAGGGTTTATTTAATCACAAGAATTTATTTTAACGAAATATTTGTATTTCTCTATTGTTAATGTGAAATAATATTTGCATATTTATTCATAATAAATTTACCAAAGCCTCTTTTTATCACATGAAAAATCAAAGTCATATTGTACCCATTTAATTGACGGAAAGCCGTTTGTTATGGCTGGTTTCAATTGGCCGGTTCTGCTATTGCTCATAAAAATAGTTAGACCAGTTGAAATAGAGTTTCAGCCCATTTTTTAATCTATTTAACAATTACCTGATTGCGGGAAGGAATGCTATTGCCCTAATTCATTGGTCAAGCCTGCTGAACGCGCCAACTTTTATTCTCATAAAAAATTATGCAAAAAACTATTGTACCCCAAAAAGAAGATCAAAAGAAAAACTACATCAGATTAGGTTACCATGTACTGCTGATCGCGGCTGTACTGTTTCTATTATCCAGTTTTATTTTCAGAAGCGAAAAGATAGCTTACGTGGATTCAGGGAAAATACTGAATGACTATAAAGGTTCAGCGGAGGCGAAAAAAGCGTATGAGTCAAAGGCGAAAGTATGGCAGGCGAATATTGATACGCTGACCGGCGAAGTAAAAACGGCGATACAGAAGTATGAAAAGAGCATAGCAACAATGACGAAAAAGGAGCAGGAGCTGTCCAGGCAGCTGATACAGACCAAACAGAGACAGCTGGCGGATTATCAGCACGGGATACAGGAAAATGCCAAGCAGGAAGACGGTAAGCTGACGCAAAGTATCGTGGCCCAGATCAATGCTTATCTGACTAAATATGGGAAGGAGCATAACTATAAACTGATTTTAATTGCCAATCAATCCGGTACAATTGCCTATGCCCGTGAAGGGCTGGATATTACATCAGATGTAATAGATGGATTAAATAAAGAATACGTTCCCAACAAAAAGTAAAATAAAGCGCAGTATGAGAATCCCCCTGTTGTTCATCTGTATCTTTTTAGCCGGTATAGTGCTGGTATCCTGTAACCGGCCGATCGAAAGTAAGGCGTCATTGACAAAGTATCTCAATGATTCCACTCATGGATTAACGCAGTCACATGAGATTAATAAGATTAAAGCAGCCGTAACCTACATGCCCTGGGAGGTGATCGCCTCCAGAACGAGGGAAAGAAACAAAACATCAATAAAAGTTCTGCAGAGCAAATACTATTTCGTGCTGGCATTGTCAGCAAACGGAAAAGAAGTGCTTCGGCAGTTGCCATTTAATCAATACAGCGAAATGGTGCAGGTTCTTGCTTTCAGGCTGCGGCCTTATGTGAGCATTGTCCGGGATGACGGCAAGGTCATTGAGGCGGAAGATTGTTTGTTTCAGCAAACCTACGGAATGGCGAAGGAAAACGAGGTGTTACTGGTTTTCAACCGTTCAGAGCTAACGAATACGAACGCAATGGACTTAAAGATAAAGGAATTCGGGTTAAATACCGGGAACCTGGACTATAAGATTAATACGAAGGATATCAGTAATATACCCAACATAGCAATAAATTAAGACCCAAGCCCCTACACCTATGCTTATCACAAAAAGAGTTAAATCGAAACTGAGGAAGAGCATTGCGCTTTTCATGCTATTTACATTATTGAACCAGATGTTTGCACCGAGTGTGGCGCTAGCGCTCACGGCAGGCCCAACCGCACCGGAGGCAACAAACTTTGAGCCTGTCGACACAACGGATATGGTGAATCCACTCACCGGGAGTTTTACCTACAACATGCCCTTAATAGAAGTACCCGGCCCGGAAGGCAGTTACCCTTTGTCGCTATCTTATCACGCAGGTATCCAGCCGAATGAAGAAGCATCATGGGTCGGCTTAGGCTGGTCATTGAATCCCGGAGCCATAGCACGTAACGTAAATGGCTATCCTGATGACTGGAGCAATGCAAGTGGTCTAACCCGAAGCGTTTGGAGCGGTGGCAGTACTGAAACCATATCAGGTGGGGTTAGTATCGGATACGGGCCTGCTTCAGTTGGTTTAGGATTAAGTTTTTCCCAGGATACGTATAAAGGTTTTGGGGTTGGTGCTGATATAAACGGGGGGTACGGCATACCGAATAGCCCTTTTAGTATTGGAGTAACCATTGGTGTATCACCTTATGGGGAAGGTTACGCAGCGGCAGGTTTAAATTATAGTGCAGGTGTTTCGGGGATAAATGGTTTGGCATTAACCACAAGTATTGGTGTTCAAACAAACTTTAAAACGGTATCCGCAGGTTTTACCGAAAATATTTCAGAAAGAATAGGAAGCTCGTCTTTGTCTTCATTGGGCGCGTCAATTGGAACCTCAAACATGAAGCCCTCATTATCAGTTGGCGGAGGGGAAATAACATCAGCAAATAATGCTAACGCCAATCATGTAAGTACCAGCTCCTCAGGTCTTTCTCTTTTAATTCCAATTGGCTATATTAATATCAGGTTGGGGTATAACTATACCAGGTACTGGTCTAATAACCCCCAGTCATTTGCCGCAAACGGCGTTCTGAATAACCGTTCCTCAATAACAGGGCCATCTGATTTATATAATAGCGACGATGATAATTACCAATTGCTGGATCCTATTAATTCAAATATTGTAGATAATCCTGATCCGCGTCAGCAGCTTGGGGGCACCTTTCCTGATTTTGATAATTACAGCGTAGCTGCCCAGGGATTGGGGGGTAATATACGACCGTACATCTTTCAAACGGTTTTATATAACCAAGAAAAGGTAATAAATGACGGTGGTTCGAACCTTGGCGATTATGATTTTGCCATTAGTTTACCTGTAAATGGAACAATCAATTCTAAATGGCAGTTTAGATTTATAAATGATTTTTCAAATTCATACCTGCAGGGACACCCCTGGACTGCTGATCAAACCAATTCACCCCAAAGCGGAGACTTTGACGCCACACCACCGGGTGCTACCTATGGATACGACCCTAATACTAATCGTTTAGAGGGGACAAACCATATAGAATATTTTACAAATGATGAAATAGCAGATCCGAGTCCTACTTCGAAAGCGCATAAAAGGGGCTTTATTGATTGTGACGCAGCTGGGTTTACCAGGGGAACAACCCTTCATCCCGGCACAATTAATGGAAGCACAAACCCTACGATAGGGAGCCAAATAGGCGGGTTTATGATCACTAATTCAAGTGGCGTTACTTATCACTATGCTTTGCCTGCATATAGCTCAAACGAGTGGCAGAGGGTTGAAAATGAAGTGGCGGCTAATATTACCAATACAAGTAACACTTTAAGTTGGGCATACACAGATTTAGCTAAGAATGAGGCTTATGCCTATACCTGGTATTTAACAGCTATAACCGGCCCTGATTATGTTTCCAGGGGGTCGATCAAGGGTAAATTAGACCCGTCCGACTGGGGATACTGGGTGAAATTTGATTATGGCAAATGGACAGATAGTTACATGTGGCGAAACCCGTCTGAAGGAGTGAATGATGATCCTGCCAGTACAGGAGGTACGGTTTACTCTTCCGGGCTTAAGGAACTTTATTATCTGGATGCTGTTGAAACCCGGACTCACACCGCAATTTTTGAAAAGGAGATTCGTGCGGATGGTAAAAGCTGTACGGAAATGGATGAAACTAACCGTTATCAACCCCAGGCGTTATACTATCCTCAAAATACGAATGGAACTTATGTTCATCCCAGAGCCGTGCTGAGGTTAAATAATATTTATTTGTTTCAAAATGATCAGTTGCCAATGAGTATTAATGCTTTAAGGCAAAACGGCACCGCATATAATCAATCTTTTACTTATGGTGGGAATGTTGAAAATGTGCACTATGGGCAAAATATTATAGATATAAATGATTTGAGTTCAACTTTAACGAGTAATTGTTTAAGAAAGATAGCCTTTAATTACGACTATACGACGGCAATGGGTTGTCCCAATAGTTACGATCCGGGAGGGTTGAATACTTACATTCAAAACCCAAGTACTTCGCCGCCAACAGCTTCATCATTATTAGGGAAACTGACACTTTTGTCAGTTGATTTCCGGGGAAAGGGAGGCGCTCTTGAAACCCCGCCAACAAAATTTCAATACGATCTGGATCCTACTGACCCGGCAAACCAGGATAATATTTCAATCACAAGATTGCAATCAATTGATCCTCAAACCAGTCAGATAACTCCAGCTGTTATCCAGCTACAAAGTTATAAATCAAGAATAGGAGATATTCTCAAATTTTCAATTGGCGGTGTTGATTACTATTGTACAATACTGTCTGAAACTTATGGCACCAATTCGTTCAGCGTTTGTTTCTTAAACAATGCACCTACTGCATTAGCTTCAAATATACCCGCTGTTTTTACTAAAAACCCTCCCTACAATAAAGACGCTTTCGATAATTGGGGATATTACAAAGGTGACTATGGTATAGGGCAACGTCTTTATCAATTTACCGGTTCGAGTGGTGCAGGGGGAATAGCCGGACCGGGAAGCAATCTTCCAATTATTAAGTTGAGAAGCACCACGTCAATTTCAAGTGAGTCCACGGATGTATGGTCTTTGAGAAAAATCTATTCAGGTATAGGAGCAACTATAAATATAGATTATGAAGGCAATACGTATAATAAATCCGTGTTGAGCAGGGGTAAACCAATGATCATTGATGGTATAAACGTGCATGCTATTGCACCGCAGAACTATACATTTTATGTTAATTCCCTGGGGGTAGACTTAAATGAAGCTTATAAAGTGGGTGATGTAGTGCATATGGTTTTTATCGCAGAGCATTTTACCTCATCAGGCCGAACTTTCACTAGTGGAAGCTCAGACTCTTACAGTACCCCTGCGACTATCACTGGCGTAAATCCCGCCGGTTGGAACATTAGCGACCCATTTTCACAATCGCAACAACTTACTATTCAAGTTGATCCTCAAATGGAGTCGGATATGGTTTCAGGAGCGCAGACCAATTTCCTGTACGCCAACTTATCTACAAACAGCAATATATTTAGAGGAGGCGGGATACGGGTTAAGGATATCATAGTGGATGATTTGAGTGGTAACAAAAAACAAACATCATATAACTATGGAATGCCCGGTATCTCTTCCAGTCAAATAAGCAGTTCGGGCGTTACCTCATATGAGCCATTGATTTTTGATATGACAGGGTTAAGCGATTTGCAGTACAACGTGGTTTTAAATAACGCTGCAAATGGAAGCCACGATGATCCAACGAATGCAATAAAAGCCTACAGAAGAGCATTATATGCTGATAATAGTAAGATACTATCTATTTCCCGTGAAGCACCCGGCCCGGGTGTTATGTATGAATATGTTACTGTAAACGAAAGTACCATACCCGCAAATGGTACACCAGTACCCATTGACGGCAAAACTCTTTATCAATACGAAGTATTTAAACCCGAGATGCTGGGTATCTATGATTATAACGATGAAGGAACTGTTGCTGCTAATTATTATGGCCCTGCTATGGATAATCCGGGTTTAAAGTCTGGCAGTTTTTACGGTCATCAAGCTGAGATTCAATATCAGTCAAAAAAGGACAGGGCAATTAAAGATTATACCAGTAGGATAGGGAACCTGAAACGTATTGTAACGTATGATAACTTAGGGAACAAGCTCACTGAAAAGATCAATCATTATTTACATGACGACCTGGATAATACTTCATTCCAGAATCAAATGACAAATTATGAGCCTCGTTTGGCAGCGAATGCGTCTAATCCATATAATGCGGTGTCATATAATAATATCGGGGTAATAAAGGAAAGGTATGCAAGCGCACATTTAGTTGTCGCCCCTGATGACGGTCACGGTCACCCCGGATTAACAGTACAGAAAAGCATAACGACCCTCAGCAACAAAGAGACTTTTCCGGCTATTCAAACAGGCACAACCCAAATAGACTATAAAAACGGTACGCGGATAGATCAAACTAATCTTGCATATGATTTTTATACCGGCGCGGTTACCCAAACATTAACGACTGATTCATATGGTAACCGCTTTATGAGCCAGGCAACACCGGCCTATATGGCCGGCGGTATTTCTTCGCCCACTTACCCGGCGCTTGGTCTTAAAACATACGACGATGATGATGCCGTCGGAGGTATTCAGCACAAGCAGATGTTAACACAGCAAGCATCAAATTATACATTTACGCTTGATGTTAACAACAATCCCATTGGCGTGGTTACTGCAAGCATACAGACGTGGGCGAACGATATAAGCACGCTGGATCCGGATGGGAATCTGCTCGTTGGCAATATAAATACAAATGGCCAGCCCGGCATTTGGCGGATGAAAGCCAATTACAAGTGGCTGCCATCAGGATCCTCATCAAACAATGTGATGCCCTATAGTTCGTTTGTTGATTATTTCTTACCAGGCAGTCAATTCATAAGTCCCGGTTCCAGCAATCCATCGTGGAAAAAGACGGGAGAGGTGACCAAATATAATGTGTATTCAGCGGCTTTAGAGGCGACTGATATCAACAGCAATTATGCGGCAACGCGTATGGGATTTAATAACACGAAGGTATTGCTGAGCGGTGGACCTGCCCGTTATGATGAAATGGCCTACGCAGGAGCCGAGGATGCAAAGTTGGGCACGGGTTTGTTTAGTAATAATGTTTCCCCGGGCGACGGAACGGTGGTTGCCGATTCCACCCTGGCGCATACAGGTATTAGCAGTCTGAAGGTAAACGCTAATAGCAGCCGGAATGCAGGCGGGTATACCTATACGCTCAATAATGCAAAAAAGCAGAATTATTCAGTCATGGTATGGGTGAAGGCGCGTGCCGGCAATGAAGCTAATGCATCGCAGGCGGAACTGTACTATCAGGTCAATAGCGCAACAGCGGTAGCACCGGTGCAAACGCTGGTAAAGAATGCAGCAGGCTGGTACCTGCTGGAGATGACGGTGCCTGCCGGTGCACTTTCGGACGATGGCAGCAGCACGCTGGTCGCAGGCTGCAGAAATGCATCGTCGGGGGATTTGTATTTTGATGATTTCCGTTTCCAGCCTACCTCCGCCAGTACAACGGCGTATGTATATGATACGCAAACGGGCGAACTGACCTATATATTGGGAAACAATAACCTGTTTGTACGCTACCAGTATGATGCGATAGGCAGACTGGTAAGGACCTACAAAGAAGTTCTGGGTAAACGGAACATCCCGATTGCAAAATCCATTGTATATAACTACGGAAGGAATAGCATAGCGAATTGGGAAAATACAGGGAACACACGTTGTCAGCAGGTGAACGGCTATAATAACGGCTACCTCGATGCAGAGCAAAAGGACGTATCCAGCAACAGCCCGACCTATAACCAGACAAGATGGGTGGCCACGACGAACACTTCAGCATCCTGTCCAAACCAACTGGTGACCTTTACGCTGACCAATAATACAACGACCAGCGGGTTTACTGCAGTGTTCAGTGGAATAACGACACCGTATTCTTTTCCTGCTCCTGGCCAGTCTATAACGGTGCAAGTGCCAGTTGGCAGCTACTCCGTTTATATTGGCCCTGTAGGTTCAAATACCTATACTTTTAAGTATGGATTTGAAACGCAATCGGATGTACATTATGCTACGTTCAGTGACGTCATAGCTTCCATAACGGGAGGAAATGCGACAACACTAACTGTACAATAACCTAACCCCTATCACAATGAAACATATCATAAGAAAAGGCTATCTCCTGGTATTGGTTTTAGCCATCGTAAAAAGTGTTTTTGGCCAGGCGCCGCACATCAGTTATGCAGGGGGTAACCTGACGGTAGGAACTGCGGTAACGCTGACCCCGGTGAACACGGGGGGCTCAGTACCGGGGACGACATACGGCCAGGTGACGACATTTGCGGGCAGCCCCACGGAAGCGTCAGGTTACGTGAATGACAACGGGACAGCTGCGCTGTTCAACTGGCCGCAGGCGATGGTGAAGGACGGGCAGGGGAACTTATATGTAGCGGATGCGAATAACAATGCGATCCGTATGATCAGCGCCTCGGGAGCGGTAACGACTTTTGCAGGGAGCACAACGGGGGGATCAGGCAATACGGATGCAACGGGGACCTCGGCCCTGTTTACCAATCCGCAAGGGATAACGATAGACGGTACGGGGAATTTATATGTATCCGATTACGGGAACAATGCGATCCGTAAGATCACGCCGGGCGGAGTGGTGACGACGTTTTACAGCAGCGTGGATACGTTCGGCCCGGGGGGCTTATGCTTTGACAGTTCGGGGAACCTGGTGGTGACGGCGCAGGATGCGAGCCAGGTCATCAGGATCAGCCCATCAGGAACAGCGACGACGCTTGCAGGCAGTACAGCAGGGTATGTGAATGGTACAGGCACAGCGGCGCAGTTCAATGAAGCAGGGGATGTGAAGGCAGATGCATCGGGGAACCTGTATGTGACGGACTTTCTGAACAATGCTGTGCGGAAGATCACGTCAGGGGGAGTAGTGA
>Ga0105240_10008302_pt1 | contig 14859 bp, 11 predicted proteins | sample KBSC54metaG_FD_80426 | JGI IMG/M metagenome (GOLD analysis project Ga0105240, IMG submission 80426) | Corn rhizosphere microbial communities from Kellogg Biological Station, Michigan, USA - KBS C5-4 metaG | ecosystem: Host-associated > Plants > Roots > Rhizosphere > Soil | place: Michigan, USA... | reverse complement strand
CGCGCAGCGCGGATTGTCACCCGAAAAAGAAACCTCCTGAAAAACAGGAAAAAACAGGGACAGACCACGTTTTTCCGGAAATCGGGGACAGACCACGTTTTTCCGGAAAACGTGGTCTGTCCCTGTTTTTCTGTACCTGTTTTATTTGCGGCCGAGCAGCTGGTCGCGCAGCGTCGTGCTCTTCGCCCGGTCGCCGAGCCAGATCCGCAGCAGCGCGTTGTAGAAATCCTCGCCGGGAAGCGGATCTCCTTTCGTCGCGCCGTTGACGCGAATGATCGTGCCGCGGCCGGGAACATAGTCGAGGATGATGGTGCCGCCGAGGTTGATCACCTTTTCGGCATCGATGATCCGGTTCAGCTCGTCGATCCGCGAATGCATCATCTGCATTTCCACCGGCTGCGTGCCATCCTCGATCCGCGCCAGCACGTGCTCGCGCACCTGCTTCGCCGTGATCCCGTTGCGCAGCATGATCATGTACAACCGCTTCGGGCCCTTGATCGCGATCGCGTCCTGCAGCGACCGGGCGTGCACCGGCAGGTAGAGCCCGATCGCATAGATCCGGAAGAACATGATCGTGCGTTCGCCGGCGCCGTTGAGCACCAGCTCGGGACCTTCGCCCGGCAGCGTCAGCCGGTCGGGAAATGTCACACCGCTGACCTCGGCGGCGCCGGCCAGCGCCGCAAAGAGCATTGCGACGGCCAACAGCAACGCGCGCATCGGGAACATGCTTGCCGCCTCTGCGCCGCACAACCGCTTCAGACGAGCCGGCCGAAGAACGGATATTGGGGATCGTTGTAGCCGGGGGTCGACGGATGACCCGGCGTGACGAGCGCATCGATGAATGCCTCGTCGGACGCGTCGAGCGTCTTGTCGGCGCCGTCGACGTACTCCTGCCATTGCGCGAGCGTCCGCGGACCGGCGATCACCGAGCTGACGATCCTGTTGTGGAGCACCCAGTGATAGGCGAACTGCGTCGCCGTCATCCCGCGCGACTCGGCATGCGCCTTCAGTTTCTGCGCGATGACCAGCGACTCCTCGCGGAACTCGGTCTGCATGATCCGCCTGTCGTTGCGGCCGGCGCGACTGTCCTCCGGCGGCTTCTGCCCGGGCAGGTACTTGCCGGTGAGCACGCCGCGCGCGATCGGCGAATACGGGACGACGCCGATCCCGTAGTTGTTGCATGCAGGCAGGATCTCGACTTCCGGCCCGCGGTTCATCGCGTTGTAGTACGGCTGGCACACGACGGGCCTCTCGACGCCCAGCGCATCGCAGACACGAACTACCTCCGCGATCCGCCAGCCGCGGAAATTGGAAATGCCGAAATGACGAATCATCCCGCGCGCGATCAGCTCGCCCATCGTCGCGATCGTCGACTCCAGCGGAAATTCCGGCCGGTCAAGGTGCATGTAATAGAGGTCGATGTAGTCGGTCTGCAGCCGCGCGAGGCTGCCTGCGATCGCGCGCATCATCCACGTCCGCGAATAGCCCGATTCGTTCGGCGCATCGCTCATCGCATTGCCGACTTTCGTCGCCACGATCCACTTGTGCCGCGTTTCGCGGATCAGCTGGCCCACCATCGTCTCCGATGCGCCGTTCACATACACGTCCGCGGTGTCGATGAAATTGACGCCGCCGCCGGCAGCCGATGCGACGATGCTCTTCGCCTCGCCCAGATCGGTCCGGTCTCCGAACATCATCGTCCCGAGACAGATTGTGGAGACTTTCAGGTTGGAAGCGCCGAGCGAGCGATATTGCATGGATGTCGTTCCTGTGTTTGATTGAACAAAGGGGTGAGGCAAGCGGGAGATGCGCAAGATACCATCGGCGCATTGAATCGTCGTCCTTGTACTGCGGTCTGCTGCTAGTCCAACAGGCGCAGTCGCTGGACTTTTCCCGACGGCCCTTTCGGCAGCTCCGCGACGAAGCGGAATTCGCGCGGCGTCTTGTAGCGGCCGAGCTCCGCCAGGCAATGCGCGCGCAGCATCGCGTCGTCCGCTTCGCATCCCGGTTTCAGCACCACGCACGCGAGGATGTCCTGTCCATAGTTCGGATCGGGGATTCCGACGGCCGCCGCTTCGAGCACCGACGGATGGCGCAGCAGCGCTTCGTCGATCTCGCGCGGCGCGATGTTCTCTCCGCCCTTGATGATCAGCTCCTTGATGCGGCCGGTGACGAAATAGAAGCCGTCGGCATCGCGCAGCCCGAGGTCGCCGGTATGCAGCCAGCCGTCCGGATCGAGCGCGGCCCGCGTCTGCTCGGGCGACTTGTGATAACCGCGCATCACGTTCGGGCCGCGCAGCATCAGCTCGCCGGTCGCGTTGTCGGGCAGCGTGTTGCCTTTGCGGTCGACGACGCGCGCCTCGACACCGCAAGGCAGTCCCGGTGTGCCGAGCTTGCGCCGCTCGCGCTGCTGCGGATTGCAGAACACCACCGACGCCGACTCCGTCATTCCCATCGCTTCGATCACCCCGATGCCGAACGTGCGCTCGAATGCCTGATGCTGCGCCGGGGGCAGCGGTGCCGACGCCGAGCGCCCGAATCGCACGTGCGGATACACGTAGGTGCGGCCGGGCTCGGCCGCATTGAGCAGATACGCGATGATCGTCGGCACCATGTTGAGCCACGTCGGCTGATGCCACTTGACGATCTGCCACCAGTTGGCGACGCTGAAGCGGTGCGGCGCGACGATCGAGCCGCCCGAGACGAACGGCGTCACCGTGCCGATCACCTGGCCGTTGATGTGATAGAGCGGCAGCGACGACAGCACGCGGTCTGCGTTGGTCAGGCCATGCCATCGCGTAACCGAGCGCGCGGCCGCGAGCAGGTTGCCGTGCGTGAGCACCGCGCCCTTCGGCGTGCCGGTCGTCCCCGATGTATACATCAGCAACGCGGGCGACTCAGCCGTCAGCAGCAGAGCCGCCTCTGCGGCCGGCGATGCAGGCGCCCGCTCCGCATTGCCGGCCTCGGCGAAGAGCTCCGGCTGGTCGATGTCGATCACTTCGACCTGCACCTCGCGGCCGCCGCCGGCCGCAATGTCGGCCAGCGCATCGCGCAGTTGCCCTTCGTGCTCGCGCGACGTGAACACGAGCCTGCAATCCGAATGCGCAACGACATACGACAGTTGCGAGCGTTGCGCGAGCAGGTTCAGCGGCGCGCAGACCCGGCCGCTGGCCATCGTGCCGAGGAAGATCGCCGCGGTCTGCCAGCCGTTGTGCAGCAGCATCGCGATCGTGGCGCCCGGACCGGCGCCGCGCGCGGCGAGAAATGCATCGAGCCTCTCCACCTGCCGGTCGAGATCCGCGTACGTGTACGTCCGGTGGGTTTCCGGCGCGATCAGGAACGGCCGATCGGGCTGTGCCGCGGCGTGCGCCGCGAGCACGTCGCGCAGGGTCGGGGCGGTCGCAGCGTCGGGCGGCGCGGGTACGGAATCAGACGCCATGCCGGCCGAAATACTCGCCGAAGATCTCGGCGACGTCCGGAACACGCTCCGGAATCGGCCGCGCAATCCGCGTGATGTTGAGGTAATGCCGGTATGTCATGTTGTCGGAGAAATTGTTGCGGCCCCAGGTTCCGCAGCCCATCGACAGCGAGAACGGCAGCCCGTTGTCGAACGACCCGCCGGTGGCGATCGCATGCGCCTGGTTGACGATCACGCGCGCGACCGGAAGATGCAATCCGAGATCCATGATGTGCGCGTCGCTGTGGCCGTGATAACCGACCGAGTGTCCCGCGCCCTGGTGCGCATAGATGGCGCGCACCCGCTCTAGCGCGGCGGCGAAATCGGCGGCGCGATAGACGGTGAGCACGGGCGACAATTTTTCGCCGGAGAACGGGAAGTCGCTGCCGGCCCCCGTCTCCTCGACCAGCAGGAAGCGCGAATCGGTGAATTCTGCGCGCGTGAGGCCGGCCAGCCTTGCAATCGCCGGAGCGGATTGCGCAGTCACCGCCGGCGACAGCTTGCCCTCGGGCCACATCGTTCGCTGCAGTGACGACTTCTCTGCGACAGTGACGAGCACGCCGCCGGCGCGCACCAGCGCAGCGAGCATCGCGTCGTACACCGCATCGACCACGATGACGCTGTTCTCCGACGAGCAGCTCGTCGCATTGTCGAACGTCTTCGAGCGCGCGATCAGCGCCGCGGCGTAGTCGAGGTCCGCATCGGCATCGACGATCGTCGCGACGTTGCCGGCGCCGACGCCGAACGCCGGCGTCCCGCTCTTGTATGCGGCACGCACGTTGGCCTGCGAGCCGGTCGCCACGACGAGGTCGGCCTGGCGCATCAGCTCGTGCGTCGCCTCGCGCATTACCGGGGCAGGCAGGACCTGGACGAGGTCTGCCGGCGCGCCGATTTTCGCGAACTCGGCGCGGACGAAATCGATCAGCAGCGCCGCGGTCGTCTGCCCTTTCGGCGACGGCGCGACGATGATCGCATTGCGGCACTTTACCGCGTTGATGATCTTGTTCGCCGGTGTCGCGCCCGGATTGGTCGATGGCGTGATCGCGGCGACCACACCGGCGGGACGCGCGATCTCGACCACTCCGGTCGCCGCATCGTCGGCGATCACGCCAACCGTTTTCGCGCCGCGCAGGTCGCGCAGCAGGCCGAGCGTCTTCCGGTGGTTCTTGACGATCTTGTCATCGACGTTGCCGAGGCCGGTGTCGCGCACCGCGAGCTCGGCCAGCGCACGGTTGCGCGCCGGCTCCATGATCGCCCACCCCGCGGCGAGCGCGAGCATGTCGGCCTGCTCCTGCGAATAGTTGTCGACGATCGCCTGCGCAGCGCGCGCACGGGCGATCATCGCGGCAATCATCGGTGCGGTACCGGACTGGTCGTTCATGTCGTAAGGGTTGAAACTGGAATCATGGGTGGGGCCATAGTGCCGATTCTAAACGGAGCGGACGAGGCCGATACCGGCGATCAGCGCGAGCACCGAAAGAACGCCGCGGCGAAAGCCGGCCTCATCGACCTTGAGGAAGTGCCGGCTGCCGATCCAGATGCCGACCAGCATCGGCACCAGCAGCCACGCCACCCACAAGGCCAGCTTCGAGCCGAGGAGGCCATTCCAGCCGGCCCACGCCAGAGCATACAGGTCGGTCGCGAAGAACAGCGCGACCAGCGTCGCGCGCGCCGCGGCGCCGGTGATCGTCGTTGCGAACAGCATCACGGCGACCGCCATGCCGCCGATCGCGGCCAGCCCGTTCAATATGCCGGAGACGAATCCCGTTGCCAGCCGTAATGCCGGCGAATCTTTCCACGGCGGATGAAACCCGGTCAGCAGCAGGATCGCGGCGGCGAGGATCACCAGCGACACCGTCATCCGCAGCGGCGCCTCGGCAACGGCTGCGAGCATCCCGACGCCGATCGGAATCGCGATCGCATTGCCGATGAGCAGCGGCTTCAGCCATCCCCAGTCGATCTTCCCCCACACCGAGCGCAGCATCGAGACGCTGGCCAGCACTTCGAGGACGAACGCCGCGGGAACCACCTGCGCCGGCGAAAAGAACAGCGCCATGCCGGCGACCGTCAGCGCGGAGAAGCCGAAGCCGGCGAAGCCGCGGACCATCCCCGCGAACAGCACGACGCCCATCGCGTAGGCGAGTTGCGGCGCTGGAGCCGGCATCCATTCGAGCGGCACGAAGGCTCGAGTGCGGGCCGACGCGTTCAGCTCAACGAGCGGGCATGCGGCCGACCCCGCACGATCACTGGAACGCCTGGTATTTCGCCAGCGTGCGCTTCGGCACCTGCAATGCGTCGCGCCGGAACGGGTCGCCCAGCTCCTTCGTGCACATCAGCTCGATCACCGTCGTCTTGCCTTCCTGTTGCGCCCTCACCGAATCGCGCAGCGCGGGGCCGACATCGGCGAGATTGTCGACGCGGACGCCCTCGCAGCCGAAAGCCTTCGCGATCCCGGCGAAGCTCGGGTTCTCCAGGTTCACGCCGAGGAAGCGGTTGCTGTAGAAGTCGACGTGATTCTTCTTCTCGGCGCCCCACTGCTCGTTGTTGAACAGGCACACGGTGACGCCGATCTTCTCGCGCGCGCAGGTCAGCAGTTCGTTGAACGAGATGCCCCATGCGCCGTCGCCGACGTAGGCGAATGCGGGCCGATCGGGCGCCGCGAGCTTGCAGCCGATCATCGTCGGGAATGCATAGCCGCAGTTGCCGAACATCATCGCGCCGAACATCGAGCGCGGCTCCTGGAACTTCAGGTAGCTGTTGGCGACCTGGCAGATGTTGCCGATGTCGGTCGACACCATCGCGTGCTCAGGCATCGCCTTTTCGAGCTCGCGCAGCATCTGCCGCGGATGCATGTAATTGGAGCCCTTCGACACGTCCTTGCTCCACGTATCGGTCTCGCTGTCCCACGAATGCAGCTCCATCGCCCAGGTGTCCTTCGCCGCCTGGACGCGCGCGTCGCGCTCCGCCTTGTTCGACTGGCACGCGAGCTTCATCTGCTTCAGCCGCGCCGTCAGCGCCAGCGCCACTTCGCGCGCATCGCCCCAGATCGTGATGTCGGTCTTCTTGACCAGCCCCAGCACCTTCGCGTCGGCATCGACCTGGATCAGCTTCGCTTCCTTCGGCCAGTAGTCGAAGCCGTATTGCGGCAGCACGCCGAACGGGCCGAGACGCGAGCCGAGCGCCACGACGACATCGGCCTGGTGGATCACGTTCATCGCCGCCTTCGAGCCGTGATAGCCGAGCGGACCGCACGCTAACCGGTGCCGCGACGGGAACGAATCGTTGTGCAGGTACGAGTTGCACACCGGCGCATCGAGCAGCTCGGCGAGTGCGAGCGCCGCGTCGTAGCCGTTGGACATGATCACGCCACCGCCGGCGATGATCACCGGGAACCTCGCGTTGGCGAGCGCCTCCGCTGCATCGTCGAGGCTCTGGCTGCCGCCGGCGCCGCGCTCGACACGGATCGGCGCCGGGATCTCGTACTCGTATTCGCCGTAGAAATAATCGCGCGGGATGTTGAGCTGAACCGGGCCCATCTCGAGGATCGCGCGATCGAACGCGCGGCTGGTGAGCTCGGCCATCCGCTTCGGATTGTTAACATGGGCCTGGAACTTGGTGATCTTCGAGAAAATCGGCAACTGGTCGGTTTCCTGGAAACCGCCGAGGCCAAGCGTCATCGATCCGGTCTCCGGCGTGATCGCGACCACCGGCGAATGCGCCCAGTACGCGGCCGCAATTGCAGTCACGAAATTGGTGATCCCCGGACCGTTCTGCCCGATGCACACGCCGTGGCGGCCGCTGACCCGCGCATAGCCGTCGGCCATGTGCGCCGCGCCCTGCTCGTGCGCGACCGGAATGAAGCGGATGCCCGCCGCCGGAAAAATGTCGAGCGCATCCATGTACGCGGACCCGACGATGCCGAAGATGTCGGTGACGCCCTGCGACACCAGCGTTTCGACGAATGCTTCGGATGCGGTCATCTTCTGTCTTCCCTGCACGACCATCCGCGCGGCTTCGGTTGCTTTGTTCATGTCTGCTCCTTTGATGCGACGCGTCCGCGATGCGCGCAGCGGCTGCGGCACATGCGGACAAATCCGGGATTCTGGAATTTCTGCGGGCTTGTTTCGTTTTTTGCTGCGGTTCCTGTATGTTTCCACAGGATCGCCGCCGGCGCAACCATTGAACAATAATCCGGCACCTGCTGTTTCAGTTTTTGATAAACTGGCTCTCCTTTTTGAGTTCCATCGGCCCGACACAGCATGAGCCGGACTTCAGACACGCCTGCCCGCCCGAACGCCTCGCGCGTACTGTCCGCTCCGGAAGCGGCAACGGCCGCAGTCGGGATCACCTCTCCGGCACTGCGCCTGATCGGCCTGCTCGAGCATGTGTCGCGCGCCGACCGGGCGCAAACGCTGACCGAGATCATTGCCGAGATCCGGCAGCCGAAGCCGACGGTCTACCGGATGCTGCAGCAGCTCGAGCAGGCCGGCCTGCTGGTGAAGGAGCCCGACGGCAAGCGCTATGCGCCCGGACCGCGGCTGTCGCGGCTCGCCGAGGACGTGCTGCTGAATGCGCAGGTCCGCGCGTCGCGGCACGCGATCCTGCAGCGGCTGGTCGACGACATCGGCGAGACCTGCAACTTCACGATGCTCTCCGGCACCGAGGTGGTCTATCTCGATCGCGTCGAGACCGCATGGCCGCTCCGCTTCCATCTGCAGCCCGGCTCGCGCGTGCCGATCCACTGTTCGGCGTCCGGCAAGCTGTTCCTCGCGTACATGCCGCCGGCGCAGCGCGACCGGCTGCTCCGGCATCTCGGGTACAAGGGCTACACGCCGAACACGATCACCACCCGGATCAGCCTCGAGGCCGAGCTCGCGCGGGTTCGCGCGCAGGGCTATGCGCTCGACAACGAGGAATTCCACGATGGCCTCGTCTGTGTGGCGGTGCCCGTGTTCGATCCGCACAGCCGGCAGCGGGTGCGCGGATCCGTCGCCGTGCAAGCCCCGGCATCGCGCTTTCCGATCGACCGCGCAACCTCGGTGCTCACGGTGCTGAAGCGCGCGGCCGATGCGTTCGGCGCCTCGATCGAGCGGCCTCCCGATGCCGCTTCGAAGAGGACGTCGGCTGCCGCGTCGAAAGGGCTCCCTTCGCCGGCGCGCGCGAAGGTCAAAGGGCAGACCAAACGCGCACCAGCGGGATCGGGCGCCGATGTTTCCTGACTCGAAACCGATCCACGATCCCGTCGCCGAAACGAAGCGCCTCGATGCCGGCAACGTCGTCAGGACGACGACCTGCTACATGTGCGCGTGCCGCTGCGGGATCAAGGTCCACGTGCGCGGCGACGACGTGCGCTATATCGAAGGCAACCCGAACCATCCGCTCAACCGCGGCGTGATCTGCGCGAAGGGTTCGTCGGGGATCATGAAGCAGAATTCGCCGGCGCGGCTGACGAAGCCGCTGCGGCGCAAGCCGGGTGCCGCGCGCGGCGATGGACAGTTCGACGAGATCTCATGGGAAGAGGCGCTGTCGATGCTGACCGGGCGGCTGGCGCGCATCCGCGCGACCGACCCGAAGCAGTTCGCGCTCTTCACCGGCCGCGACCAGATGCAGGCGCTGACCGCCCTGTTCGCGCGGCAGTTCGGTACGCCGAACTACGCGGCGCACGGCGGGCTCTGCTCGGTGAACATGGCGGCCGGGATGATCTACACGATCGGCGGCTCGTTCTGGGAATTCGGCGGCCCCGATCTGGATCGCGCGAAGCTGTTCGTGATGATCGGCACCGCCGAGGACCACCACAGCAATCCGCTGAAGATCGCGATCTCGAAGTTCAAGCGCGCCGGCGGCCGCTTCATCTCGATCAATCCGGTCCGCACCGGCTACTCGGCGATCGCCGACGAGTGGATTCCGATCCGGCCCGGCAGCGACGGCGCATTGTTGCTCGCATTGACGCACGAGCTGATCGCTGGCGACCTGTACGATCGCGATTTCGTCACGCGTTACACCAACGGCCCCGACCTCGTCGACGACGACGCGGCGAGCAACGACTTCGGCCTCTTCGTGCTGAACCCCGACGGCGATCCGATGAACCCGCTGCCGTACTACCAGCACAACAGGTTCTGGTGGGATCCGGGATCGGACCGAGCGGTCGATTGCAATGTCGCGCGTGGAGCGGGCGTCACGCCTGCGCTGACCGGCCGCTACGCGCTCGATGGCAAGCCGGTGCGTCCGGCGTTCGGCCTGCTCGCCGACAGCGTCCGCGAATACACGCCCGAATGGGCGGAAGGCATCACCGGGATTTCGGCCACCCGCATCCGCGCGCTCGCGGTCGAGCTCGGAACCGTTGCGAGGCAACAGATCACGTTGCCGATCCGCTGGACCGATTCGTGGGGCAAGGAGCACGACAGCGTGACCGGAAATCCGGTGGCGTTCCACGCGATGCGCGGGCTCGCCGCGCATTCGAACGGCTTCCACACAGTGCGCGCGCTGGCAGTGCTGATGTCGCTGCTGGGCACGATCGATCGTCCCGGCGGCTTTCGCCACAAGACGCCGTTTCCGCGGCACATTCCGCCGAACGCCAAGCCGCCGAAGTCGCGCGATGAAATCCGGCCGGACACGCCGATCACCACCGGGCCGCTCGGCTTTCCGGCGTCGCCCGACGAGCTTGCGGTCGAGGCGGACGGCACGCCGCTTCGGATCGACAAGGGCTTCTCCTGGGAATACCCGCTCGCGGCGCATGGCCTGATGCACAGCGTGATCACCAATGCCTGGCGCGGCGATCCGTATCCGATCGACACGCTGCTCATCTTCATGTCGAACATGGCGTGGAACTCGACGATGAACACCGGCGCGGTGCGCGACATGCTGAATGCAAGACATGCCGACGGCGAATACAGGATTCCGTTCCTCGTCGTGTGCGATGCGTTCCAGTCGGAGACGGTGGCCTTCGCCGACCTGGTGCTGCCGGACACCACTTACCTCGAGCGCCACGATGCGATGAGCCTTCTCGACCGCCCGATCTCGGAGTTCGACGGTCCCTGCGACTCGGTGCGGATACCCGTCGTCGCACCGAAAGGCGAATGCCGGCCGTTCCAGGACGTGCTCGTCGAACTGGCATCACGCCTGCGGTTCCCGGCGTTCGTGCGCCCCGATGGCGAGCGCAAGTACGCCGACTATCGCGATTTCGTCGTCAATTACGAGATCGACCCGGGCGGCGGCATCGGCTTCCTGGCCGGCTGGCGCGGAAAGGACGGGGAGAAATCGCTGAAGGGCGAGCCGAACCCGGAGCAGTGGGAGCGTTATGCAGAGAACGACTGCGTATTCCACTACCGGATGCCCGAGTCGATGCACTACATGAAGAACTGGAATCGCGACTACATGGAGTTCTCTCGCGACAACGGTTTCCGCCGCCGCGCCGACCCGATCATCATTCACCTGTATTCGGAAGTGCTGCAACGCTTCCGCCTCGCGGCGCAAGGCCGGAGCGCCGGCAAGCAGCCGCCTGAGCATCTGCGCGAGCGCGTCGAGAAATACTTCACTCCGCTGCCTTACTGGTATCCGCCGCTGGAACAGGCGCACATCGACGCGGTGCATGGCGACTCGTATCCGCTCGCCGCGGTGACGCAGCGGCCGATGGCGATGTATCACTCGTGGGATTCGCAGAACGCGTGGCTGCGCCAGATCCACTCGCACAATTACCTGTACGTGAATACGCGGACGGCCATCGAACAAGGGATCGCCGACGGCGACTGGATCAAGGTCGAGTCGCCGTGGGGCAGTGTGCGCTGCATGTGCCGGCACAGTGAAGCGGTCGAGCCGAAAACGGTGTGGACATGGAACGCGATCGGCAAGGCGAGCGGCGCATGGCGCCTCGCCCCGGATGCAGACGAATCGCAACAGGGATTCCTGTTGAATCACCTGATCACCGACGAACTCCCCGCGAGAGAGGCCGGGGATGAGGGCCGCATCAGCAACAGCGACCCAATCACCGGCCAGGCCGGCTGGTACGACGTCCGCGTGCGAATCGTCCGCGACCCCGCGCAATCAGCGGTAACAATGCCGCAATTCGCAACGCTGCCGGCAGCGCCGGGGACCGGCGCGGTGCACCGCGTGCTCGCGTATTTCGCTGGGCGACGAAAGTGAGCCGGAGTCAGTCACAGTGATGACAATCGCAGCCCCAATCCGCGGCGCTTCGCCCGGTTCCCTGACATGACGCAGCTCGCACTGGTCATCGACCTCAATGTCTGCGTCGGCTGTCACGCATGCGTGACCTCATGCAAGCAGTGGAACACCTCCGGCTCCGCCGGCCCGCTGCTCGACGCGAATCCGTACGAAAAGGACCCGACCGGCACCTTCTTCAATCGCGTGCAGACGTTCGAAGTCGGCGAGTATCCGGATACACAGACCGTCCACTTCCCGAAGTCGTGCCTGCATTGCGAAGACCCGCCCTGCGTGCCGGTATGCCCGACCGGCGCTTCGTACAAGCGCAAGGAAGACGGCATCGTGCTGGTCGATTACGACAAGTGCATCGGCTGCAAATATTGCGCATGGGCATGCCCGTACGGCGCGCGCGAGCTCGACGAAGGCCGCAAGGTGATGACCAAGTGCACGCTCTGCGTCGACCGGATCTACGACGAGACGAAGCCGAAGGAAGAGCGCAAGCCCGCCTGCGTGATGGCATGCCCGACCAATGCGCGACTGTTCGGCGACATCCACGATCCGGAATCCGAGGTGGCGAAGGCGATCGCCGAGCGCGATGGCTATCAACTGATGCCGGAGTGGAACACGAAGCCCGCGAATCACTACCTGCCACGGCGGAAAACCGAATGGCAGCAGGCGGCGGAAGCATCCTTGTCAGGGTTGGGGGAGCGGCGATGAAGTCAACAGGTTGTCGTCCCGGCGAACGCCGGGACCCAGCGACTTTATGCAAGCGACGCTGGGTTCCCGCGTGCGCGGGAACGACTTTATGAACCCCGCCTTCTCTGTCGTCTTCCTGACAACCCTCTGCGGCCTCGGCCAAGGCCTTTTCGTGATGACGCTGCTCGGCCACATCATCGGTGCACAACCGCGGTACCTGCTCTTGGGCAGCACTCTTGCTTTTCTGCTCGCGGCCTTCGGGCTCATCGCGTCGTTCTTCCACCTCGGCCGGCCCGAGCGCGCATGGCGGTCGATCATGCAGTTCCGGACGTCATGGCTGTCGCGCGAAGTCATCGCGCTGCCGGTCTTCATGGGCCTGGTCGTGCTGTACTGGCTGGCGCTGCGCTCAGGCTCGGACAGCGCGCTCGTCATCGGCATCGTCGCCTTCGCCGCCTGCGTCGCGCTGTGGATCTGCACCGGGATGATCTACACGTGCCTCGCGTTCATCCAGGAATGGGCATCGCCGTACACGATGGCGAACTTCATCCTGATCAGCCTCGCGTCGGGGTCGACGCTCGCGCTCTGCGTCGCTCTTTTCTCCGACTGGGGGCTCGTCCACCTGCTCGCGTACCTGTCGGTGCTGCTGACAATTTCGGCGGGACTCGTCCGCGGCGCATCGCTTCTGCGCAACGCGCAGCTGAAACCGAAGTCGACGCTGCAATCGGCGATCGGCATCGCGAATGCGAAGATCACGCAGCGCTCGATGGGCGCGACCGGCGGCTCGTTCAACACGCGCGAATTCTTCCACGGCCAGACGATGGCATTCCTGCGCTCGATCAAGTGGCTGTTCATCGCGCTGACCTTTGTTGTTCCCGTCCTGCTGCTGGTGATCGCATTGAACGGCGCACCTTCGTTCCTGGTGCTCTTCGCGATGCTCGCGCAGGCGGTCGGACTCGTGTTCGAGCGCTGGTTCTTCTTCGCGCAGGCGCGACATCCGCAGAACCTGTATTACCAGGTCGTTTCCTGACTTCGCCACAGCAGCCAGCCCCGAAAACGAATACACATCACGATGTGCACCGTCATCTGTCTCGGACACGCAGTACTCGACCGCATCTACACAGTTCCGCACCTGCCCGCCGGCTCGACGAAGGTCCGCGCGACCGCCTACACCGAAGTCGGCGGCGGCATGGCGTCGAGCGCCGCGTGCGCGATCGGCCGGCTTCTCGACCCCGCCGCCGATCGCGTCGAATTCTGGGGCCGCACCGGCGACGACTCTGCGGCAACGATCATCCGCGCAGATCTCGTCCGCTTCGGCGTCGACGTCTCGCACCTGCATGTGTTCGCCGGCCGGACGTCGTCGCAGTCGGCGGTGATGGTCGATCCGGCGGGCGAGCGGATGGTGGTCAACTATCGCGGCGACACGCCGCTCGACGACATGTCGTGGCTGCCGTTCGAGCGCATCGCGACCGCGGACGCCGCGTTGACCGACGTGCGCTGGCTCGAAGGCGGACGCGAATTGCTGTCGGCGGCGCGCGCGGCGGGCATTCCCTCGGTCCTCGACGCCGACCTCGGCGACGTGCCGATCGTGCGCGGCCTGGTGCCGCTGGCCGAGCATGCGATCTTCTCCGAGCCTGGGTTGGCGAACTGGGCCGGTCACGGCGATAACGAAGTCGCGTTGAAGGCCGCGGTCGCCGCCGGCGCGAAAATCGCGGGTGTCACGCAGGGTGAAAAAGGCGTGACGATGCTGGTCGAAGGCAGCTTCCACCATGTGCCGGCGTTCGAAGTGACGGTGGTCGACACACTCGGCGCCGGCGATATTTTTCACGGCGCCTATGCGCTGGCGATTGCCGAAGGAAAGACTGCGCTTGACGCAGCGCGCTTCGCCAGCGCGGCGGCGGCGATCAAGTGCTCGCGGCCCGGCGGACGCGCGGGGTCGCCGGTGCGCGGCGAAGTCGAACGGTTGCTTTCAGGGATCAGGGATCAGGGATCAGGGATCAGGTAACAGGTAACAGGTAACAGGTAACAGGTAACAGGCTGCGGCAGAGATGATGGGGCCGGCTTCGCGCCGCGCGTACCAGCCGGCTTTCACATCTGGTCCCAGTATTCTGCCGGATCGATCGCCGCATCGATCACCGTGAGCGCCCGCGCGGCGAGCGCCTCGTCGAATGCTTCTTCGAAATCGGCGAGCGTCGTCGCGCACACGCCGCGCGCGCCGAAGCCGGATGCGATCTTCGCGAAATCGGGCGACACGAAATCGACGCCGCGCGCCGCCATCTTCATCTTGTCCTGCTTCAGCGCGATCAGCGACAGCTTCGCGTCGTTCAGCACCACGATCACCAGCGGCAGCTTCTTCTCGGCGGCGATCGCGAGCTCACCCAGCGTCATCAGCATGCAGCCGTCGCCCAGCATCGCGACGACCGGGCGCTCCGGATGCACGAGTTGCGCGGCGATCGCGGCAGGAACCGCGTAGCCCATGCAGCCGAGCCCGTTCGACTGCAGCAGCTGGCCCGGCGTCCGGCAGCGCAGCACGTGGTTCGCGAGGATCCGGT
>Ga0105240_10008299_pt1 | contig 14862 bp, 13 predicted proteins | sample KBSC54metaG_FD_80426 | JGI IMG/M metagenome (GOLD analysis project Ga0105240, IMG submission 80426) | Corn rhizosphere microbial communities from Kellogg Biological Station, Michigan, USA - KBS C5-4 metaG | ecosystem: Host-associated > Plants > Roots > Rhizosphere > Soil | place: Michigan, USA... | reverse complement strand
CGGCTTCCTCCAGGCGTCCGGTCTGATGATGTCGCAAGGCCGCGGCGAACGCCGCTTGCGTGCCCGGCGCCATTCCTTGCGGCATGAAGTCATTCTCCCGCAGTGCCCAGGGGGCCGCTGCGGTCCATGATACCCGCCCGCGCAGCCGCCGGGGCAGGGTTTGCCCCGGCGATGGAGGATGGATACATTGCATCGGCTGACCGCACCGGGACGCCGCCGCGCCCGTCGAGGACTCCCCGAATGAGTAAACCGTCGCTCCTTGCCGTGCTCCTCGGCCTGCTTCCCTTCGTGGGGATGTGCTTTTCGGTGCCGCTCTGGGACCGTGTGTACCCGATGCTGCTCGGACTGCCGTTCAACCTGTTCTGGCTGACGGCCTGGATCGTGCTCACCACGCTATGCCTGTGGGGCGCCTACCACGTGGAGCGTGCGCGTCTCGCTCGACAAGGCGAGCGTCCATGAGTCCAGCCGTCATCTCGGTGGCGATCATTGTTGCGATCGTGGCGGTTGGTGTAACGGTCGGCTTCCTTGCACGTGCCCAGCGCAGGATGGATCTGGAGCAGTGGACGGTCGGCGGGCGTGGTTTCGGCATCCTGCTCGTGTTTCTGCTGATGGCCGGAGAGGTGTACACCGCGTTCTCCTTCCTGGGCGCTCCCGGTTGGGCCTACTCGCGTGGAGGACCTACGCTCTATGCCCTTTCGTATCTGAGCCTGGCTTACGTCGTGGCATTTTTCGTGTTGCCCCAGGTCTGGGAGCTGGGCCGGCGCCACGGCATGCAAACGGTGGCGGACTTCTTCGGGATCCGGTACGGCAACCGCTATCTGGGCGGCTTCGCCTGCCTCGTCGGTATCGTCTGCCTGGTCCCCTACGTGCAACTGCAGATTACCGGAGTGGGCATGATCCTGGAGGTAGCCAGCTTCGGCGACATCACGCGCACGCAGGCAATGACGATCTGCGTGGCGTTGCTGGTGGCTTTCGTGTTCGCGAACGGCGTGCGCGCGGTGGCATGGGTGAGTGTCATCAAGGACGGGTTGATGCTGCTCGCCGCGGTGTGCATCGGCATTGCCATCCCTTATGCCCACTTCGGCGGAATCGGTCCCATGTTTACGGCGCTGGCCCAGGCGCATCCCCGGCACCTCACCATGCCTGGGGCCACGGTGAGTCTGGGGCACGCGTGGTATGTCTCCACCGTTTTGATGAGCTCGGTGGGGTTTTACATGTGGCCGCATGCCTTCGGGTCCCTGTTCACGGCGAAGAGCGCCGACACTCTGCGCCGCAACGCGGTGGTGATGCCCCTGTACACGCTCACCCTCGCGTTCGTTTTCTTTGCCGGCTTCGCCTCGGTCCTGATCGTGCCGGGCCTGAAGGACGGCGACCTCGCCATGCTCACTGTCGTACGCAGTACCTTCCCGGCCTGGCTGCTGGGCCTGATCGGCGGCGCGGGGGCGCTGACGGCCATGGTGCCGGCGTCGATCTTCATCCTGACCGCGGCGACACTGTTCGCGAAAAATCTCATCCGCCCGGTGCTTGCGCCGGCCATGAGCGATGACCAGGTCACCCAGCTGGCCCGGGGGATGGTCATCGTGCTCGGGCTCATCAGCCTGTATCTGGCCATCGTCAGCTCCAGTACGCTGGCATCACTGTTGCTGATGGGGTACGCCGGCGTTTCGCAGTTCTTTCCCGGGGTGGTGCTGGGCATCTACTGGCGACGTGTCACCATGACCGGGGTGTTCTGCGGCATGGTCGCGGGGGTCGGCACCGATGTTTTCCTGATGCTCACGCACCGCGATCCCTGCTTCGGGATCAACGCGGGTTTCCTTGCTCTGTGCCTGAATTTCGCGGTGGCGGGTGGAGTGAGTGTGCTGCGGGCCGAGCCCGGGAGCCGACTGGAGTCGCGGGAGCCGGGCTTACAGAGGGTCTGAAGATGCAATGGCTGACGAAGTCGGACGACCTGCAGACTCTGCGTGCGCTGCGGCGGGATATCCATGCCCATCCGGAGCTGGGTTATCAGGAGCAGCGAACGTCGGATCTGATCGCGGCGACGCTCTCCGGCTGGGGCATCCCGGTACACCGGGGCATGGGTAAGACCGGAGTGGTGGGAATCCTCGAGGGCGCCAGCTCCGCTCGCGCGGTCGGGCTGCGCGCAGACATGGACGCGTTGCCGATCACGGAACGCAACACGTTCGCCCATGCGAGCGTGAACCAAGGGAGCATGCATGCCTGCGGCCATGACGGCCATACGACGATGCTGCTCGGTGCCGCCAGGCTTCTCGCCGAGCGACGCCGTGATCTGCCCGGCACGGTGTATCTGATCTTCCAGCCTGCCGAGGAGGGTGGCGGCGGGGCGCGTGCCATGCTCGAAGACGGACTGTTCGAGCGTTTCCCGATGGAGGCGATCTTCGGCGTGCACAACTGGCCCGGGCTCGAGGTCGGCCAGTTCGCGGTCAACGCGGGCCCGTCATTCGCCTCCAGCAACGATTTCACCATCAGCGTTCGCGGCAAGGGCGCGCACGCCGCGATGCCGCACAACGCGATCGATCCGATTCCCGTCGCCTGCCAGCTGGTGCAGGCATTTCAGAGCATCGTGTCGCGCAACCTGCGCCCGATCGATGCGGGAGTCATTTCGGTCACAATGATCCATGCCGGTGAGGCGACCAACGTGATTCCTGAAAAATGCGAGCTGCGTGGCACGGTGCGCACCTTCAGCATCGAGGTGCTCGAGCTGATCGAGCGGCGGATGCGCGAGATTTCGGAGTCGATCGGGCGCGCTTTCGGGACGACGTGCGAGCTCACCTTCAGACGCAACTATCCTCCCACGGTCAACCCTGCGCCGGAGGCGCAGTTCGTGCGCCGCGTGCTGGGCGATCTCGTCGGTCCTGAGAACGTGAAGGAATTCGAGCCCACGATGGGCGCAGAGGATTTCAGCTTCTTTCTGCTTCGCAAGCCGGGCTGCTATTTTCTGATCGGCAATGGCGACGGTGCCCACCGCCCTCCTGGGCACGGGGAAGGTCCATGCCTGCTGCACAACCCGAGCTACGACTTCAACGACGAGGTGATTCCCGTGGGAGCTTCGATGTGGGTCCGACTGGCCACGGAGTGGCTCAGCCGGCCCTGAAGGCAACCCCCCCTTTCGGGGGTTGGCTTCACACTCGAGTCAGCGGCAGTGCTCGTCGTCGTCGCGGTGGCGATCGCACCAGTGGGCCTCGCGATGGCCATAACGGTCGTAGCGATCGCCGTGGTCATAACGATACGGCCCGTGATCGGTGGCTACGATGCAACCGGAGATGCCTGCGCCTAACATTGCCAGAAGGGCGCCCAGGGCGGTCAAGCGACGTAGGTGGGTCATGCTCTCATCCCATGGCTGTGGCGATGGAATCGATGAGCAAGGCGCGTGCCACCGCGCATGCGGGGCGGCTCGTTCAGTCGGTATTCAGCTGCGCGCCCTCAGCGCTCCCGGTACTCCGAAAACACGTACCCGTGGTCCCTGCGTTTCAGGTGACACTGATAGCACTCATCCTGAGCCTTTGCGTCGAGCGTGTTGGTCCGGCTGCCGCTGTCATAGTTGCCGTATCCCCAGCCTCCGGTGGCGGCGTAGCGCCGACTGTCCTTCACCATCACTCCCACGATCCGGCGCTCGCCTTCCTTGCCGCCCGTGCCGATGAACTCGAGCATCTCCTCGGCGAGCACCGCGCCTTCAGGGTAGGAGCCCGTGCGCAGCCCCCGCATCGCCCGCTCGTTCGCGTAGAAGTAAAAGATGCCCGCGGTGCAGGGGTTCACGCAGGGCTTGTTCTTGAAGGGGCCGAAGGTCGACGACACCATCGAGCTATGGAGAAAGGTCCAGTGTCGATAGCCGTTGGGGTAGGGGACCTCGGCCCGGTCGGTCCCCCGTGCGGGCAGTTGAGCGAGCAGCCCCGCCGCCAGCAACAGCAGGAACGGGCGTAGTTGGCTCATGGCGGTGCGCCGTGCTCAGGGAAGGTGGGGATCGATGATAGACTCGAGTGGACCCAAAACCAGGGCCATTTTCAGCACAGCGACGGGGCCATTTTAAGCATGCCCAAGACCGCGCCCCTGCATGAGATCGCGTTGCCGGCTCCTGCGGCGCAGGCCACTCGCTTTCGCTGGCTTTACGACGAGCTGCGTTCGGCGATCGTCGCTGGCACGCTGGTTACGGGCGCGCGGTTGCCGTCCACGCGCAGTGTGGCCAGGCAACACGGCATTGGACGCGGCACGGTGGTAGCCGTGTTCGAGCAGCTTGTCGCGGAAGGGTATCTCGAGAGCATCGTCGGCAGCGGCACGTTCGTCAGTGCAATGCGCGAGGTGGCCCGCGATCCGGGTCCGAAACGAGGAGCCTCTCGTGAGGAGCGCTCGCGCGCCGGCCTTTCTTCACGCGGTCGCCTGATCGCAAAGAATCCGTTTCCGCCGCTTTTCACCAGCCGCACTGCACCGGTGTTCCGCCTGGGGCAACCTGCCGTGGATGCCTTTCCAGCCCGGCTCTGGGGCCGGATCGCAGCACGGCGCCTGCGTCACCTGGACCCGGCATTGCTCGCGTACATGGATCCCCGCGGATGGCGCCCGTTGCGGGCCGAAATCGCCGCGCATCTGGGCGCGGCACGCGGGATCAAGTGTGCTCCGGAGGAGATCATCATCACCTCCGGCACTCAACAGTCGCTCGACTTGATTGCGCGGGTGGTACTCGATCCCGGCGATCGCGTTTTGATGGAGGACCCGGGCTACCCGGCCGCTACGGCACTGTTTCGTGCAGCCGGCGCCGAGGTCGTGGGCGTTCCGGTGGATGAGGCGGGCCTGACGGGCGAGCCACGCCTTCCGGTCAAGCTGGCGTATGTCACTCCCGGCTGTCAGTTTCCATTGGGGGTCACTCTCTCGTTGCCGCGCCGCCAGCGGCTGTTGGAATGGGCGCGCCGCGCCAACGCATGGGTGATCGAGGATGACTACGACGGGGAGTTCCGCTTTTCCGGCCGGCCGCTGGCGGCGCTGCGCAGCCTGGATACCAGCGGCTGCGTGATCTACATGAACAGCTTCAACAAGAGCGTGTTTCCCACTCTGCGTCTGGGGTTCGTGCTCGTGCCTGCGCCCTTGCACGCGGCGGTCCTGGCCGCCAGAACGGCGCTCGATCGTCATCCTCCCGCACTGGATCAGGCGATCCTCTGCGACTTCATCTCAGGAGGACATCTCTCCCGGCATCTGCGGCGCATGCGGGAGGTCTGCGCGGAACGTATCGACCTGCTGTCGCGGCGCGTTGCCGCGGAGCTCGACGGAATGATGACGCTGGCGCCCACGCACCTCGGTCTGCATGCAGTGGGGTGGCTTCCCGAGGAGTGGTCCGATGAAGAGGCGGCGCGACTGGCCGCTGAGCACGAAGTCGACTCCGTTGCCCTGTCGAGATTCGCCATCGCACGCAGCGTGCCGCCCGCGTTGGTACTGGGGGTGGCAGTGGGCGACGCTCAGGCCATTCGCCGCGGGGTGACTCGCATGGCCACCGCCCTACGGAAATTGCGGCGCGATCACGCCTGCTTCAGCGCCACGTCGGCGTCCCACAGCTCCGTGAGGTAGGGGAAGTTCCACTTCTCCGGTAGCTCGCGAGCCTCGATCTGATCCGTGGTGTGGGCTGCGGCGAGATCGAGTACCTGGGGCTTCAGGGGCAGACCGGCCTTGGTGGAGAAGAAAAGTTTCACGCGCGGTTTGGTGAGCGCGGCAGGGTTCTGCTCCAGGACCACGGCGAGCCTCCCGGAGCGCATCCGTACCAGCGATCCGGTCGGATAGATGCCGATGCTCTTGACGAACAGCTGGAAGATCCCTTGATCGAAATGCCCCTTCCAGCTCGCCATCTGCGCCAGCGAGTGGGCCGGATCCCAGCCGGCCTTGTAGGGGCGATCGGAAGTCACCGCGTCGTAGACGTCGCACACGGCTCCCATGCGGGCCAGCAGTGAGATCTGCTCTCCCGCGAGCCTGTCGGGATAGCCGGTGCCGTCGTAGCGCTCATGATGGTGGCGGCAGACGTCCATGACCGCCTCGCTCACCGCGCCGCCGGCTTGCAGCATTTCGTAGCCGCGTATCGGGTGCTGCTTGATGATCTCGAACTCCTCTGCCGACAGCTTGCCAGGCTTGTTCAACACATCCTGCGGCATGGCTGCCTTGCCGAGGTCGTGCAGCATGCCTGCCATGCCGGCCTCATGGCACCGGGCGTCATCGAAACCCAGCTGCCGCCCCAGCGCGACCATCAGGGCGCACACGGCGACCGAATGCATGTAGGTGTATTCGTCGGCCGTCTTCAGGCGGGCGAGGCTCAACAGCGCATCCGGATGGCGATTGATCGATGCCACCACGTCGTCGACGAGCGGTGCACAGACCAACGGCTCGATGGCGTTGCCGAGCCGCACCTCCGTGAACATGTGGCGCATGGTGTCGGCTGAACGTGCGCGCAATTGCGCAGCGCGCTGCATCTCCTCGGATAGAGGGACGCGCTCGCGTTTGGGTGCAGCCGGTTGCACCTGCGGCTCGGGTGCCTGGGGCGCCGGTGATTGCTTCGGCGCCGGTATGTCCTCGCCCTGGGAGGTGTCAATCAGGCAGTGCTTCACGCCGCTGGCCTGAATCTCCCGCAGCGTGCCGGCATCCTTGATCAGAAAGCGGTTGCGCCAGAAGGGATGCTTGAGCCAGCTTTCCTCGAAACCCTGCACGAACATGCCGACTGTGAGCTGCTTCACAGCGATTTTCTTCAACACCGGGCCGGCCACTCCTGGAGTGCTCGTTCGCGCGAATGTAGCGCTTGTGCGGGGCCTTGGCCGGGCCTGGATCACAGGTGCGCGATGCAGCAGGGCGCTGGCCGGGGGCAACCGGGGGATGGCCAGTTTCCCCGGCTTCAGCTGGCCTTGCGGACGTAAATGTTCCCGTTGAACGTGCGCACCTCGATGTCCGGGCCGCCACCGTTGATCGTGCCGTAGATCACCTTGTTCACGTTGAGACGGTAGCGGCCACCGGATTGGCGCGTGTCCTCGGCGACCGAGGCGGAGGATTGCGGCAAGGTGTGCAGGTCGAAGTCCGTAAACGCGCTTCCGTTGTCGGTTTGCAGCTTGAGATTGGCCTTGGTCGCGGACGGCAGAGTGAGGTCGATCGCACCGTTGAGTGAAGAGAACGCCATCGGCTTCTGCGCGGAGACGCGCGCGAGCGCCGCAGTGACTTTGCCATTCACCGTGTGGGCGACGACGGAACCGCCTACGGCAGTGAGCGTGATGGCACCGTTGACGTTGCTGACTTCGAGCTCGCCCTCGACGCCCTCGACATGAATGTCCCCGCCGTTGACGGTCGACAGTTCCAGGTTCGTCCGCCGGGGGACCTGGATCTCCAGATCCGCCGGATGATTGAAGCCGGGCACGGTGATGGACATCCGGTTGTCCTGCTCCTCCACGTTGAGAGCAGGCTGCTGCGTCAGACGGTGCAGGCCGCGCGACTCCTCTTCAGGGTCCTCGTCAGGGCGCTCGGGACCGTGAAACCGCCAACGCCCTGGACCGTGCTGCGTGTCTGCGTGGCGGGCATGCGTCTCGATCGTGACATCCTTGACGTCCGCGCCCTTGACGACGATGTTGCCGGTCAGGAGCGCGAGGTGCAGCGAGCCGGGGCGCGAGGGATCGCTGAAAGATACCGTGGTCCGGTCGGGATCCTGCTGCGCTGGGGCCGCGGGCGAGGTCGCGCCGGCACACAGGGCGATAACGCCCGCGCACAGGCAAGCTCTCGTGAATATCTGGATGCTCATGGGGGTGTCCTGTCTCATTTGGCGCGGCGCAGTACGCGCACGTCGCCATTCAAGGTTTGCAGTGTCAGCCCGGGCCCGCCATTTCCGACGCGAACCGCGGTGAATCCACTGGTGCGGTAGATCAACATGCCGCCTCGCTTCTGTGCCGTGTGCAGCGCTTCTGCAGGCAGGGCTTGCACGTCGAAATCCGTGTACAGGCCGCCGTTGAGGCTCTTCATGCGCAGGTCCGCGGCGAGGCCATCCGGGAAGCTCACGACGACGTCGCCGTTGATCGTCTTGAACGAGGAGGCGGCCTGCGGGGCCGATACGAAAGACACCTGCACCGGACCGTTCACGGTGACGGCCTCTCCGCTACCGGTGATGTCGGTCATCGTGATGGGACCGTTGACGCTTCGGACTGAGAACTCGCCGCGTGTTCCCTTAACAGTCACCTTGCCATCATTGATGGTGCAGAGCTGCAGACGTGTGTCCGCGGGTACGCGCACGGTGAAGTCCAAGCGAACCTCATAGCGGGGCTCGGAGCGATACCAGGGGCCATCGTGGAACTGCTCACCGCAGGAAGGTTGATAACGCTCCCGGACAATCCCTCCGACGGTCGCCGCGTTGTCGGACGTGTTCAGGATCACCTCGCGATCGGCGTCGCGCAGCGCTTCCTCCGTATCGGCGATCACCGTCCTGTCCACCACCATCTCGACGTCGGGGCCGTTGGACGCCTCCACTCTGATCGAGCCGGTGATTGCTCTCAATTCCAGGGTGTGGGGACCGGCTCCCGCAAAGTGCAGGGTCTGCTTCATGGAAGAGTGTTCGGTGTGGTCTTCCGCGTGCGTCGTATTGACGCTCGCCAGAGCGGCAGCGCACACCAGAGCGGCCCGGATGGCGGTCTTCATGCCGTCGCCCCCAGATGATCGACACCCCAGGCCGCTCGTGTCCGGACGGCCTCGTTCACCGTACTGTCCATGGACAGCTTGCGCAGCGTCTCCAACGCCGAGTGCTCGCGCGTTTCCACGACGAAGTCGATCAACGCCATCTGCACCAAGGGTGACTTCTGTGTACCGAGCGCGTGTACGGCTGCCTCACGTACGGCGTCGCGATCCGCGAAGCGTTTCAGGGCGTCGATGCTGGCGAGCCGCACGTTGACGTTCGAGTCGTGCATCAGTGTGTCGATCAGCGCCGTGACCACTTCGTCTCCGGGACGATCGAGCTGATTGCTCCAGCTCACCCCCTTCAGGCGCTCGCTGGCGGATTGCTGTTGCATCAAGGACAAGGTCACCATCTGCCGCAGGTCGCGCACTTCCTGGCTGAGCTCGTGGACTTCGGGGGAGGGCGGTGGCTTGATACCGCGGCCGACCTGAATTCCCACGAGCAACACGAGCAGTGCGGCACATCCCTGCAATAGCGGCTGAACAGGGGCGTGGCGCCGCAACCATTCGCCGATGAGTCCGCGGGGCGCCAGCGGCGGCCCGGCCCGGCCCTGGTCACGAACAGCTTCGGCCAGCAGGGTGTCGAAGCGAGCGCGCATCGCGCGCGAGTCCGGCGGATCACCGGGAATATCGCCGAGCAACCGCCACGTCCGGGACGCCTGACTCAGTTCCTCCTGGCACCCAGGACAGGAGCGCACGTGGCTCTCGAGCGCCTCGCGCTCGCGCTCGCCGAGCGAGCCCGCTAGATAATCAGCAAATTGCGCTGAGATGTCTTTACATCGCATGACGGCCTCTCCGTCATCTGCAGAAAGATGTCACGAAGCTCCTTCAGTGCCCGATGAACCCGGACTTTCACCGTGTTCGTATCGATGCCCAGCAGCTCCGCGATCGTCTCGTGCTTCAAACACTGGTAGCGCGCGAGGATGAGCAGCTCGCGCCGGTCCTCGCGCAGTCTCATGAGCGCGGCGCGCAGCCGCCCCGACTCGCTTTCCATCTCCGTCTCCCCTTCAGGTCCGGGGGAATCATCGGGAGCCTCGAGCACTTCGTCGGATAGCGGTACGGCGGTTTCCCGGTGGCTGAAATAGTCGGCCCGCACATTGCGAGCGATGCTGAATATCCAGGTCCCGAAACGCGCCCCCTCGCGATAGGTGGCCCGGTATTTCAGGACCCGCAGGAACACCTCCTGCACCAGGTCCTCAGCCACGTGGCGATTGCCGGTCATCCGGCTCAGAAAATCGAACAGCGGCACGTGATACCGGTCGAAGAGGGGCCCGAGCTGAGCCAGGTCCCCCTCGCGGACCGCAGACATCAGGGCTTCGTCGTTCACGCTCATTACCCTGAGATACCGGAGAGAGCGAAAAAGGTTACACCCGGGGCGGGGAACGCCGCTTGCGGAGCTTCCTCAGGAGGCCCCCGATCCCCCGCAGGTCCGCCAGGGACTGGATCCATTGCGGACGCTCCGCTTGCCCCGCGATCCCCTGTCGGGATGGCGGACGCTCCGCTTGCCCCGCGATCGCCTGTCGGGATGGCGGCGCCAACATCGACTCGTCATCGCTCAACTGCGAGAAAAGATGCAACAGCCGCTCGGGAGAGGTTGCCACAGGGCATCGAGCGCCGCCCGGATCGTCTCCGCCGAGGCGCTCGGCCGTGAACTCATCGCCAATCTCCAGCCAGACAGGGAGCCATTCCAGCAGCTCGCGCGGATCGAACACCTCCGGCAATCCCGGTCGCGGCGTCTTCCAGACACTGGCGTCAAGGGCTCTGACGGGCTGCCGCGCAGGAGCGAGCGCCATCAGCTCGGCGGCGTCGCTCAAGCCGACACGCGAGCAGATCTGTGCCAGCGCGTCCGGGGTCACCCGATCGGAATTCCCCCAGTGGCGCCCGCCTCACTTCGAGGGTTGCACGGCGAAAGCCAGCAGGACGTTCCCCGGCGACTCCTGCACCACGCCGTATCCGGAACCCACGAACAGCATTCCTCCCGCCACCGTCGGTCCGGGCGCGCTGATCGAGCCTCCATGAGCCGGCACATGATTCACGGTGTCGAACGAGCGTGCGGTCTCGAACGACCACAGCGTCCGTCCGTCCGAGGTCGATAGCGCCCACAGTCGTCCGTCGGAGCCGCCGACGAATACGACCCCTGGAATAACAGTGGCCGCCGCGGAATGGGTCACTCGTTGGGCGGCAGTCGAATTCAGCGGGGTGTACCAGGCGCGTTGACCGTCGGGGAGGCGCAGGGCCACGACCCCTCCGGCGCTCAGACCGAAGTACACATTCCGATCGTCGATCGCGCCGCCCCAGAGCGGTCCACGATTTCCAGTTCCCTTGGCGCGCAGCGCTTCTCCCGTCGCCGACTCGCTCACCGCATTCGTGCGCCAGACCGTGGCTCCTTTCTCGGCGGGATCGAGCGCGAAGACATCCCCGGGCTTGGTGCCGAAGATCATCAGCGTGCGGCCATCCGAGAGCGTCGTCAGCATCGGCGACATCGGGATGTCCCAGTCGGGGCCGACGACTTTCGGGCAGTTTTCTGTGCGGCCCGCTCCCGCGCAACCCACGATGAACGAGTCGTTCTTATATATCTGCTGCCACCACAGGCGCTTGCCGGTTTTCATATCGAGCGCCAGCACCGAGTCGGTCGTCGGCGGTGCCGGATAGGTCGAGGCGTCTCCCGTCCCGACATAGACAGCGTGATGTTCGGGATCGACCGTAGGGGTATTCCAGATGGGGACGCCCGCCGGCGCCCACTGTTGTACTCCGCGGGAGTTCTTGTGCGTGGGGTGTGGCCGTTCGGCGATGCTGTAGGTCTTCCAGATCCGCCGGCCGGTGTTGGCATCGAGCGCGCTCACGCTGCCGACGGCCGTGCAGCACGGAAAGTCGAGCACGCGCGCCTGGAAGCCCTCCCACGCTGAGATCGGCACATAGAGTCGTCCCTCGTAGAGTGCGGGAGCGGCCGTCACGCGGGTGGCGAAGTTTTCCTCCACGCGTGTCTTCCATATCTCCTTCCCGGTGTGCGCATCGAGCGCGTAGGCATTCGCCTTCAGGTCGCCCAGGAAGACGGCGTAGCGGACGTGACCTGTGGTCTTGATAGGACCAATGGTCATGGCATTGCGGACACCCGCTTGCGTGCGGTACGACCAGTAGATGCACCCGGTCTCCGCATCGAGTGAGTAGACGTACCCGGTGTCGGTGCCCACGAATACACGGCCGGCCACCACTGTGGGTTGTCCGTAGGCGGACGTCCCGCCCGGATAGCCGAAGGCCCACTTCAACTGCAGGTGCGGAACGGACTCCGCACTCAGGCCCGCCGCGGCCGCCGATTGAAATCGATCGTTGGCCAGACCGTTGCCCCAGCCGTTCCAGCCGCTGCCCGCGACGTTCTGCAGAGGAGGGTTGCTCGCACATCGATTGGGCATCGTGCTGATATCGCCGGTCTGCCCGGAGCCCAGGAGCTGCCCTGCGAGAGACTCGGAAACGCGGCGGCGGTCCTGCTCCGTCAGCGTGTCGCCCACCGACTTCATCATCCCTGTCGTCAGCGCCGTATAGATGCGCTCCGGGGACATTGCCCGCAGAGCGGCTGGGGAGGGCGCGCGCTCGAACGCCGGGTTGCCGTGACAGGAGATGCAGTGTTGTTGGAATACCGCAAACCCAAACTCGGTGCCGTTGCGCTCGGGGGCAGGCTTGGCCGCAGGTGCGACCGCAGCGCTCCGCGGTGTGGCCGCAGATGGGTCGGCAGCGCCGGCGGCTTGCGCAGCCAAGGCGAGCGGCAAGAGCCATGACCACACGATCAGCTTCGAATGTGCCCTTCGATCACGCATCGGCGCCCCCCGTTTTGTGCTCGCCGTCACTATCTTGCATCAGTCGCCGCCCGGCGGGCGCTGCCTCTTGCGGGCGTGGCCGTTTCCGGAGAATCGTTTCGCATAGCGAAAGACATAACCGTCCGCGCGTACAGACAATTCTTAAGTTCGGCGCGTGGACGCATTGCTGCAGTGGCAGGGACATGCGCCTATGCTCGTGCGTTGTACGCGAATGGGATCCCGTTCGCAGAAGGCGCCGCCACGTGCGGGCCCCATGGGTTGGCTCAAGAACGGGCGCGACCCGAACGGGCCGACCCAAATGGGCCACGCTTTCTGCACTTGGAAGATGGAGTTTTAGCACGATGATCCGTGTGAGGTTGAGCGCTCGATCTGCCGCTCTTGCCGTAGGTGTTGCGCTTCTGGGCGCCACTGTCGTGTCCGCCGCAGCTGCGGCCAGGCCCGCACCGGCAGAAGGCGCCGCGCCTCCCGAGGGCGCCCACGCGAAGTGGTCGCTGATCGATCGCTACTGCACCGAATGTCACAACGTCACCGACTGGGCCGGTGATGTGGCTTTCGATTCCATGTCCCCCGACCAGATTCCCTCGGATGCCAAGGTGTGGGAGTCCGCGATCAAGAAGCTGCGCGGCGGCTTCATGCCGCCTCCCAACGCCAAGCACCACCCGGATGGCCAGACGGTCGACGGACTGATCTCGTGGCTCGAGAACACACTGGATGCGTCCGAGACGCAGGTGGATCCGGGGCGCATTCCGCTCGCACGCCTGAATCGGCGCGAGTACCGGAACTCGGTGCGCGACCTGCTCGACCTGGACGTGAACGTCGCTGCGCTGCTCCCGGCGGATAACCGTCCCAAGGATGGCTTCGACAACACTGCGGTGAACCTGCAGGTGCCGCCGTCGTTTCTCGATCAGTACCTCAACGCCGCTCGCCAAGTGGCGATGCAGGCAGTGGGCAACCCGAAGGCTCGCGGCGTGACCGTCACCTACGGTCCGGTCGCCGACATGGTTATATCGCTTCCGCCGCGCGGCACTCCGGGCGAGGGCACGCAGCAGGTGTATGAGGAGGGCATGCCCTTCGGTACTCGCGGAGGCATCAGCTTCGAGCACGTCTTCCCCGCGGATGGCGACTACCAGCTCACCATCGGCGACATGGCCCTCGGCCGTGACGTCCCGAGGATGGAGTTCAAGAACACCGTCATCGCGCTGCTCGATGGCAAGGAGTTCTACCGCACCGAGATCGGCGGCGATGCGGATCAGAAGGCGATCGACCAGAAGCAGGATCCGGCCGTCGCCGCCATCAACGGCCGGCTGCGCAATATTCCATTCCATGCGACGGCGGGCGAGCACCGGATCGCGGTGACTTTCCTGCACCGCAGCTTCGCTGAGAGCGATGAGAGGTTTCGCGACACGGCCCTGCAGGGCGGTCAGCCGCGCGTTCAGGCGGTGCATGCGCTGCAGATCAAAGGTCCGTTGAAGGTGACCGGTGTGAGCGATTCCCGCAGCCGCGCCAGGATCTTCACCTGCCATCCCGACACACCGGCGGATGAAGCGCCTTGCGCACGCCAGATCATCGGCACGCTCGCCAAGCGAGCCTTCCGTCGTCCGGTGACCGACGAGGATCTGCACCCGCTGATGGCGTTCTATCGGAATGGCCATGCCAGCGGCGGCTTCGATGCCGGGATCCGCAGTGCGCTCACAGCGATTCTGGCGAGCCCGTACTTCCTGTATCGCGTCGAAACCGGCAACCAGGGGAGCGCGCCCCGCACGCTGAGTGACCTGGAGCTCGCCTCCCGCATGTCCTTCTTCATCTGGAGCAGCATCCCGGATGATGAGCTGCTGGACCTGGCCGCGCGCTCGCAGCTGAGCAAGCCCGACGTGTTGGCCCATCAGGTGAGCCGCATGCTCGCCGATCCGAAGGCGAAGTCCCTCGTGGACGCCTTCGCCTTCCAGTGGCTCAACCTCTCACGGCTCGATGAGATCGTGCCGGACCGGGCGCTGTTCCCACAGGCGAGCGGAGTGCTCGATCCGCGCCCGATGTTCCGAGAGGAGCTGTCGCTCTTCGTCAATAGTGTGTTGCGGAGCGATCAGCCCGTGACGAATCTGCTGACGGCCAACTACACGTTTCTCAACGAGCCCCTGGCCTCCCTGTACGGCATCGATAACGTGAAGGGTGGCCAGTTCCGGCGCGTGGAGCTGACCAATCACCCGGAGCGCGACGGCCTGCTCGGCAAGGGCGCCATTCTCATGCTGACGGCCAACCCCGACCGCAACTCACCGGTGCTGCGCGGCGCGTGGATTCTGGAGCGCGTGCTCGGAACGCCTCCGGATACGCCGCCGCCGAACGTGGGTGCGCTTCCCGCGACCGGGCG
>Ga0105240_10008297_pt1 | contig 14865 bp, 12 predicted proteins | sample KBSC54metaG_FD_80426 | JGI IMG/M metagenome (GOLD analysis project Ga0105240, IMG submission 80426) | Corn rhizosphere microbial communities from Kellogg Biological Station, Michigan, USA - KBS C5-4 metaG | ecosystem: Host-associated > Plants > Roots > Rhizosphere > Soil | place: Michigan, USA... | reverse complement strand
GGAGGCAGCGAAGTATCTAGGGTATAGCTCCCGTTTCCGAGCCCGTCACCCCCCCACTGACACGCGATGATTCCCGTGGCCGCGTAATCTGCGGCGCCAGTCGTGGTGACCCCGCAGGGGTCGGTCGTAACGCCGCCGGAAGAAGTGCCTCCGGGCTGCTGCACTCCTGCGAATGGTCCGAGATGCTTCATCAACCGGCCTCCAAGCCCGTTGTACCAACCGACACGGTACACATCAATGGTGTACGGGATTGAGGCAGGATTTGCCTTCCATACGTACGGATTCGCAGTGATATTGAAAGTGATCTTTTCGCCCCGGTTGATACTGACTGCCGAAGCATACCCCCGGATGAATTGATCCGTATCATTTGAGTTTACGTACGGGTACAGACCAATCTGCCAGGCAGTAGTTCCTGTCTTTTGGTTTTCGATCTGAATTGCATCCATGGGAGGCTTGATCGGAGCCGTTGCTGCCGATGTGCTCTGGCCAAAGCTGCAGACAGGCAGAGCTAAAGCACATAACCATGCATAGGCCCTGTTACTTGAAACACAAAATCTCATGATCTCCTCCAATAGCACTCGAGACGCGGCGAAGCGCCAGTTCGTCGGGCAATCGCGGTGCATTTCGTTCATACCAGGGCGTCAGAATCTATGACGTGGTCACAGAATTCGATTGGGTGCTGAAGCTAGGCGAGGACAGGTTGTTTGCGTTCACTGCGCCCACTCGGTAGGAGTAGGTCGTCTTCCGTGCAATGGCCGAATCCGTGTAGTTGGTCGAGATGGGCGACAGCGATGATGTGAGACGAATCCAAGCCCCACCATTCGTTGAGCGGTCGACGACAATGTTTGTAACTGTCCCATTCGCGGCGTTGTTCTTCCACGACAGAGCAACCTTCTGCCCACCACCATTTCCCTTTATAGAGGCTGTAAGACCGCTCGGCGCAGCTGGCGGAGGTGGTCCGTTTGGCGATGTGGTGCTTGCAGAATTCGATGGCAAAGAGGAACCAGAGCTGTTTGTAGCCCTCACCCGATAGTAGTAAAGGGTATTCGGTTGAACTGAAGAATCCGAGTAGGCCTGGCTATTGGCCCCGAGCGTTGCAATTGACAGCGTCCATGTCGAGCCGTCTGTGGATCGATCCACTGCATACGCAGTTTCCGTAACCGATGTATCGGTCCACATTAGATCTATCGCTAAAGCACTCGAAGCGGCGACGACAGCAAGGCCGATTGGCGCGCTTGGGACCGTGGCAATGTATACAACATTGGAGTACGGTGATTCAGTATTGTTGGCCCCTAATGCCTGCACACGGTAGTAATATTTGCCGGCACCTGGAGTGTCCGTGTAGGTCGTCGCGTTAGCAGCCAAACCGGTCGTCGCGTTTTGCCAATTACTTCCATCCACTGACCATTGAACGGTGTAGGATGTCGCCGATGTCGTGTTGTCCTGCCAATTTAGCGTGATGCTGGTGGTCGTAGCTGTCGCAGTTAGATTGGATGGCCCGGCAAGTGTGTACGGTCCTCCACTGGAAAGGAACAGACCAAGTATATTAGCTGTCGCTGCTTGGAGAGCTGCACTTGGAGCCGCCACCGCGTAGTCAGCAAAGGGCGCCATGTAGCTGTCCAAGCCCCAGTTCCAATACATGCTTCCTGCTGCAAACACCCAGGCGCCGCTTGTGACCTGATAGATAGAAGAATTGGCAGAGCCTTTTTTGTTATAGGCGTCGGTGAACGGGGAGTTTCCCAACAGAGTGTACGTTCCAGGGACAACGGTCGTTTTCGAGGCGGGATCTGTATTCGTTACGGGCGTGTTGAAACTGGTAAATTGTTGATCGAATTCGTATCCCAAAACCCCGGGCACGCTGCCTCCGTCGACAAGGCCTGTGCCGCTGTACACCAGCTGACCACTGGAGGTCTGGCTGTTCTGCACCACATATGGATCTGCCGGGTAATCTGCATTCATGTAAGTCGCGTACATCACTCCAACGAGCTGCTGTTCAGGGCGGTTAAGCAGAGAGTCCCGCCAGGTCACCGTGGTCAATGAAGGGTTAAACAGCGGGTTGCTCGGATTGTTGTACGGATCCAGCGTCGCATCTTTGTAGCAGGCGATAACGCGATTGGGTGCACCATTAATCGTCGAAGGTTCCAGCCGGATTTGCCAGTAGATCGGGTTTGCCACAAAGAAGCCAAAGCTGACCCCAGCATCACGTGCGGCATAGGCGTTGTCATACATCGCTCGAGACCAATATTCATCGTGACCGACAGAGAAGAAGCCCTTGAAATTCAGCATCCGGGCTCCAGATGTGTGTGTATCGATATCAGTGGAGTAGCAGACATCGTAGCCATTCCGCTCCAGCCATCTGATGAAGTAGATGTCGTAGTGCAACAGTTCTCCGGCTCCGGTGTGATCGGTATATGTGTAGGGTCGGTCAAACGAGACCTTCACGGCACGCTGGGTGCCAAGTGAAGTCTTTGAGCCGTAGCTTCCTCCGTCATAGAGACTCTTGCCTGTCTTGTTGTTGTCTGGGTAATTGTTGTAAGCCTGATATGTGGTTACGCTCTGCTGAAACATGAAATCCGCGATGCGTGCATCGTCGCGGACGACGAACATGATGTAGGTTTGGTACTTGTTGGAATTCGTCAAGAGAGCAAGGTAGACGCCGCTCGTCCAGCCGGTCGAATCGAGGGTCGGCAAAGACGTGTCTAGAACATAGCTCGCTCCCCAGTTGCAGACAACGAGTCCCGTAGAACCATCAATCGTTGGTGCTGGCTGGCTGACTCCGGTCATTCCGCCCACATGCAGTTTCAATTGGCTGCCATTCCCGCCATACCAGCCGATTCGATATACATCGATGCTGTAGGTTTGCGGAGTGGGGTTAACAGTGACATAGAATGTGATTTTCTCGCCTCTGTTGATGCTGGTCGCAGAAGCATAGCCTTTGATCTGTAAGTCCACATCATCTGCACGCCCGAATCCGGATAAGCCCATTTGCCAATTAAGACTTCCAGGGTTGGCGTTTTCCACCGAGGTGGGATTGTTTCCGGTATTTCCGAGTGTTGTTCCGGCCGACGCCAATGCTGGGTAGCGGAGAAAAACAGGGGCTGCAGCCAAGCTGTAGACGAACCGGCGTCGAGAGAACATACTGGCACCTTTCTGAGATCGGCCTCTTTAGGCCCTAGATCTATAGAGGATTTTTGTTCAAAGGTCTTTTCTTCTTAAGGCTTCGGTCAACAAGGAAACATCAGACTCTTGAAAGAGAATTGCTGGATCAGTCAGCCTTAGGCGGGGCCGAGGGCTCGAAGCGCACTCGAGCATGAGCGTTGAATTGTTGTCCTCGATTTTTTGTAATCGGTTCCAACTCGTCAGCATTCACCTCGATGGCAACGCTTCGCATAATCTGGTCGAGGTTCAGCACGATCTGGAGACTATTTTTCTTGCGAACAATGACCCCTTCCAGCCCTTTCAGTACCCCCGACGTGACGCGAGCTCTTTCGCCTACGGTCAGGTAGCTGTGAGGTTCAATCTCGCGCTGCCGAACGCCATTGCGCAATGTTTCAATCTCACGATCCGGCAATTCCCAAGCCTTTTGCCCGGATCCAACGATTGAGAAAACGCCCGGCGTACAGAGAACTACCGTCCGTTCTGCTCGGCCGATACGAACAAACACATAGTTTGGAAACAGTGGCAGCTCGACCGTCTCAGGTGCGCGCTTCTTCCAATGCCGTCGCGTTCTGTAAACCGGGAGAAATGATTCAACCCGCCGCTCGGTGAGGTGTCTGGAGACGCATCTCTCCTGATGCGTTGACGTGTAAACTGCGAACCATTTCGCTTCTGGCGAGAAACTCACATGATTCGGCAACGCACTTGCGAATTCAACTTCAGACATGGCTTCGCCATCCTCACTCGGAGTCGCTGATTTCCACAGATTTAGAGCACAAAAGAGAAAGCGATCAATCGATCGAGAGGTGCAACACGCTTCAACGCTTCACGATCGTCAGTCCAACAAGTCTGAACCGCTCGGCCGTTCTCGATGGAACAAAACCGAGGCGGCGAACCCAACAGGAAGGAAACGCAACGGTGAAGTCATGCCATATTCAACGCGGGTCACGATGCCCTCACCGTGCAATTCCAGTGGAACAGGGTTGTTGCTATGTCGAGAAACCAGAACCCGTAGTTGAACGTGTACTCCAGCCGGGGGACATTTCTCAGAAAGAACCATAAGGCCACTGCTACTTATGTCCCGCGTCATGCCTTCGCTGGCTTGGACCGAACCGTCCGGTGAGGGCCACCAGAAGTTGACTGGGGCAGCGAGTCGGTATCGATTCGTTTGGCGAAGATCCAGATCATGCATCACAGGGCGCATCGTTATCGACTTCTGAGGAGTTTGGGGCAGCTGTGGTGCAGTCACAAGAGAAGAAAGTTACCTATGCGTTATAGAGACTTTAGTCTCCATTCAATTTCACGGTGACTGGGTCCTGTGCTGAAGACGTCGTAGATTCAGAACAAGAGAGATGTAGGATCGCTAGGAAGCCGCACCCAAATCCATTTTGTCGCCCGCGCCTTTTGCGGCATCTTCGCTCAATTCGCTAATCTACTCTTTGTTCGCCCGTGCCAGGATCGCATATACAGATGTTGCGAAATAGTCCTTCAAATGTGGAACACGGCACAGCACGTTTGACAATCGGTAAAGAGCTGGATACTTCCGAAGCTGTGGGTTGACGTCAAGGAATTGAAATCTCCAACCAGCCTCGGCGGCAAAACGGAGAAAGTCGGAATACCGAAGTTGGTTAAGACCTCCGACGATCTGTTCGTACGAGTGGGCGCGGTCCGTCGGTCTAAACTTTTCTTTGCGCAAGCGCAAGATTGCTTTTTCGGAAAACAGCGCTCCTCTCCACGGGATCGGAAGGCGGAAGAATCCCCACATGTGGTCGCCCACTGGAGAGTAGAACAAGGGTCCGAACGCCAGCACAGCCACTCCATTCGGAGCTACGAAACGTGCCAGCCTGCATAGAAAGGACCGAGGGTCATGAATGTGTTCCATGGCTTCGTGAGAGAGCACAACATCGAAAGGTTTCGAAGGAACCCACTCATGGATGTCGCACTCTACAAACTCCACCCGATCAGATAGACCAAGTCGTTCTGCATTACTCCTCGCAGCGGATATCGCGCGAGCAACAAAGTCGACCCCTGTTACATGCTTTGCCCCTAGCTTAGCGAAGCCGAGGGCCATGTCTCCCGAGCCGCACCCGACATCCAGGTAGGTCATTCCTTCGATCGGAAGTCGACCTTTCAATCGCTTTTGAAGCTTCTCGATTCTGTAAATGGCCAGTTCTATATCGAGTTGCGATGTCGAATGGCCACGTTCAAGCTCTTCTTCCGTGGCGGAGTTACGGCCATGGGTCAAGGGTCGCAATATCCAATAGTCGAGGGTCGCTCCGAGCATCGAATCCTGACCTTCTTCCTTCGCAGCCTTCTCATCTGCAGTTGCCGTTCGATCTGAACGGATCGGCGGGTTGTTTGACGCTCTGAGGATTCTTGGATCAGCACTCAAGGCGAGTGCAATAGGAGAGATTTACCTAGATTGCTTGGAGATATTCATCTCCATCCTCCTACGCCTCCGCAGAGATAGAGGACGAGTACACTCGGTAAGGGTCCGCTCGCTGGCTGGATCCGGATCTGTCAAGCAATGGATGCGGTCTTGAGCAATCTGGGACGCAGTGGAGCTGCATCAGTATCAACAATGTTGCGGGTGGCTGGGAAAGAAAGAGAATTTGCGCGATTGACCGAGTAGAGTGCCAGCTCGACTCGCGTTGAAACTCCGAGCTTATCGAAAATTCGGAACAGGTTGTTTCTGACCGTGTGCTCACTGAGATTCAGCTCTTGCGCAATCTGCCGATTAGTCAGACCGTCCTCCACAAGTCGCACGATGTCTTCTTCTCGGTTGGTCAGCAAGCGCACTCCGGACGAGCTCACGATTCGCCCCGCGACCGGCCTTGCGACTACCTCTAATAGTTCATGAAGGTGAGTACTAGAAGCCCAAACTTGGCCGTCCTGGACCTTCCTCACGCACCGACACAGCATCTCAAATCCATCCTGCTCTGGGAAGAAGACGCCCTTTGCACCAGCTCTGAACGCAACGGTGACAAGCTGAACTTCGGCTTGCTCCAGAAGGATTACAGGCTTTACGTGCGGATGAGACGCACGTAGGCTTTGCACTGCCAGTATTCCCGAGTAGGGCCCGTCCAGTAAGCCCGCAGTGATCAACGCGATATCTATAGGGTTGGCATTGAGAGCAGAAGGAATCTCCACGCCGCTGGAAGCGCACCCGATTACCCGGATGTCAAGTGAGCCCTTAAATGCTTGCACGTACAGTTCCCGCACCATTGCTCGACTGCTCGCAAACATAACGGAGATCATTCTTTGATCAGAGTCCATACACAAAACCTCGGCAAGCAATTCACTTCCCATGCGGAAGACTGAATCAGGATTGCTTCCCATCAAGCCAATGTTTGCAGTCGTCGATCCTTCGACGAACAGCGGTGAGGAAGGAAGCATGATGGAAAGAGGGCGTATCTTGCGTGATCGCGGTTGCCAATTACAATAGCGCTCGTATCTAACGCGTTCTTATTTTTTATGTCGCGCCAAATGATTTAGATTCAAAAGCTTATTTTCGGTAGATGTTCTCTCCTGGTATTCACACTCCTATGCAAGTACGGTACTTGCTCTGATACGCGTGCTGGTGTACTCTCGAGACGCTTTCATCTCTGACTCAAAAAATGCGGGCTCGGGTCCTGAGTTCTCGGAGCAGCACTTCGTCCCTAAAGACTCGGTCTGAAATAGCGTCACTCAGCGGGTAACTACCTCGCTCGAAGCCTTAACGCAACCGGAATGACACCGCTTAGATGTTCTTTCCACTCTACTTACGTGACGAGTAGCCGCAATTGCCTGCACCAAATGAGGTGCATTCGAATCGGACTGCCAGCCGTTGTCCGGGTAACTTTCCGATAACCAAAGATTTGCTGCGTCGTGTAAATTTCCACCTTAGAATGGCACACACATTGAGGCAAGAAATGGACAGGGTCCCGGACAACGCCGGCTATACACGTCCGTGACCGCCTTCTTGGAGGGCCCCTTGCCAGTGGTCAGCGCCAGAGCACCCAGTGGAATCAAGTTTGCCGTAGACTTCGAACTTGATGCCGAATCCTATCAACTGCGTCGGGCAGGGCGACTGCTGAGGCTTGAACGAATCCCAATGGAAATCTTGCTCCTGTTGGTTGACCGCAGGAACGAGATCGTTACCCGAAAACAGATTGTGGCGAGAGTCTGGGGCGAGGACGCGTTCCTCGATACAGACAATAGTATCAACAGTGCGATCCGTAAGATCCGCCATGTGCTTCGAGATAATTCCGAGCAACCCCGCTATATCCAAACTATTAACGGACAGGGCTATCGCTTCATTGCACCGATAGTGAATGTCTCGGACAATGCAATTCCCCTGCCCGAGGCACCAGCCTTGACGCCCTCCAACCTGGACGTTCCACAACCATATTCACTGAACGAAGGGGGGTTGGTTGCCAGGTGCGCGCCAATTGCGAACGATACTTCTCTGCCCCTGCCCGCCTCAGACGATACTGATGAGGCAAGATCAAGAGGGCCCGTCAACTTGCAGTCCAAGTCGGCGAACGGCTTGAGGCGTCTGATTGTGATTGCTACTGCAGCGCTTCTGTTCGGCGGAATTACCGCTACGATAGCCCGCTTCCGAGTCAACAAGCCACCGCAAATCCCTAACTCGCGGCTGATGCTTGCGGTGCTGCCGTTTGAAAACCTTACCGGGGATCCGAGCCAGGAATACTTCAGCGATGGTATGACGGAAGAGATCATCACTGAACTCGGAAATCTCGATCCCCACGACCTCGGGATTATCGCTCGCACATCGGTCATGCACTACAAGGGGAACCGAGTTTCTCTGGACCAAGTCGGTCGCGAATTGGGCGTGCAGTACGTAATGGTGGGGAGCATACGTAGAGACGCCAACCGAGTTCGCGTAACTGCTCAGCTCATCCAGACTAAGGACCAGACTCACGTGTGGGCAAAGGAGTATGACCGCGAGCTCAAAGATGCCCTAATTTTGCAAGGAGAGGTCGCGAGAGAGATTGCAGATGAGGTGCAGATGACCCTCGGCAGCAACATTGCCTCTCTCAGGCCCCGCAGTTCTGTATCGCCACTGCACTACCAAGCTCATGACTTGTACCTGAAAGGGCAGTACTTCTTCAATAGGCGAACATCGCGCGACCTTGATCATGCCATATCGTATTTTGAGTCAGCTGCGGCGAAAGACACACAATACGCAGCTGCTTACGCAGCCATAGCAGCGTCCTACGCTATAAAGGGAGGCTACAGCGGCCAATCGCAGACTCAATTCATGCCGAAGGCTCGCTCAGCCGCTTTACGTGCGCTCGAGATTGATGATCGTCTAGCTGAAGCTCACACGGCCCTCGCTTTGATCGCCCAAAATTACGACTGGGACTGGTCCACCGCGGAGCGTGAGTTCCGCCTCGCGATCGAGCTGAACCCCAACTATGCCACCGCTCACCACTGGTACGCCGAACACCTCATGTGGCGCGGACGGTTCGATGAAGCTCTCGAGGAAAGCGAGCGGGCACGCCAGCTAGACCCGCTCTCGATGATCATTGCGGCTGACAATGGGGCGATTCTATTTTTCTCCCGCCAATACGATCGAGCAATCAACAAATGGCGGATGGTTATACAACTCGAACCAAAGCTTCGACGCGCCCACCTAATAGAAGGCGCGTACGTTGAAAAGGGAATGTATGCCGAAGCGTTATCTGACATTGAAAGCCATTCAGAAATACCGGCGTCCGCCCTGTCATGGTCCGCATACGTCTATGGCCGTTCGGGCCAGCAAGCTAAAGCACATCACGCTCTCTCCAATCTCCTACAGTTAAACAATGACAGTCGCATAGACCCGATGCTCGTAGCGTGGGCCTACTTGGGCCTTTCCGACAATGAAAGGGCACTCGCTTGGCTTCAGAAGGCGTACTCCCAGCATTCGGTCGAGCTGGTAACGCTCAAGGTTAATCCCGGCTATGATCCCTTGCGCTCCGATCCAAGATTTCAGCACTTGCTGCGTAGAGTGGGACTTGCAGTGTGAGCTCGACACCGCATTCAGTACAAATCGAAACACAGTTGGAATTCCCGCACAGAGCCAATGTGGTTTGAGGTCACCTGTTCTCATGTACAGATCAATTCACCTCGTCCTCGGGCAGCTGTCCCGAGCGTTTAAGCCAGACAGACCCAGGGCCTCATTCTCTTCGTCGGCGCAGATTTCTCGATGCGTGTACCCGTGCTTCGCTCAGCCGGATACCACGTTCTAGAGGCTACCTGCGATCCATTTGCGTTGCCAATGTGCTCTCAGAAAGCCGCGTGAATGCGGTCCTCTTTCAGTGCAACCCCACACCGCCCGAAAGCCTGGTCATCACAGCCGCTCGCACGGCCACCCGCGCTCCCCTGGTTCTCTTCGCTCACGTATTGGACAGCTACATTTCAGGTGCGTACGATCTCGTATTACCGGCGCTCTGCTCTCCTGACGAGTGGCTGGCTCCCCTCGCAGAGCTCATCGAGTTCTGTCGTCACCCGGAACGCGCAAGCCCTGCAACATCGTCTCCATTCATGTCCCCCGAAGAGACCGCCGACAGCCAACCTCCTGACGGCCTCGGTCTGTTGTGATTTATCTCACATCCCGTCGCTTACATTCATGCAACCATCTTTGAATCATGTGGGCACAAGCTGTCACATTCGTCTCCCGCGTGGTGTCTCCAGGCGATACGACTGATGCTGACCCGGCCATCTGTCTTGATACCTCTGAGCTCCGTCGGCTCTCCACTACCGCCTGGAAGTGCTCGAAACTGCTTTACTCGAGCTCGCACGACTACAGAGCAAAGCGGCAGAGGCACATGAAGACCAGGTATGAGTATTCAGCCCCAACGCCCGCTGCTCGATGCTCTCCGCGAAACCCTCGCCAAAGCTGAAGCTGATCTAAACGAAACACCGACTCTCGCCGACCTCAAACGCATCCTCCGCGCGCGCATCGCCGAACTCGAATCCACTGCGCGCCTGGTCGGCACGCGATGACATCCAAGCCAATCAAAGGAGTCCAAAGCCCCCATCCGCTCGCCGATTACTCGATCGGGTCTGAAACTGCGCACCCTCCGCACCTCCAAAGACCTCACCCTCACGCGCGTCGGCATCCTCACGGATTGTCCACCGCGCTCATCTCCAAGCTCGAAACCGATCGAATGGTGCCCACGCTTCAAACGCTCGAGAAGCTTTGCCGCGCCTTCGGAATCGACCTTGGACATTTCTTCTGCCAGCCGCAGACTTACGCCCTTTCCATCACGCGCAAAGCACACTCGCACCCATACAACCGCGAGCCTCCGACGCCCAAGTCAACGCCCCTGCACCTTTCCAACGCCGCTCACGCACAGCTCTCGCAGATCCTCGAGCTTCCCTTCGGCAACTCCTTCACCTTTGGCAGGTGCGGTGGCATCACCGAACTCACCGCACACGTCCTCGAAAGACACTCGCCTTCCGCACTCCTGGCCACAGCGAAACTGCGGAAGCAGGAGATAGCTTCGTCTATCGCGCCGACCAGCTATCCTCTGGAGCGCCGCCGCAAAGCCGCACTGCTGGATCCTCGCAGTGTCCGCGCGCCCATCGCCAAGGACGCCATACTGAACTTTTATCAAGAGACATATGTCCGATCCCACGTTCTGCGTGTGAATCTCTATCGAGCTGCTTGACTAGAGGCCTCCAGAACCGGTTGAGGGATCTACCTATTCCGGGCTGCTGCCTGGTCGAGCAGGACGAGCCATCAATGCAGCGCTGATGCCTGTTCGTTGAGCAGGTTCAAACGGGAACTAAATAGGCCTCAATCCCCAAAATTTTCCATTTTTGCGGAAGTAAAAATGTAACTAGGGGCACGGTCTACGTCGAGAAGTTCTGAAGGATTTCGACCCCCTACCCCCTCGTAACGTCACGAGATTTTGTTCTTGAGCATGGACTCCAAGGCCAAGAACAGCTTGGCAATGCGCCATCGCTCGAGAGAACTTCGTTACGGATCAGGACAACCGCGAACTAAGTGTCGCAGCGACATAGAAGGTGACGAACGGTCTACACCACCCATGCGGAGATTCGTTCACCTTCTACCCGCTCCACCCACAGGGTGCACAGGAACTTTCTCGCGGCGGCGAGAAACGAATTGTCACCTCACAACCGAACCAATTTTGAATAGATGAGTCCCATTTTTGTTTGTACCTCTCTAGCCCTCGGTGCGCGGCAGTTACATCGGGCACGGAAATGGTTAACGTGAGACCTCTGGGTTGCTTCAGGGCCGACTCCAAGGCCCAGTGGCTAAATCCGACCTCCTCCCACTCGGCAATGCCGTTTCCAAGATTTCGATGTGGAGGGCTGCTCGTGTAGAGGATTTGCTCTTTCATACTGTCGATCACCGCGTTGAAAGCAGAGCGGGTGATCTTGAGAATCCACTCCTGCTCTTTGGAATGATCGGTCGCCGGCTCTTCCAGCTCCTTGTGGGAAGAGATAGGGGTTGGGCCTTCTTTCCTTCTTACATCTTCTTGTATTAGATAGATCCCATCCGGCCTCTCTCTGGACGCATGCTGGCCTATCTGACGAGATACTCCGACGTTTCTTGTAGAAACGTCGGGAGTGTCGCTGCGACATGCGCGGCAATCGGCCTTGCGCTCAGCGGGGCATGAGGGATCGCAAGTCGTTTGCAGCTTATGAAAGATCTTTCCTTGTTGCCTCTGCCGAATCGCCTTAACTTCCGTTATCAGATGCTGCTTCGTCTCCTTCTCCAAAGACCATCGCATTGTGGTCCTGTGATACTTAGCCCCTAGGCGGACGGCAGCTGCTTCTGAATCCAGAAGCCTGCATTTGCTCTTTTGCGAGCCGCCACAGCGAGTGAGTTCAATCAATCCCAAGCTTTCCAGGATCTCGAGAGCTCGCGAAACCGTAGCAGCCCCGAGCCCCACCGCGTTCGCAAGCTCCTGAACGGAGTGTTCCAGTTGTGGGTCTCTGAATTGTCGGCGCGCAAACAGTGAATAGATGGTGAAGCAATCTGACCCCACGATCGGCTCGAACACATCCAGAAGCTCGTTGCCCGTCTGAAAGAACGGAGTTTTACGTCGCTCTGCAATCCCGGAGTTCATCGGCGCCGCGCTGGAGTAGCCCCTTCGTCGATGAGCCTCTCAATTTCCCCGAGTGGAACCCGCACGGCTCGGCCCAGCCTCACCACACCGATTCGGCGCTCCGCCACCCACTGCCAAATCGTCTTCTGCGATAGGCAGAGCAACTCTGCTGCTTGAGGCACTTTGAGCAGCTTTATCACAGGCATGTGCTGCCTCCTTATGCTACTGTGTTGTCTGTTCGAGTACCAGCATAAGAGGCATACGAGAACATCACAACATGGCACGAGAGGTGTACTGTGGAAAACATAGACGACTTCAATGACGCGACGGAGCGAGTGACCGAACGAGATCGGATGGCCACAGTAATGGACGCGTTTCTCAATCTCCCTCGAGAGCGAGCCCTTTCAGCGATGCCAGTTCTGGTGCACTGTTCTGCCAATGCCGGCAGGGTCGACCACTTCAAGAAAGGGGAGGAACACTGTTTTAGAAATGAGGAAGCATTTAACTTCTTACCCAGACGCGAAGCCTCCAAATTGAAGCGATTGAACCCTTATGCAGTTCGCGATGAGTTTCTCGCTGTATCGAATTGGAGCGGAGCATACGATTTCCTGTGCAGTACCGGAACCTTTTGGACGTGGAGCAACACTATCACTTGGAGTGATTTTCAAAGATGGCAGCGTTTTGCACGTGCCGTCCAGGAACGATCACGTTTAGTGGACGCTATCCGAAATGGAGTTGTCGATGACGAGCAGAGCGAGATTATGCAGGCATTAGCGGGCACTTATCCACAGTCTTTCAATTTCGTTCCCGAACCGATCTTCACCTACACCGATCCGATCACGGGAAAGCAGCAGGAAGAAACGTTACGAGAATTACGATATAGGAGGTCCCAAGACCCACAGAGGGCCGCCATCGAACGGCTTTTTGATCTTGACCGACACAAAAGAGTAGTCGAAGTTTTCACTTGGTTTCGCCGACCGCCCGGAGATGCTTGCTCAATCGAATGGCTACCCAAAACCAAAGTTGACGCTGATTCCATCCCCCGGAACCTCAACGCCAAGCAATTGACTTTTGACCTGCTGCTCCGCAGGGACGCTCTTAGACCTGTCCTAGTGATATCCACATTCACAACTCTCCACGCCATCGCAGCAGCGATCTTTGCAGATTATTGCAACGGGATTGAGTACCGCACGTGCGAGTTCTGCAACCGCCTATTCGCGCTCGGGCGACAGAAAGCAAAGCGCTTCTGCAACAAGGAGAAGTGTAAGAATGCAGCACACGCGAAAAAGGTGCGCGCCGCACTTCGTATGCGTACGGAAATTGTCCCGCACGACCGAAAGCTTTTCGTCCGAGCGGAAAAACCGAAGCAGACACCGGAGAAGGGACGTTAAAGATGGGACTGTATAAGCGCGGAGGGATTTGGTGGTACGAGTTTAGCTTTCGTGGACAGCGCATTCGCGAGTCCGCAGGCACAACGAGCAAGACAGCTGCTGGTCACATCGAGAGAGAAAGGCACCGTAAGCTCGAGCTTTCTGCCGGCGGAGTGAGGAGGAACAAGCCAATACTATTCGGCAATGCGGCGAAGACCTGGCTTGAAGAGAGCGCACAATGGAGTGATTCGACACGTGAGATATACGAGTCGAAGCTTTCGCATCTGAAGCCGGTATTTGGAAAACTGCTTCTTTCCGACATTTCGGCGTCAGATGTTTCGCGGTACCAGCGCGAGAGGCAGCAGGCTGGGGCGTCGGGCCGTCAGGTCAATATGGAAACAGCGGTGTTGCGAATGATCCTTCGTAAGCACCGCGTTTGGTATTTGATCGAGCCGGATTACCGTCCATTGCGAGAGAGGCAAGAAATCGGACGTGCTCTTTCGATGGATGAAGTTCATAATCTTCTGAGCGCCGCGAGTATGAGTCGAAGTCTCTCACTTCGTCCGGCTCTCGTACTCCTACTGAATACCGGTATGCGCGTTTCTGAATTACGCTTACTGAGGTGGTTACAAATCAACATGCTCGAGAAGTACATCACTGTAGGGCATTCCAAAACGGCCGGTGGCGAAGGACGATTGATCCCACTTAACCGAATTGCGATGAAAACGCTCTCGGAGTGGCATTCACGATTTGAGAACCCTCAGCCGAATCACTTTGTTTTTCCTTCGGAGCGCTATGGGCTGGACGGAGAAGATGGTCATAAGAGTGGAGCCGTCAAGGTATGGAACCACAATCCGGACAAGCCGCTTGGTAGCTGGAAGGTGGCGTGGTCAGCGTGTCGGGCGAAGGCTGGGGTCTCCTGCCGGCTTCACGATTTTCGGCATACTTTCGTATCGAGACTTGGGGAAGCAAAGGTGGCCGAATCGACTCTGACATCTATATCCGGATGGATGAGCCGGAAGATGCTCGAGCGATACTCGCACACACGCCTGGAAGCAAAACGGGATGCAGTGGAACTCCTCAGTAACGACGAGAGTGAGAGAGGCTCCCCACAAATTCACCCACAGCAAAAAGCATCGCTACGAGCTGTTCTCCAGTAAGTTATTGTTTTGGAATGGTGGGCGAGGCGGGAATCGAACCCACAACCCCCGGCTTAGAAGGCCGGTGCTCTATCCGATTGAGCTACTCGCCCGTTTCATACATTGTAGCGT
>Ga0105240_10008294_pt1 | contig 14868 bp, 10 predicted proteins | sample KBSC54metaG_FD_80426 | JGI IMG/M metagenome (GOLD analysis project Ga0105240, IMG submission 80426) | Corn rhizosphere microbial communities from Kellogg Biological Station, Michigan, USA - KBS C5-4 metaG | ecosystem: Host-associated > Plants > Roots > Rhizosphere > Soil | place: Michigan, USA... | reverse complement strand
TGGTTTCTGCCGGCTCCTGGGGAGCTGCCACCCAGATCCCGGCCAACACGAGTCCAACTCCCGACGGGGACCGTTGGGGCGCGCTGGCCGATGTTGTTTTTGAGCACCTCGCGCGTGACAACGAGCTGCCGAATTCCACCGTTCCCATGGCGCTCGCCGAAGATGGCGAGGGGTTTCTCTGGGTAGGCACTCAGAGCGGCCTGGCGCGGTGGGATGGCTATCGCTTCCGGAGCTATCGCGCCGACCCTGCCGTTCCCGGCTCGCTGCCCGACAACGTCATCGAGCAACTGCACACCGATGCGTCAGGCCGGCTCTGGATCGCGACCAACTCGGGCGGCCTGGCGCGATACGATCGCGACCGCGATCGCTTCGTCACCTATTCCGCTGGACCCAACGGGCTGAGCAACGCCAGCGTGCGCGACGTCATCGATGATGGTGCTGGCGGAGTCTGGATATCCACTGACGGCGGCCTCGATCATCTGCATGGCGATACCGAGCAGATCGAGCATGTCCGACACGATGCCAACAACCCGGACAGCCTGCCTGACAATCGGGTTCGCGCGCTGTTCCGCGATAGGGACGGCGGGCTGTGGGTTGGAACCGCGGCTGGCTTGGTCCGCCGCGAGCCGGGAACGAATCGCTTCGTGCCGGTGCCGCTCGGCGTGCCGGCAGGCAAGGTTGCGGTGGCCTGGAGTTTCTTTCAAGACGCCGACGGCCGGGTTTGGGTCGGCACGGTGCGCCAGGGCGCGTTCGTCGTCGATTTGAAGGAGCACACGACACGCGCGGTCGTGGAGAGCGAGGGAGTGGAATCCACGCTCCAGACGGAAGGCATTCACGCCATAGCCGAAGTACGGCCCGGCAACATCTGGTTGGGTACCGATGGTCACGGCATCGTCGCCGTCGATACCATGAGTTTCAAAACGCGGCGGATCCGTCACGATCCCACACTGTTATCCAGTTTGGCCGATGACACCGTGCAGGCTTTGCACACCGATCGCTCGGGACTGGTCTGGATCTGCACCAACCGCGGTATCAGTCGTTACAACTCACGGGAGGCAGCCATCTACACGGTGTTTGGCGGCTCCAGCCGTCCAGCCAGTCTGTCGGATCCGGACGTGGGGCCGATACTGCCCATGCCCGACGGTCGTGTCTGGTTGGGTCTGGGTAGCAACGGCATCGATGTGCTGGACCCGAAAGGTATGCGGGTCGCGGCCTTGCGTCCCGATCCGTTGCACCCGCTCACCGCTTTGCCGAAGGATTACGTGAATGCCCTGGTCCGGGCGGCTTCGGGTGATGTCTATATCGGCACGGAGCAAGGGCTGTATCGAGCGGATCGGCGCGCGCACGGTGTCGTTCGCCTGGCTCAGCCAAACCACGACGCGGCTGCCGCAGTCTGGACGCTGTACCTGCAACAGGGCTCGTTGTGGGTAGGCGGTTTCGATGGTCTATGGGCGCTGACTCCAGGTGCTGACGGCAACCCAACAGGCGCGCAAGGGGTCATCGACGGGCTGACCGACCAACGCGTTACCGTCATCGATGGCGGTCCGGGCGGCTCGCTCTGGATCGGTACCAAGAACGGGCTCAACTGGCTCGATCCCGCCACGCGCACGGTGGAGCGCATCCTGCCCGATCCGCACTCGCAGACGGCGCTTTCGTCCGGTTATATCGCGACTCTCCTGACCGACCGCCGCGGCCGCCTCTGGGTCGGTACGTTGGGCGGGGGCATCAGTGTGATGGACGGTCGCGAGCGTGACGGCCGACCGCATTTCATCCGGCTCGGCGCCCGTCAGGGCTTCGTGAGCGAAAACATCGACAAGCTCCTCGAGGACACGCGCGGTCAGATCTGGGCAAGTACGGATGACGGTCTGGCGGTGATCGACCCCGACACGCTGACGGTCCGCAGCTTGCGCCGCGCCGAAGGGGTCGCGATCGCCAATCATTGGGCGGGGGCGGGTGCGAATACCCCGGAGGGCGAGTTGCTCTTTGGTGCCCTGGGCGGGCTGGTGATCGTGCGCCCCGAAAAACTGGGGTCGTGGACCTATCGTCCGCCCATCGTGGTCACCGATGTCCGCGTCGGGGGGAAGCAGGTGGCGACGAGCCGCTTCGACCCCGATCACGTGGTCGTACCCCTCACCGTCAATCCGGGCTCCAACAGCATCGCGGTGGAGTTCGCCGCGCTGGACTACTCCGCCCCGGAGCGCAACCGCTATGCGTATCGTCTGGACGGTTTCGATCCTGACTGGATCGAAACCGAGCCGAGTCGCCGGCTCGCTGCCTATACCAATCTGCCGCCGGGCGAGTACGCCTTGAAACTGCGCGGCTCGAACCGCGACGGCGTCTGGACGGACAATGTGCTGACCGTACCCATCCGGATCCTACCCGCGTGGTATCAGACTTTGACTTTCCGGATTCTGGCGGGGTTCGTGTTCTTCGTGTTGATTGCCGCAGTCGTACAGGTTCGCACGGTGTATCTGCGGCGTGCCCGGCGCGAGCTCGAAAGGCAAGTCATCGAGCGTACCGCCGAGCTGCGCGAGAGCCAGCGCCAGCTGCAACAGATCGCCTACTGCGACACGCTGACCGCACTCCCCAATCGTCGTATGTTCATGGAGGAGTTTCGCGAGCTGTTGGTGCTTGCCGGGTTGCAGAGCGGGCGTTTCGCGCTGCTGTTGATCGACCTGGATCGTTTGAAGCATATCAACGATACGTTGGGACACGACGTGGGCGATGCGCTGTTGATCGAGGCGGCCATCCGTCTTCAGGCGGCGGTGCGCAAGTCCGATTGCGTTGCGCGGCTCGGCGGTGACGAGTACGCCGTGCTGCTCACGCATGATCCCGCGGCGGCCGATATCGAGGCCGTCTGCCGGCGCATCGTCGATAGTTTCGAGCTCGAGGTGGCCATCAACGGCACTGGCGTCAGAACCACTCCGAGCATCGGGGTCGCCGTCTATCCGGAACACGGAACCTCGCAGGATCGTCTATACAAATCCGCGGACCTGGCGCTCTACGAGGCCAAGCGGCTGGGCGGCAATCGCTGGAGCTGGTACCGGGCGCAGCAGGTCGGCACTTCCCTGCTAAAATGAGGGGCTCCTACATCCTACAAACTTCACGCCGTTCTCCCTGAAGGCTTGAAACACGCGCACCCGGTGCCTCACGAGGCGCGGTGCTAGACGTGGATGCCGTGGCTGCCGCCGAACAGCCCAAGCAGGCCGATCAGGATCAAGTAGATCGCCACGATGAAATTCAAGAGTCGTGGCACGATGAGAATCAGGATGCCGGCAATCAAGGCGATAACCGGACCGATGGAGACTGTGAGCGTCATGGTTGGGACCTCGTTCGTGACCTGAACGTTTGTATACGGTTTGGAGGCTCAGGGGTTCCGCAGTATGGCATTGCATTCAACCAACAAGGGACATTCGGTATGCCGCCGAGCTGGATGAATGACTGTACGGGTGCTATGGGCCGGGCGTTCCCGGTGCGCTCATTAAGATTTGTTTAGCGACATAAGCATGGTGTCAGCGCGGGGGGGCGCCGGACGTTACTGGAAATGAGCCCAATTGCGGCCATATAGACAGATGGCGTCTAATGTCTGACGAGAGATATGCGGAATACCGCGCGCGCCTGGTCTAGGGGCGCAGCGACGGAGTGAAAGCCATGATGATCAATAGACAGGCGGGATTTCTGGTGCGGGCCTTCAGGGCCTTGGCCGCGGCCGTGCTCGTTGCCGGTGTTCCGCTTGTCGCCAGCGCTGGCGGTGGACACGGTGGCGGTGGCGGGGGCGGGGGCGGACACTTCGGCGGAGGCGGTGGAGGTGGCGGCGGGCACTTCAGCGGTGGCGGTGGTCACTTCTCGGGCGGCGGCTCGCATTTTTCGGGCGGGGGACATTTCGCTGGGGGTGGATTTTCCAGCGGTGGCGCCCGCTTCATGGGCGGCTTTAACGGAGGCCACGCCGTAGCGCCGCACTTCTCGGGCGGCACCCGCTTTACGGGACCTGTAACCGGGGGACACGTATACGGTGGCTTTGCGGGCGGGCGTGCTGTGACGCCGTCCTACGCGGGGCACGGTTGGTCCGGGCATTCGAGCGCGTCTTTCGGGCGTCCCGCTTATTACGGCGGTCATGCGGGTTGGGGCAGGCCGGGCTACTATGGTCATGGCCGGCCTGGATATGTCGGTAGTTACGGCAGGTACTGGGGCGGCGGCTATTGGGGTGGTCGCTTCTGGCCCGGCTGCCATTACGGCGCGAACTTCGTGTGGTTCTACCCGGTCCTGCCCTTCGGATTTGCGACATATTACTGGGGTGGATCTCCCTACTATTTCTACAACGGCGGCTACTACCAGTGGGACTCGGGCTATAACGGATATGTCGCCACCGATCCCCCACCCGTCGCCGGGAGCGAGGAGGAGGGTGCCACTGCGACCGAGAACACTGTGGTGTCCAACGGTGCAGTGACCGGTGGTGGAGCGTCGGACATCTACGTCTATCCGCGTAACGGACAGAGCGAAGAGCAAACCTCCAACGATCGCTTCGAATGCCACAAATGGGCGGTCTCGCAGACGGGCTTCGATCCGACTCGCTCGGAAAACCCGCAGGGCACGGCGGAGGACTACCGGCGTGCCATGGGCGCCTGTCTGGACGCCCGGGGCTACACCGTCAAGTAACATCTGACGTTCATCTGACGTTAAGTCAGATCCGCCTGCCGCCGTGTTAATCTGCATCGATGCGGAATACGGGCAGGCTCCTTGGAGTATTGTTGATTCTAGGTTGGATGAGCGCGCCTGCGGAGGCGCGCGTCATCCGGGTCGATATCGAAACGTCGACGGATGTGTTGCGCGGTAAATCGTTCGGCGAGGTAGGCGCCTACGAGCGGCTGACCGGGGTCATCCAGTACGCGGTGCGGGTAGATAATCCACACAACGCGCGCATCGTCGATCTCCACAACGCTGTCAATCTGCGGCAGGGCGAGGTCGAATTCTCCGCGAGCTTCGTGGCGGTACGTCCCAAGGACCCTCGCAAAGGGAACGGTTCCCTGTTGCTCGAGGTTCCCAATCGTGGGCGTCCGCGCATCATTTCTCTCCTCGACGGCGGCGATCCTGATCTGGCGCGGGATGTAGGCGATGCCTGGTTGCTGCGCAAGGGCTTCACGATCGTCAGTGTCGGCTGGCAATGGGACGCGCCCGGTCTCGATGATCTGAAGTTGTCCGCTCCGATTGCCAGGGAAGAGGGTCGGCGGATCACCGGTCTATTGCGTGGCGACTTCATGCTCTCGGAGGACACCGACGAGGTTCCCCTGGGCCATCTCATTCTTGGCAACATAGGCGGTACCGAGTATCCCGTCGCCAATCCCGAAGATGCGCGCAACGCGCTGACTGTTCGGGACACCCGTGATGGCAAGCGCACGATCATTCCACGCTCGCAGTGGCACTTCGCCGATCTGGTGGACGGCAAAGCAATTGCGAGCGACCGCCATATCCGTCTGGACGGCGGTTTCAAGGCCGGTCGAATTTACGAATACGTTTACGTGGTAGCGGATCCGGTCATCGCGGGGTTGGGTTTCGCGGCGATCCGCGACTTCGCTGCATATGCCAAACACGCTCCTCCCAACGCTCTGGTGCACGCCGCACGCGTCTATGCCGAGGGTATTTCGCAAAACGGCCGCTTTCTGCGCGACTTTCTCTATGAGGGATTCAACGCGGACGAAGAGGGCCATCCCGCGGTAGACGGCGTCCTTGCGCATGTGGCCGGCGCGGGCCGGGGGAGCTTCAATTATCGCTTCGCACAGCCTTCGCGCGATGCGCAACCCACTTCCTCTGTCGACTTCCCAACCGATATTTTTCCGTTTACCGATCTGCCCGAGACCGATCCGGTAAGCGGCGAGCGGGCCGGGCTGCTCGATCGCGCAGTAGCGGAAAAGGTCGTCCCGAAGATCTTCTTTTCAAACACCTCGTACGAGTACTGGGGCCGTGCCGCGGCGCTCATCCACGTCGATGCCGAAGGCAAGCAGGATATGCCGATTTCGGACAATGTCAGGATCTATCATTTCACGGGTCTGCAGCACTTCTCCGGTCCTTTTCCGCCGCGCAAAGGCGCGGGCGATCTGCTCGGCCAGCAGGCGGAGTCCGCGTTGCCGATCCAATTTTTCTGGCGCGCGATGCTGACCAACATGGACGCCTGGGTGCGCAACGGCACCCTGCCGCCAAATAGCAGCTACCCGCGCATCGACAACGGGACCCTGGTGTCCTTGCGTGATTACGCCTTCCCCCCTGTGCCGGAGCTCAATCGGCCTGCCGAGGCCAACGACGCCGAACGGCTCGATTTCGGGCCGCAATGGCAACGAGGCATTCTCACTCTGCAGCCGCCAAAGGTGGGCAAGCCCTTTCCAGTGCTCGTGCCGCAGGTCGACGATGATGGTAACGAGCGCGACGGCGTGCGCCTCCCGGAGATCGTCGTGCCGCTGGGTACCTATGCGGCTTGGAATCTGCGCGATCCTTCCATTGGAGCTCCCGGCCAGCGCGTCTCTTTCGAGGCTTCCTACATTCCGTTCGCCAAGACAGCCAGCGAGCGGCGGAAGCTGCGGGACCCGCGCCGTTCGATCGAGGAGCGCTACGGCAGCCGCGAGGAATATCTCGATCGCTTCGGCCACGCGGTCGATGATCTCCTCGGGCAGAAGTGGGTTCTACCCGAGGACCGGTCCGCGCTCATGCAGCGCGGACGCCAGGAGTGGGAGGATGCGACGCGCTGAGTGCCGAGGGTGTTAGTTCACCGGTGCCGGGTTGGAGAACACACCCGGTGACGAGGTACTCTGTAACATCACCGTTGCGTTATAGCCGTCGGCCACCGCGATGTCAGGATGGCCGTCACCATTGAGGTCGGCAATCGCTACGCTCAGTGGCTGACCAAATCCAGGATAGCTGCTCGCGGTTCCGAAGGTTCCGGGGCTGGTTGAGCTTTGCAGCAACACCGAAACCGCTCCGGTCGGGGCAGGGCCCAGACTGGCCACGGCCAGATCGGGTTTTCCATCTCCGTTGAGATCTGCCACCGCGACGTCGATCGCGCCCCGCGGAGTGGAGTAAGTGACAGGTGCGAGAAAGCTTCCCGGGTGAGCAGAATCTTGCAAGAGCACGGACACGCCTGCCATGCCGGTACCGTCAGTACCGGGGCCGCGGTTGGCTATCACCAGATCGGCGCGACCGTCCCCGTCCACGTCGGCGATTCTGACCGCCTGCGGTTGTGCGCCCGCTGGAAAAGTCAGCGCCGCGAGGAAGGTGCCGGGATTCGCGGCGTCCTGGATGAAGACGGTGACTTGGCCGTTGTTGCCATTCATGTCGTAGTCCGCGGCTACGATGTCGGGCAGGCCGTCACCATTCAGGTCACCAACAGCCACGCTCGGGGTGATGTTGCCCGTCGCAAGCGCCATGGGTGCAAGGAATTGCCCGGGATGAGCGGCATCCTGGAGCATGACGATGGCGTTGCCGCTCGTGCTCAGGTCGGCGAAGACGAGATCCGGCTTGCCGTCGGCATTGATGTCGGCGCTGACCACCTGGTTGGGTTGGCCGCCGGTGGTCAGTGTAGTCGCAGGCAAATACTTACCTGCGTTGGCCGGGTCATGCATGAAGACCGAGGCGTTGCCGCTGCCGAAATTCGAGACCACGAGGTCGATACCGCCCGAGCCTGACAAATCGAGGGCGGCGATGCCTGAAGGATCGGTGCCCGTGATGGCGTAGGTGGCGCCTGGTTGATAGGTGCCGGGGGACGCTGACGTACCGGTATATACAGCCGCGATGCCCGGGTTATTACCACCCTGATCGATCGTCGTAGCGACGAGCAAATCGGGTGTGCCGTCGTGGTTGACGTCCGCAATCGCTACGGAATTCGGCACATAAGCCGAAACGTAGCCCGGACCCGGTAGCACGACATAGTCGTTGTCATCGTGGCAACCAGCCAGACCAGTCAATAACGCCGCGGTGCCACCCAGTGCCAGTGCGCGCTGGACGGCATGCCTTCTCCTGCTCGATTTCTGCATGTTCACATTCGGTGCCCTCTCCGCCGAACCACACATCAAACGCGTTACGAGCCGGCCGGTTGACGGTGTCGTGCCGCCGTGTCTGGACACAACAGTCTAGGCCCCGCTGGACCGTCAGAATCATGTTCCCCGCTGTGGCGCAGTGCTACAAAGCCGACCGGGAAACGCCCGCATGGGGTGTTGAGGGGGATTCAGTATGTTCACGGATGCGCGTCGCTTTTTACTCGTCGCCGGCTTACTGTTGCTGTTGCCATTTTCGGCTTTCGCCCAAAGTGGGGCACCCTGTCCACGACCACCGCCAGGTAGCGTCGTTTCGCCACCGCCCGAGCTCTTCAGCCAGAACGGCACGCTCAATGTCACGTTCAACTACTTCACCGGTGTGGACTCCGCCGGTAGAACGCTGTTCTGCTTCACCACGCCGACCGGATTGCAGGGACCTACCTTGCATCTCAGGCCGGGAGACACGCTCAACATCTCGCTGACGAACCAGGTTCCGGCGCCCCCACCGGGTTCGCCAACCGAGGTGGTCTCGAGCTCAGCCAATCGCTGCGGCGACATTACGATGACCATCACCTCGGTGAACATGCATTTCCATGGCACCAACACTTCGCCAACTTGTCACTCGGATGAGGTCATTCACACGGTCATCAACTCTGGGGAGAGCTTCCAGTACACGTTGAAAATCCCGACGGACGAGCCACCCGGACTGTACTGGTACCATCCACACATCCACGGGCTTGCCGAGGCCGCGGTGCAGGGTGGGGCCTCTGGCGCCATCGTGATCGGTGGCATCGCACACTTCGAGCCGATCGTGGCCGGCCTGCCCGAGCGGGTCCTGGTCGTTCGCGATCAGCCCGTGGCCGGGTCGTCGGACGACGGCGCCGGGGATGTCCCTGCGTGGGATCTGACGCTCAACTACGTGCCGATTCCATTTGTCACCACGCCCGCGCGTGGCTTCATTCCCGCCGTTCTCCAGATGAGGACCGGCAGCCGCGAGTTCTGGCGGGTTACCAACTCCTCCGCCGATTCCATACTCGACCTGCAGGTTCTCTATGACAACGTCGCGCAACCGTTGACCCTGGTCGCTCTGGACGGTGTGCCCATAGGCTCGCAGGATGGCACCAGGTACGGCCAGACACTGACCGCGACGCACATTCTCATCCCGACCGCCGGGCGTGCGGAATTCGTCGTCAACGCGCCCTCGGCGTCGGTCAAGAACGCGCTCTTGCAGACACTCGCAGTGGATACGGGGCCGGACGGCGACAACGATCCAACCCGGCCGTTGGCGATCATCAAGACAAGCGCGGTAGCGCCACCGCTGCCGGTCACGGAGTCGTCGGCCAGTGTCGCGGCAGACGCCATTGCCGGCAATCGGTTTGCGGGACTCGCCACCGCGACCCCGACAGCGAAACGGACGCTGTATTTCTCCGAGGGACCCTCCGACCCCAACAATCCGGATAGCGAGCCTAACTTCTTCATTACCGTCGAGGGCGCCACGCCGACCCTGTTCGATCCCAACAATCCCCCGGCGATCACCACCACCCAGGGATCGGTGGAGGATTGGACGATCCAGAACCGGACCGGGGAGCACCACGAGTTCCATCTGCACCAGGTGCATTTCATGTTGTTGGCGGTGAACGGCGTGCCGGTACCGCCATCCCAGCAGCAGTTCTACGACACCTTCCAGGTGCCGTTCTGGAGCGGCTCCGGACCTTATCCGAGCATTACCGTTCGGGCGGACTTCCGCGGTCCGGACATCGGCGATTTCGTGTACCACTGTCATATCCTGGAGCACGAGGACCATGGGATGATGGCCACCATCAGGGTGTTGCCGCACTGAAGCGGCGTGCACGGCGCGACAGCAGTGCGTGTGTTATTGAGACTGATGTTGTTGTTGGGGCTGTGTGCCGTGACGCACGCAGCCCCGGAGGGCGGCCCCACGATTTCCGGACACTTCGAGCTCGAGACGGTCGAGGGTCGCGCGGTCACCGACGCGACCTATCGGGGCAAGTGGCTCTTGGTGTACTTCGGGTATACCTCGTGTCCTGACGTCTGCCCCACGGTGCTGGTGCGTGTGGGCGAGGCGCTGGACTCGCTTGGCTCCCTGGCCGGGCGGGTCCAGCCCCTTTTCATTACCGTAGATCCCGCCCGGGACACGGCGCAACGGCTCTCGAAGTACATGGCGGCATTCGACAAGCGTATTGTTGGATTGCGGGGGGACGACGCGCAGACGCAAGAGGCGGCGCGGCAGTTTCATGTCTATTACCGCGCCAGGAGCCTCGGGAATGGCGAGTACACTGTCGACCACAGCTCCTTCTTGTATGTTGTCTCGCCCGAAGGCCGTTTCGAGAAGTTGCTCGCCGACAGTTTGCCGGTAGACAAGCTGGCTGCGGAAATGCGTGCGCTGGTGACTCATTTCGCGGATGCGGATGATCTCGAGAAGGTGCGGCTCGGCAAGGCGCTGTATGCGCAGCGCTGCGCAGCTTGTCACGGGCGTCATTTGCAGGGCCAGCCGTTGTGGCAGCTCCAGGATCAATACGCGGGACGACGTGCGCCCGCGCATGATCAGAGTGGTCATACGTGGAGTCACTCCGATGAGGACTTGTTCTACATGACGAGAGATGGGCGCTTCCCGTCGACTCCGCCGAGCGCGCCATCGTTTATGCCAGCCTTCCAGGACTCGCTCACGAGCGAGCAGATCACCGCGGTCATCGCATATATCAAGGCATCCTGGCCGATCGGCCTGCGAATCTCGCAGGCGCTTCTGAATCCAGGCAGTGCCGGTATGCCTGCGAATGCCGCCAACGTCGACTGGACACTTCCGCCCACCTGCACGATTTCTGCGCAAGTCTGGCGATCCACTTCGCGGTAAGATTATCTACGGCTTGCGCCGAATTTTGCTGCGTCCGGTATGCCGGCCAGTCGAAGCGAGCCGCTACATCTATGGCGCTTCGCGCCGGTCAGAAGCGGAGACAATCTATGGCGGCGGCTCGCGGCGGTACCGTTTTTCTGTTCGATGTCGATAACACTCTGCTCGACAACGATGCCGTCCAGGACGATCTGGGCGATCATCTCGAGCGGGAGTTCGGCCGTGAAACCCGTGAGCGATATTGGGCGATTTTCGAGGACCTGCGCGCCGAGCTCGGCTATGCGGATTATCTTGGGGCGCTGCAGCGCTACCGCATGGAGCATCTCGATGAGCCGGAGCTCCTGAAGATGTCGGCCTTTCTCGTGGACTATCCTTTTACCACGCGGCTCTATGCCGGCGTGTTCGCTGCGCTGGCGCATTGCCGCCGCAAAGGCCTGACTGTCATTCTGTCCGACGGCGATGTCGTCTTCCAGCCGCGCAAGGTGCAGCGATCCGGTCTCTGGGATGCGGTGGACGGAAGAGTGCTCATATACCTTCACAAGGAACGGATGCTGGATGCCGTTGCGCATCGCTATCCAGCGCAGCACTACGTCATGGTCGATGACAAAGTGCGCATCCTCACAGCCATGAAACAAGCGTGGGGCGACCGGCTCACTACGATTTTCCCACGCCAGGGGCACTACGCCCTGGATGTCGCGGAAGTGGCCAAATATCCGGCGCCGGATGTGACCATCGAGACCCTGGGTGCACTGGCGAGCCGCGATCTTTCGTCGCTGCCGGGTTAAGCTACCGGGCTATGAATGAGACGCAGGCATACGCCGCTTCCGCGGCGGTAGTGGGGCGGGCGGTGAATTCGCCCGGTCAAGTACTGTTTGCCAGTTTGATTGGCACCACGATTGAATTTTTTGACTTTTATATCTACGCGACCGCGGCGGTGCTGATCTTTCCGCATTTATTCTTTCCCACAGCCGATCCCACCTCTGCGACCCTGCAGTCTTTCGCCACTTTCGCGCTGGCGTTTTTCGCGCGACCAGTCGGGTCCGCGCTGTTCGGTCACTTCGGGGATCGCATTGGACGCAAGGCGACTCTCGTGGCCGCTCTCCTGACCATGGGGCTTTCGACCGTCGCAGTCGGGTTGCTTCCCACCTACGCGTCCATCGGCATCCTCGCGCCGGCGTTGTTGGCCCTGTTTCGGCTGGGGCAGGGGCTTGGACTGGGAGGGGAGTGGGCCGGCGCGGTGCTGCTGGCGACCGAGAATGCGCCGCCTGGGAAGAAGGCGCTGTACGGCATGTTCCCCCAGTTGGGAGCACCCATTGGCTTTCTATGCTCCACCGGGACGTTTCTGCTGTTGACCAGCTGTCTGAACGATGAGCAGCTGCTGCAGTGGGGCTGGCGCGTGCCGTTTCTGGCTAGCGCGCTCCTTGTTTTTGTTGGTCTGTACGTGCGTTTGCGCCTGACGGAGACGCCGGCTTTTCAACAAGCTATCGAGAACAATGAGCGCGTTCGCGTGCCGATGTTGACAGTCGTACTCCATCACCCGCGGACGCTCGTGCTCGGCATGTTCGCGGCGACTGCTACCTTCGTGCTGTTCTATCTGATGACTGTGTTCTCTTTGAGCTGGGCGACGACGGCGCTCAAGTTTCCGCGCAGCGAGTTCCTCATTCTGCAGATGATCGGGGTGCTGTTTTTCGCGGCCACCATTCCTGTGTCGGCGCTGCTGGCCGATCGCGGGAGCCGCCGGGGGATGTTGATTGCGGCGACCGTCAGTATCATTGCTTTCGGATTCCTGTTGGCACCTTTGTTCGGGTCGGGGACTCGGGCGGGGGCGCTGGCGTTCTTGTGCATCGGGCTGGGAGCGATGGGGTTGACCTATGGTCCGCTCGGGACCGCATTGGCGGAGTTGTTTCCGACTTCGGTGCGGTATACGGGGGCGTCGTTGACGTTCAATCTCGCGGGCATTGTTGGGGCGTCGGTGGCGCCCTATCTCGCCACGTATCTGGCAGCCCACTATGGGCTAGCGTATGTGGGCTATTACCTGGCAGGGGTGGGGGCGGTGACGTTGGTCGCGTTGCTGCTGATACGCGAGGGCAGGTAGATCCTGCCCTCGATTTGATACCCCTCATTCGCCCGGCAGATCGAACACCAGTACCTCTGCGTCCTCGCCGTCTTTGAGGCTCAGGTTGGTTGCGTTTGTCAGCTTCAACGCATCTCCTGTCCCGAGCTTCGTGTCATTGGCCGTGATCGATCCACGGGCTACGTGCACGTAGACCCGGCGGCCCGGTTTCACTTCTAGCACCGTCTGCTCGGCGCCGGTGAAGAGTCCGGCGTATACGCGGGCGTCCTGATGTATCAGCACGGAGCCCTCGACGCGATCGGGCGATGCGATCAGGCGCAGGCGGCCGCGCTTCTCCTCGGCGCTGAAGCGTTTCTCTTCATAGCTCGGCTCGATCTGGTGTTTGTCCGGTTGGATCCAGATCTGCAGGAAGTGCACCGGAGCGCTGGCCGATGGGTTGAACTCGCTGTGCAAGACTCCTCGTCCGGCACTCATCCGCTGCACGTCTCCGGGGCGGATGGTCGAGCCGTTGCCCATCGAGTCCTTGTGCGCGAGCTCGCCGGAGAGCACATAGCTGATGATCTCCATGTCGCGATGACCGTGGGTGCCAAAACCCTCACCAGCGGACACGCGGTCCTCATTGATCACCCGCAGGGGGCCGAACTCCACGTGCTCCGGATCGAAGTAGTCGGCGAATGAAAAGCTGTGGAACGACTTCAGCCAGCCGTGATCGGCATAGCCTCGCTCGTTGCTGCGTCGGACCTGGTTCATAGGGCCTCCTCTGTCTGTGGGAGACACAATAAGGTCGAACTATCGAATAAAAAAGCGCAAAATTTGGCTCTTACCTATCCAAAATCTGGATGTTTCCATGGCGCCGCTTCCAAAGACCTCTCTCGAGCAGTGGGCTGTCCTGGCGGCGGTCGTCGATCAGGGCGGGTACGCGCAGGCCGCGGGTGCCTTGCATCGGAGCCAGTCGGCGGTGAGCTATGCGGTGGGTCGGCTGCAGGAGGACCTCGATCTGCCGCTGCTGGCTCTGGAGGGGCGTAAGGCTGTGCTGACGCCCCATGGCCAGACCTTGCTCCAACGAGCGCGAGGTGTCTTGAACGATATGACCACCCTGGAGCTGCTGGCGCGCAGTCTCAAGCAAGGTTGGGAGCCGGAGTTGAACCTGGTGGTCGATGCCGCGTTTCCTCGCGATCATTTGCTGAAGATCGTCGCCGAGCTACAGCAGCTTTGTCCTACCACGCAGATGCAGCTGTCCGATGCGGTGCTATCCGGCGCGGAGGAAGCGATTGCGGATGAGCTTGCCGATGTCGTTGTAACGGCTTACGTGCCTAAGGGTCATTTCGGTGAGTTTTTGCTCGATGTGACCTTTGTGGCCGTTGCGCGGCCGGAGCATCCGCTGTTTGGTGTGGGGCATGAGCTGTCGTTCGAGGATCTCGCGCGGCACGTTCAGGTTGTAGTGCGTGATTCAGGGGGGAAGCATCCAAGGGATGAAGGGTGGTTGGGGGCCGAACGGCGCTGCACTGTCAGCAGCATGGAGGCGTCGCTTGCGACCGTGAAGGCGGGGCTCGCCTACGCGTGGTTGCCTGAGCATGTGGTTGCGGAGTGTTTGCGCAACGGGGCGCTTCAGGAGCTGCCTCTTGCGGCTGGGCGGGTGCGGCGGGTGCCGCTGTATCTGGTGCTCGTGCGGCCGGAGATAGCTGGGCCGGCGGCGCGGGCTGCGGTGGAGTGTTTTCAGCGGCATGTGCCGGTGGGGGCGGGGCGGGTGGCGGCGCCGAAGCCCGCGGGACCGGGGGAATCGTGAGGGAGGAGGCGGAGGGCGGGGGTGCTGTGGGGGAGGGTGCCGAGCGCGGTGGTGGCGCGGGTGTTATTGGGGAGGGTGCCGAGCGCGGTGGTGGCGCGGGTGCTATGAGGGAGGGTGCGGG
>Ga0105240_10008292_pt1 | contig 14871 bp, 17 predicted proteins | sample KBSC54metaG_FD_80426 | JGI IMG/M metagenome (GOLD analysis project Ga0105240, IMG submission 80426) | Corn rhizosphere microbial communities from Kellogg Biological Station, Michigan, USA - KBS C5-4 metaG | ecosystem: Host-associated > Plants > Roots > Rhizosphere > Soil | place: Michigan, USA... | reverse complement strand
TCCTCCCGGGGCAGGATCTCTCGGACGGCGACATCGAGGATTTCGCCCGCACCTTCGGCCCGACGGTCATCCTGCCGCACCGGATCGGCGAACAGCCGCCGGCGGTGGAAACGCTCAGCAACCTCGATGCCGACGGCAGCATCCTGCCGGCGGATTCGATGATCAACACCGCCTCCAAGGCGAATGAGCTGTGGCACATCGATTCGACCTATCAGAAGCCGCGGGCGACGGTTTCGATGCTCTATGGCGTGGCGATCCCGCCTGCCGGCGGCAACACCGAATTCTGCGACGTCCGCCGCGCCTGGGAAGCATTGTCGCCCAAGGAGCAGGCGAAGCTCGAAGGGCTGATCGCCTCGCATTCGATCATCCATTCACGCGAGTTGACCGGCTTTACCGACTGGCCGGACGAATATCGCGCGATGTTCCAGCCGATCGACCGGCCGCTGGTCCGCGCGCATGAGGAGACCGGACGCAAGGCGCTGCTGACCGCCTCGCATATCGAAAAGCTGACCGGCTATTCGAAGGACGAGACGGTCGCGCTGGTCGCCGATCTGATCGCCCGCGCGACCGTGCCGGAGAATGTCTACAGCCATCGCTGGTCCGCGGGCGATTTCGTGATGTGGGACAATCGCAGCCTGATGCACCGCGGCCGGCCCTATGAGATCGACACGCATCCGCGTGTACTGCGGACCATCCGGCTGATGGACGTCGCGGAGATGGAACCCGCCTGACGGCAAGGCCTTATGTCGCTAAGCGCCGGTTAACGGAAAAAGTGGAACGGCTTGGGCTTGCCGCGATCTTCAAGCTCATCGACAATGACCGGATTGGTCATGGCAACGAGAGATCGATGATCCTTATCGAGAAGGTGGCGGGCGGTTATACGGCGACATCGGCGCCCCCCCATACGCGGGACGTATTCCGCAGTCGCGTACCCAGCAGCCGCGAGGACCTGATCGCGGCGCTCAGGCAGCGTGGAGCGGCGCCGAGCGACATCGGCGCGGCCTTCGACATCGCCGATCAGGAATGGGCCATCCTCAATGGCGAGGATGACGACGCCTAGGGAACCCGCCGGACCGAGATGATCTTGACCGGCGCCTTGATGTACTGCCCCTTCATCGCACCCATGCCGGCCTTGGGAATCGTCGGCGAGGCGAGAATCTTGCGCACGACATCCATGCCCTTCACGACATGGCCGAATGCGGCGAAGCCGAGATTGTCGCCCTTCGCCTTGGGGTTGGCGTCCATATAGGACGCATTGCCGGCGATCAGGAAGAACTCGCCCTGAGCGGTGCCCGGGGTGGTGCGCGCCATCGAGATGGTGCCGTCACCATGGTGCAGCCCGGTCTTGGTCGTCGGCTCATGCGCGATCGGCGGCCCCCATTTGCGGATGTCGCCGTTGGGTCCGCCCTGGATGAAGCCATCTTTCGGCGCACCCTTGGCGCGCGCCGCGCGATAGAAGGTCGTCCCGTCGAGAAGCTTGTGATCGACGTAGTAGAGGAAGTTCGCCGTCGTGATCGGCGCGCGTTTTGTTTCCAGCTCGATCAGGATCGGCCCGGCGGCGGTGACCATGTTGACCCGCACCTTGGCCGGCCCGGCGGGTGGTTTGGCGGCCTCACCCGGCGTGGCGAGAAGCAGCGCCAGCAGAGTTGCGGCGGCGATGGTGCGGGGAAGCGTGCGGATCGTCATGCGCCGGTTATAGCAGCGCCGCGCGCGGCGACTCCAGCCGGATCGGTCACGCGCCGCGGGACGCCCGGCACGCCCAATTCGCAGTCCAGTGCGGCGCGATCCCAGCCCGCGCTGTCGGCGGCCGCGGCATAGCTGGTCGTGAGGAAGTCGAGCAGCAGCGCATCCGGCGACGGAGCGCGGCGCACGGTCTCATAGGGCAGGATGAACTCGCCGAGCGTCGGATCATAGGCCGCGCCCGGCGTGAGCGGGCGATCGCGAAAGCCGGGCGGTTCGGGATAGGCATAGGAATAGAAGGCGGCCTGCGGAAAGCTGTCGTTGCCGGGCCAGAAGCCGGCGCTGCTGACCTCGTGCGAATAGGCCTCGCGCGTCACCCGGTCGGGCAGGCCGGGCACGCCGCCGGGATGGAGCGGCGCGCGCCGTCCGGAGAAGCGCGTCGTCGCAAGATCGAAGCTGCCCCAGAAGAAATGGACCGGACTGGCTTTGCCGAGGAAGCCGGTGCGGAACAGCTTGAACAGCCGGTCTGCCTGGATCAGCGCGCGCCAGAAGCGGCGGGCGGCCGCGGCGTCATAGCTGCAGTGCGTGCTGTCCTCGGGGAAGGCGATCGGATCGGCGATCTCGTTCGGCCGCGGATCGATCGTCACGTCGATGCCGAGCGCGGCGAGGAGCGCGAGCAGCCGCTCGTAGAATGTCGCAACCGTCTGCGGCGTGAGCGGCAGCTTGCGCTGGTCGCCGCGGCTGGTGCGGCAGACCAGCCGCTCGGCGATGAGATCAAACTCGATCTCGAGCAGCTCGCCGCCCGCCGGAATCGGCGAGGTCGCAAGACCACGGGCGCTGACATAGAGCGGAACCTGCCAGCTATGGTTGAGCCATGGCGTCAGCGACAGCCGGACCTTGCCGACGATCTGGGTCCAGAGCTGAAGCGTGATCGCGGTTTCGCGCCAGTCGGCCCAGGGCAGGGGCGGCCATTGTTCGGCGGGATCGATCATCGCACGCACCTTCCGCGCCATGGTTTCCCGCGCCCGCCGCGCCGTCAAGCTCTGCACGGGCGACAGCGTCCGCTGCTTGACGGGCCAAGGGTTTAGGCGACAAGTCTCGCGGCAGTGCGTGACGGGACGAGGAGGGGGCCTTTGTCGACTCCGCTGGCGATTGCCCTGGCTGCAGGGATCCTGCTGTTCTTCGTCGCGCTGTGGCTGCTGATCACGACCCTGCTCGGCGGCCTGTCCGGCTGGTCGGCATTGTCACGCCGCTTTCCCGATCGCACCGAGGTGCCGCGGGTTCAGCTCAAGGGCCAGTCCGCGGCGATGGGCATGGGGGTGCAGCTGCGCGGGATACTAACCTTCTCCGCCTGCCCATCAGGCCTGCGGGTCGGGATCGCACGCGTCTTCGCGCCATTCAGCCACCCGTTCTTCGTGCCCTGGAGCGAGATCGACGCGCGTCCGAGGGGCGGAATATTCGTCGATATGATCCGGCTCGGCCTCGGCAATCCCGAGGCCGGTGCGATGACCGTCAGCGCGCGGACCTGGCAACGCCTGTCATCGCCGGACGGACAGGGACGCTCCGAGGATCGCTAAGGCCTAGCTCTGCCCGAAGCCCTTGCTGGCGGCGGCGAAGCGGCGCGCGATCTCGGGGTGATTCAGACCGCTCGCAGTCCGGCTGAGGATTGTGCTGGCCGCAGCGAGCCCCTGGCCGAGCTCCTTGTCGACATTGCCGCGCGAGGCCGCCTCGGCGAGGCCGGCGACGACATAGGCGAGCATCCAGACGACGCCGTCGAGATCCTTGGGAATATGCTCGTCGAGCGACCTATCCTCGGCCATGGTCTGTCTCCTGTCCCGGTTGCGGCGTCGAAGCGCGCCGTGTGGTTGGTCGTGCCCTGCGATACGTCGCGGGTAAAGCCTGATGGGGCGGAGCCCATGAATACCTCCATTTTGGCATTAAAAATTCCAGGGGACCCGGATAGGGTTATCGCGGTTCCGTCGTAAGGGTGATGGGCAAGGCTGAGGGGGCTCGGCCGGTGACAAGGGCGGAGTCAATCTTGCGTAACGGAACAGCACCACGAAAGCATAACCCCACCAATTCAGGCGATCGCGCGCCCGACATAAAGGCCGCCAACCAGACATCGGCGGATCGTCGCGCGAGTGAGCGCTTCGTTACCGTCTTTCGCCTCGCCAAGCTGATCGCGGACCGCGAGGAGTTCTGTCTGGTCCGCAACGTCTCGGCCGGCGGGGTGAAGGCGCAGGTCTTCTCGCCCAAGGCGGTCGGCGATCGAATTTCGGTCGATTTCGGCGATGAGCAGCCGCGCCCGGCACGGGTTGCCTGGGTCGAGGAGGATAACATCGGCCTCAGCTTCGACGATCAGATCGACGTCGGCCGCGCGCTGTCCAAGGCGCCGCCGCCCGGGCGGTCCCGCGCCCGCCCGATCCGGCTGGTGATCGAGCTCGATGCGGTGGCGACGATCGACAAGGTTCCGGAATCCTGCCGGCTTCTCGACATCTCGCAGGGCGGCGCGAAGCTGGCGATGGAGCGGACGCCCTATCCCGGCGATCATATGACGCTGGAGATCGAGGGGCTGGGCAAGCTGAACAGCGTCGTCCGCTGGGTCAGGCACGGCCATGTCGGCGTCGCCTTTCCCGGCCAGCTGCCCTACCGGAATCTGGCTGCCTGGGTCGGGAGCCTGAGCCCGGGCACCGCCTGACAACGGACGTTAGCGGTAGCGCAGCGCGATCGTCGCGCCGATCGTGCGCGGCGGCCCGTAGATGATGGTGTCGGCGTGGAACAGCACGTCGCGGCGGGCATCGGTGAAGTAATGCGCGCCGGCGAGATTCTTGCCCCAGACCGAAATCTGCCATTTATCGCCCGACGGGCGCAGCACCATGCTGGCGTTGAACAGATGGTGGCCCGGAACCCGGAAGGTCGGCTGCGCCTCGCTGGCATCGGTGAAGAAGCCGCCGATCCGGGAGAATTCGCCGCGCAGGCTGACCCAGGCGTCCGGGCCGAGCGGCAGCGAATATTGCGCCGACAGGTTGAGGTTGTACTTCGCGGTCAGCGGCAGGCGGTTGCCGTCGTAATCGATCCCGACGCCACCGCCGTTGCGGAAGCGCTTGAAGCGGGCGTCGACATAGCCGAAGGCGGCGCCGAGCAGCCAGCGCTGGGTGGGCGTCGCCTTCATCTCCAATTCAAAGCCGCGCGAGCGCGCCCTTGCCGCATTGGCGATCGTGGTGGTGACGATGTCGCCGGTCTGGACGAAGCTGGTCACCTGGAGCCCGTGATAGTTCATCGTGAAGAGGGCGGCGTTGAGCTCGAGGCGGCCGCCGAGCAGATAGTTCTTCGAGCCGATCTCGAAATTCGTCACGCGCTCGGGGCCGAAGCCGATGCCGTCGGCGCTGGCCACCAGATCGGCGTTGAAGCCGCCGCTTTTGAAGCCGCGCGACACCGTCGCGTAGAGCGTCGAGTGCTTGCTCAGCGCATAGGTCAGCGCCAGCGACGGCGACCAGGCGCTTTCGGCGCGCCGGAGCCGGGTCTCGGGGATGTTGGGATAGCCGAAGAACAGGCCGAGACCGGTCGCCCGCTGGCGGAAATCGAGCGTCTTGTGCTCATAGGTGAACCTGATCCCACCGCTTACCGCGAGCCGCGCGCTGAGCTGGTATTTCACATTGCCATAGGCGGCATAGCTGCGGGTTTTGACGGTCCCGTCCGGCGACACCATGCCCTCATCGGTCGAAGTCACGCCGATCAGCTCGGCAAAGGCGGCGCCGGCCATAGCGCTGTGCGCGCTGACCGATCTGGACTGCAGATAATAGAGTCCGGCGGTCCAGGTCAGCGGCTGGCCGCTGGGGGACTCGGCCCGCAGCTCCTCGGTGAGCTGGCGCTGCTTGTCGTGCCAGTCGATCCAGTAATAATCGCGCGGGCCGAGATCATTGTCCTGGAAGTTGCCCGCCCGGGCATAGCGCCAGGCGGTGATCGAATAGAGCGTAACGCCTGAGGGCAGGGCGTAGCGGACGGTGGCGCTGACGCCGAGATTGGTCCGCTTCTCGCGCGGCTGCTTGTCCTGGTTGATCGTATAGGCGCCGGGCTCCTGATCACCACCAATCGGCGGGATGCCCCCTGGCCGGCTCTCGCCGAACATGTGCCGGTGGTTCTCCACCAGCCAGTCGACCGCAAGATCGAGGGTCAGAGCCTCGCCGGGTGTGGCGCGCAGCTTGGCGCGCCCGCCGGTGTAGCGTTCGCCATCGGCGCGACTGCCGTCGAAGAGGTTGCGAACATAGCCGCGCCGCTCGACGCCATAGGCCGAGATGCTGGCGCTCAGCTTGTCGGCGACCAACGGTCCGCTGAGATAGGCGCTGAGCCGCCTGAGGCTGTAATTGCCGAGGTCCAGCGTCGCCCGCGCGGTGAGCTGGTCGCTCGGCTGCTCGGTGACGATGTTGATCGCGCCGGCGGTGGTGTTCTTGCCGTAGAGCGTGCCCTGCGGGCCGCGCAGCAGCTCGACCCGGGCGACGTCGATCAGATCGGCATTGGCCGTGTTCGGTCGGCCCTGATAGACCCCGTCGATATAAACGCCGACGCCGCTCTCGAAACCGACGTTGCGGACGTTCGAGCTGATCCCGCGGATGCTGATCATCGGCGCGCCATTGCCGAATGGCCCGCTGTCGACGACCAGGTTGGGGACCGCCTCCTGCAGGTCGAACAGGCGCAGCGCGTGGCGATCCTCGATCTCGCGGGCGCCGAAGCGGCTCAGTGAGATCGGGACGTCCTTGGCGTTCTCCGCCCGCCGTTGCGCGGTGACGATGATGTCCGACGCGAGGGGCGGCGGCGAGGTCGGTTCGGCAGCCTCCAGCGGGCTCGAGAGCAGGCCGGCGACGAACGCAACGGCAACCCGGCGACCTGTCACATATCCCCCTGCATACCGTCCCGTGGCCAAAGCGGGCTCTCTGCTATTGCTTTTGAGAATTGCTTACCGGCTCATTAGACAGTTACAATCCATGAATTTCCACGAGTCTGGGCGATGGACGGAAAGACGAGAGGAAGGCATTGACGCAACTAGCTGACGTTCAGCGGTTTATTGACGAGTCCCGGCGTGTGAAGACGCCCGCGGAGCTCGACAATCTGCTCGCCAGCATCACCACCGAAATGGGTTTCGAATATTATGCGCTGATCCATCACGTCGATCTAAGCCGCTACAACAGCAAGCTCGATCACATGGTCGACGGCAATCTCGTCGCGCTCAGCAACTACCCGCCGGCCTGGGTCGAGGCCTATATCACCCGCAACATCGTCGCCGACGATCCGGTCCTGCTGGCCAGCCATCGCACCAGCGTCGGCTTCAAATGGGAAGATGTGCCCAAGCTCATCAAGGTGACGAACAAGCACCGCAAGATCACCGAGGACACTCGGCGCGCCGGGATCGCCGATGGGTTCACCGTACCGGCGCATGTTCCGGGCGAGGCCAATGGGTCGTGCAATTTCGCGATGAGCCTCGGCCGTCCGCTGCCCGAAGAGAATCTGGCGATGGCGCATATGATCGGCGCCTATGCCTTTCAGGCGGCCCGTTCGCTGGTGCTCAACGCCCAGGGAATGACCAACTACACGCCGCGCGTCCCGCTCAGCCAGCGGCAGCTCGAATGCACCTTCCTCGTCGGCCGCGGCAAGACCGACTGGGAAATCGCCAGGATTCTCGGCATCTCCGAAGAGACCGTTAAACGCCACCTCAAGGATGCGCGCGAACATTATGATGTGCCCAAGCGGGTGCAGCTGGTGATCCGCGCCGTCTTCGACGGGCAGATCGCAATCTCCGACCTGCTTTCGCATTAGCGCGCGCGACGATCGCGCCGACCCTGATCCTGTCGAGCCGTGAGCGCCCGCCCGGTGCCGGAGCGAATGCCCGATTTATCGCCCCGGCCAATGTGATCCCGGCCTAAGTCAACCCTACCCTTTCGGGGGAGTGTCACCGCACGGCGCGCATATACAGTCCTGCCTCCGGCGAGGGAGGCTCGGCATGATACGCCTTATAAATAGAGACAATATCCGCGCGTGCGGCACTTTGGTGCGCTCCATGCATGCCGACCGCAAGCGCGTGTTCGTCGATACGCTCAAATGGAACATCCCCCACGACGAGATCATCGAAAGCGACGAGTTCGACGATGATTTTGCCGAATATCTCGTCGTCCAGGATACGCAGAGCGGCGATCACGTCGCCTCGCTGCGGATGCTGCGGACCGATCGGCCGCATCTGCTGAGCGAGGTGTTCGCCCGGCTGTGCGAACGCGAGGTGCCGCGCGGACCCGAGGTGCGCGAGATCACCCGCCTCTGCCTGTCGCCGCGACGACGCGCCGGCGAGCGGCTGAAGGCGCGCAACCTGCTGGCGCGGGCGATCGTCGAATATGGCCTGCTGATGGGCATCAACCGCTACACCGCGGTCTGTGAGATGGCGTTCCTCTCGCAGCTGTTGTCGGCGGGTTGGCGCTGCGATCCGCTCGGCCTGCCGCAGATGGTCGACGGGGCGCTCGTCGGCGCGGTCGAGATCGGCATTTCGCCGGAGACCTACCAGATGATGATCAGCTCCTGGCGGTGCCACTCGCCGCGGCTGAACATCATCGAATTCGACACACCGATGGCGGCGTAGTCGAGCTTACTGGGAGATAGAGCCATGACATTGGCAATGAACGACAAGGCCGACGAGATTTCGGTCTGGGCCGACAAGCTTCTCAAGGACGGCTATGTGACGATTCCGAACGTTGCCGATCCAGTCTTGCTCGATGCCCTCTATGAGGATTTCGATCGGCACTTCGCCAAGACGCCGTTCTGCCAGGGTGGCTTCTATGGCGAGACGACCAAGCGGTTCGGGCGGCTGCTGATCCGCTCGCCGCACACCGCCGAGTTCATGCGGCACAAGCTGGTCTACGGCATCGTCGAGCGTGTGCTCGGCCCCTGGTGCGACACGCTTCAGCTCAACCTGACCCAGGCGATCGAGATCCACCCCGGCGCGCCGGTCCAGGCGCCGCATCGCGACGCAGAGATGTTCGACAACGGCGAGGGCCGCCAGTCGATGATCAACGCGATGTGGGCGCTCGACGACTTCACGCCCGACAATGGCGCGACGCGGCTGTGGGCGGGGAGCCATCGCCAGCCCGAGACGCTCTTCCCGGACGAGGAGGCGATCGACGCGGTCATGCCGCGTGGTTCGGTCACGCTCTACCTCGGCTCGACCCAGCATTCGGGCGGCGAGAATCTCTCGCGCCGCGCACGTCGCGGCATGGTCATCAGCTACTGCCTCGGCTGGCTGAAGCCATGGGAGAATCAGTGGCTGGCCTATCCGCCGGAGATCGCGCGCCACTTCGACCCGGATATCGCAGCGCTGGTCGGCTACCAGCAGCACCGGCCGAGCCTCGGCAATTTCGAAGGGCAGTGCCCCTCGGTGCTGCTGCGCGACGACCTGCCGGAGCATCTCGCCTTCGTCGACTCGCTGAAGCCCGAGCACCTCGAGCGGATGCGTCAGTATTACGAGTACCGCAACGGCCGGCTCGCCGCTTGATCTGCTCTGACCGAAAAGGAAACGGGGGCATGGCCGCAAATCCTCTCACCAACGGCAAGCGACCGCACGGGACGGAGTCGCAAGTCGGCGGCGCACCGCCAGCCAAGCGCAAGCCGAGCATGAAGCGTCGCATCGCCGGCGCCGGCAGGCCGGTCGCGCAAGGGACGGCGCGAGGTCTCGCGCTCGAGCTGTTGAGCTGGCGCCGTCGTCGCGAACAGCTGTTCGGCGCGCATCTGTTCTCGGAGCCGGTCTGGGACATGATGCTCGACCTGCTGGTTCACCATGAGCAGGGCCGCATGGTCAACGTCACCAGTCTGTGCGTTGCATCGATGGCGTCATTCTCGACTGCATTGCGCTGGATCCAGGCGATGGAGAAAGAGGGCTTCGTCGTGCGTGAGCCCGATCCACATGATCGTCGGCAGATACTCGTGCGTCCGACGCCCGAGTTCATCGCACGCTTCCGCCAGTTCCTCGACGCCTGGGCGGCAGCATCGGCAATCAGGTCGGCCAGCTAATCGGCGCAACAAGTGATGTGCGCAGGTGACGACGGAGTCGCGTCAATCGACGCGGGCGTCCGTCGTCACCGAGGCACCATTTTTCGATATCGAAGACCGATATCGACGATCGCCGAAATGGTTGCGGTCATGATCTCCTAAATCGCCCAAGCGGACGCATTGCCGGCGGTGCGCCGCAGCCGCCAATGCGCTCGTCCGACCGATGAAAATTTTGGATCGTTTCGGATGAGTCTTAACGCTTGCTACACCGCATTATTCCCAGTAAATTCCGTCGCATAGTCATTGGCGATTTCACGAGAGACCGGGATTTCTCAAGAGGTTAGCTCCGATGACTATGAGTCGCGGCATTCAAGGCAACTGCGGGGCTATGCTTCGGCCTTGGATTCCGGTCGCGGCAATGTCGCATGTCCGTAGCGTAGATTACACGTCTGTTGAGCATAAATGGCTGGGCGAGTCGGGCGTGGTCCGTTCCTTCGGTCATCAGCAATTCTATCGGCCGATGCGTGCAGCGCTTGAGAGCGGGAGAGAATCGTGAGCGAACCTAATGACAATGAAAGAGGCTCGTTCCTCACGCGTCGCGAACAGCAGATCCTTGAATTCGTCGCGCATGGCTGGTCGGCCAAACAAGTCGCGCAGCGCATCGACATCGCTCCACGCACCGTCGAGCGACACATTGAAAATATCCGCATGAAGATGAACGCACGCAACACGCCGCACATGATCACCTGCGCGTTTTCGTCCGGCATGCTCAAGGTCGGCATGGGCGACATCGTCGCGATCGAGATGCCGGTCAAGCGAACCGGCACGGCCGGCTAGCTGCGCGCGCGCCGCGCCAGCGGCCTCATCGCTTGACGTTACGGTCATCGCCGGCAGTCACCGGATCGCTTGCCCGTCGTTTCTGCCGCGATTAGCCTCGCGCCAATAGCGGCGCGATCACGCGCCCCGCAGGAGAGCGCCGTGGCCAGCACCGCCGATACCGCCGAGGGCAAGGTCGCCCTCGATGCCGATGATTTTCTCGGCGAGACGCCGGTCTGGTCGGGCGCGGAGCAAGCACTCTACTGGGTCAATTGCGAAGAGCCGCCGCGGCTTCGCCGCTGGCATCCAGCGAGCGGGGAGACCAACAGCTGGCCGATGCCAGAGCGGCTGGGCGGATTCGTGCTCCGCGCCAAGGGCGGTCCGGTCGTCGCGATCGCCTCGGGAATCTTCGACCTCGATATAGACAGCGGCGAGCTGACGCTCCGCGCCAAATCGCCGGTCGATCCCGCGGTACGGCTGCATGAAAGCGCCTGCGACCGATCCGGCCGCATGTGGATCGGCGGCTATGACGGGCGGCTGAGCTTTGACAATCGCGACGCCCGCGGCGCGGCGCTGTGTCGTCTCGAAGGCAAGCGCCTGGTGCCGGTGGTGCCGAACATGGGCCTGACCAACGCGCTGGCGTTCAGCCCGGACGGCAAGACGATCTATTTCACCGACTCGACCGAACGGGTCGTGCGCCAGGGCGACGTCGATCCGGCGACCGGCGCGGTCGGCAATCTGCGTCCCTTCATCGAGCTGCAGGACGACGAGTTCATCGACGGCGCGGCGGTCGATGTCGAAGGCGGATATTGGGCAGCGATGGTGCTCGGCGGCGAGGTCCGCCGCTACCGGCCCGACGGCGGGGTCGACCGCACGATCAAGCTGCCCTTCTCGGATCCGACCAAGGTGGCGTTCGGCGGGCCGGATCTGCGCACGCTCTACGTCACCTCGGCGAAGATCGAATTCCCCGGACGCACCGGATGGGGCATCAACGGCACGCTCTACGAGCTCCGCCCAGGGATGGCTGGTCTGCCCGAGCCGATGCTGGACGAGACGATCTAGCCGCGAGCGCGTCAGCCCGCCGCCAGGCGGAAGGCGAGATCCTCGGAAGGTGCGGCCCAATGAGTTGGCTCGAACCCGGGGATGATCTCGCCGGCGCGATCGCCCTCGTTGCACATCCAGCCATGGCCGCGGTTCCACACGGCGAACGCCCAGACGTCGCCCTGGCGCAGCACGGCGGGCAGCGGCCGGCCGCGGCGAATGGCGTCCATCGGCCTGACGTCGTAGCTTTCGATCGGCTGCCAATCCAACGCCGCGAGCACCTCCGGCTCCAGCGTGATCGCATCGTAGAAATGCCTCATCACCTCTCCCTGCTGGCGCGGTCGGTCCGCGCTCCTTGCGTCACCAGCGATCATAATCATCGGCTTGGCCAGGAAACCAGTTGCTTGTTCCGTCCAGCTGACGCTGGCAAGCTGATGTTCATTCCGCGGGGCTGACTATCCGTTTGCGGCACCAAGGGAGAAGCCGATGAAGATGCGATCGCGCCGGCGCGCGACTTTGGCAATGGTCGTCGCCGTGATTGTCCTTGCTGCATGCCAGGATCATCCCGAGAGCGCCGGCAGCCGCGCCAACGGCGATCATCGCGGCCCTTATGGCGGGGTCGAGGGCGGCGTCGGCTTTTAGCCGTCCGGCGGTACGTCAGCGGTGAGCCATCGCGTGACGTCGGCATAGCTCCGCGCCGAGACATCGTCCGGGAGCGCGCGCGGATCGAATTCACCGACCTCCTCGATCTCGAACGACGGGCGCCAGCGGTAGCGCACGCCTTCGATGAGGAAGAGATCCAGCCGGTCGCGCTTATGGTTCGGCCGGTGCTCGTAGCAGCCAAGGTGGCGAATGCGGCCATGGCCTTCGAGCCCGATTTCCTCACGGAGCTCACGCAGGATCGCGGCTTGAGGCGCCTCGTCGCGTGCGCGTCCGCCACCCGGCAGGTACCAGCCACGGACATAGCTGTGACGGATCAGGACGATCCGGCCTTCCGGCGTCAGGACGATCGCGCGCACGCCGAAGGTCCGCGGACGGGTAACGAACCAGCGCATCACCAACAGCCGGTGCGCAAGCGTCATCGCCACCCGCACGAGCCATCGCCTGACGGGCCCGTAGAGCCGGTCAGCCATGTCCAGCCATCAGGCGATCGCCGGCCTCATCAGGCGGTGAGACGCGATGGCAAAGCGGCGACGTCGATACCATAGAGCCGGGCGGCATTGTCGCGCATGATCAGCGCCTTTTCCATCTCGTTGAGATGGGTGGTCTGCGCCTTCAGCATCTCCTGGCTCCACGGCCAGGTCGAATCCGAATGGGGGAAGTCGTTGGCCCACATCAGGTTGTGCGGATCGACCATCCCGACCTGGCGGAACGCGGTGATGTCGTCCTGGAAGGTGAGGAAGACATTGTCGGCGAGCTGCTCGCTCGGCCGTCGTCCCATGTCGTCCATCTTCAGCCAGAAGCGATGGCGATCGTAGAAATGGTCCATGCGATAGGCGTAGTGCGGCAGCCAGCCGGCGTCGCCCTCGACGCAGACCAGCTTGAGCCCGGGGTGGCGTTCGAACACCTGGCCCCAGATGAACATGCCGATGATGTCCTGCAGCGATTTCAAAACCGAATTGAGGCCATTGGCGACGCTGCCGCGCCAGGCCATCGTCGCGGACCGCGCCGGGGCGTTCTTGGAAGTGACGTCATGGCTGCCGTCGGACCGGCTGGTCAGGATATGGAAGGAGAGCGGCAGGTCGAGCTCGACCGCCGCCCGCCACAGCGGGTCGAAGCTGGGATCGTCGTAGTCCTCCTCGGTCGCCGGATTGCCCGGCATCATCACGCCGCGGAAACCCATCTCCTTGAACTTCTGGAAATCGTCGATCGCCTCGGCGACCGAGCGCACCGCGGTCTGGCCGATACCGATCAGCCGTTCCGGCGCATGGCTGACGAACTCTTCCTGGAGCCAGCGATTATACGCCCACATGCAGGCGTGTTTGAAATCGGCATCGACATGGTTGCAGATCGCCATGCCGACCGACGGATAGATCACCTCGGAGGCGATGCCGTCGCGAAGTTGATCGGCGAGCCGTGCCTGGGGTTCCCAGGCGCCGCGCGGAAGCTGTTCGAACACGCGCCCGACCGCGGAGATTTCGCGCGGTTCGATGCCGGCCGCGGCGATCGAGCCGAGCCCGAGCGGTCGCAACCCCTCGATCTCATAGACCTGGCCGCCGCGCTGATCATCGACGAGGTGCGGCGCGCGATCGCGGAATGCCGGATCGATGTACTTGGTATAGATGTGCGGCGGCTCGGTGATGTGGGAATCGGCCGAGATCATCCGGTCGGGGAGCTGGTTGTTCGCCGCTTCGGCGGGAGCATTCTCGAACAGTCGACGAACTGGGTTGAGCGTCTCAGCCATGGTCCTTCTCCTATGCTCGTTCTCTTGTGGTCGTTGCGTCCTGTCGTTCAGGCAGCCAGCCGCGAGGGCAGGGCGGCGACGTCGATGCCGTAGATCCGCGCGGCGTTGTCGCGCAGGATCAACGCCTTCTCCTCCTCGGTGAGATGGGCGGTCTGCGCCTTCAACATCTCCTGGCTCCACGGCCAGGTTGAATCCGAATGCGGAAAATCATTCGCCCACATCAGATTATGCGGATCGATCAGCCCGACCAGCTTGAGCGCGGTGACATCGTCCTGGAAGGTGAGGAAGACGTTGCTGGCGAGCTGCTCGCTCGGCCGGCGGCCCATGTCGCCCATTTTCAGCCAGAAGCGGTGGCGGTCGTACATGTGATCCATGCGATAAGCGAAATGCGGCAGCCAGCCGGCATCGGCCTCGACGCAGATCAGCTTGAGCTCCGGGTGGCGCTCGAACACCTGGCCCCAGATGAACAGGCCGAGGATGTCCTGGAGCGATTTGAGGATCGCCTGCGGCGCGTTGAACACACCGCCGCGCCAACTGGCGATGCCCATGCGTGCGGCCTCGGTCGGCGCCGTCGCATTTTCCGCCCCGTCGGAACGGCTGGTGAGGATGTGGAAGGAGATCGGCATGTCGAGCTCGACCGCCGCGCGCCACAGCGGATCGAAGGCCGGATTGTCGTAATCCTCCGCGGTCGCCGGATTGCCCGGCAACATGACCCCCCGAGAACCCATCTCCTTCATTTTCTGGAGATCGTCGATCGCCTCGGCGACCGAACGCACCGCGGTCTGGCCAAGGCCGATCAGCCGGTCCGGTGCGACGCTGCAGAACTCCTCATGGAGCCAGCGGTTATAGGCCCAAAGGCAGGCCTGTTTGAAATCGGCGTCCTTGTGATTGCACAGCACCATGCC
>Ga0105240_10008291_pt1 | contig 14877 bp, 16 predicted proteins | sample KBSC54metaG_FD_80426 | JGI IMG/M metagenome (GOLD analysis project Ga0105240, IMG submission 80426) | Corn rhizosphere microbial communities from Kellogg Biological Station, Michigan, USA - KBS C5-4 metaG | ecosystem: Host-associated > Plants > Roots > Rhizosphere > Soil | place: Michigan, USA... | reverse complement strand
GCGGCGCCGCAGCACTTGCGGGTAGTTATTTTCTACCGTCCGGGTTCCTGAGCCTGTTCATTGGATTGGGCGGGATCATTGCCATTCTGGGCGGCTTCGTGATCCTGTTACGCCGTCGGGATTACCGCGAGCTGCGCTCGCAATATGTCGATCCCAATGCATTGAACGTCGCCTCTCCGCCCGAGAAAAGCGACGACTGAGCTTACTTCCCGATCGGCTCCACGCCGGTCTTCAGCAGTCCTTCGGTCTCGATGCCTTCGCTGTTGGCCGCTTGCGCCTGGAGCGCGTGCAGGCCCGGTACCGTATCGGTCAGAGTGCTGCGGGTTTTCGCGAGCCGCTCATCGACGTAGATGAGCTCGTGCTTGCCGAGGACCACCACGTCGCCGTCGTTCAGGTAGTGGCGGCGCACGCGCTTGGATTTCACGTAGATTCCATTCGTGCTGTTCAGGTCTTCAATGACACACGAGTTGGCCGTGGTCACGATCTGACAGTGATGGCGACTGACGAAGCGGCTGTCGACCTGGAGGTCGTTGTCCGGTGTGCGGCCGACAATGATCCGGCCGACCGTCAACTGGATTTCCTGAACCGTGCGGCCGTCAGTTGCCACGAGGATCCGGCCCACTACCGGAAGCGCTGCGTCCGCCTGGGCCGCCGCGCGCTGCGCGAGCTCTGGCAATACCTCCAGGTTGTGGTGTGGGCGCTCGGCATACTCCACCCACTGCAATTCTTCCACGGCCTCCTTGATGTCGGCCACGGTGACCACGTCACGGTTCGCGGTGTAAGCCGCCATCATGCTCGTGTCGCACAGGGTGTTGACCAGGCGCGGCACGCCCCCGGTGTAGCGATAGAGCTCCGCGAAGGTGGCTTCCTCGAAAAGCTGGCGATCGCCGGCGCCGGCAACTTCCAACCGGTGTTGGATGTAGGCCGTCATCTCCGCCTGTGTCAGGGTGTTCAGGTGAAAGCGCAGGCGGATGCGCTGGGTGAGTTGGATCAACTCCGGCGCATCGAGCTTCTGGTTCAGTTCCGGCTGGCCGGCCAGAATGATCCGCAGCACCTTCTCCTTGGTCGTCTCGACGCCGGAGAGCAGGCGGATTTCCTCCAGCACCCGCATGGACAGGTTCTGGGCCTCGTCCACGATGAGCAGTACCTTGCGCCCGGCCGCGTACTGCTCGATCAGAAAGTTGTTGATGGTGGCGATCAACTCGGCCTTCTTCATTTTGAAGGGTGAGAAGCCGAACTGCACCAGCACAGCCTGGAGAAAATCGATTGCCGAAACCTGCGTCTGGTTGATCTGGGCGACCACCACGTCGGTCTGCACTTCCTTCAGGAAGGACTCGATCAGGGTGGTTTTGCCGGAGCCGATCTCACCGGTAATGACGACGAAGCCGTCAGTGAACCAGATGGTCGACTCCATGTACGCCTTGGCGCGGGCGTGCTGTTTCGACAAATACAGGAACTGCGGATCGGGGCTGAGGCGAAACGGCAGCTCTTTGAGTTTGAAGGGTTCGAGATACATGAGTCCGTTGAACGGGAGTGCGCGTTGTGACTCGAACGGGAAGTCGGATATTACGGGATGCGTATCCCGGGGGCCAACTCAGACAGCAATTGCCGTGCCCGGCGGTCCCGTTGCCGGCTGGTACTCTCCACCAGTGTGCAGTGGCCTATTTTACGGCCTGGACGGGGCTCTTTGTCATATTTGTGCAGATGCACGCCTTCCCAACCCAAAACGGTGGCCCGGGACGGCATGGTGCCGATGAGGTTCAGCATGGCGCTGTAGCCGGTCGGGCGTGTGGAGCCCAGGGGCAAGTTCAAAATGGCGCGCAGGTGGTTCTCGAACTGGCTGGTGATGGCGCCTTCAATGGTCCAGTGGCCGGAATTGTGCACGCGGGGCGCCATTTCGTTCGCAATCAGCCGCCCATTCCGCACAAAAAACTCGATCGTCAGAATGCCCGTGTAGTGAAAGTGCGTCAGTACGCTTTCCAGGTACTTCGCGGCCAGCCGTTGCCACCGCGGGGAGCCATACGGCGCGCGCGTGAGCCGCAGAATGCCCTGTGAATGGACGTTACCGTTCAGTGGGTAAATTGCGATTTCGCCCCGCCGGCTCCGGGCGCCGATGATGGACACCTCGCAGTCGAAGGGAATCCATTCCTCGTAGATCAACCCGACTGAGCCCATCTCGGCCCAGGCGCGCTCGGCGTCCTGGCGTGTTTTCACTACCGCCTGGCCCTTGCCGTCGTAGCCCAGGCGACGTGTCTTGATGACACCGGGAAGACCGATTTCCTGCAGCGCGCGCTCGAGTTGGGCGCGTGAGCCGACAGCTTTCCAACGCGTCGTTGGAATGTGCAGGCGCTCGAACAGGCGTTTTTCGCTGACCCGGTCCTGCGCGGTCGCCACGGCGGGAATCGGTGGGGCAATTCGCGCACCATCCGCGGCGAGGGCCCGTAGAGCCTGCACCGAAACATTCTCCCAATCGATGGTCGCGACTTCGGCACGGCGGGCGAGCTGGCCCAGGAGTTTGTTGTCGGAGAAATCGCCCTGCAATACCGGGGCGACACGCCCCGCGGGCGGGTTTTCGGCCGGGTCCAGGAACAGAAAGTCCAGGCCCAAAGGATAGCCCGCCAATGCGAGCATGCGGCCTAACTGGCCGGCTCCCAAAATACCAACGGTCATATACGGGGCTGTGTGCGCGGATCAGGCTTGTTGAGAACGGCGGCGGTCTGCTGCTCGCGAAAGGCGTCGAGCGCTGCCGCAATGGCGGAATGCTTGTTGCCCAGGATCGCGGCGGCGCATAGTGCTGCATTGGCCGCGCCGGCGGAGCCAATGGCAAATGTGGCCACCGGTATGCCGGCGGGCATTTGCACAATGGACAGCAGCGAGTCCATGCCATTCAAGGCTTTCGACTGCACGGGCACGCCCAAAACGGGCAGGCTGGTTTTCGCGGCGGTCATGCCGGGCAGGTGAGCCGCGCCACCGGCACCGGCGATAATCACTTCCAGGCCACGTGATTTCGCGGTGGCCGCGTATTCGAACAGCAGGTCCGGTGTGCGATGAGCGGACACGACCCGCACTTCGTGCGGGACAGAGAGCTTGTCCAACATTTCGGCGGCGGACTGCATCGTCTCCCAGTCGGAAGACGAACCCATGATGATGCCGACGAGCGGTTTCATCGAGCCATTGTACCGGAAACGTCGTTACATGCGCGTTATAGCGCCAGGATGTACACCCCGCCGCCGTAAGTGGGACGGACGTTGCGGTGTCTAAGAGCTCGGACTCGCCTCGGCGGCGGGTGCCTCAAACAACGCGCGCAACTCCCGGAACAGCTCTCGGCTTGCGGGGCCTGTGGCTCCGGTGCGTGCGCGTTCTGCCTGGGCGGCGCTGACTCGACGGGTCCATTCGTCGCGATCGATACCCGGGCGCCAACGCTGGAGCTCTTCCAAGGCCTGGGCACCCTCGACGATCAAACGCTCGCGCCAGACTTCGACCCGCTTGAAGCGCTCGGTCTCCTGGGCGTCGATCTTGTTTCGTGAGGCGAGGAACGCCTTGATGGGCTCGAGGTCCACGTCGCGCATCAGCTTGCCGATGTATTGCCTCTGACGCGCCAGGCCACCGCGGCTGGTGATGCGGCGCGCTTCGCGAACGGCATCGACGAGAGTCTCGGGAAGGTCGAGCGCGTCGAGATCGCCGTCGCGCATGCGGATCAGCTCTTGGCCGAGATCCTGCGCAGCGTGAGCCGCGCGCTTGCGGGAGCTTTTGCTGGGGCCGTCATATTCGAATTCGTCGGCCGAAGGTTTTTTAGGTGGGTCTGAGGTCACTGAGAATCTTCCGAAATAGGAACCCGGGCGTACCGCCCGCGACGTGTACAATTCTGCCCTACTCCCACGCAACGCAAGCAGATGTAATGCAGCAGAAGTCTGACTCCAAGGGAATCCCGCAGCTCAAGGACGTGGTCAGCTTTGTGCTGGATGAAGCCAGCCGGCAAGGGGCGTCACAGTGTGAAGCTGACGCCAATGTGAGCCAAGGGCTCGGTGTGACCGTGCGCTTGGGTGAGGTCGAGACCATAGAGTACCAGCGTGATCGGGGCCTTGGGGTCACGGTGTACTTCGGTCAGCGCAAAGGCTCCGCCAGTACGGCTGACCTGAGTCGAGAGGCGGTGCGTCAGACGGTGGAAAAGGCATGCGCCATTGCGCGCTACACCGCTGAGGATCCGTATGCGGGTCTCATCGATCCGGAAGCGTTGGCGCGCGACATTCCGGATCTCGATCTGGATCATCCCTGGGACCTGACACCGGAAGATGCGATCGACCTGGCGCGGCGCTGCGAGGCCGCCGGGCTCGCGGTGGATTCGCGCATCACGAACTCGGAAGGCGGCTCGGTCAACAGCCAGCGGCACAGCGGTGTCTACGGTAATTCGCTGGGCTTTCTCGCTGGCGTCTCGAGCACCAGTCATTCCGTGAGTTGCTCACTCATTGCCCAACAGGGCGATGAGATGCAGCGGGACTACTGGTACACGACGTCGCGTGATCCTGCTGAGTTGGAGGCACCCGACGCGATTGGTCACATCGCGGGCCAGCGTGCCGTCGCGCGGCTCGGGTCGCGGAAGCTCACGACGCGCAAAGCGCCGATCGCTTTCACGCCGGACATGGCGCGTGGTTTGATCAAACACTTTGCGGCCGCCATCCGGGGCGCGGCCCAGTATCGGAAGGCGTCATTTCTGCTGGATGCCGCCGGGAAACAGGTGTTCCCGGATTTCTTTCAGATCTACGAGCGTCCGCATATTCCCAAGGGGTAGGCCAGCAACCCGTTTGATGACGAGGGTGGCGCCACGAAGGATCGCGACCTGGTTCGCGATGGCGTGCTCGATGGTTATGTGCTGGGGAGTTACTCGGCTCGTCGGCTTGGTTTGAAGAGCACCGGGAACGCGGGCGGTGTTCATAACCTCATTGTCGCCACACCGGGGCGCGCACTCGATTACCCGAGCTTCCTCCAGCGTATGCATACGGGGCTGTTGGTCACGGAGCTGCTGGGGCAGGGTGTCAACGGCGTCACGGGAGATTACTCGCGAGGCGCGAGTGGCTTCTGGGTGGAGAATGGGGTAATTACCTACCCCGTGCACGAAGTCACCATCGCGGGAAATCTGAAGCAGATGTTCATGGACATCGTGGCTGTGGGAAGCGATGTGGATGCGCGCGGGACGATCCGCATGGGCTCATTGCTGATTGGGGAGATGACGATCGCGGGGGATTAATCCCTCCGGGTCGCCAGCGTCAGGACGGGGCGCGGGGCTTCTTCCGCCAGGTTGAGCAGGGTCAGGCCTCCGCAACGGGCTTTGCGGGCCTCTTCCAGCGCCGCGATCAGGCGATCCACCGACGGGATGCTGACATTGCGCAGGGTTGCCTGTCCGCTGCGCTGGTCGCGCGCGGCGTCGAGTATCTCGCAGACGGTGATGCGTCCGATGTCCCTCGCGGGAACCAACTCATCATGCTCGGTCACGATCAGCAGGTTGGCCTGCTGAAAGGCGGCCACCAGCCGCGACATCGGGATACCGGGCACGCCTAACTCGGCGGTTATCCTGGCCTCGGTCCAACGCTTCTCGCCGCTCAAATGCGAGCGGGCGACCAGGTACATCATGCGCAGCGCCAGTTGCTCGGTTTCCAGGCTCGACAGTTGTAACTCCCACAGGCCGAACCGCAGGTAGTTCGGGTTCTGGATGTAGAACGACAACTGCGCGCCGGCGAGCAGAATCAACCACCCGAAGTACGTCCATAACAACGCGGCCACAATGAAGGCGAAGCCGGCGTAAATGATCTGCAGCCGGACGGAATAGACCACGAACTCGGTGAAGATTCTTCCGACCGCCGCCCACAGCACGCCTGCAACCAGTGCGCCGATGAGTGCCGGCCGCCAGTGCACCCGGGTGTTGGGGATGAGCATATACATGCCCGTGAAGAACACCGTGACCATCGCGTAGGGCGCGAGACGGATCCCGATGTGGCGCAATATGCGCGCATGGGCCGCGACCTCTTGCACAGCGGAATTTTCCAACGCCGCGTGAGACAGACCGAGAAAACCCACCAGCAGCAGCGGCCCGACAATCAGGAGAATGAGATACTCCAGGATGCGGCGCCCGAGCCCACGCGGATGGTCCACATGCCACACGAAGTTGAAACTGTCCTCGACTTTTTTGATGGTGCCGAACAGCGTGTAGCCCAGGACGGCGAGCCCGACGACTCCCGCAACGCGGGTGCTGACTTTGTGCGCGAACTCCACGACCCGCTTCGAGAGCTCGTCGGCAATCGGGCCGCCCATGGGGCGAAAGAATTCGTATACCACGGGCTCGAGGTCATGTTTTGACCCGAAGATCTTGAGAATGGCAAAGGCAAAGGCTACTAAGGGAATGATTGAGAGCAGTGTCGTATAGACGAGCCCTGTGGCGCGTAACGTGATATCACCACGGGCCAGGTCGCGGAGCACCGCGTAAGGGTAACGAAGAGTGCGCAGTGTGAGGCCGAGCGTACTCTGCCGAGTCGAGGCCGGTCCGAAAAAACACCAGTCGAAGAAGGCCCAGATGTGCGCCCACATTGGAGTTCCCCATCGGCCTGCAGCCGACCCCGACAAATTAAGCGGCGAGTGCGCGGTCTCCAAGGCACACGGGTCCGACGCATGCGTCGGACGGGTTGACCCGCGAGGGCAACCCCGGGCCATGAGCAGGCAGCGCCTGCGCAATTGTGCCCCGCCGCCGCAGGTGGCGGGCCTCCTGTGCAAAAACCAGTGGTTTTTGCTCGAGGCACGCTGGGCCGGGCAGGGTGCGACGCATGCGTCGCACGGGTTGGCCCGCGAGGGACAACCCCGGAGTATGAGCGGGCTACTGCACGCGCAATGCCCGGATCCAGCGTTTCATGGTATCAGAGTAGCACGATGACCTTACAGTCTGGCTTCCCGCAGCGAATCGTTTGTTTGACCGAGGAAACCACTGAGACGCTGTACCTGCTGGGTGAGGAATGGCGCATTGTGGGCATCTCGGGATTCACGGTGCGTCCGCCCCAGGCGCGTAAGGAAAAGCCACGGGTCTCGGCTTTCACCAGCGCGAAGATCGATCGCATCGTGGCCTTGCAGCCGGACCTGGTCCTCGGGTTCTCGGACCTGCAGGCCGACATCGCCGCCGAGCTCATCCGCGCGGGGATCGAGGTGCACGTGTTCAATCACCGCAGTATCGAAGAGATTCTGCGGATGATTCGGACCTTGGGAGGAATGGTCGGTTGTGAGGTGAAGACACATGAGCTGGTCCGGCAACTCACCGCGGGGTTGGCCCAGGTGCGCGAGCGGGCTGCCGCTTTCCCGCGTCGGCCGAAGGTCTACTTCGAGGAATGGGATGAGCCACAGATTTCGGGCATCCGCTGGGTGTCGGAGTTGGTTGAGTTGGCCGGCGGCGAGGACTGTTTTCCGGAGTTGTCGGGGCAGTCGTTGGGGCGGAATCGCATCATCGCCGATCCCCTGGAGGTGGTGCGGCGCGCGCCGGACATCATTCTAGGATCCTGGTGTGGGAAGAAGTTTCAGCCTGGCGAGGTGGCGGCGCGGCCGGGATGGCGTGAGCAACCGGCGGTCATGGATGGGTTTGTCAGGGAGATCAAGTCATCCATCATTCTGCAGCCAGGGCCTGCTGCGCTGACGGATGGGGTGCGCGCGGTGCAGGCGGTGATCGAGGAGTGGGCGGGGCGGTTTGTGACGGTGTAGGGGCCCCTGAAGGGCCGCCACGCCGCGGAAGTTAGATTCCTCTGCGCTCGCGGATCAGCTCGTACGCCTCGATGATGAGTTGAGTCCGCTGTTTGGCATGCTCGATCATGCTGTCGGGCAGGCCGTTGGCCTTGAGTTTGTCGGGATGATGGCGGCTCAACTGGCGGCGGTAGGCTTTGACGATTTCGTCCTTGCTGGCGCTCGGGGTGGTCTCGAGAACCTTGTAGGCTTGATCGAGTTGCTCTGCGGCGGAGGGGCCGCTGGAGAAGGCGCCGTTGCCGCGGGAGTAGTTTGGGCCGCCCGCGGCGTGGAAAGCGCCGGTACGGATGCGCAGAACGGTTTCGATCTGCGCCAGCTCCAGGGGCGAGACGCCCAGGTTGTTGGCCACCCGGGTCATCAGGTTGCGAACCGGGCCCTCCATGTTGTTTCCCGCCAGCGCGGCGCGGACCTGGATCTCCAGAAACACGCGCAGCAGCTCAGGACGGCCCTGACACACATGGCGTAGGGCGCCTAACTCCGCGGCGGGATCGAAATTACCCTGCTTACCTTCGGTGAAGTATTGAATCGCCGCCTGGATCTGTTGCGAGTTCAGGCGCAACTCGGTCATCACCCCGCGGGCGGCGGAGATTTCGCGCTCGGATACACGGCCGTCCGCCTTGGCCAGGTAGCCCATGAGCCGGAAGGTGGTGCGGAAGAAGCGTTCGCCGATTTCGATGAGGTTTTCACCCGAGTTCAGGCGCCGGGTGGAGTCCGAGTCTCCGCTGTGCTCGTCGAACTGGTGTCCGAGTGCTACGCCCACGGCTGCTCCGATCGGGCCAAGGGTGATCAGCCCGAGGAGTCCGCCCACGACCTTACCGGTCCATTTCAAGGCCATTGCGCCATCACCGTTCCATGAACGAGCGCGATCGTCGTCGCGAGCGAGCGCGCGCTGAAGGGTTGCCACTGCACTGTTGTCACTTCGATATAGTAGCAAGTGCCGGGAGGCTGCCCGGCTTGCACCAGAATGAGCCCCCATGCCGATGCCCACTGTCTTCCGTACTGCCTTGACTGGACTGGAAAAAATCCATGAGGGCAAGGTACGGGATATCTATGCGGTCGATGCCGACGCCATGCTGATCGTGACGACCGACCGTTTGTCCGCCTTCGATGTGGTCCTGCCGGATCCGATTCCCAATAAGGGGCGGGTTCTGCACCAGATATCGAATTTCTGGTTCGGCCGGACGCAGCACATCGTGCCGAATCACCTCACGACGCGCACCCTGGAGAGCGTGGTGAAGGATCCCGCCGAGCTGGCGCAACTCGAGGGGCGCGCGGGCATTGTCCGCAAGCTCAAGGCCCTGCCGATCGAGGCGGTCGTGCGCGGCTACATCATCGGCTCGGGTTGGAAGGACTACCAGGCGACGGGCAAGGTCTGTGGCATTACGTTGCCTTCCGGGTTGCGACAAGCGGAAAAGCTGTCTCAGCCGCTGTTCACGCCCGCCTACAAGGCGGCCGCTGGTGAGCACGATGAGAACATCACATTCGAGCAAGTCGAGAAGTTAGTCGGGGCGCCGCTGGCGGCGCGGGTGCGCGCTACCGCGATCGCGATCTACAACTTCGCCGCCGAGCATGCGCTGAGCCGCGGCATCATCATTGCCGATACCAAGTTCGAATTTGGTGTGGATGAGGCCGGTCAACTCACGCTCATCGACGAGGTGCTGACACCCGACTCCTCGCGCTTCTGGCCGGCCGATACGTACCGTGTAGGAACGAGCCCGCCGAGTTTCGACAAGCAGTTTGTCCGGGACTATCTCGAGACGCTGGATTGGAACAAGAAGGCGCCAGGTCCGGCACTCCCGTCCAATATCATCGCCCGCACGAGCGCGAAGTATGGCGAGGCGTTAGAACGTCTCACCGGAGGTAAAGCCTGACATGCAAACTCCCTGGATCGCTCCATCGATTCTGTCAGCGGATTTCGCGCGCCTGGGCGAGGAGGTCGATGCCGTACTCGCGGCGGGAGCCGACATCATTCACTTCGACGTGATGGACAACCATTACGTGCCGAACCTGACGATCGGTCCGCTGGTGTGCGAAGCCCTGCGCAAGCATGGTGTGACGGCGCCGATCGATGTTCATTTGATGGTGAAGCCGGTGGATCGGATCGTGCCGGACTTCGCGGCCGCCGGTGCCACCTACATCCAGTTTCATCCCGAGGCGACCGAGCATATCGACCGTACCATTGAGCTCATTCGGGAACAGGGTTGTAAGCCGGGGTTGGTGTTCAACCCGGCCACGCCACTGGAGTACCTGGATTACACGCTGGAGAAAATCGACATGGTGCTGCTCATGTCGGTGAACCCGGGGTTTGGCGGCCAGAAGTTTATTCCGACGGCCTTGCGGAAGTTGGCCGAGGCGCGGCGGCGGATTGATGCGTCAGGCCGGGCGGTGCGCCTGGAGATCGATGGCGGCGTGAAGGTCGATAACATCAAGGCGATTGCCGCCGCGGGAGCGGATACCTTCGTGGCGGGGTCGGCGATATTCGGCAGTAAGGACTATGCCGGGACGATCCAGGAGATGCGGGAGCACATCAAGGCGGCGGCCAAGGGCTGAAGGGCCTTTGGCGCGGTCGGGCTCAGGATGCGGCCGGCGCGCGATGTTGAGCCCGTGCGTGGCCGGCTGATCATCGGGTTGTGCGTGGTCCGGCCCTGGTGGCCGGACGCTTGCGGCGCCGTGTCAGGCGCCGCGCGTGTTACTCGTCGTCATCCTCGTCGTCGTCATCATCCTCATCATCGTCGTCCATATCGAGAGGACCGGTCACCTTGGAGGTGGCCGCCGGCTTGGCCGGAACGATCACGGGCCGGGTCTTCATCTTCGGACGGGCGTTGAAGACGACGATGGTTTTGCCGGTGGCACGCAGGAGTCCCTGCTCCTCCAGCACTTTCAGCACACGGCCGGCCATCTCGCGGGAGCAACCGACCAGGCGTGACAGTTCCTGGCGGCTCACCTTGATCTGCATGCCTTCCGGATGGGTCATGGCATCCGGCTCGCCGCACAGATCCATGATGGCGTGCGCAACACGCCCGGTGACATCGACAAACGCGAGGTCGCCGAGCTTGCGGTTGGTGCGATCCAGGCGGGTGGCCAACTGGGTGGCCAGCTCGAAAATCAGGCCGGGGCTCTCGGCGGCAATCTGTCGGAAACGCGGGTAGGTCATTTCCGCCAGCTCGCACTGGTTACGTGTGCGTACCCAGGCGCTGCGGGTGGGCTGCTCGTAGAACAAGCCCATTTCACCGAAAAACTGACCGCGGTTGAGGTAGGCGAGCACCATCTCGTTGCCTTCCTCGTCCTCGATCATGACTTCGACCGAGCCGCTGATGATGTAGTACAGCACGTCGGGCAGGTCGCCCGCGTGTATGACAACCGTCTTTGAGGGAACGGTGCGTATGCGGCAATAACTCAGAAATCGGTTGATCGCCGGAATGTCGCTCAGCGGCTTTATGTTTTCATCCATACCGGCTCCCCGAAACTCGCTTTTTGGCCGCGGCAATGACCACCGCTCGCTTTTTTATACATATGTTTGCCTGACTGCAAGCGTACCCGGCCGCACCGGTCGAAATCAATGACATCAGACAGTTAGTCAGCATTTCTTCGATGTCACGTTCAGATCCAGTAGGCGGTGCTGGTCATGAGCCGCGCGGTGTGGCGCATCAATGATCGAACCGGTGACGGCAGCTCGGCACCGCCGGCGGCTTTCGCACTCAGGCCATGTGCTATTTCGTCCGTACGCATTGTCTGGAGTATCGCACGGCTACGGGCGTCATCTGGTGACAGCCGCGCGAGATGCTCGTTGAGATGACCTTCGACCTGACGCTCGGTCTCCACCACGAAGCCGAGACTTGTGCGATCGCCCAATAGCGCCGCCAGGGCGCCGATGGCGAACGAGCCTGTGTACCACAGCGGATTCAGCAAGCTCGGGCGTGAGTCGAGCTCCTTCAAACGGGTCTCGCACCAGGCCAGGTGATCATTTTCTTCGTGCGCGGCCTTGAGTAACAAGTCTCGGGTTGCGGCGGAGCGGGCTATCAGGGCTTGGCCGTGATAGAGCGCTTGCGCGGCGATTTCGCCGGCGTGGTTGACGCGCATGAGGCCGGCGGAGTGACGCCTCTCGGAGTCCGAAAGAGATGCGGGGGTGTGGCAAGTTGGGGCAGATTGTGTTGCTGCGCCCGCTGCGGTTGAGCTGGCGTGAGTTGCTGCCCCGGACGTGCGGGACGCCGTTGAGCCACCTTGAGCCGTTGCGCCTGAAGTCGGCATGTCACTGGCCGTCGAATCACGGACGCCTGCCGCAGCGGCGGGCTCGTCGAAAACGGGGCTGGGATGGGGTGCCTGTGGCGTCGCAGCGGATTCCGGCTGCGGCACGGGCGTGGGCCGTGAGGCCCGGGCCGGAGCGAACAGGGCGCGCAGGGCCCGGTCGGCTGCGGAAATCAGGGTGTCCAAGGGACTTTCCGACTGCATGCACTCATTATAAGGGTGCGATCCGTCGGGCCGCACGTCAGGAAATGTCTGAAAATGGCCCCGCGCCACGGGATCTTAGGCGCAGCGGAGCGTTTTCCGGGTCATCGGGCGCGCTTTTTGGTCGCCTGCCTTTGCATTGGCGAACCCGCTTGAGTACACTTCCCGCCCTTTTTTCGGCCCCGCAAATGCGGGGGCGCCCTCGTGGGTAGAACCTTATGATTTCGAAGCAGACTGTATTTGCCAACTCCGGCAGCATTCGCGGCGACTGGTTCCTGGTCGATGCCAGCGAGCAGACCCTGGGGCGTCTCGCCACGCAGATTGCCCATCATCTGAGGGGCAAGCACAAGGCGGACTACACTCCCCATGCGGACATGGGCGATCACGTCGTCGTGCTGAATGCCGAGAAGATCCGTGTCACCGGCCGCAAGCTGCAGGACAAGTTCTACCACCACCACACCGGCTACATTGGTGGCATCAAGTCGATCCAGCTCGAGAAGCTGCTGAAAGAGCATCCGGAGCGGGTCATTGAGATCGCGGTGAAGGGCATGCTGCCGAAGACCACCCTCGGCCGTCGCATGTTCCGCAAGCTGCACGTGTTCGCGGGTGCCGAGCACCCCCACCAGGCACAGCAGCCGAAGCCGCTGAAGATTGTTCAATAAGGACGGCGCGCAGCGACCTCCTTAACCCAGACCACAGGATAATTCATGGCAGTCTCTCATCGTCAGGCCAACCATCAGTACGGTACCGGCCGCCGCAAAACCGCCACGGCGCGGGTCTATATGAAGCCGGGCAGCGGGAAAATCACCGTCAACGAGCGTCCGCTCGATGAGTTCTTCGGCCGCGAGACCGGCCGCATGATCGTGCGCCAGCCGCTCGAAACGGTGCAGCTCACGAGCAAGTTCGACATCAGCGTGCGCGTCGACGGCGGCGGCATCACCGGCCAGGCCGGCGCGATCCGTCACGGCATCACCCGTGCCCTGATGGAGTACGACGAAACGCTGCGTAAGCCGTTGCGCGATGCGGGCTTCGTGACTCGCGATGCGCGCGAGGTGGAGCGCAAGAAGGTCGGGCGCCGCAAAGCTCGCCGCGGTCCGCAGTACTCCAAGCGGTAAGTTTGCAGGCTGGCCGGCGGCGGGTATTCTCCCGCTCCGGCCGGTTGCACGACCGCTTATCCCGAACAGTTCGGTTCGCGGGTGGCACCGCTGGCAAAAACCACGCTTTTTGCCAGCGTGCCCAACGGAGGCAGTGACGTAATCCGCGAAAAACGTCTCGACGTTTTTCGCCAGTTAAAATGGGGGATCGTCTAGTGGTAGGACAACGGACTCTGACTCCGTTTACCTAGGTTCGAATCCTAGTCCCCCAGCCAAAACGCAAGAGGCCCGCCAACCGGCGGGCCTTCGCGTTTTTGGCGCAGGAACTAGGATCGCGCGCCGGTTAGGCGCGGCCCGGAGGGCCGAAGCGGCGCAGCCGCGGAGCCATCCTAGTCCCCCAGCAGCGCGAGGTCGCTCCAGGCCAAAAGTGAGTCGGCCGTTTACTGCGCATGAACGAAGCCACGCGGAGCCATCCTAGTCCCCCAGCCAAAACGCATAGGGCTCGCCATTCGGTGGGCCCTTTTGCTTTTGGGGGAGCGAATTCGGGCGCTTGGGTAGCTTGAGCGTTGCCTTTCGGATGGCGACCCAGGGCAGGGCCGGTGGCGCCGGCGGGTGTCTGTGGTGCTGTGGCAGCGGTCAGGGATCGGGGGCGCTGGCGCGTGTCCGTGGTGGCGGGGAGTCGGCCGGCGGATGGGTGGCCTGCTGCACGCCTGGTGTATGTTGCGCTCGCAGCCGCCGAAGTCATGGCGCCTACGTGAGATAACTCGCTTCCAACACGATGCGCTGCGCCTGCTCGCTGGATGTTATGTTGGTTTCGTGTCCGCGCAGGATTTCCAGCTTCCGGTAACACCCGGCGCCGTGCACCGGGTGTTTGTTTTCAGATGACTTCGACGCCGCTGCCGCTGGCGACGAGCAACACGTCGGCCGGCCGGCTGGCGAATAAGCCAACAGTCACCACCCCCGCCAACTGGTTGAGCTGTTGCTCGAGGGCGGGTGGGTCGGAGATGGCGAGGTCGTGGACGTCGAGGATGTGATTGCCGTTGTCGGTAGTGACACCCTGACGCCAGACGGGGCGTCCGCCAATGGCGACGAGCTGACGGGCGACGAGTGAGCGCGCCATGGGGATCACTTCGATGGGGAGTGGGAACTTACCCAGGCGGGTAACGACCTTGGTGTCGTCGACAATACAAACGAACTGCGATGCAGCGGCGGTCACGATCTTCTCGCGTGTGAGTGCCGCACCGCCTCCCTTGATGAGGTGACGGGCTCGGGTTGCCTCGTCGGCACCATCGACATAGAAGTTCAGTCCTTCGACGTCGTTCAGGTCCAGTACCTCGATGCCGATCGATTGGAGGCGAGTCGTCGTCGCGTTGGAGCTCGAGACGGCAGCGCCAATGCGCTCTCGAACGCTGGCCAATACATCGATGAAGCAGTTCACGGTAGAGCCAGTGCCCACGCCGATGATGGCACCGGGCTTCAGTCCCTCATCGAGAAGGTAGTCGAGTGCGGCCCGCGCGGCGCGCTGCTTCTTTGCGTCACTATCCGCAGACATCGTCGTGACCTCACG
>Ga0105240_10008289_pt1 | contig 14878 bp, 11 predicted proteins | sample KBSC54metaG_FD_80426 | JGI IMG/M metagenome (GOLD analysis project Ga0105240, IMG submission 80426) | Corn rhizosphere microbial communities from Kellogg Biological Station, Michigan, USA - KBS C5-4 metaG | ecosystem: Host-associated > Plants > Roots > Rhizosphere > Soil | place: Michigan, USA... | reverse complement strand
TCTTGCCCGCAATGTCGAGGCGCGCATCCCGCAGGCCGACTTTCAACGTCTCATCGGCAAGCGCCCGTTGCACCTGCTCGATCAGATCCGAAGCCAGCTGGACATTCAGATGAGCATTGCCATATGGGCTGCCGCGCAGCCATGTCTGCAGGCGTCGTTTCTCCGCCAGATCGGCGACGAGACCCCTCACTTGCAGCTGGCCTTGGCTGTTGCTGCCGAAGTGCACCGACCTGAAACCTTGCGCAGCCAGCGCCGGGTCGCCGGTGTTGCTCCATTGCGCGAGCGCGCTGGAGGACTTCGTCACCGCCCGCCCGGCGCCCACCACGGCCAGAATTGTCAACACGACGCCCAGCAGAGCGACCATCAACAGGGCCGAGGAGACGGAGTGTTTCCGCATTTCCTGCGCTCGCGCCGCCTGGGACGGTGGCGGCTCCTGGCGAAGCGTGAAATGAACGCCACCCACCTCATACCGGGCCTCGATCGCGCCACCGTCGTAGGCGACCGTCTGCGGCGTAACCAGCTGTGGTGGCCCGGTTCGCAGATCCCGTACGCAGAAGCCGGACCACTCACGCACCAGGCGGCAATGGTGCGCAGAGACAGCCTCATCGCGCAGCACCACATCACAGTCGTCGCTGGAGCCGACCAGGTACTCGCCACTCATCAACTTCATCGACGCGCCCTTGTGCAAGCCGGAAGTGATCCGCAAGGCCACGGCGGGAAGCTGGCCCATGGCTCCTCCGGGCGCGTCTACCTCAACTGCGTCCGGCGGATGCAAGGTCTCCAGCTCGGCAGTCGGGGAGACCAACAAGGCAAACCGCCGGGCACCCCGCTCGAACACCTCCCTGCGGCCTGCAACCACGGTGGCCAACCAGTCATTGAGGCTTGCACTCAAACTCGTGGCAAAGGTCATGGCGGGAATCTCCTGAAAAACGTCAGCGTTCGATCACGTGCGGGGTCAACATAAACAGATGCTCCACATGGGACGTCTCCTTCTGCTTGTATTTGAACAGCCCGCCCAGCACCGGGATGGAGGACAGGCCAGGAACGCTGACGACCGTGTCATTGCGGACATCGCTCTTGTAGCCGCCGATCAGCAAGCTCTCGCCTTCGTTGATGAAAGCCTGGGTGGTGATCGTCGTGCGCTGCACGACCGGAATGGTGCCGACCATCTGCTGTGTGATACCGCCATCCTCGATGCGGATCGCCAACTTGATCTGCGTGTGTCCGCCCTCCGACACGATCAGCGGCGTCACGCGTAGCGAGGTACCTGCGGAGACATTGAACAATCCGACATCGAGATTACCCGCGACCGATACGAAAAAAGTGTTGAGGTTTTCCAACACCGCCTCGACATTGTCGAGCGTCAGCACCCTGGGGCTCGACAGAACGTTGGCCTTGCCATCATCCGCGAGAGCATTGATGCGCGCCATCACGTAACGACCCGAATCGCCCAGCACGGTCGTCAACATGCCGCCCTGCGGGAGCTGCGCGAGCGGGATGAGGAGCGGCGAGGTCAATCCCGGAGTGCTGATATTCGGAATGCCCAGGATCCCCGCGCCCGTGTTGGGAGGCGAGCCGCCCGGGTTGCCCGCCATGGGGCTGGGCGCGCCCGGACTGATATTGAGGCTGGCACTGCCGGAGCGCGCACGCCAGTCGATCCCGAGACTCCCGATCGAATCGGCGCTCACCTCGATGATGCGAGCCTCGATCTCCACCAACGCCGGCTTTACGTCCAGTGAGCGGATGACCCCGTCATAAAACGGCATCCGTTCGGGTATATCCCGCACGACCACGGCGTTCATCCTGCCATCGGCCTGGAACTGGGGGAGCTGCGGGCCGTTTGACTGTCCGAACGCAAGTGCCGCTGCGCCCTCCGGGATTGCGGAATCCTGACGCGGGGCGACCGGTGTTAGCCGGTCGGGCTGCGGGCCGGATCGCCCGGACAGCTGATCATCGCGAAAATACCCCATACCCCGCAGGCGATCGAGCCTCGTCGGCTGCGGTGCCGCCGCCATCGCGTTGGAACCCGATCGGACTGATGGATAAAGGTTTCGCAGCACGCTGACTACGCCGGGCAGCGTGTGGTCCTGTCCGTCCGCCGTGTAGGTAAAATCGGCCGCCCAGGCGTAATGCAGCGGAAATACCCGAATCTCTGTTTTCGGGTTGTAGTCGGAGCTTGACCCGGGACCACCGCCCTCGTTCAGGGCCTCCAGAGTCTGCTTCACGAGGTCTACGTAGCGCTTCGGACCCGCCACGCGCGCAGTCCCATGCGCCCGGTCGTAGTAGATCGGAAAGCGGCTGTCGTAAATCCCGAGACGATTCAGTCCCTCCTGGAATTGCGACGCACTGAGCGTACCGAGCGGCACCACCTCGCTGCTCACGTCACCTGCGGCAGAAACATACAATACACTACCGTCGTAGTACCACGTCACACCGTAGGATGTGGCGAGCAGGTCGAGCATGCTTTGCGGAGTCAGGTTGAACTTACCATTGATGGTGCCGTCGACGTCCGGGGCGATCACGACGTTGATACCCTGGTCGGCGGCAAAGTCATGTATGAAGTCTTTCAGCGACTTGTCTTGCGCAACATAGGTGAAGTTGTTCGTGCGCCAGTGGATCTCGGAGGCGCCGGCAGCGTGCGCCATGAGTAGCATCAACAGTCCCAGGCACGTCAGCCAGGCCTTGGAGCTCTGCCAGGCACCTGCCCTACTGAACATCGGCGCCTCCGAAGCCGATGCTCGTAAAGAGCTGGTCCGCGGTGTGATAGAGCTCCATGGCCATCCATCTGAGTGACACAGCCAACACGAGCAGCACCACGATGAGCTTCAAGGCTTGCGAAACTCCCTGGTCCTGGATCTGCGTGACGGCCTGGGCCACCGCCGCGAGCAACCCCACCGTCGCAGAGGCAATCACCGCGGGCAGGGACAGCAACAGCACCAGCGTGAGGGCCCGATAGCTCGCCTCGACGATAGCTGCCGTATTCATAGCGATCAGGCCCTGTTTGAACCGGAGCGTCGCAGGGCCGCCGTCTGCAGGCCAAGGCGGCCGACAGCGCGCAATTGCACCTCGGGAGGCAACTCCTGGAAGGACAGCACCGCCCAGCTCGGAAATCGGGATGTCAGAAACTTCTTCAGATAACGGCGCACATCCATGGGCGCCAGCACGACCGCCCCCCCTTCCGCTGCTCCCACGCGGGCCAGCGCGCTCTCCGCGCCCGCCGTCAGGGCCTGAGCTGTTTCGGGCGCGAGCGCGAGGAAGCTGCCCGAGGTGCCCTGTTGGATCGCGTCGCGTAATGCCTTCTCAGCTTCGGCCTCGAGCACTATCGCCCTCAGCTGGTGCTTGCCATCCAGATAGCGCGGTACGATGAATCGGCCCAGATCCACACGCACGTACTCCGTCAACATCACGATGTCATTCTCGCGCGCCGACCAGACGACCAGGCTCTCACAAATTTCCCGAAGGTAACGGATAGAGACACCTTCCTGCACCAGGCGTCGCAGAACGTCTGCCATGCGCTGCAGGGGCACCACCTTCTGCACCTCCGCCGTAAGATCCGGAAGTTGGGTCGCAGCCCGCGTCAGTAACTCGTGCGTCTCCTGTATTCCTATGAAGGACTCCGCGTGTCGTCGGACGACCCAGCCGATGTGCGCCGCCAAAGTATCCTCGTGGCTCGGACGAGTGTCCTTCGGCTGAGCCGCTCGAGATTGATCCGTCGCATCGGCCGTCGCGGCCGCGCCCTCCTCCCGGGAGGCAAAGGCCAACACATTGCCGTTCTGGAGATCGCCCTGTGACACCTGCACTTCCTGAACGTCGATGCCGTACCGGGTGCCTGACAGCATGTCATCCGCACTCAACTTCAAGCCGGGAAAGGGCAATCCGAGCTCTCTGCCCAGGCGCGCCTTTTCGCGTTCCAGAGCAAGGTCGAATGCGCTCGACGAGAGTCCCGCCAAGAGTCCGGGCGCAACTCTCAACCGCAAAGGCACGGCGATCGTCAGGCTCGCGGAAGCTCCGCCGTCGGCCCCGGCGCTTGCGGCCCGGTCCGCTGACATCGCCGGTGTCGACCGATCGCCGGCAGTATCGGCCACCGTGACGGCTCTGCGAGCGAGGTAACCCGCACCGGCCAACACCAGCGCAAGCGACAAAAAGGGCCACACAGGAAATCCGGGCACAAACAGAAAACCCGTCACAATGACCGCGGCGATGAGCAGGGCCGCAGGATGGCCCAGGACCTCTTGCGCGATCTGCACGCCCAGATGGTTGCGGTTCCCGGATCTGCCACCCACACGGGTCAGCACGATACCGGCGGCGATCGAGACAAACAGCGATGGAATCTGCGCGACCATGCCGTCACCGACCGACAGTATCGAATACGTGTCGACCGATTCACCCAGGCTCATGCCCCGCATGCCGACACCGAGCGCCATGCCCGCGATAATGTTCACGCACGCGATGATCATGCCCGCGATGGCATCCCCCTTCACGAACTTCATGGCGCCGTCCATCGCCCCGTAGAGCCTGCTCTCCTGCTCGAGGCTGCCGCGGCGGCGCTGGGCTTCCATTTTGTCGATGAGTCCGGCCCGCAGGTCCGCGTCGATGCTCATCTGCTTTCCTGGCATGCCATCGAGCGAGAAACGCGCGCCGACCTCCGCGACTCGCTCCGCACCCTTGGCGATGACAATGAATTGCACGATCGCCATGATCAGGAAGACCACCAGCCCGACGATCACATTACCTCCAACCACCAGGCGTCCGAAGGCATCGATGATGTGCCCGGCGGCGCCATTCAGCAGAATCAACTTGGTCGAGGCAATATTCAGTGATAGCCGGAACAGCGTCGTCAGCAACAGCAACGAGGGAAAGGTCGAGAGCCGCAGCGCCGAAGGGACGTTCATTGACAGCATGAGCAACGCGATGCTCGCCGCCAGGTTGGTGGCAATGAGACCATCCAGCAGGGCCGTCGGCAGCGGTACGACCAAAAGCCCGATGACGGCGACGATCAATGCCCCCAACACCACATCGCCGCGCTGGGTGAGCATTTTGAAGAGGCGGGATTCGACCGCGGTCCGCCGGGCTTGGGATGCCGTGCCCGCCGGCACGGATGGCTCACTCACTGCTGACATAGCCCTTGGCTCCTTGATTCCAACGCCACGATGGATTAAGTCACCCCGGGATGGATTAAGTCCGCTCCGTGTGGATAGGCTACTGACTCCGGAAGGTGCCGCGGTCCAACCTGAAGCAGAAGTCAGAATTTCTTCAGCGTAGATTCGGAAACAGGTGAGCGGAGCCACTGCGCTCGGGACCGTCATCGACTCGTACTACGCCCGGGGGTGCCCCGAGCTCGACGGGCGGCCCGATCCTGTCGGGCTCGTTTACCGGGTGCGCGGTGTTGGATTCCGCCTCGGCGGGGGCGAGCTGCAGTAAGCCCCGCCGCTGCTCCTGCCCCAGACGCACCCAGCGGAAGACCGCCGCCACGGCATCGATCGATTCCTCGTTGATGTAATGGCCCACCGCGACCTGGTGGAACAGCTTGCGCGCGAGGGGTGGATCCTCTAGTACCGGCACGCCATCGCGCTCCGCTTGCGCTCTGATCCGCAGCGCCGCTGCGTCCAGTCCTTTTGCCACGACACGCGGCAGCGGTGTTTTCCCACTCTCATAGTACAGCGCCACCGCGACGTGCGTCGGGTTCGCGATAACGACGCTCGCGGCCGGCTGAGTACCGATCATCGGGGTGAAGAGTAAGTCGCGGGCCAGCGCGCGACGGCGGCTCCTGGTGTGTGGGTCGCCATCGGTTTCCCGATGGTCACGGCGCAGCTCCTCGAGGCTCATTTTGTGCTTTTTCATGAACTCGAAAAACTGATGCGCGTAATCGAGCGCGGCGCCCAAGGCGAAAACCACGGCGATGCCCCCCATCAGCCGCCAGATGAGCCTCGCCCCCATGGGCAGCACATCACCCACGGGCGCGTAGGCGATCCTCGCCAGGGAGTCGAGCGATCCTCTAATGGCATAGAACGACACCCCGAGCAGAGCGAAAGTTTTGACCAGCATTTTGCCGAGGTCGAACAGATGCCGGGTGGAAAACAGGTTCCGCAGGCGCTGCGCGGGATTGAGGCGCTCGAATTTCGGCACCAGCGGCGCAAAAGAGATCATGCCGCGGGTTTGCAACCCGCCGACCAACACCACCGCGGCGATTCCTGCGCACAGCAACGGGCCCAGGATCCAGACCATGTCCAGCGTCAGGCTTTGCGCTGCATCGATCCAGGAATTTGGCGTTGCCCCTGGAGCAGGACCCGCGGCCGCAATGGCGCGGCTGACAATATGGGCCAGATGCCGCCACCAGTAACTTCCTCCGAGCCACAGGCAGATCCAGAGCGCCATGAACGCAGCCAGCGAGCTCAGCTCGCGACTGTGCACGACCTCACCCTGCTTGCGCGCCTCGCGCAACTTCCTCCGTGTCGGTTTGTATTTCTTCTCTGCCATGGCGCTTCAGCCCGGGTTGGACAAGAGCGGCCCCAGGTGCTGCAACCAAGCCTCGAGCCGGGACAAACGCCCGACCAGGATATCGGACAGATAAGACAGATACAGAGCGATCATGAGCGTGGCCAAGGCTCCCTTGATCGGCATGCTGAAGAAGAACACGTTGAGCTGCGGCACGACCCGGTTGAGGAGCCCGAAGCCGATGTCGACCAGGGCGAGCAGCAGGACCACCGGTGCGGCCAAGCGCACGACCAGCTCCGCGAACGACTGCACCGAGCTGCCCGCAACGGTGGCGAGCTGCTGCGTGGACGGAAACAGTGACTGCAGCGGCCAGAGCCGAAACGATTCGAACAGCAGCGAGGCGAGCACCTGCAGGCCGCCGGTGGTCACGAGCAAGGTGATCGCAAGACTCGTCATGAGCTGCCCCAGCGGGCTCGACTCGTTGCCGCCAAAGGGATTGAACAACTGCGCATTGGAGAATCCAACCTGGAAGTCGATCGCGCTCCCGACGGATTCCAACGCCCAGACCAGCGTACCCACCGCAAAGCCGATCAAGCCCCCGATGAGGAGCTCTTTGCCGATCAATGCAAGCCAGGGAAGCGGTGTCATGTTCGCGGGCATATGAGCCGCCATGTGGGGATACAGGTACAATGCCAATGACAGGGCGACTGCGCCGCGTAAGAGCCTCGGAAACAGCGCCGCGGGAAACAATGGAGCGACCGTAATAGCGGCACCGATGCGCGGCAGCGCAGCCAACAGCGGGGCGAGCAAGCTCCAGGGAGGAAGCGAAGTATCAGGCATGCGCTTCCTCCAGCGCGCACAGCAGTGGCTCGAGATAGCGCGCGTAGGACTTCCAACGTCCAACACTGGTCCGGTAAAGGGGCTCACGCACCTGCACCGCACTGGCCGTCAGGACGTGCCTGCGCGTCCGGTGAAAGCTGAGACAGGCCTCGTGCCATTCCAGGCCGCAAAAGTCCACCAGCCGCCGCCCTTGCCCCTCCAGGTCCTCTACGAGTGTTTCATACTCGACCTCCATGAAACACCCACTCGGAAGCAGGTCGCGCCAGTGGGCCATCAGCCGCTCGTACTCGCGATAGTACAGCCCCAACTCCCGCAAGTGGTAGGCGAAGCCGAGCTCGCCCACGAACGGTTTGGTATAGCACGACAGGCAGGTGTCCAGGGCATTGCGACGGCAGTGCACGATGCGTGCATTCGGCAATATCAGATGAATCAAACCGCAGTAGAGAAAGTTGAGGGGCTCCTTGTCGACCACGCGTCGCCGCCCGGGAGCGAGCGCGCACAATCGCCGTGCATACTCCCGCCCCACAGGAGCGAGATCGCGCGCTTGAAGCTCCGTGAGCCGTTGCGGATACCCCTCCGGCCCCGAGCACGCGCCCGCGACAAGGTCCCGCAAGAGTGTGAGCTCCCCCGCTCCGTAGACATCCGGATGAGAGGCGAGAATCTGCTCCATCAGGGTCGTGCCCGAGCGCGGCATGCCCACAACGAACAGGGGTGTTTGGGTTGGGTCTCCCGCGCCGGCCAGCCTCAGCATGAGATCCGGTGTGAAGGTTCTGGCCACTTCCCGCATCCAGCGCCCGGTCGACTCCGGGTCATAACTCAGGGCGGAGCGCTTGAGCCGATTGCCTTCGTGCAGGTGTTCGAATGCGCGCTCGGCATTGCCTGCATCCAACCACGCTTTACCCAACGCAAACCGCAATCGGACCCGATCCTCCATGCACAGTTTTTGTCCGCGCACCGCGAGCACGGCCTCCATCGCTTCTATCTCTGGATCCGCAGCCGTGAACTGCTTCAACTGCGTGCGAATATGCCAGGCGGCGACCGATTGGGGGTCGAGCTCGAGCGCCTGGTCAGTGGTTTGCAGGGATTCGGCCAGCCGACCGAGCGCCTTCAACAGCAGCGCCTTGTTCTCCAGGGCCGCCTCAAACCCGGCGGTGCGCCGGCTGATGGCCAGATCGTAGGTTTCCAGAGCCTCGTCCAAACGTCCCAGACTGCGCAGGGTATTGCCCAGGTTGTTGTAAGCTCTGGCGTAATCCGGCCTCAGTTGCAACGCCCTGTTGTAAGCGCCGACGGCGTCCTCCAACTGTCCCAGAAGCTGCAGCGCGTTGCCGAGGTTGAAATGTCCCTCTGCCAGATCCGGCTTCAGCTCCACTCCCCTTTCATACGCGGCGACGGCATCGGCCACTCGGCCCGCACGCAGGAGCGCGTTACCCAAGCTCAAATGGGCAGCCACATGGCCGGGCGCAGCCTCGAGGGCCTTGCCGATCAACTCGAGTGCCGCGGCGAAATCGCCCCCATCCAGCGCCAGCACGCCGAGCAGATGCAGACTGTCGCTGTGATACGGATTGGAGTCCAGAATTTCCCGGTAGAGGCGCTCGGCCTCGTCCATGCGCCCGGCGCTGTGGCAGCGAACAGCCCGCGTGTAGCGCTCATCGGAGAGCTGAATGGACATGAGGTGATCTTAGGCGAGCGACGCACCCGTACGGCGGTCGCACTTCCTGAAGAAATTCTGAAGAGATGGTCAAACATCGCGGCGGACCGTGAGCCCTTCTTACACTCGCCGCAGATGCTTACCGCAACCGTATCCGGCGTGTCAGAGTGCCTGCTCGAGCTGGCCCACGAGTGCCTGAGCCTCGCCCTGCAGCTCGATTATCTTTCCAACGGCAGCGGTCACCAGCAAAGCACTCCTTTGCGTGCGCTGCGCGCCACTCCCGCACTGAAAGCCGGTATCGCCGGCACGCGCAACCGGGACATCATCAGGCAGTATCTGTGCGACGTCGCGACGCGCAAGCGGCTCACCAGCAGCGAGGAATACGTTCTGGCCACTCGCGCCGCGCGCGGCGATGAGCGCGCTCGCGGCCGCCTCGTCGAACATCATCTCGGCCTCGTCGTCATGATCGCCCGCCGGTACCGCAATCGTGGGTTGCCCCTGTCGGATCTGATCGCGGAAGGCAATCTCGGCCTCTTGAAAGCCAGCGAGAAGTTCGATCCCGAGCGGGGTTTCCGCTTCTCGACGTACGCCAAATGGTGGATCCGGCAATCGATCGAGCTCGCATTGACGAACCAGGCGGGCACCGTCCGTGTACCCGTCCATGTGATGCGTGCCAAAAAAAAGGGAGCTTTGCCCGGCGTGGGTCAACTTCTGTTGCACGATGTGCGGTATCAGCCCAACAGCGGCGCGGGTGCGCCGCTCGGGGAGTCGCAGAGGTTGGTCGAGTTGGTCGCCGCTCCCGAGGACGAGCCCGAATTCCACCTGCACCTGAGCGCCCGCCGCAAACATCTGGAAGCGGCGATGCTGCTGCTCAAAGAAACCGAGCGGCGCGTACTCCAATCGCGCTTCGGGCTCGCTGATGACACGGACCGCACCCTGCAAAGCGTCGCTCAGCAGCTGAATCTCTCATCCGAACGGGTGCGGCAGATCCAAGCCGAGGCGCTGACCAAACTGCGTGGCATCCTCCAGGCTGACCCCGGCACCGCGCAGGAGCTACTGCTTTAGGGAGATGAGCGTATCGTCCAACGCAAAAAGGCGGCAGCCCGGCTTCTTCGCTGAGGGGAGGCCTCGCCGGCAGGAGCGCACCGCGCGCTCGATCACATCCCCGCCCCCTACGGCCGTCCCTGAATCCCCCGAGCTGGCGACGACGAAAGCGCGGGGATAAGGGCTCTTCAGGAAGGCACGGAATGCCACTTGTGCCCGCGGCGGAAGTCCGGCGGCAGCGCTCGCATCGAGGCGGGCCACTGTGGCCGACTGCCCGGCCTGGCCCGCCGGCGGGTTGAGCGCCGCGGGGTTACGAAAACCGGTTGCGACAGTCACCATGTCGGGCGGCGCCCGGCGGGCCACGAAGGCGCGCCTCAAGTTCGGCCAGGCGTGCACGAAATCGGGAAAATCGTCCGCGTAAGCATCGGCGAGCACGAGACCGCTCATCAGCGGCCCGCGCTCCGGCGCGGACGACCCCGTGGCCCGTGTGTAACTCAACTCGAAGTGGCCCAGATACTCGGTTTGCCGATTCTGGGCTTCGAATGGCCGGTTCAACACCACGTCGAATTCCGGAGCGGGGACACCGTTACCACTGACTCCTGACAGACCCGTCAGGCGATGGTGGCCCCCGGGCAAGTCGAGCCGCACTAGAAAGGTCGTGTAATGTCCAGGGATTCGAGTGGTAGGACTGAAGGCGAACGGCTTACCCTCGACCGCATCCGTGCCGTCGAGGGTCACAATGAGCCCCGTAGGCTGGCGGTCGCCGGCGAGCTCTCCCCGCAACACCACGCTCAACAACACTGTGGCATGCGGTGGCACCGCCGGCTTGCTGGAGACACAGCCGGTCAGGACAACTACGCCGAGCATTGTGCCGGCTGCGATGATAAAAGAACCGAGCTGCTTCAATCGATTGCACACAACCTGCGCCTATCGGTACATAGCCCCACCTTCACCGTGCACCTTCCCATCTTAGGGCAGCGCTGCTGCGCGAGCCCAGGCCCGCCGCCTGAAGTCTTTCTGAACAAACGCTCAGGATGGCCACTTCCTGGAAGAAGCGTCGTTGGGGATGGACTAATTGCGCATACATCGATAGGGTAAATGAGCTCCGGTGCCAACGTGAAGCGGAAGCTGACAATTTCTTCAGCGATGGAAGCGCACTTGACTCTGCGGATTCTCATAATCGAAGATGACGAAAAGATCGGCGCGACTCTGGTAGATGTCCTCTCGCGTGAGGGCTACGCGACTACCCTGTCGCGTACCGGCGAGGACGGCTTCTTTCTCTGGAGCACCGAAGTGTTCGACCTCGTCGTGTTGGATCTGGGCCTACCGGGCCGTGGCGGGTTGGAGCTCCTGGCCGCACGGCGAAAGCTGACCCACGACAGTCTGGTGCTGATTCTCTCCGCCATGGACGGGATCGAGGACCGGGTGCGAGGCTTGACTGCCGGCGCCGACGATTACCTGGTGAAACCGTTTGCCGTCGCCGAGTTGGTCGCACGCGTGCAGGCGCTCTTGCGCCGCGGCCGTGGCAACGCGCCGCTGCGGTTGAGTGTGAAAGACCTGCTCGTCGACCTGGTCACCCACAAGGTCGAGCGGGCCGGCCGACGAATCGAGCTCACCGCCCGGGAATTCGACTTGCTCGAATATCTCGTCCGCCACGCGCGCTCGACCGTCTCGCGCGAGATGCTCGCACATGAAGTCTGGAGAGACGTCGAGCGCGCCACCCCGCTCGACAATGTCATCGATGTGCACATTGCCCGCCTACGCCGCAAGATCGACGGGCCGAACCTCACGAAGCTGATTCATACGGTGCGCGGTGTCGGATTTTGCCTGAGCGACGCCGAGCTCGACTGACCGCTGGGCTACACGCCGTTTGCTGAGCACCTTCCCATCGCTACGCTGGTTCGCCCCGAATCCGTTGCCGCGAACCAGTCGTTCGTTACGTGTCGGAGTTGCGCCCATTGGCTAGCTGGACGACCAGTCACTCGTCAAGGAATCGCCAGGTATCTGCGCCGTCGAACCTGCGGACTCGCACGGAGGCGATCAGCTTCGGATCGAAATTGCCGAGATGAACGCCGTGCTTGGCGCCAGGCTCTGCAGAGATCGGCTCCCAGTGCGTGACGCAACCGCAGTGCCGGCAACGGATCGTGCGCAGCGTCCGGTCACCCTGGACGTAGGCCTGCGTCGCATCTGGGGCAGCTTCGATCGTCACCGTGCCCCACTCGAAATAGACCCATGGGCCGCCGATTCTGCGGCACAGCGAGCAGTTGCAGGACGTCGCGGACTCCGGCGTCGACGGCAAAGTAAGGCGGACGGCGCCGCAGTGACACGAACCCTGGTGCATTGTCAGGAGCCTTTCACTTGATCCGAAGTGCGGCTAGCCTACTCGGAAGCTGACCTTCGCGGCCGGCAGCTTCTGGCCGGTCAGAGACTTTCACAGTCGGAGAGCGTGGCCTTGTTGCATCGCGACGTGACCGCATCCTTACGACTCAACTGCTCGAGCAGCGCCTTGCGGGCACTCACGAGGCGTTCGGTTTCCACCGGATGAGGTTAGCCAAGAACGTCCGATCGCCGGCCGACAGGTTTTTGTCGGGCTTTCGGTGATGTTAGTGTTAGACTGTGGCGGCTGCCGGATCCTTGGATGATAGAACAGACAGGACCGCAGATGCTAGCCCAACAAACCAGAAAGGCTATCAGTACTTCTCTTGAGCTACTCACACTTCCGCTATCGCGTACGTTTCCGTCAAGAAGGGGGAGATGACTCACGCGGTCCGACGCTCACTCAGGAAAATGTCATGATCATGTGAAGAAATCTCGACCCTTTTAATCGGCATGGCCACCAGGCGCAGAAGGCTGGCTCGGGTCGCCGTCAAAACCGATTCCGAAACCAGTGCGAGAGTGGAGTTCCTGAGTCTACGAGAGATCGCGCGGGGCATCGTGAACGCCGGCGCGACCGCTGGTGAGCAAGCCACGCTCGTATCGCATCCTTTGCCAACCTAGCTTGCGCGACGGAAGCCTATGAGTCGGAAACAAACGACCGAGTGATACGAGCGATACTCCGATGCTTTGGACGGCGGATCTAAAGTTTAACCTCGGTTTGAAACTGCGCGGGCAAATGCTTCGATAACCCGGACTGGATTCTCGGCCTCAACGTAGTCTTTCACACATCCGGGCCTGCAAGCTAACCTGGGTTCTATTCGCGCCTTCGATGAAACGCTTCATGGAGACTATCCTGCGCGTGGGTCGCCGTATTTTAGATGGGTGGCAGGCGTTCGTGAACCCTGCGGACGAAGGGTTGGTTGGTCGATCAACTGGTCTCTGCGACCGAGGTTATCGGCCCACCGTCTCCAACAAGTTTCGCGCGTATCGCGCGGCCGGGGTTGCACGCGGCGAACTCCGAACTGCACAAACCCGGCGTCCTGTTCCGCTTCTGAGTTCTGGTGCATTCGCCGGTGATGGTGACAAGGCGCCTCGTGAATCCTCACTCCGAGCGTCCACGTCAGCGAGCGCCCGATCCCACAGCTGTTTCAGTGAGGCGCCATCATGAGGGCTGCTGAAGGCAAACTGCCCCTTGCGAATACGATGCGCCAGCTCGATGCCAGTGATAGTAATGCCTGCACTTCTGAAGGACTTGAACCCCAGCATCGGAGCGGAGCGCCTTTTGATCGCGCGATGGTCCTGCTCGACGATGTTGTTGAGATAACGGCGAGCCCGCACGACCACACGTTGCCACCGTGGATCTTCTTCGCCCAGCAGGCGCAGTGCCAAATGGCTCGCGGCGTTGCCGTCCAGATTGACCTTGCACGGCCACGCCATGCCCTGCGTGACAACCGCCTTTCGAAAGAACGCCTGCGCGGCCTCCCGACTGCGATCGGCGCGCAGCAGATGATCGACGGACTTGCCGTGCCGATCAACCGCTCGATATAGATAGTGTGGTCGGCCTCCTACCGAGATCAGTGTTTCGTCTACGCGCCAGGAGGAGTTCACAGGCTGCGCGTATCGAGCCCACCGCTTCTCATACTCTGGGACGTACCGAAGCACCCAGCGCATGATCGTCGTATGGGTCACGGCCACGCCCCGCTCGGCCATCATGGCAACCAAGTCCCGGTAGCTGAGCCGGCAGGTGAGATACCAGCGCACGCACAGCTCGATGACGTCCACGGAGAAGCGGCGCCCGCGGTAGATGGGGTCGCGCGGGGTTGCACGGGGCATTCGGGGCCTCGCTTTACAGGCAGGGCTTCGATGCGGTGCTTTTCCGCCAATGCACCGGAACCCAAACGTCCCACCAAATGCACTGGCTTTCCCCAGACAATAGGATCATTCAGCAGACCCTATTTCGTGGATTTTCAGTGGCTTGTGTTCTTCCACAGCCCGCGGTGGACGTCGGCAGAACAGTGATTGGCGGAGCGGACGGGACTCGAACCCGCGACCCCCGGCGTGACAGGCCGGTATTCTAACCAGCTGAACTACCGCTCCGACTTGGGGTGCCGCTCGAGAGACGAAGGCGTAACGCCTTGAAGTGCCAGCGGTAAATTGTCACGTCCGCAGGCCACCCCTCGAAACGGGGCGCGAATCGTAACTGATTGACGGATAAGGTCACAAGCGGTTTGTGCGACTAAGCCGCGGAAGCGTCTGCCGGGCGCAGGGAAATACAGTCACAACCGGAGCCAGCACCGCCCAGCCAAGGCTCGTTACTGCATGATAGGGCTCAAGATTCCTGCGAGCCAGCCAGCACCCAGCGAGTGGGTGCCCGCGCCCCGCCGCACCCGCCCGCCGCGCCCGGGCGATGCCTTGAACCACGCCCCCGAACCACCATCTACCAGCGATGAACACACGCACCTTGGAGCACATCATCGAGTCCGTACCGGCCTCCGACGGAGCCGGGGTGAAACTGCGGCGAAGCCTGGGAGGCCC
>Ga0105240_10008288_pt1 | contig 14878 bp, 10 predicted proteins | sample KBSC54metaG_FD_80426 | JGI IMG/M metagenome (GOLD analysis project Ga0105240, IMG submission 80426) | Corn rhizosphere microbial communities from Kellogg Biological Station, Michigan, USA - KBS C5-4 metaG | ecosystem: Host-associated > Plants > Roots > Rhizosphere > Soil | place: Michigan, USA... | reverse complement strand
TCGTGCGAACAGGTGCAACGTGACATCGCGCAACATGCTTTCATCGAGCGACACGATGATCTCGACACCACGCACGAACGACGGGAACTGACCGTCGAGCGACATCCACTTCCTCGCAGGTTGGTAGTCCAGCCCGGCGATCGCGTCGATGCTGCGTTGAGCGACGATGCTCGCGCGCGGTGCGTGCAGCCGCAAGAAATCCTTGAATGCCTTCAGGCCAGTCTGCGTCAGATCGAACGGATGCAACGACATGCCCGCCACGACTCGCCACAACGCATCGTGCCCACGCGGAAGCGCGCTCGGCAGAGTCGGCCGCGTGAGCAACCGAATGGGGCAAGCCAGCGCGGCGCCTTCATGAACGAGGTCGCTGTCCGGCGCGCCGATCGGTAGCCGCGAAGGTAGTTCTCCATTGGTGGCCGTGACGTCGACGTCAATTTGCGGGTGCTTTACCCGGGCGGTGTTACCTTCCAGCCCGACGAGCGACAGCAGCAGCGGGGCACGTGCATTGCCTGCCGCTGCATCCGGATCCCGGAACGCAGTCCAGTAAGCAATTACAGGATCAGGTTTCCGGCCATGGCTGAACGCGCGGTACGGCAGCACGGTCGTGCGTGAAGCCGCAGCGGAGGAAGGCGCTCCCTTTTCGAGTTCGGACTGCGTCCGATCACCCAGATGAACGGCATCGATCGAGTACACGTCGAGCGGCGTGCCGGTCTCCAGCGGCTCGGGCGTCACGGGGTGCACCCGATCGGTGGTCGTCAGCTGGATGGGCGTGGCGTCTCGCTTGAACAGATTGACGACCGGCGTGCAAAACAGTTTGAACGACGTGACGTCCAGGTCGTGCAGTGCCTGAGCGGCAGCCGATCCCGTTGGCACGTCGCGAATGGCAAGGTGCAACGTAATCCGTCGCGCGTCCGGCGCACGCGAAGCGCGGCGCATTCGCCCCAGGTCAATGTCGACGAAATCGAACTTCTCGGGGAACGCGAAGGACTCGATCAGGGTTTGGAATGCGTCCGACGTGCTGGTCGATTCTTTCGGCAACAGCCGTTCGTTCTCGCCGAAGCCAACGGATTCGATCGGGATTTTTGATAATGCCGCCCACCGGCCCCTTTGATCGACCTCGACAAACGCCGCGCTGGCACGCAACTGAAGCGCGTCGGCAAGCGCGGCGATGCGGGCGCGGTCACCCGCCAAGTGAATACGAACCGCGCCAGACGGGATCGCGCCATCGAACGTCTCGGTAGGCGTTGCGCTTTCGAACGTGATCGAAAGGATGGCGGAAACGTTGGCCGGCAGGCGGACAGCCGCGGGCACCATCGTGGCCGGGGCAAAACGTGCGGAGTGAATCCGTAGCGGCGCCAGCGTGACATCGTAGGTGGTTTGAAACCGGCACGGTGCCGCATTCGCATCGAGCAACGTACCGCGCTGCATCGTGAAGGGCACCGTAAGTTGACCGAACAGGTTGGTCGGATCGAACTGGGCAATTGCGCAGGCGGGCACGGTGCGCAGGTATTGCGGGTACAGCATTTCGAGTAGCGATTCGGTGAACTCGGGGTAGGTGTCCTCGAGCTTCGCGTCGACACGGGCGGCGAGCAGCGCGAACGTCTGGATCATTCGGTCGACGTGCAGATCGCCTTGGCCATTGGCGATGCCTAATCGGGCGCCAATCTTCGGATAGCGTCGCGCAAATTCGGCAACGCCACGCAACAGCAGACCGATCTCGTATTCGTAATGGGGCAGAAGATTATCCATTCACCTTCCGTGCGGCTCCGTCCCCATATTCAAGGTACAAGAAACGCAAAACTTGATCCTTCCCGGGGCAGGCAGTTTAAAATCCCACGACGAATAATATCCTGCCGTTCCGATGCGGGGTTCCGAGGGCGCCATGCAACTGTCAGATATTCCAGGCTTTTTTGGGCTGCAGAGCAATCGCTTGTTCACCATCCAGACGCCAATGAAAGGGCGGTCTGATCTGGTGCTGGTCGATTTTCACGGTACCGAAGGTTTATCTCAAAATTTCGAGTTCCACGTTCGACTCGCTTCTCAAGATTCGAATATCGAACTGAAAAAGCTGATCGGCCAGCCTGTGACGATTACGTTACAGCTCACCGATGCGTTGGCGAGCTCGGAGGAACGGTATTTCCATGGGTACGTGGCCAACTTCACGCACCTTGACCACGACGGCAGCTTCACGGTCTATAGCGCGACCATCGTGCCATGGCTCTGGATGCTTTCGCGCAGCCGCGACATTCGGATTTTTCAGGAAGAGAGTACCGAAGCGATTCTTTCGAAGGTGTTTCGCGAATACGGAAAGATCGCATCGTTCGAATTCCGGTTGTCGAAGGCGACGAAGAATCGCAGCTACTGCACGCAGTATCGGGAGACGGATCTGGAATTCGTCGAACGGCTGATGCAGGAAGACGGGCTGTTTTTCTTCTTCGAACACGCGAAGGACAACCACAAGCTCATCATCACGGACAACTCGATCGCCGCGAAGCCGATCAGCGGCCGAAGTCCGGTCCTGCAGTACACGAAGGGCGAGGCGCTCGACAATCTGGCGGTGATTACGTCATTTCAGGCGAGCCGTCAGCTCGAGTCCACCACCGTCGGTCTGAAGACCTTCGACTACAAGGTGCCGCACGCGCGCCGGTTTGTGTCCGGGGGCACGGAAGTCAACCAGGGCGAGGTGCCGTCGTACGAAGTCTACGACTACCTCGGAGAGCATGGCTTTCCAGACAGCGATCGCGGCGAGGCCTTGACGCGTTTCCGGACGCAGGCGCTTGCCGCGCATAGCAAGATCTTCATCGGGACAAGCACGAGCCGCCGGTTGTCGCCTTGCCAGTATTTCGAACTCGATGATCACTACGACCACAGCAACGCCAAACCCGAAGACCGGCAGTTTTTGTTGACGACTGTTACGCATAACGGCACGAACAACTATCAGGCCGGCGAGGGCGCAGCGACCTACCAGTGCAGTTTCACCTGCATCCGGAAGAAGATTCCCTATCGTCCAGCGTTCACGATCGAGCAGCCGTCGATCATCGGCCCGCAAACGGCGGTCGTCGTTGGCCCTGAGGGCGAGGAGATCTACACGGACAGTCTGGGCCGCGTGAAGGTGCAGTTCCACTGGGATCGTCTGGGCAAACGCGATCAGGGGAGTTCATGTTGGGTGCGCGTCGGGCAACCGTGGGCCGCCAGCGGGTTCGGGATGATTCAGATTCCGCGGATAGGTAACGAGGTGGTCGTAATTTTCCTCGACGGGAATCCAGATCGACCCCTGATCATCTCGAGCGTTTACAACTCGGCAAACATGCCGCCGTGGGGTTTGCCGGCGAACGCGACTCAGAGCGGAATTCTCACACGCTCGACCAAGACCGGGAACGTGAACACGGCCAACGCAATCCGCTTCGAGGACAAGAAGGGTGCCGAAGAAGTGTGGCTGCACGCCGAGAAGGATCAGCGCATCGAGGTCGAGCACGATGAATCGCATTGGGTCGGCAACGATCGCACCAAAACTATCGATCGAGATGAGACGACGCAGGTCCATCGGAACCGTACCGAGACGGTGGACGGCAACGAGGCGATAACGATCCACCAAAACAGAACCGAGCGGGTTGATCAGAACGAAACGATCTCTATCGGGGAGAACCGACAAGAAACCGTCGGTGGAAACGAAACAATCACGATCCATGGAGCGAAAGCGGAAACCGTCTTTCTCGCTGCTGCCGAAACGATCGGGCTTGCAAAGGCGCTCACCATCGGTGCAGGTTACCAAGTCACCGTGGGCGGGGCCATGAACACGTCTGTCGGGTTGGCCCAGTTCGAACAAGTCGGTATGAACAAGCGGGTCGACGTCGGCAAAACGTTGACGCTTCATGCCGGCGACAAGATCGAACTGGTGGTTGGGGACTCGCGTATTGTCTTGACGTCGGATGCGATCTATCTGAGCGCGAAAGACATCCATCTAACAGCCAATCAGACGATACGAGCCGACGCACCGCGGGACGTCCACCTGAATAGCGGGTCGGCCCAATCTGCGCCATCACCTACCCCGGCGCCGGACGCCAGTGTTGATGGTGGCGAATGATGGCCGCGGTCGAGAACCATTCTGGTCTGCCGCATGCTTGGTTCCCGAAGGTTGGCGATAGTGGTCACACCTTCGATGTCCTCGTTGTACGCGGCACATTCGATCTCGGCGGGAATGGCGTGACTCCCACCCGCGCTCCTCAGCAAGAGCCGGTAGTTGATGGCGACCAGTACGATGAACCCCGCGGGGACGACCCGGTGAGGGCAATGCTGATCCAGCCGGGCGATCGAGTGCTGTACAAACCGCAGACGGACGTATGCGTAACTGGTCACGCGCACGCACCCGATGCCCAGGCGACTCAGAGCTGGATCTCGGGGATTCAGATAGGCGATTGCGAAGTTTCGGTCCAACTGTTCGGCCCGCGACGCTTCATCAAGCGCTGGCTCGGGTGGCGTCTGACCGACGCCACACCGGTAACCGAGGTACCCCTAACTTTTGAGTGTGCGTTCGGCGGCGGATACGCGATTCCGCTCGCTCAATCCGACGCGTTTGCAAGGATCCACAAGCCCGACAATCCGGTGGGTTGCGGGTGGCTTCCCGACGACGGCGCTTTGGATCTACTGCCGCCCGAAGAGCGAAAAGTCATGGCGGCGGCGGTTGCTGGGGTGCGGGACCTGCCGGCGCCACAAATCGAAGATCCTGCTACACCCATACGTTCGCCATTTCAGCAGTCGCCGGCTTTCGGACTTGGGCCAATCGCTCCATGGTGGGCGCCGCGGGTCCACCGGCAAGGCACCCTCGATGATGATTGGCTCACGAAGCGCTGTCCTGCCGTCCCAGACGATTTTGACGCCGCGTACTATCAAGTCGCGGCACCTGCTTTTACGCTTCCAACGCACCTGCGGGGCGACGAACCGCTTCGCCTAACAAATCTCTTACCCGACAGTCGCTTTGAGTCGCGTCTTCCTGGCTGGAGGGTAATCGCCGTTGCATCCTACGCCGATGGCAGCAGCGACGTCGCTTTCCCCCGTATCGACACCGTGAGTATCGATCTTGATAAGCGACGACTTTCGCTTGTTTGGCGTTGCTGCTTTGATCGCTTTAATCCTGTCCGATCGATCGTAATCGGTGCAACGGATCAGCCCCTTGCGCGGCGTCCCGAAGGCGAGCTTGCGGAGGACTTAGCATGAGCGAGCCGCTCCAGATCGAAATTACTGGCGACGCCGCGGATGCCTTTCGCGAACACTTCCAGATTGACAGTCTCGAGCAGGCTAAGAGTGCGCTTGCAAATGCGGATGCGCTTTGGAATGATCCTGGGCCACCTGGCTCGCAGTCTCGAGACGCCTACGACTGGGCATCCAAGGAAGTGGTCCGTCGCTACGAAACTGGGCATTACAAGCCCGGGACGTTGCCAAAGAAGACGGCTGATGAATCGCGTTCTGGTAGTTCGCAACACATTGCCAACGAAAGCGACTGGAAGGCGTTCTGCACCCAGCCGGATTTTTGCCGCGTCGGCAACCAAATTGTCGGCTTTGAGACGTTCGCGGTGATCAACAATAAACAGGTGGCCTCTCCGAACGTCAAAGCTCAGGGGAAGCCGGTTTACCGCGTAGGAGACACACACCAAGGAGTCAAGGCAGATGCGGGACAGGGTGTTGTGTCTCAAACGTCTGGCGGGAGCGGGTACGTCAAGATTCTTTCCGGGCAGAGCAACGTCAAGGTCAATGGACTCCCGGTCGCACGCAACGGAAGCGATTGCCTGATCAATTGCAATGCAGAAGGCGTAGGTGGGACGACTGGCACTATCGAGACAGTCAACAAATTCACGCAATCGTTTGCGGACGATGTGCTGAATCCAGATGCGCCGCCTGGCCAACGGACGAGTGCGAGGCTTCAAGATCTCGAGCGCCAACGCGCCGCTTTGAACGATCGATTGATCAATGTCGATGAGGCTGACAAAGTCGTCGACTTTGACGGCGCAAATAAGACCTTGGATGGTTGGATCGGTGAGATCAAAGGGACGCCCGGCTCCTATACGGATCAGGGTGCACAGGTCGGACGCGGTTTGCTCGGGTTCGGCAAAGATGCAGTAATGGGCGTCGGTAACCTCGCTTATTCGATTGGGAAGGGGGCGGCCGGATTGACGCAGGCGATCGTCACCCCTGCGGGTAGAGAGGCAGCAATACTAGATGCGAAGATACTCGCTGAGAATATCCGCGTGGGAAACATTACGCCTGGCACGGTAGGCAATACGGCCCTCAATATCGGCAAGGCGATCGTCAAGCCGGTGACGGACCCCTGGAGCAAAGGGCAGTACACCGAATCTGTTACACGGGGCCTCGCGGAAGTTGCAACCCTGCCGCTGGCGACTACGAAGCTGTCGAAGTTGGCGAAGTTGGGCGAGTTAGGCGACGCGGGAAAGGCGATCAAGGCCGAGGACGCTTTGAAGGCTGAGAAGGCCGCCGAAGCTGAGCGGGCAGGGCAGGTGACGAAAGCGCCAGAGGTGGAGACTCCGCGGGTGCCAGAGAATGAGCCTGGCGTACACGTTAAACCGAAAGAGCGGTTGCCCGAGAAGAAGGTGCCTTGTTTCCATCCGTACGACAAAGCGGGCTTCAAGAAGCTGTCGCCGGCCGAACAACGGCAATATCTGCGAGAATATGCCAAGCAGTTGCGCGGCCAGCAGGACGCCATCAATAGCTTGACCGCAAATGAGTTTCAGGCGGCTCGGGACGCATATAAAGCGGTTGGTCGAAATCCGTTGGCCGATGCGATGCAGGAGGCAACCCGGAGTGATTTTGTCGAGCACGTCAGGGGCAGCATCTACGACAGCTTGAGAAGCTCCGGTATGGGTGCGAAGGAGGCGATGAGTACGGCGACCGAGCGGGCCGGTACGATCGCTAGCAAGCTTGCTGCACTGCATGAGCCTGATATGGTTGCAGGTGGCTGGGCGCATCCAGACCCGACTCGCATGGGAAGCTTAAGCGTAAATTCCTCTATCGGCGGAAGTTGGAATCAAGGCGATCGCCTCTCGACGATGGAAGGAGGGGCGAGGGATGCAATTTCGAGCGGTAAGGGTGACGCTTTGATGAATGTCAGGCTCGAACCTTGTCGCGGGAAGGGAATGAGATGAGAGACGAAGATTTCGAACTGTTCATTGAAAGTTTTGGGGAGGCAACCAGCAGAGTCGAGGTGCCTCAAGCGAGCTTTGAAAAGTTTGAGAAGAAGTTACCCGCTCAGCTTCTGAAATATTGGGTAGAAGAGGGGTGGAGCAGCTATGCTGACGGGTTGTTCTGGATAGTAAATCCGGAAGAATACGAAGACGTTCTTGATATGTGGCTGGAGGACACGATCTTTGAAGAGGTCGACAGCTACCATGTCATTGCCCGAACAGCGTTCGGCAAGCTATACGCATGGGGCGAGAAAACAGGGCCCAGCCTTACGGTCTCATGCCCGACGCATTCACTTATCGCACTGGAGCGCGATCTAAAAGGACCGCTGAAAAACCCTGACTTCAGGGTCCAGACTTTCTTCGGCTCGAAGACGCGAAACGAGTGTGATCTGAAGGATGAAGCGAAGGTGCCGTTGTTTGGCCGAGCACTCGGTGAGCTCGGTAAACTTGGGCCGGATGAAATGTATGGCTTTGAGCCGGCGCTGGTTGCCGGCGGTCAGATGAATTTCGATCATCTGAAAAAAGTGAATCTCGATGTTCACTTGACGATTCTGCGGCAACTTGCACCGCCCAAAATCCCGTTCCTCAATATTTCGACCTGACGCCGATGCCAGGTTGAAGGGCACAACCGCGGCAGGCTTCGTGCTGAGTGACGAGCTTCTCCTTGGTCCGCTGGCGCCCACTGTCCGCCAATCTTCGACCTCGTGCTGTAAGAGCCCGCCCCCGAGCGCCAGCCGGCCGCGCGAGCGGCTCGTTTGCTGTCGCCCCACTTCCGGGGCGGCGGGACTTCTTTGGCGAATTCGACGAGTTCGAGAGGCTGGCCAAACGATGAACATTTGCCGCGTGGCCTTCGCGATGCGAAGGACGAGATGCATAGGGGGCTGATCGGCTGCCGTCTACAACAACGACATCTGGCTCGAAGTGGTTTCGTGGGTAACTTGACCGTCGTCCTGCCGCCGCAAGCGACACCCGAATCGCGTCGAACACTTTCCTGCACTCAACGCGCCGTCACCGTCACCGAGATACAACTGAAGGAAATCGCCGCGCAGTCGGCGGGCTGCAGAGGCTCGGAGCAAGCGCAGATCGCCGTCGGTAGTGCTACGACCCGCGTCCAGACCGATGCACGACGTCCGCAACCCTCGCAAGCCCCGTTGCAAACAGCCTACCCCGGACTCCCGGCCAGGACGCTAATGACCGGAGCAGTGCTTCGAAGACGCGCCGCCGAAAATCCCGCCAAACGAAATCGACACGCCCGCCGAATCACAGTCGTCGTTGCCGTGGGACATTGAACTTGACTGTCGATTCTCTTGCTTCCGATCCCGGCGTCTTTGTTGTTCGCGTTGGCAGGCAGCGTTCTGATCCTGGCGTCGCATATCCGCCTGCATCATGCCGTTGGCGAATGCATCCGTACCAGGTGCGAAGCCGTAGCCGCTACACGTCCGCCGATCCGCCGCGGCCACTTCTTCCGGAGAAACACAGCCTGTCAGCGTAGCTGTCGAAGCGGTTAGCACAACAAAGAAGCTTCCATTACGCCATATTTTTCATGGTCGTGAAAGGAAGTGACGTTAAGGGGAGAAGCTGCATGGCCGCGGACTACAGCCGGTATCCGGGAGAATGGTGACGAGCCCCCGGACATCGCCGATTATCGTTGAAGATAAGCAGCCCTATCAACTTTCGAGAGCATCGATTTTCTGTAGATTTTTTCCAGGGATCTGTCGTTGCGCGGTAAAAGGTGCAGGGCGCAGAACGTATTAGGGAGGCCCGGCGGAATCGGACTGGTCCGATTTAGTGACGGCGACGCGCACGCTACCCTTGGTGTGTCGACGAACGGCCGGCCATTGCGCCCGCCCGCTCGCACCTCATCATTGACCTCCCGGCGCAGCCGCATGCCGGACCATCCAGGACTCCGACATGCCTCACACCGTCGAACTTGCCGGCGCGATCATCTTCGGTTTCGCGCTGCTGCACACCTTCCTCGCGAAGCGCTTCGAAGTGCTCGCGCATCGCCATCCGCGCCACGCGGGCCTGTTCCATTTCCTCGGCGAGGTCGAGGTCGTGTTCGGCTTCTGGGCGCTCGTGCTGCTGATCGCGATGACGGTGCTGGCAGGCCCGAAGCTCGCGCTCGACTACGCGGAATCGCGCGAATTCACCGAGCCGCTGTTCGTCTTCACGATCATGGTGATCGCGGCGAGCAAGCCGATCCTCGATGCCGTCACCGGAATCGTGCAGCGGATCGCGCGCGTGCTGCCGGTCGATACGAACGTCGCCGTGGTGTGGCTGTCGCTGACGCTGATTCCGCTGCTCGGCTCGTTCATCACCGAACCGGCCGCAATGACGCTCGCCGCGCTGATCCTGCGCGACCGGCTGTTCTGCGCGCCGGTCGCGGAGCGCTGGAAGTACCTGTCGCTCGGCGTGCTGTTCGTCAACGTGTCGATCGGCGGCACGCTGACCGCGTACGCGGCGCCGCCGGTGCTGATGGTGGCGACCGCGTGGGGCTGGGACAGCACGTTCATGGCCACGCAGTTCGGCTGGAAGGCCGCAGTCGCGGTGCTTGTCAACGCGACGGTGCTGATCGCGCTGATGCGCGGCGCGCTGGCCGGCGCGCCGGCAGCGGCGTCGGGCGCGACGGGCGAGCGCGTGCCGGCGGGCGTCACGCTGATCCACGTCGGCTTCCTGGTGGGCGTCGTGCTCGGCGCGCATCATCCGGTCGTGTTCATCGGCCTGCTGCTGTTCTTCCTTGGCTTCACGGCCGCGTACGAGCGCTACCAGTCGCCGCTGATGCTGCGCGAGAGCCTGCTCGTCGCGTTCTTCCTCGGCGGGCTCGTCGTGCTCGGCGGCCTGCAGCAGTGGTGGCTGCAGCCGATCGTCGCATCGATGGACGCGTACGCGCTCTATGCCGGCGCGCTCGGCTTGACGGCCGTGATGGACAACGCGGCGATCACCTATCTCGGCTCGCTGATCGCCGGCATGCCCGACGCGGCGAAGTACATGCTGGTGGCGGGCGCCGTCGCGGGCGGCGGGTTGACCGTGATCGCCAATGCGCCGAACCCGGCCGGGCTGGCGATCGTGCGCCGCGGCTTCACGGACGAATCGGTCAGCGTGCCGGGCCTGCTGGCCGCGGCGATCGGGCCGACGATCGTCGCGACGGCGGCGCTGCTGCTGCTCTGACCGACGGCACCGGCCGGATATAGGACCAGGCTGATTCACTTCAGCGGCCCGCTACGCAACAATGGCTTCATCGGCGGCGGGTGCCGCCGATGTGGTGATCTGGTTGGGCTGCCCGGTTTCGGGCGGCCCGTTTTTTCGCCGGGTCGAGCGAACGTGCAAGCGCGAATGTCCTGTGGCGGCCGGTGGGCGCGGTCGCAGACCGATTCCATATCGGCTGATGTTCGGAAAACAGACGCTGCCAGATGCGAGCACAGGGCATTCGTGCTTGCGCGTTCGACGTTCATGGCCGCCGTTCCATTGCGACGATCGCCGGTCGCTTCTGCTTGCCTTCCCATCCTTGTCGCGATTTTCGCAGCCGATCGATCACGAGAATAGGCCTGGTCCTACTGCCTGATTGCTCGCCGGACCGGACAATGAATCGAACGGTCAACCCGGCGCCGCAGCTTCGTGAGCGACTCGCACGAACCGCCGGCGCCATGCAAGAAGGAGACTCCATGAACAAGATGCGTACCCCGTCGGCGCTGCCGCGCGTCGCGATGTGGCAGCAGATCCTGTTGGCGATGCTGCTCGGCGCCGCCGTCGGTCATTTCGTCGGCGAGCCCGCCGCGCTGCTGCAACCGCTCGGCGACATTTTCATCTCGTTGATCCGGATGTGCGTGATTCCGGTCGTGTTCGTGTCGCTCGTATGCGGCATCACGTCGTTGTCGGATCTCGCCGCGATGCGCCGGATCGCGTGGAAATCGATCGCGGTCTACGCGGTGCTGATGGCGTCCGCCGCCATGCTCGCGATGGCCGCGGCGACGCTGGCCGGGGTCGGCAAGGGCTTCAGTCTGCCGGTCGGCATCGACGCCGCGCAGCTCGGCACGACCGCTTCGCTGAAGGACGCGCTGATGGCCGCGATTCCGTCCAACCCGTTCAAGGCATTCGCCGATGGCGCGCTGCTGCCGACGATCGTGTTCGCGGTTTTCTTCGGGCTCGCGATCAACCTGTCCGGCGAGCGCGGCGCGCCGGTGCGCGCGTTCTTCGACAGCCTGTCGGCAGTCGTATTCCGGCTCGTCGGCATGGTGTTGAAGTTCGCGCCGGTCGGCGTGTTCGGGCTGATCGCCTACGTGACGGCCGACCACGGTTTCTCCGCGCTGGGTCATCTCGGCTCGCTGGTCGCGGTCAACTATGTCGTGCTGCTGGTCGTGATGATCGTGTTCAGCAGTTTGTTGCTGGTGCTGCGCGGGCTCAAGCCGTGGCCGTTCCTGCGCAAGATGTTGCCGGTGCAACTGTTCGCGTACTCGTCGGCCAGCAGCGCCGCGACGCTGCCGCTCAATCTCGAGACCTGCCGGACGCGGCTCGGCGTCGACAGCCGCATCGCGAGCTTCGTGCTGCCGCTCGGCTCGACGATCAACATGGCGGGCCTCGCGGTCTATCTCGGCACGGTCGCGATTTTCGCGAGCAATGCTTACGGAATCGAATTGTCGACGGGGCAGATGGCGATGGTCGTCGCGACGACGACGCTCGCATCGATCGGCGCGGCAGGCGTGCCTGGCGCGGCGCTCGTCGTGATGAGCCTCGTGCTGGCATCGGTCGGACTACCGATCGAGGTGATCGCCGTGATCGCGGCGGTCGACCGGCTGATCGACATGGCATGCACGGCCGCGAACGTGACGGGCGATACCGTGGCTGCCGTGCTGGTCGCGAGGTCGGAAGGCGGGCTCGATATCGAGCAGTACAACCGGACGTAACCGCATATAACCGTCGCACGGGACAAGCCACGCCCGGCGTGGCGTATCCGGGGCGCCGCGTTTCTTCACGACCGGGTCGCAGATTCAGACCAGGCCGATTCACGCCGTCGGGCGGCCGATCCACAATTTCCTCGCCGCCGGAAGCGCTTGCTTACCTGGCATGCCTGCGCGATTCGCCGACCGCTCGCGTTTCTCGTCGCGGTCGCAATGTCGTGCGATGAATCACTTCGATGATGGAGCATCGACCTCGATGTCGTTTGACCGCCTGATACCTGAAATCCTGTTCGGCTTTACTGGCCTGGTGGGGATCATCAATCCGATCGGCATGGCGTTCGTGTTTCTCGAACGCACGCAGTCGATCACCGATGCGGAGCGCGCGCTGCTCGCCAAGAAAGTCGCGACGAACATCTTCTTCACGCTGCTGGTGATTTTCTTCGCGGGCGCACCCGTATTGAACTTCTTCGGGATCTCGATGGAAGCGCTGCGGATCGGCGGCGGCTTCGCGGTGGCCGTCGCGGGATGGCACATGCTGAACGGGCCCGACGTGCCGGGCAGCGACGCGGCCGCGCCGGGCGGCGACCTGAAGAGCCTGATGGCGCGCGCGTTCTTTCCGCTCGCCGTGCCGCTGACGATCGGCCCCGGTTCGATCGCAGCCGGCATCGCGCTGCATGCGAACCGCGCGCATAACGTCGGCGACTATCTGGTTTCCGGCGTCGTGTCGGTCGCCGTGGCGGCGCTCGTGTCGCTCGTGATCTGGCAGGTGTATAGCCGGGCGACCACGCTTGCGCATTATCTCGGCGCGGAGGGCACGAAGGTCGCGATGCGCGTGTCGGCGTTCCTGCTGTTGTGCGTGGGCGTACAGATCATGTTGACGGGCTTGTCGGAGTTCCTGTTGCCGCTGGCGGGGCGGGGGCAGTAGCGGCAAACCGGCCCGGTCGATGGATACGGGTTCTTCTTCAATCCGGGTAACGCATTCGTTTGAGAGATTTCATGACTGGAACCGACTTCGATTCACGTTCGACAAGCAAGCCCGTGCGACGCGGCGGCACGATCCATCCGATCTGGTTGCGCGTCACGCACTGGCTCAACGCGATCGCCGCGGTGACGATGATGCTTTCGGGATGGCGCATCTACAACGCGTCGCCGCTCTTCGACGGAATCACGTTTCCCGCGGGCATCACGCTGGGCGGATGGCTTGGCGGCGCACTGCAATGGCATTTCGCGGCGATGTGGCTCTTCGCGTTCAACGGGCTCGCCTATCTGGTGATCAATCTGGCAAGCGGACGCGGCTTCCGGAAATTCCTGCCGGTGACGCCACGCGCGATCCTGCGGGATCTCTCCAAGGCACTGACCGGCAAGCTGTCGCACGACGACCCGCATCGTTACAACGCCGTTCAGAAGTTCGCGTATCTGTTCATCGTCTGCGATCTCGTCGTGCTGTTGCTGTCGGGGCTCGTGATCTGGAAATCCGTGCAGTTCCCGCTTCTGAGAGAACTGATGGGCGGATACGACTCCGCTCGCGTCGTGCACTTCGTCGCGATGAGCCTGATGGCGGCCTTCGTCGTCGTGCACGTGGCGATGGTCGTGCTGGTCCCGCGTTCTTTGATCGCGATGCTGCGCGGTCGATAAGGAATTCGATATGAGTAACGAAAATGGAAAACGCCTGACACTCGATCGCGCCTCGATCCTGATCGATGCGCGCCGCGAGCTGGCGCTGCCGTCGCGTCGCCTGTTCGGCAAGCGATTGCTGACGCTGGGCGGCCTGACGATGTTGACCGGCTGCTCGCTGACCGACGACGAATCGGTCGATACGTTCCTGAACGCCGTCTCGCGCCTGAACGACCGGGCGCAAGCGATGCTGTTCGATCCGAATCGTCTTGCGCCGACTTATACCGAAGCGCAAATCACCCGGCCGTTTCCGTTCAATGCGTTCTACGGCATCGACGACGTACCTGACGTCGACGCGTCGGATTATCGGCTGCAATTGAGCGGGCTCGTGACCGGCCGGCGAAGCTGGACCCTGACGGAGCTTTACGCGCTGCCTCGCGCCGAACAGATCACCCGGCATATCTGCGTTGAAGGGTGGAGTGCGATAGGGCGCTGGGGCGGCACGCCGTTCGGCGATTTCCTGCGCCGCGCCGGCGCGGACACGACGGCGAAGTACGTCGGGTTCAAGTGTGCGGACGACTACTACGAAAGCATCGACATGCCGACGGCGCTGCATCCGCAAACGCTGCTTGCGTTCGAATACGACGGAGCACGTTTGCCCGCGAAGTACGGTTTCCCGATGAAGCTCAGGATGCCGACCAAGCTGGGTTACAAGAATCCCAAGCACATCATGGAGATCTTCGTGACCAACACCTATCCCGGCGGCTATTGGGTCGACCGAGGATACAACTGGTTCGGCGGATCCTGACGCACCCGACTCGAATTTGGCTTGCGTCGGGCAGCTTCATGCGTCGGGCGCGGCCGAAAAATGCCGGCGTTGCCGGCTTGTTCCCCTAGTGTCATTTATTTCATCAACGGAGTGGGTTTCATGAAGAAGATTGGTACTGCAGCACTGTATCTCGCCCTTATGTCGAGCGCCGCTGTCGCTTTCGCCCAGACGGTAGACGGGATGGCAAAGGACGGCATGGCGAAGGATCACATGGCCAAGAGCGGCATGAGCAAGGAAGGTCACATGTCGAAGGACGGGATGTCGAAGGACGGGATGTCGAAGGACGGGATGTCGAAGGACGGGATGTCGAAGGACGGGATGTCGAAGGACGGGATGTCGAAGGACGG
>Ga0105240_10008285_pt1 | contig 14880 bp, 12 predicted proteins | sample KBSC54metaG_FD_80426 | JGI IMG/M metagenome (GOLD analysis project Ga0105240, IMG submission 80426) | Corn rhizosphere microbial communities from Kellogg Biological Station, Michigan, USA - KBS C5-4 metaG | ecosystem: Host-associated > Plants > Roots > Rhizosphere > Soil | place: Michigan, USA... | reverse complement strand
ATTAGGTACAGTTGCTGGTCCAGGAGGTAATTCAGTTTATTCAGCTGCATGTAATAATACAGTAGCTGCATTTGTTATCAATATTGATAAACCACGAGGGAACGTTTTACCTCCAATGGATGGATATATTGTCATATGTGGTGATGTTTTAGATGATAATCCAAATAATGTGGTATCAGTTGAACCCTTTTTTGGTGGTGGTGATTTATCTGGTCAAACAGATATTTATGCCACATTAGGTGATACAAGACCATATCGTACTCCTTTACCTAGCACATTCAGAGATGTTTTTAGGACATCAGCAGGTGATGCTCCAGCTGACCCATTATCAGCCACAAATTGCACAAAAGACTCTTTAGGTACATGTGCATGGTGGTATTATGTACCTCCAAATGAGCTTAATCAATATGGTCAAGGATGTAACACCAACGGATGGATGAATTATGGTGTGTTTTCAACAGCATCCACGACATTAATGTGTGAAAATCCTGCAGGTACATGTGTTCCAGGATATGATGTTAGAAATTATAATGCCAGAAGATATGATATCAATGCGTCTAATTTAGATGGTTTTCCATCTAAATTCCCAACAACAAAGACACCATTGTTTGTTGCTAGACAATTTGTTGATTTTGAGATTGAAAAGGGTGATTTACCTCAGAATCTACCTCCAGGATGGAATGCTTATAACCAAGGATATTGGTTAGATTCAGGATATTTATATAGCAATCTTCCATTTTTCTCAGATGGAAACATTTTTGTGAGGACTAAATTAGCCATTGCAGGTCAACTTATTGCACAATCTACATCATATTCAGGTGGTCAATTCTGTTATCCTTTTAATAGTCCAGATCAAAAAACATACACATGTGGTGCAGCTTCAGAAGATATCAATAATCAACCAGAAGGTGCGTGCAGTGTGTATGTAAACAGTGGAGATGGAACATTGTTTACAGTTGTTCATAACACAGGATCAAACGTTGGAACGTATACAATCCTTGGTAATTGCACAAATGGTGGGTCATTAGATGGTTCATTTGATTTTTCAGTCCCACCAAATGCATATATTACAGTCAATCTACCATTGAATTATATCACATCAACAGGTGAAACAGTTGTATGTCATCTGGGTTTATATCTTGCTTTCACTGATTTTCAGATAGATACCATTGATTATCAATGCGCTAAATTCAAAAACGCATATGATGCACCAGGAACACAGGTTTATGGTACAGAAAGTAATCCAACAGGAGGAATGTATAATCCACCTTATGATTCTGCAAATGCTGGTGATGCTTGTGATGGAAGTAATCCACCATGGTATTGCTTTCATTTCAGAGGTATTGGAGGTTTAATGGCTACCATTATGTCATTCATATTCTTAATTATATTTATAACATTAATGATTGTTGCGTTTACCGAATTAGATCGATACTTCAGAAGATGGGGAAGAACTGAACAATTAAAATCAACGCGTGAAAGAAAAGTTTTGACAGCCAAGGTTGTTGAAACAGATAATCTGATTAAAGCAACAAAAGAAGAACAAAGCTTATCAGAAAAATTAAAAGAAGGTTGGAGAAGACGTGGTGAGGTTACTGAACGTATCCAAAGCTCTTTATTTGGTTCAAAACCAGTTGCTATATCAGGGACTAAATAAAAAAAATAATGTAAAAAATGAATGATTTTCAAATAAAATTTTAATAAATTGTTTTTTAAAAAAAATCTTTTATTTCAATGAAAAAATGTCATCTGATGATCAAGAATTGATGTTTTTCGACAACAAAAGAAATCAATTTCATGTTGAAGAATATGAACATCATCCTAATAAAAGATATGTAAATAAGAGTTTGGTAAAAGATTATATCACATCATTATCTAAAATCATAGATATTGAATCAAATATTGAAAACATCAATTCTTTTCATATTACAGACATATTGTTAGATAGTATCAATAAAAATGTCACATCAGAACAAGAATTTAAGGAATATGTGGATATATCTATCAATTTCATGCCATTTTTGATTAGAAAAAACATATACATTTCAGCAATAAAATGGACAGATAAGGATGAAATATGTTTCTTTTTATCCGATTCATTCTCTAGTCGTGTTTGTAGGAATAATCCACCGTCAAACCGGATTACTTTTGATGATTTTATTTCATCAAGATATAATGCTTTAAGGATGTTTACTGAACGTATCATCAATGATATCAACACCAAATCTGAATATTTTGACAAATATAAACACATCTTAAAGAAAATATCATTTGTTAAAAGATATATTGATAATATTGATAATAATATCCTTATTATTGAGTTTAAATTCACATTTGATGTTGATGATAGAACATGTCAATTTAACAATATTTCAACCGTGAATTCACAGTTATGTAACACATGCACATTATCATTTAAATGTTTAGATCCAGAGTCATTACAAGATGATTATCGTTTGGTGTTTGATATTCAACTTTCGATAGGTATATTGGAATATAACATAGTTAAATCGAAAGATATCAACAAATTCAGCATGATGCAGTTAAATTACATATTCAATCAATGGATTAATGTGATGATTTATCCAGGAAAGTCACAAGAATGTTATTTTACAATTCATTCTAGTCCTAAAAGAAAACCAATTCCAAATGCTTTTTTTGTGTGTATGTATTATAAAACATCATTAGAAAGATCATTTGTTTTTCATCCAAAGGTGTCGTGTTTATGGATATTACATTATGAATTATTTAGTAATGTTTCATATATTGATTTCAAAGGATTATTTGATCCACAAGCATTGGATATGATGTTTTTAGAGTATAAAAAGAAAAAGAAATGTTATAATCATAGCCGTGATATATCTATTGATAGAAATGGATATACATATGCCAATAAAGGCGTTTTGTTTATTGATAGAGAATCAGAGACATGTAGAGATCCATTCTTTGAACAATGGTTTGATACTTATAGTCTAATTACACAATGTGACTGTGATATGAGTCCAGGGTTTAATATATCATCTAACCGAAACATATTGAGTTTATCAAAGAAATTGACATATATAAATGATTTTTTTGATGATATGTTTTTTAAAGAAATTTGCACGTTAAAATGTACAGATTTTTTGTTAGATCAACCTTTATCATCATCAAAAGAAGATTCATCATTGATAAAAACAAGACCCATTGATGTGATGTTGTTTATATTAAGAGATATACCAAGCAAGGGAGGTGTGATTACAAATTCTTCATTTGAATTTCCAACCATTCAATTGATTGAAGGAAATGTATATACAATCATATTAAATGTTTCGTTTTTAACACCTGATGTGATTGAATTTATGAAAAAAATCAATTTCAGCATTTGGTATGAAACAGATGATCATCGCAAGAAAATAGTGTTTGAATGTCCTATGATCACACAAACAGATCACACAAATACATCATTTTCAATTCCAAATGGATCAAGTTTAACTAAATTATTTTATGGTGAGATTGATGTTACTTTATGGGGGTATTGTCAAGTTTTTACACGAGAAAAGTATCTTGAAAACCCTATTGGATTTAGTCTTTTCATAAACGAACGATTTGTTCCAGATATTGTTGCAAAAATATCATTTGAAAAAAAGATTGAAGATAAAATGAATATGAGTGTTACTGGATTCAATTTTTCATATGCAGGGCCATGTTCATCATCATCTACAAGTGATACATTATGTGAAGAAAAAATCAGAAAATATGTGTTTTTTATCATTGAACCGTATGTTAAAGATGATGATAAAACAATGTTGGTCAAACTTGCACGTAATCTGATTTATACCAATCCTTATTCACAAAATAGTAGTTTGAAAATATTCGTTATAAAATATGTTGAATTGTTTAATCATGATTTCAAGAATTTATTTGATCAAAAATCAGCAGATATTGATGAATTTGTGCAGTTGTCACCTGATTTGTTTGAATATCGATTTTATTTTATATATCACAAATCCATCACCGCTCTATTACCTGCCATGATCCCATCATCATTAGAATTTAATTCAATAGATGATGATAAAATGATAAAAAGAATTAATGTTGATTTCTTTAAAAATGTGAATCAAGATAATGGATTTATATTACCATTGGATATGCCAATCATAATCAATACCATATCCAAATATAATGAAAAGCAGAAAATTGCTGAAATAAAAATCATTTAAGATTGATTAATAAATGATGCAATGGCAGATAATCCACGTTTATAATTTGAATTTTCATCCATTGCTAGATCAAATGAACAACTCTTTCCATCTGATGATAACCAAGCATCGTGTTGTCTTTCTCTGATTTTTTTGATGGAAGTCGATGTTTTTTTCGATGTTTTTTTGATCATGATTTTTAATAAACTGAATGTTGGTTTGAATGATTTTTCTTCACATAATCTGAAAAATGGTAGTAAACAATGCCAATGGAGTAATTCTTTATCAAACACATTATGTGTAGCATAGTCTTGAATATGAAGAAATTTATTATCAGGAGCGACTGGACATTCTTTATATAATATTTCTGAATGTGTGTATGGTATTGTTTCGTCTTTTTTACCATGAATAATTTGCAATAATTGCGTTTCTTTCATGTTTTTTATCTCTTTTAGATTTGATAAAACTTGTTCTAATATCATGATTGATGATGCCAATTTATGATGTTCAGCCACTCTTTTGATGTTAATAAATGGTGACATGAGGATAATACCAGCAAATGATGATTTAAATATAGAATTTAGTTTCATTACAATGGCACATCCAATGGAATGACCATATAATACCATTCTAGAATATGGAATTTGTTTCATTTCTCTCAGATAATTGATTGAATCGACACATTTATAGATGATTGATTCTTGTGATTTTTCACCTATAGAATGGCCATATCCTGCATATTCTATACCTATCACTGTACAACTCAACCAAATGCTTAATAATCTCATTCTTTTTGTACAATCACCAAGATCACAACCATTACCATGAAAGTATAATAATATCAGTTTAGATCCTTTTCTGTCTAATGATGGAAATATAGATATGCATTGATTAAAACCTCTTAGATCTTTAAATGTTTCAAAATATGGTTTATTGATATCATAACTTGATCCAATTTTAGGAAATAAGTTACCATTAACTAATTCTGTATCATATAAACTATCAATATAAGATGGTGTATATTCAGGAATAACGGATGATGAAGATGACATTTATTTCAATAAAAATTAAATTATTTTTTATTCGTTTTTTAATTTAAATTTAAATACGCACGAACTTAAATAACAAATTGGACCTCCAATTCTAATAAATGATCCAAATGATACACCTAATGATGAACATTTCTTTTCACATGTGATATAAATACCGATATAATAACCATCTGTGCTTTTATCAGGTTTTATGATGAGATATTCAAATTGAGATTTGTTGTTTAAACTCGTTAATTCGATACGTGCAATCATAGAAACCAAAACACCAATTGTTAAAACTTGTGATTCAAATTCTTTAGATCCATTGATATAATGATATTTAACATCTATTCTATCTGATGAATGATATTCAGATGATGTTTTAGGATAGATATAAAAATCACCAACATTATCATTTTTGTATAAAAAATGTAATAAATCTGCATAAATACTATGTTGATATGATGATAAAATACCCATCATTGATTTAGGTAATGTTAAAAATTCGATATATTTATTCAGATCACTTGTGGTTTGATAATATCCATAAAATGGTATTTCTTTAACATCTGACATTTTTTCAATAAAATTATAATAAAAAAATAATTCAATTTTATTGAAAAAAAACAATGTTTCGTCCAAATAAGAATATTATTGATTTAATTAAATTATCATGTGTTCGGTTGAGATATTCAGACAATTTATCAAATCGAATATCACATAATTACATTAAATTAAAAGATGAAAAAAAGATGGAAGATGGAGAAACATTGGAAGAATTACATTCGAAATATAAAGATGAAGTATCAGATGGCGTATTTTTTTCAGCAATAGGTGTATTTTTTGGTGGTTATGATCCAATTAATCATCCTATTTGGTTCACAACGTCTACTTTTTTTGCTGCTGTTGCATATGATAATTATAGTAAAAAAAGTGTTATGAGTGATGTTATTATTCATCATTTTACATCTTATGATGATAAATCCTCCAAACGTGTTGATGAAGAAGAAGATGGTCGTTGTGACTGATCTTCAATAACATCAATTTCTGTTACAACTCTAATATCATTAATAAAACTTTCAACACTTGGATCATATGTTTCAAAATCAATAATTTCTAAATCATTCATTTTCGTATTCTCAACATCAAAAATTTGAGGAATCATCTCATAATGTGGGTTTTTGTCCTTGAAATAATCAGTTAATTGAGAATTTGTTCCGTGAAATGATGTTGTAAATGTTATTGAGTTTTTATCTAATGATCGTTTTCTGAATGATGATATCACTGTTTCTTTTCGGCTAATTCTTCTTCTAAAATAAACACCAGGTGATAAAATGATTTCACGTTCATTTTGGTTTGATTTGCTAGATAAACTTTCAAATTGTGATGCAAATGCTCCAGAAACGAATAAAGCACGAACAGGATGACGTATGAAAAGCCTGATGATTGTTGCTGTGCCTTCTTCTGATTCTGATAATGCAAAAGACATTGCTATACCTGGCCACCAAGATGTTGCTAACATTGCTGTTAATTCACCTGTTTCTGTTTTTGGTCCAAAAGCACCGTTTAAAAATGAACGACTAATGACATCAGATACACCATGAAATAGAACGATTGGACGATCTTGTGATTTTGGTGATAATAAATCCACATAATTAAATAAAGGTTCGAGTGTAGAAGATATTAATGATTCAGATCCCATCATTCCTGATTTCCAATCAATGATATCAAAGGTTTCTTCTTCAAAGGCAAATTTAGAAGATAATCTGTCAATTTGATTTTTAAACCATTTTTTGGATGGCATGAAAAACTTTTGTAACACTCTAATCAGATATTCTTGTATATCCCAGCTTGTTCTTTCCATAGATAAAATTTCATTATGTAAATATAAATTGTTTAAATCAGTTTCAACACCAAAAAATATACGTAATATGTTATATAAAGGCATTGGAGATCTCAATTTACCAGAATTGTCAATTGATCTGACATAAGGTGAATAACCCAATGCAAATTGAGGAGGTTGAACTATATTATCTACCGTGTATTTCAATTTATATTTAGGATTGTCATAGATGTACATCTTCCTCTCATCATCAATTGTTCTTCCAGCAACTGAATGTAGTTCAATGAATTCACCACGATGATTAATATATCCATATCTCTCTTGATCGGGGATATTATGTGATTTTCTGTTCTCTTTCATCTTAAATTCCAGTGATTTATCTGTAAGTTTAGATAATATATAATATAATATAAAATGTATATTCATCACATTGTTAATGCTATCTTTTTCGTGATTTGTTGGTCTTTTAGAATACATGATCTGTAATTGCTCAGGAACTTTGTTTGGTGATAAGGAACTTTCTTTAACAATCTTCAATCGTCTAATTTTAGCAATCAATGAAGGTACATTATCTGGACTATATGGATAAATCAACACGCCTTTTTCATAATTATCAATGATCTTTTGAATGAATTTGATGTTATTGATATGTTCATTATTAAAAAAAGTACCCATCGTTGGTGCTTGAAAAAATTGTAGCATATCTTTCACTTCTTGTGACCATTTGTGAGGTGATTTACGAAGATCAAAATATGCGTTTGGTCTTTCATAAATAGGCATTTTATCATATGATTCAGATGTGGATGATGATAAAATTGAAGAAGAAGAAGATGGAGAAGTAGAAAACGTTTCAAAAACATCTTCATCTGAATCATATGTTTTAATAATCTTAGTTGGAGGTGGTGGAGGTGGTGGAGATGGAGTGCGTAAATCAGCATATGATGTGGATGAAGAAGGCGATCTTGGACCATAATCAGCAGCATAATATGATGGCGAACTTGGACCAAGTTGTGGTGATTGATATGGATCAGGTGAAAATTCACCACTAAAATCTGTTGTTGGTGATGATGGAGAAAGTTGTGGTGATGATGGATAATAAGCCATTTTTTATGATATTTTTTTGTTATATTTTTTTATTTATATAAAGGCTCAACATCTATCAAAAAATTTACAAAATCAGCAACATTGTCAAAATTAAGATTATTAACATCTTCATATTTTAAATCAAGTCTCTTAGCAGCATAATGTGCATCAAGCTCTTCAATTTCAGGTAATAATCGTTTCATTGTGTCACTTACACGTTGGATCTTTGTGTAATTATCATTTTTTTCCTTAATTTGGTTCCTATGTTTAGTATCATGATATTGTTTAATCTTGTCTCTTAATAAGGTTTTTAACCATAAAAGTTCACATAATGTGTCATTTGTTAATTTAGCCAATTTACGAATTTTGATCTTATCTGTATCTTTATGAGTGATGTCAAACATTTCGTCTCGTGCATGTTCTGGAATATTTAAAGATTCATTAGGATATAGTCTCAGGCATTCATAACAATAATTCTTATCATCAAGATAAAAACATGGATTGTTAAGATGACGATCACATAAAAAGCATTTAAAAGTGAATTCTAAACCGAGTTTTTTACGATCAAAACATGCTGTACAATATGTTCTTCGATATGTAATGTCATGATCAATATATAAACAATGAAATAATTTAGCTGCACATCGATCATGATTTTGTGAATTACAAGTGGTTGATGCCATGGTTGATGAAATAATACTTTTTTTATTGAAATTTATATTTTTTTAGAATTTTTATAATAATATAAAATCGGAGATACGGTTGTAAAAAATAGAATCCATACGTAACCTAATAACATCAATAGTTTAGATTCATATGCCAGATTTTCACAATAATCCTTTGGAAAATCACGTTCTAAACAAAAAATCTTTCCTTCTTCAATGTGTTTGAAATAGATTAAATTATCCAAAAATGACATGTTTTTATACTGTTTGTTCAATAAAATTGTCTTCTTTTTTAAAACAAAAATAGATTTGTTGTGATATAAAAAACATAAAAAATAAAGTAATACCAATGATCATGCCATTCATAATACCCAAATGAATAGATACCCATGTGTTGTTACGATCACAGAATTCTTGGGTGTTATTACTCTTTAAACATGCAATCATAACTGCATCTAAAGCACCTTCAGTAATGTTAACATATGATGCCCAAAACGTCATTTTTTCAATAAATTTGGTTTAATTTAGATGTGTTTTTCGACAACATAAACAATCAATTATTGACATAATTATTAAAATGATGACACAAAATAATATAATGATAACATTAATAATATCAAATAAATCAACAAAAATTGGTATTTTATCAAACAAATGAGTAATATTTAACCACATTTTTTCAATAAAATCAACAAAATGATATATCTAACCAATTAATCCAGATTATAAATATGGTGATAAATGATATTGAATAACACAAAAATGTGATGATATTGAATAAATTAAAGAAAATTGGTATGTTATCAATGAAATAAGTGATATCAAATGTCATTTTTTCAATGGAATTGATTTCAACGATTTATTCGAATAATTTGTAATATGATACAAAAGATAAATGCAAATATAATGAATGTACACCATATGATACCAGAAACAAATTTTATGGTTCTTTCATAGCAAAATAAGTAATCATGATTGACTGAAACACATTCTGATAATATTTTTTTATACATATCAATCAAAGGCGAATTAGTAAAAGTTAAACTTATATTAAATGTCATTTTTTCAATGAAATTTGATTTTTTTATAATTGCATATACAACCAATGACGACGTATATTATATCGACATGAGTTTCTGTAATGTGGATGTGAATAATTATTATTGTCAGTTTCTTGAAATGAAAATGATATCATTAGAAAAAGAAATAAAAAAATACCAATGGTATCAAACAAATCAATATATAATGTGAGATTAAATGTCATTTTTTCAATGAATTTGATTAATTTTTTTATTATATTTTAAATTGGTCGTTTTTTATTCCAAAATATGATCTCAATGTGACCATGATTAATGATTTTTTTTGTTTTAACCTGATGTAGCCATTCAGTGGTTACTGGGATCATAAATTGATATTTTTTCAACCAATCTTCAGATTTATCATGAACAATTGAGACATCATGGAGTGTGTCGTGATGTGGATCATCTCGTGATAAATCGTAACATTTAAAGGCAGAAACAGTTGTATTTCTTGTTTTCATTACAACATCATTTTCATAATGAGGTATACATTCTTCACGCAGAAAACGTTTAAAATTGTTCATGAGTTGCATATACTCTTTTTGTTTTTCATTACAATAATGGTCAGGATTGATTGAATCATATTGAAATGTGTTTCTAACTTTATATGTTGGAATACGCATTGAAATGTCTGCATTTTCAAGCTCATATTTGATTGGAATACCATGTTTATCATCACTCATAAATTGATTGAATAAAGCTTCATCACGATCAAATACAATGATGATTAAAAAACGAACCAATAAATCAAAGATGAATTCATATCTCAATGGATATCTTTCCCAACGTTGATAATGTCGATACATATATTCAATCAAGATGTGGTGATGAAATGTTTCTAAAAATTGATTAAAACGTTCACTGCATAATTCATTTGTCTTTTGATCAATTATGAAATCGGTATATTTGGTTCGAGGTAATGCTTTCTTATTTGTATAATTTGGATATGACCAATATAATGCCATTTCTCTTAATAAAGCATTTAAATGATATAATGAATCAAAGACAATCTTTAATTTGGTGGGGTATATCCATGTTAAATTGAAAAAACTACCGTCGAATATCTGCCAAATGCGATGAATGTTGGATTTTTTATGATCATGAAACATATCATCAATATGTAAGCGAATGGTTTTAGAATGAAATTGTGAATCCCAAAACACATAATCAATATTTGATCTTGCAATCTTCTTTTGAATAACATATTCAGATATTTCTTCACGGTGCATTTTTTTGGGTATTTCATATTTTTTATCAGTTAATGTGAAGATATAAGGTGAATCTTTGAATCGTTTGGATATTTCAGAAAAGGGTAAAGGTTCATCATGACGGATTTCAACATGTGTTTTGATAGGTAAAGGTTTTTTGTTCTTTTTGGCACGTTTTTCATTTTTTTTACGTATCTTATTCTTTTCTTCTTCTGTTGTTGGGCGATGTTTTTTCATTTTATATAGCTTGATAAGGCATGTTTTGATGTTCGAGTTTTTAGTTGTCATGATGTCTTTTTTTATTGAAATTGGGTGTGTTTTCGTTCAGTTTTCTGAATAAAAAATATTTTTTATTCAAATAAATTCTTATTTAATTTTATTTTATTTTATTTAATTTTAGTAAAATTAGAATTAATTTTGTAAAACTTTTAAACAATGTGATGAGGAAAAAATAAAACGGTTTAAAAAACGGTCGAAAATAGGCTCGCCTATTCAGCTCATAGTTAAGCCGACGGAAACCTGCCGATAATTTATTTTGACGACTTAAGGAAAACTTATTAAAGTGATACCAATGAGAGAAAAAAAGAGGGAGAAAAAAAAGTAGAGGGTATGGAACTTTTTGAAAACCTCAAAACTTTTATTCAAAACGTTTTTCCGCCATTTTTTTGTCGGAAAATATCTCAGTTTAGGGCCTTAACTTATCAATGAAACGATCGGAGGGATGTTTAAATGATAGCCTGCCGAGGGTGTTTAGTGTGATAATCCGGTTTATTATTTGAAATAACGATATAGGATATAGGGTTTATATCTGGATAAGAGGTCTATTTCTTCCAATTCATTGATGAATGGTTGATATATGTTTAAGTCAATGTTTCTGGTTAAGTAGGATAATAATGTTGATATAGTGGTAGGGCTTTGTTTGATTTTAGAGACAGATGAAAAGGGAGTTAGGATCTCTTTCTTGATATTGTATGGTTTTGAGATGTAATAGCAGAAGATATATGTCAGCTGTTTTAGGGTTGTTATGAAGGTTTTGGTTTTTTCATTGATGGTTAACACAAAACGTGACAATTTGAATGGTTTTTCCAAGAATACATCCTCTACAAATTGATTGAAATGTCTTAATTCAAGATAAAACATGATATACATCTCAAATGCGAATTTAGCTTGTGCTTCTGCGTTATCATACGCATCAGAACCCTCAAAATATGTTGGATCAGGTAATACACGTACAGTATCTTGATATAATAGCCATAATTGGATATAATATGACATCATTTCACCCATAACAGTATAATATTGTTTTAGGTTTAAACATCTGATGAATATGTTATCTAACTCTTCTTGTATATCAATGAAAAACTTGGTTCTGAGGATATTAGACATCTCTTTCTCGATATTATCAAGAGATTCAACCCATATCTTAGGTCGTAGTGCTAAAACAGCTTCACGAGCCTTTTCTGCATCGCGATACATCTGTTCAATAGCATCTTTACCCACAACACGTCCTTCTGTTGTGATACCAAATACCATTAAGCTCTTATCAATGCCAGGATGCGTTACAAGGGGTACAGATATGGGCTCATCATCATATAATGTGCTGTTACTACTGCATGTTGGGATTTGAGGTTGAGGTCTAGGTTTAGGTGTTTCATCGGCAAATATTCTGGGAAAAGTATCGAAAAACCCTTGATCATGAGATGGTTTTGGATCATCTTTGACATGCTTGGGTTTATCAGGTAATTCAGGGATATAAGCCTCTGGAAACATGCATATATCAGGATGAGATCGTGTTGATAGATCATATACATCTTCATCATCATCAGCGTTGTTTAATATAGGTTCTAAGGATAATTCTATGTTATGTATAGCATTTTGGATGTTATCTGGACTAGTATCAAATGTGCAAAAAGTGCTCTTATATTGTGATAGAAATGGTCTTATAGGGTCATAATGTGATGACATTTATTTAAATTATTTCAATGAAATTAATTATTTATATTATATTTATTGATTGTATTATTATATTTATTCATTAGCAATTGTGAGAGCACGACGCACATTACGACACAATCGACACAATGAACGATAGATATCAGCGCCTCCAACAACGATTTCACCCTCTTTACGTGTAATATCACTCCAAGTAAAGGGTGCATCTTTGCCACAATCATGACATACACCCTTTAGATGCTCTATATGATCAGCTAAAGGGTATAAATCATGGATATGACCTAGATGTTTTTGATTAATATCACCGTTTAATGCTGTTATGATCACGATTTTACCGTTATTAGCCATATCTTCTGCAAATTGAAGCATGTTATATTTAAAGAAATTACCTTCATCTATTGCAATAACATCATAATTGAGGGGATTATGTGAGATAACTGTACCATCAGCACGTGTTTCTTCAATGTTATAGACATCATCTGTGGATATAGCACCGATAGATAAGCGAAAACCATCTGGATTGATGTGTGATTGTACTTCTGTGATGGAATAACGTGTATCTTTCATAGGTTTAATAACTAGAGCTGATCGTTTGGCGTAACGATGACGATTGACTGTACGGATCATCATGGATGTCTTTTCGCTCATCATAGGGCCTAAGATAAGGATGATTTGACCATGGAATTCTTCTTTGATAGATGGATGATCTGGAGATGATGACATGATTAATTTTTTTCAATAAAATTGGAATATATTTGATAATAATAATTAATCAAAAAGGATAAATTTAAACATATGATATGATTAATTTAAAAAACTCCACATTATATACACATTTTTGTTATATATTTTATTTGATGTTTAAACATATTAAAAACAATCAAAAACCAAACACATAATCTGACACTCAATTTACATGATATCTTCTATTATATATTAATAAAAATATGAGGAAAAATTAGGATTAAAAATTCCACACACAATAGTCGAAAAATTCGTATTTTCATTTTTTTTCTCATTATATATTATCTCATTACTAAACACCAATATTATAGTCTAACACTCAATAAACTCACACATCATATACAATTTTTTGTTATATTTTTTTATTAAATAGTTTAATATCATAATAATCAAACAATAATCAACACATAATGTGATATCATATCCTGATTATACATATATATCAGTATTAAAACATAAAAAAGATGGACTTTGCAATTTTTCAAGTTTTTTCACCATCGCTAAAACTCCATATATACACTATTATTATTATTATATTATATAATAAATATAATATAATAATAATAATAATCCCCCCTTTATAAAAAAATAAATATATCTAACTATACTAAATACTAATTCTTTAATTTCTTACTTTTACTTTTCCTAAATTTTAATTTCTTTCCTTATCCACATTTTATATCATTCTTGATATTTACTTAAACTTAACATAAGATCACACATTTCTTGATATTATATCATCTTGTTTTATTATATTATTTTTTTAAAACTTAAGTTATATTATTTCCTTGATTTAATATCAATATTCATGATTATATTTATTTATCTCATAAGATTAGTATTTTATTATATTTTATATCATTCCTTGTATTTAATTTAATTTAACATAAGATCATATATTTATTGGTATTATATCATCTTGTTTATTATATTATTTTTTAAAACTTAAGTTATATTATTTCCTTAATTTAATATCAATATTCATGAATATATTTATTTATCTCATAAGATTAGGATTTAAGTCATATTATATATTATCACTTATATTTACTCAAACTTAACATAAGATCAAGGAATTATATTATCTTGTTTT
>Ga0105240_10008283_pt1 | contig 14881 bp, 10 predicted proteins | sample KBSC54metaG_FD_80426 | JGI IMG/M metagenome (GOLD analysis project Ga0105240, IMG submission 80426) | Corn rhizosphere microbial communities from Kellogg Biological Station, Michigan, USA - KBS C5-4 metaG | ecosystem: Host-associated > Plants > Roots > Rhizosphere > Soil | place: Michigan, USA... | reverse complement strand
TGGTCCAGAATACTTGGGTTGGACATGAGACGTTCCTTACCATTGTGGCATACTCGCGAAGCGAATATTACGTAGGATAGGCGCTTTAACCAGTCCAGGTTCCGTGTGACAGGCGCTTTCGCCGGCGCGATTGCGTCGGCTTCGTCTTCATCGATCCAGTTTGGATCCTTTAGTAATTTCCGCTCAGCCAGGGTTTGGGGGCGCCTCAGTCGCCGGCAACCTGTTGCGCTGGCTGTCAATTTCGGCGAGAGATGCAGCGCGGCTGTCGTTCGATCGTTTGCGCTTCAGCATCGTGTTCGCCTCCTTGATTAGCGTAACAGGCACCCCGGCAGCGGGCCGCTGACTTCCGGACGGGCCGTACGTGGCATCCTGGAAGCGGGGAGCGGGTCCAGTGGGCCCGCGCAGACCAGGGGTCTGCCCCACAATTAACCGGAATGGAATTATTAAGGATGCCTCGGTGGCTTCGTCCGCACGATCTCGTCTGGCTGCTGCTCTTCGGCGTGCTGATCGCCAATCCTATTTATGGCGACGCGTTCGAACTCGGTCCGCTGATCGCGCTGGGCATCGTCCAGATCGCCGAGCCCAAAGTCCCGGCACTGCAGACGACTCGCGGACGCGTGGCCGGAATTCTCCTGAAGCTGGTTTTCATCTGGCCGCTGCTGGCCTTTAGCGGCACCGTCGGCAGCCGCTACTGGGTGCTCCTGTCGTTGCCGGTGGTCTCCGCCGCGACCATGGCGGGCGTCGGCTGGACACTGCTGTGGACCATCGTGGTCGCCGGCGCCTATCTCTCGTTCCTCCTTTTTCCGGCCGTGAATTGGTCGGAATGGGTCGACCTCGCCGTGGAGCGCGTCGTCTTCCTCGCCATGGTCGGCACCCTCGCCAACATGCTGGCCGAAGATCTGCGCGTGCAATCGACCAAGCACCAGCGGACCGCGCGCGAACTGGCCCAGGCCAACGTGCAACTGCAGGAGGCCGAGGAAGCTGTGCGCCGATCCGACCGTCTGGCCGCGCTCGGCCAGCTCTCCGCCGGACTCGCCCACGAGCTTCGCAATCCGCTGGGCACGATCCGCGCCTCCTCGGAGATGCTGGAGCAGAGCATGACCGCCGAGAACGAAGTATCGCGCGAGGTGGCCGGCTTCATCCGCACCGAGGTCGACCGTTGCAACGCGCTGATCACCCGCTTCCTGCAATTCGCCCGTCCGGTGGAACTGCAGCGCGAGAAGGTCGACCTTGGCAAGATTCTCGACCAGGCCATCACGCTGGTGGAGCGCGAGGCGCCGGGCATCGCCATCTACCGCAACTACGAACCGGAGCTGCGACCCTTCCCCTTCGATGTCACGCTCATGGAGCGCGTCTTCTACAACCTGATCCTGAACGCCGCGCAGGCCAGCAGCGCCGGGGGCGCCGTCACGGTGAAGACCCGCTCAGCCGCCGGGATCGCCGAGGTCGCCGTGATCGATCGCGGCGCGGGCATCGAACCGGCCAACCTGAAGAACATCTTCAATCCGTTTTTCACGACCAAGCCCTCGGGCGTCGGACTCGGACTGGCCATCGTTTCCAAAATCGTCGACGAACACGGCGGTAAAATAACGGTGGAGAGCGAACCCGGGAAGGGCAGCATCTTTCGTGTGGCCCTGCCGATGGAGCCCGCCGCGCCCCAATCCTCCTCATGAAACAACGCATCCTGGTGGTCGAAGACGAAGAGAAACTCCGCCGCGTGCTGGAGTTGCAGTTGATGTCCGCCGGCTTCGATGTCGATAAGGCGGCGACCGCGGAAGACGGCCTCAAACTGGTCGACCGCGCCGACCTGGTGCTCACCGATCTCAAGCTGCCCAACATGGACGGGCTGCAGTTGTTGAGCCTGGTGCGTCGCCAGAACGCACAAGTGCCCGTGATCGTGATGACGGCCTTCGGCAGCGTCGAAACCGCCGTCGAGGCAATGAAGGCCGGCGCCACCGATTTCGTCCTGAAGCCCTTCTCGCTGGATCACCTGATGCAGGTGGTCCGCAAAGCGCTGGAATTCCGCGCGCTTCGCGACGAGAATCGCGCGCTGAAAGAGGAGCTCGGCCGCCGCTACGAATTCGAAAACATTATCGGACGCAGCCAGCCCATGCAGGAAATTTTCGCCACCGTGGAACGCGTCGCTCCCACACGCGCGACCGTGCTGCTGGCCGGCGAGAGCGGCGTCGGCAAGGACCTCATCGCGCGCGCGATTCACTTCCGCTCGCCGCGCAAAGATCATCCGCTGGTGAAGATCAACTGCTCGGCTATCCCCGAAAACTTGATGGAGAGCGAGCTATTCGGCTACGAGAAGGGTGCGTTCACCGGAGCGCAGACCAACAAGCCGGGCAAGTTCGAGCAGGCCGACACCGGCACCGTGTTCCTCGACGAAATCGGCGACGTCCCGCCCGCCATTCAAGTGAAGCTGCTGCGCATCCTGCAGGAGCGCGAGTTCGAGCGGCTGGGCAGCAACACCACGCGCCACATCGACGTCCGCGTGATCGCGGCCACCAATCAGGATCTGCGCGCCGCGCTCGAACAGGGCACCTTTCGCGAGGACCTGTATTATCGCCTCAACGTCGTGCCCATGAACATTCCGCCGCTACGCGAGCGCAAGGTGGATATCCCGTTCCTGGCCGGCCATTTCGTCAAGAAGCTCGCGCCCGACGCCGGATGCCAGGTGGAAGGAATCACCGACGCCGGCATCGAAAAGCTGATGTCGTACCACTGGCCGGGCAACGTCCGCGAACTGGAAAATGTCATCGAGCGCAGCTTGGTCATGGCGACGGGCCGCGTCCTCGACGCCAAGGATATTCACCTCGAGAGCGCCCCGCGTCCGCGGCCGCAGAGCGATTCGCAGAACTTCCTGCCCGAGGGCCTGACGCTGGACGAGTACGAGCAGGAGCTGATCCGCGAGGCCCTTCGCCGCGCCGACGGCAATAAGAGTCAGGCCGCCCGCCTCCTCGGTTTGACTCGGAATGCCCTCCGCTACCGCCTCACGCAGATGGGCCTGGAAGCGTAGGTACGTGATACCGGTAGATACGGTCACGGCACCTAGCGAAAATTCTCGACCAGCATGAGATCGTGGCCCCACCGATCGAATTGCGAATAGAGAAGGAACGACCCATCCGGCGAGATCGACAACCCCCGCGTCATGGGTTTCTGGATCGGGGTGACCAGCCGCGACACACCCGTGCGCAGATCGAGGAACCGGATGCTGAAACTTCCATCCGGCCCAGGCAGCGGAGCATAGTAGATGCCGTCGCGGGCCACTGCGAAAGCACGGTCGGTAATCGGGGGGAGGACTTCGACGTCCTCGGCTGTCGCAAGAATCAAACGCCGTAACGACCTGCCGCCCGCGAGCATCCGCTCGTAGTACAGCACCGCGCCATCCGGCGATTCGATGGCAGCCCTGCCGCCCCCGTGCGTGATTTGTTCGGCCGGCCCGCCCGCCGCGGGCTGCCGCCAAACCTCGACCGGTCCCGATCGCGACGAACTGAAGTAGATCCACTGCCCGTCCCTGGACCAACTCGGTATGTAATTCTCCGCGAGCACGTCGGTGATTCGCTCGGGGCTGCCTCCTGTCGCCGCGACAACGTAAATGTGCGGCCTGCCCTCCGCGCGGGAATCGAACGCGATGCGCTTGCCGTCGGGCGACCATGCGGGCGATCCCGTCACCGGCCCGCCGAAATGCGTCAACTGCCGCGGATTCGAACCGTCCACGTTGCCGGCCCAGATTTCCGTCGACCCCGTGCGCATCGATTCGAACACGATGCTCGATCCATCCGGCGAAATCCGCGCGCCGGAGTTCTGCTCGGTGGGCGCGCCTATCCTTTGTAGCGCCGGGGCCGCACCAGCAGTCCCGAGCGGCACGCGCCACAAATTCGTCTCCAGCACCTCGCTTGAATACATCAGCCGGTGCGCCGTCGTGGAGAGGCGGCCAATCGTGATGCTGGAGCTGAGCCCGGCAAACATCTCGCGCCGGGGCGACTCGGGCGCCTCTCCGATTTTGGGCACGCGCATGCGCCAGATCGCCACGCCCGCATTGGGATTCGCCACAAACAGCAGTTCTTTGGAATCCGCCGTCCACTGCGGCGATCCGACGCGAAGATTGGGGAAGCTGGGGAGCGATTGAGGCTCTCCCGCCGCCATGAACGTAGCCGAGAGAGGCAGCAGGAAGATCGAGGACACGCTGTCGCTATTCCATCGCGTGAACGCCAGCATCCGGCCGTCGGGCGCGATGGCAGGGTCGAAGTCGACCTCATCGGGTGGGGGGCGGGTGAGCCGGATCTTGTTTCCATCCACGGGCGAAATCAGGAAAAGGCCGACCGGTTCCTGGTCCGTCTCCCGCGACGGCGCCACCACCCACTTCCCATCCGGAGTCCAGGCAAGCACCGGGAAGTTGTGATAGCGGGTCATCAAAAGGTCGGTAATCTTGCGCTCCGGCCCGCCGATGCCCGGAACGATCATCAGGCTGGACAGACCCGTATTCCGCGGTTTCCTGACGAACGCGATCGAGGGGCCGGTTGGCGACCAGGCGGGACTCATGTCATCGTCGGGATCCGTGGTGATCCGTTGGATCGCAGTCGACCCGATCGCGCGCACATAGATGTCGGGATTGTCGCGGCCCGGTCCGTTCCAGACGAATGCCACCTTCTGGCCGTCAGGCGAAAAAGTCGGCATGCTTTCATCGCCGGGGTACGCGGTAAATTCGACGGCCTTCAGCTTCCAGGGTGGCAGAAGATCGTGCAGTGACCACGCCGCGGATACCACTACCACCGCGGCGATCGCGGCCACCACTTGCTTCCACCTTGGCCGGACCCGCTGGCCAGGCTGCCAGGCTGTGCCTTCGCTGGCGAATGCCTCCGCCACTTCACCAGCGCCGGGCCGTAGAGCCGCATCCCGATTCAACATCGCGATGATCAGCCGGTCCAGCCACGCCGGTGTCTCCCGATTCGACGCGGAGGGCGGCTCGGGATCCTGCATGTGTATCAGATGGGCCGTCTCCCAGCCGTACTTCGAGTCGAATGGATGACGGCCGGCCGCCAACTCGTAAAGCACCAGCCCCAGCGAAAACACGTCGCTGGCGCCCGTGAGCGGCTCGCCCCGAAGTTGCTCGGGCGACATGTAGCGCAGCGTGCCGGACAACGAGCCCGTCTTGGTCGTGAGGCCGGATGAAGCGTCGACGCGGCGCGCCAGTCCGAAATCCAGCACTTTCAAAAAGCCATCGGCCCGGAGCATCAGGTTTTCCGGCTTGATGTCCCGGTGCACGATGCCCAACTCGTGGGCCGCCGCTAATGCCGCAGCCGCCTGCTTCCCGATCTCCACGACTTGCCGAGTCGCCACCGGCGCGCCGCGCAGTTCGTTCAGCGGCTTGCCCTGCACCAGTTCCGTCGCGATCGCGAGTCCCGAGCTCGAGTCGATGACCTCGTGAATCGTCAAAATGTTCGGATGATTCAGCGCCGATGCCGCCTTCGCTTCCCGAATGAATCGGTTCACGGCCCGCGGATCGCCGATACTTTCGACGCGGAGGAACTTGAGCGCCACGGGGCGGTCGAGGTCCGTGTCCCGGGCCGCATACACCTCACCCATGCCGCCGCGTCCCAGTAGCGCCGCCACTTCGTACCGCCCGCATTGCGTACCGGCGCGGTCGGGATGGAACACTTCCCGCGGCTGGTCTTCTGCGTCCAGCGATGCCAGCAGGTCGAGAACCTTGCGCACCGTGGCCGGATCGGAGCTCTGGGACTCTACAAACGCGCGCTGTTCAGGGAACGGGAGTTCGCAAGCCGCGTTATAGATCTGCCAGGCTTCTTCCCAGTTTCCGGACGTCATGCGGGGCGCCGATCGGCCCAGTTCGCTTGCAGCCACTCGCGGGCGAAGGTCCAGGTCGTGGCCACCGTGCGCGGCGAACAACCCAACTGCTTTGCGATCTCGTCGCCGGTCAATCCCTCGAAGATTCTCATCTCGACGACGGCCCGCAAACGTGGACTGATCGCTTCCAGCTTGACCAGCGCATTCTCAACCCGCTGGAGAGCCTCGGCACCGCAATCGGAAGGATCGTCGGTGTCGTCCAGGTCGATCCGTTCCACCCGGGTGGCGAGCCGCCGCGCATGATGGATCAGCAGGCGGTCCATGACCTTGCCCGCCAGATTCATGAATGCCGCCTTTTCCTGGCTGTCCTCGAATTCCCGGTCGGGAAGCTGCCGGATTTTCAACAATTCCAGGTAGAGCTCGTTCACCAGGGCGGTGGGCTGGAGCGTATGATTTGCACGCTCGCGCTTCATCTTAAACGCCGCGACGCGCCGCAATTCGGGGTAGAGAAACCTGACCAGCTCCTGTTTTGCCGTGACGTCGCCATGACGCAAATCGCGCATCAGCCTGGCTACTGTGTCGGCGCTTAACGCCTGTTGCTTCAATTGGCCTGGAATCTCCTCAACGATTCTACTCACATTGGATGCCAGTTTTTTCACATTTTATTGCAGAGTACAGTACCCTGCTCGCCCACTAAAGTATAGGCGCATTGAAAGGATCACTGAGACACATGAGAATCAAAGGATTATCCGCTCTTGCGGTTGGGCTCTTCCTGAGCCTCCCCATTTCTGCCGGTACCATTACCCAGGTCGTTCCGCTTTCAGTTTCCGCTTCGGGCAGCGATGCCTTTTCCGGGAACGTTGGTTCCTTTTTCATTGCAAACAATTTACAGCCGTTCGATTCCACACTGGGTACGCTCACGTCCTTCGACTTTACGTGGCTGATGCATTTCACCGGCTCGGCTACAACGGACAGCAATGGGTTTGAGTTCATCTTGGGCAGAGTGAACGGCGGCTATTTCATCGGCAGTTCGCTTTATGGCGGCAATGGCGGTAGCGGCGGGGCCGGGAGTGGTGATCCGAATACCTTCATCAACTTCAGCTTCGATGTCAATTCGGACACTCTCTTCCAGGTGGCGGACTCAGGAGTGACTTACAACCATTTTATTCTGGACCTCGTTACGGGGACGGACCCGTACACAGCGGACTGGGCCGCTTACAGCTTCCAAGCTCCCGCAATCCCGTGGAATGCCGGCGCAGATGGCTCGCTGACGGTCGCCTACAACTACACTTCGACTCCGGAACCCTCGACTTTCCTGCTGCTGAGCCCCGTCTTATTGGGTGTCGCTCTCTTGCGCCGGCGGTTGACGTAGCGGCTGCGAACGCGCCAACCGGCGCGCTAGCTGCATTTCTCGCTCACCGAGTACTGAACAAAAGTTGCACTTGCTTTGGCCTGCTGCCCCAAATCGTCTGTTCCACTCTCCGGGATGATCATCTCGGCATCGAAGGTCATGTCTTCGTCGAACCGATCTCCCACACGATGAAACAGACCTTTGATGTCACCAGTCCTGGCGCCTTGATCGCGGACCGAAAGCGCTGCATCGATGAGAGGCCGGTCGGCCAGCGCACTTAAGAAAACGATCGCATCCAGAACATTGGATTTGCCCACGCCGTTCGCACCTGCAATGCACGTGAACGGTCCAAAGCTGATGTCTACGTCGAACAGATTCTTGAAGCCTGAAACGCGAAGCCGGGTCAGCATGGATGACCTCAGTTTACACCGCTGAAAAGCCGGCTACGAGACTGGAGGCCTACTTTCTCACCCGCGCCAGCGCCTCGCCAGCCGCTGCCGACGCGGCCGAATAGTTCGACCCGACACCCTGTCGTTGCGATAGTTCCCTCCACGCATCCACGCTCTTCTGAAACCACTGCACCGCCTCATCGCGCTCGTGGAACTGCTCGTGCACTTCGCCCAGCGCGTAATAGCAGAGCGGCGTCTCGACCGCCACCGCTTCGGGCGATTGCGCCGCGAAACTGGCCAGCAGTTTCAAGATCGCATCCTGGGCCGCCGCCGCTGCCTCGCGATTCCCCGACCGGCTCGCCACCACCGCGTATTCGCGATACACCTTCACCAGCAGTCCGCGCGAATCCGCCCGGCTGGGGTCGAGCTTCACCAGTTGCTGTCCCTGGGCGATCGCTTCCCGATACCACGCGCCCCCGCTCGCGACATCGCCGCCCGCCGCCAGTTGCCTGCCGATCCGCGATTTCAGGTACACAGCGTTAGTCAGTACCCGCGCGTTATGCGGGTCCGACACCAATTGCGCCTGCGTCAACTCCAGCGCTTTGCGAAAATGCGCCATCGCCTCCGAATAACTGCCGGCCGCCCCCGCCGCGCTGCCCGTGCGCAGATGGCTCATCGCCAGATCGAATCGCGCCTGCCGGTCCGACCCGTCCGCCGCCACCAGAGTTTCGGCCAGCTCGATCATATGCCGGTACGCCTCCAGTGCCTCCGCGGGCCGCGACAAATTGAGCTGGTCCGGATTCCCCAGCGTGTCGCCCACGTGGCTATACGCCAGCATCAGCCGCCGCTTGGCATGCAAGCCCGGCTGCTCGGCCTCGAGTTGTTCGCATAATTCCAGATTCTTTCGATACAGCTCGACCGCTTCGGCCAGCTTCCCCGCGCGCGCCAGCGCCACGCCATTGGCCGCGTAGCTTTCCGCCAGCCCTTCCCGGTAGGCGTCATTGCCCGGACTCGCAGACACCAGCCGCTGATGGATCGCCAGCGATTTGCGCGTGGCTTCCAGCGAACCCTGCACATCGTGTGAGCTGTTGAGGGCGCGGCTCATGTCGTCGTACAAGAAACCCAGATCGAGCAGTGCCCGCATGTCCTTCGGATGCGCCGCCGTATACGCCTCGAGAAGTGTCCGCGCCGTGCGGAAGCTGCGCAGGCTGCCGGCGACATCGCTGCTGCGCTGCAGGGTCGCCAGGCTGAGATACGCCGTGGCGCGGCTCTTTTCCCCCGCGATCGACAGTTTGGACCGCGCCGCCAGTCCGTCCAGAATCTCGATGGCCTTCCGATAGCTCTTGAAAGCGCCCGCCGAGTCGCCCAGATTCGCGTCCAGCGGATTGCCCTGCACGTCGCCGACTCGCACGTACGACGTCGCCACTTCTTCCAGCAGGCCGGCCTCGCCACCGCTCTCGCGCGCCAGCGCCTGCAGGTACTCCAGCGCCTTGTTGACCATCATGGCGCGAGCCTTGGTGGCGCCCGGCAGGTCTTTGATGGAATCGTGGAAATCGAATAGCGAGGAGTTGGCCAGGTGCCGCAGTTCGTCGAACCGATGCTGCGCCAGCCGCGCGTTATATAGCACTGCCGCCGTGCTGCCCAGCGCCGCTCCCAACAGGATGCCAGAGACGGCGACCGCCACCTTATTCCGCCGCACGAATTTCGACAGCCGGTCGCGCGCATCGTGCTCGCGCGCCGAAACGGAACGGCCGGCCAGGAATCGCTGCACATCGTCGGACAGCTTTTCGACCGAGCTATACCGGTCCGCCGGCTCGAACGCCAGCGCGCGCGCCACGATATCATTCAGATCGCGCGCCATGCCGGCAACCTGCGGAGGCGTGCGGCGCTCCTCGATCAGTTTCGGACTGATCAGTTTCCCGGACTGCGCCTCGAACGGCCGCAGGCCGCACAACAGCTCGTAGAGCAGCGCGCCGAGCGAGTAAACGTCCGACGCCGTCGTCACCCCTTCGCCCCTCAATTGCTCGGGACTCGCGTAGTACGGCGTCATCGCGCCCGTATACGCCGGCAGAGGACCCGGTGTCTCCTCCCGCAGCAGTTTCGCGATGCCGAAATCCAGCAGCTTGGGGATACCGTCGGCGGTCACGAGCACGTTAGCCGGTTTCAGGTCGCGGTGGATCACCAGCTTCTGATGCGCGTATTGCACCGCCGAGCAGACATGGACGAACAGTCCCAGTTTGTGGCGCAGCGGCAGATCGCTGCCATACTCGATGAGCGTCGAGCCTTCCAGGTACTCCATGGCGAAGTACGGAGATCCGCTGGCCGTGGCGCCGCCGTCCAGCAACCGCGCGATGTTGGGATGCTGCAGGTCGGCGAGCACCTGTCGTTCGCGGCGGAAGCGATCCAGCACTAACCCGCTCTCCAGGCCCCCGCTGACGACTTTGATGGCAACCCGCTGATCGAATTGCCGGTCCTCGCGAACCGCCTCGTAGACCGTGCCCATCCCGCCGTGTCCGATCTCGCGGACCACGCGATACGGACCAATTCGCTCGCCCGGGTGGAGCGTGGCCGTGTCCGGTTGCAGCGCCAGCGCCGCGCCCCCGACAATGCGATCGACCATCGCTTCGCCCAAACCGTCGTGCGCCAGCAAGGCCTCCACTTCCGCTCGCAACTCGGGCGGACAGTGCTCGTCCAGGAAAGCCCCTCGCGCGTCCGGCCGCAATTCCGCCGCCGCCACGAAAAGGCGCTCGGTCTCCTGCCAGGCTCGCGGGCTCATGGGCTGAAATTATACAGGAGCGTGCTGCTCGCGTTGCTCGCAGGGGTTAGGGGCTGGGGATTGGGGGTTGGGGTTTAGTCAAACCCGGCTGCTCGCTTCGCTTGCAGCGTCTTCTTTGCGATCTTTGCGTTTTCTTTGCGTCTTTGCGTGAAATGCTTCTACGGCAGCACCGAGAAAATCGCGTGCGCCCCCTGATACGCCCACAAGCTCATATACCGCCCGACACTTGTAAACGAGATCAGCACGATCAGTATCAGGAACCCCGCCCGCGCAATCTCGTTATAGATCGCCGCGGGGATTCGCGCTGCCAGCAGGAGTTTCGACCCGTCCAGCGGAGGCACCGGCACCATATTGAAGAGCGCCAGGTACAAGCTCAACTGAACCCCGCGAGCCATAAACGACGCCAGCGCCGGCGACGCCTTCAAGGTCGCCACGGCCACCACAGCCAGGACCACCGCCATCGCCACATTGCTCGCCGGACCGGCCAGCGCCACCAGCGCCAGTCCATTCAAATGACCTCGCAACTTCGAGGTCTGCGTGGACACCGGCTTGCCCCACCCGATAAACCCGCCCGAAAGCAGCGAGGTAATAAACGGCAGGATCGTGGTGCCCAGCCAGTCGATATGCGCCAACGGATTCAGCGTGAGCCGCCCCTGCAATCGCGGCGTGTCGTCGCCCAAGCGCGTGGCCACCCAGGCATGGGCGAACTCATGCGGCGTGGTCAGCAGCCACAATAGGGCTACGTTCAGAATTGCCTCTTGAATGGAGATTTGCATTAGGAAGGCCGCACGACAAATGCCCACAGGCCGAGCAGGGCCAAGACCGCGATGAGGGCAAGAGCGAGCATAACCAGATAAGGCTATTGTACGTGGTATGATAGAGTTTTACCCAATCACTTCTTTCCTGAGGTTAAATCCACTTGGCGTTAGTAGAAGGTTGCAAACACTCGCTGGAGATCTCCGTCCCGGTTGCCGACGTTGAAAGCGAGACCAACCAAGTCACGGCAGACGTGCAGAAGCGCGCGAAACTCCCGGGCTTCCGGCCCGGTAAGGCGCCCGCGTCCATCATTCGGAAGCAGTTTGCCGGCCAGATCCGCCAGCAGGTGCTCGAAAACGTGATTCCCAAGGTCCTCCAGAAGCGCTTCGAGACCGATAACCTCAATGTGGTCGGTACGCCCGACGTCAGCGACGTTCATTTCCACGACGGCGAACCGCTCACGTTCAAGGCCACGTTCGAGGTGGTGCCCGATGTCGAACTCGGCGAGTACAAAGATGTCGAAGTGCCGTACCACGACCCCGAAGTCACCGACGAGGACGTAGACAAGCGCATCGAAGAGATTCGCGAGTCCAAGGCGCAATACCTGAATATCGATCCGCGCCCCATCGAGGACGGCGATCATGCGGTGGTCAGCCTGGAAAGCATCGCCGGCGTCGAAGGCGAGCCCATCCGCCAGGAAGAAATGGTGCTCGAAATCGGCGGCTCCGACACCGTCCAGGAGTTCACCGACAATCTGCGCGGCCTGAGTCCCGGCGATACCAAGGATTTCGACGTCAAGTACCCGGAAAACTACGGCGGAGAGCGTCTGGCCGGTAAGACGGTGACCTTCCATGCCACCGTCAAGGGCGTCCGCAAGAAGGAACTGCCCGAACTGAACGACGAGTTCGCCCAGGATCTCGGCGATTTCCGGACTGTCGACGAGTTGAAGGACGCCATTCGCAAGGGCATCTTCAGCCAGCGCCAGCACGAAGCCCAACAGGAAGCCAAGAACAAGATCATTGACAAACTGGTGGACGCCCACGAGTTCCCGGTACCCGAAGCGTTTGTCGAACGTCAGGTGAAGAATCGCGTCGAGCAGAGCCTGCGGGCGATGGTGGGGGAAGGCGTCGATCCGCGGCAGATGAAGCTGGACTGGAAAAAGGTGATGGAGACCCAGCGCGACAAAGCCGTGCGCGAAGTCAGGGCGTCCCTGCTGCTAGGCAAAATCTCCGAACGCGAAGCCATCCACGCCACCCGAGACGAAGTCGACAAGGAAGTCGAGCGGCACGCCCGGCAGAATCGCGAGCCCATCGCCGCGCTTCAGATGAAGTATGAGAAAGACGGAACTTTGAATCGCATCGCGAGCCATATCCAAACGGAGAAGACCCTCAATTTTCTGTTCGAACATGCCCGCAAGACCACGGAATCATAAGAGTTAACGAAGGTTAGTCGAAACCACAGGTACTGCACGCACCTCCCCCGCTTCAGAGTGCATTGCTAAGGAGACCGGTTCAGGTGATAATAGTAACGAAATCGATTGAGGTTCTCTACCCCGGAGGCGACGGGGAATTTCCCAAAGAGCCAAAGGTGGAACAGGAGAAAACTGCTTGAAGCGAGCCGGATCCGATGATGCTTTGCGTTGCTCTTTCTGTCACAAGAGTCAGGACGTAGTTGGAAAGCTCATCTCTTCCCCCAGCGACTACCCGCGTGCTTACATCTGTGACGAGTGCATTGCCGTCTGCAACTCGATTTTGGAAGACGACAAGGTAGAACCCCCGTCCGGAACTCCCAACAAGATTCCGAAACCCTTGGAAGTGAAGGAATTCCTCGATCAGTACGTGATCGGGCAGGAAGCCACCAAGAAGAAGTTGGCCGTGGCGGTCTACAACCACTGCAAGCGGATTCATATGAACCGCATGCGCAACACCGAGGTCGAACTGCAGAAGTCCAATATTCTGCTCATCGGCCCCACCGGCACCGGCAAGACGCTGATGGCCCAGACGCTGGCGAAAATCCTGGATGTGCCCTTCGCCATAGTGGATGCCACCACCCTGACCGAAGCAGGATACGTGGGCGAGGACGTCGAGAACATCATCCTGAAACTGCTGCAGGCAGCGGATGGAGACGTACAAAAATGCCAGCAGGGCATTATCTATATCGACGAAATTGATAAGATCTGCCGCAAAGACGAGAACCCTTCCATCACCCGGGACGTCTCTGGAGAAGGGGTGCAACAGGCGCTCCTCAAAATCCTGGAAGGCACGGTAGCCAACGTTCCGCCACAGGGCGGCCGCAAGCATCCGCATCAGGAATTTACTCCGGTGGATACGACGAACATCCTGTTCATCTGTGGCGGCGCCTTCGTCGGGCTCGAAAAAGTGATTGCCCGTCGCAGCGGCAAGAAGTCCATGGGCTTCCTCCAGGAAGAGGAAAAGGGTACCCTGAGGCAGAGCGTCAGCGGACGGCGGGATATCGACCTGCTTTCCCAAGCTCAGCCTATTGACCTGATCAAGTTTGGTTTTATTCCCGAGTTCATCGGCCGTCTACCGGTTTCGGCCGTGCTGGAAGATCTGGATCGTTCCGCCCTGATTCAGATTTTGACCCGCCCCAAAAATGCCATCGTCAAGCAGTATCAGAAGTTGTTCGAGTTCGAGAATGTCCGCCTGAAGTTCAGCGACGAAGCCCTGGAAGCTATTGCCGATCTGGCCATGGAACGCAAAGTCGGCGCCCGTGGTTTACGTATGATTCTCGAAGACCTGATGCTGGATCTGATGTACTATCTACCTTCCTACAAGAAGGTAAGGGAGTTCCAAGTCACCAAAGAGATGGTGCTGTCACAGAAAATCAGTCTTACAATATTAGAAAAGGCGGGGTAGAAGAAGAGCTTTCAGCAATCAGCTATCAGCTATCAGCTTTCAGCTCGATTGCTTCCGCGCTTGGACAATCTCACTAGTTTCGACCCCAAAGCTGACCGCTGAAAGCTGACCGCTGAAAGCTATTCGCTGATCGCTTCACCACCATGCTTACTTCAAAGGAAAAATCCGATACAAAGCGCTTACCGATGATGCCCATCCGGGACGTTGTCATCTTTCCGTACATGATGACGCCGTTCGTGGTTGGACGTGAATCGAGTGTGCGTGCGCTGGAAGAGGCCATGGCCGGCGACAAGAAAATCTTTCTTGCCACCCAGCATGACGCTTCCATTGACGAACCCAAACCCAACGAAATCTACAACGTCGGAACCATCGTCAACATTGTCCAGAGTCTCAAACTGCCGGACGGCAACATCAAAGTCCTGGTGGAAGGCGTCGAGCGCGGCAAGGTCGTATCGGTTACCGACGACGAGGGTTTCTTCCGCGCCGTGATCCGCACCTCCGGCTTCAAAGTGGAATCCGGCCCGCAGCTCGACCAGCTCATCAGCCGCGTCACCGGTCTCTTCGAACAATACGTTAAGCTCAGCCAGAACCTGAACTACGAGACCATGATCGCCGCCATCCGGGTGGACGATCCGGGCAAGCTTGCCGACACCGTGGGCGCCAACCTGCAGCTCACCATCGAAGAGAAGCAGGAGCTGCTCGAAATCTTCGACCCCATCGACCGCCTCACCCGCGTGGCCGAGATGCTCGACATCGAGATCGAAAAACTGAATGTCGATCGCACCATTCAGGGCCGCGTGAAGCGGCAGATGGAAAAGGCGCAAAAAGAGTATTACCTGAACGAGAAGATCAAGGCCATCCAGAAGGAACTCGGCCGCGGCGAAAAAAGCGAGATCGACGAGCTGAAGAAGAAGATCGAAGC
>Ga0105240_10008279_pt1 | contig 14885 bp, 13 predicted proteins | sample KBSC54metaG_FD_80426 | JGI IMG/M metagenome (GOLD analysis project Ga0105240, IMG submission 80426) | Corn rhizosphere microbial communities from Kellogg Biological Station, Michigan, USA - KBS C5-4 metaG | ecosystem: Host-associated > Plants > Roots > Rhizosphere > Soil | place: Michigan, USA... | reverse complement strand
CTGGATCGGCACTTTTCGCAGACGGCAGCGGCACGCGTTCTATCGCTGATTCTCACCTTTAGCATTTTGGGACGCCTTCTAATTGGATGGCTCGCCGATCGGTTTTCAAAAAAGCATGTAGTGCTCTTAACTTATTTTTTGGTCGCTGCTGGTATTCCGCTGCTCTTCCTGGGACGAAGCGCGATTGCACTCTACGTTTCCGCAGCAGTATTTGGTACGGGGCTTGGAGGTGACTACATGGTAATTCCGCTGATCACTGCGGAAATCTTTAGCGGCCAGATGCTTGGCAGGCTTCTTGGCGTGATACTGACGGCCGGCGGAATGGCGGAAGCCGTGTCACCATGGATGATGGGATATCTTCGTGACACAACTGGAAGTTACTTGGCAAGCTGCGTTGTGCTTGTGATTGTGGCGGTGCTTGGGATGATTGCAGTATTGGGACTGCCGGACGGACAAAAGGCGACATGAAAAAGCCCATTCTCCGCGTAGCGAGCATAAAGGATACGGCGCGGTTTCAGGAACACCTCGCTTCGCTCAATGTAGCGATTCCCTGCGATAGCAACCTGGCCCGGCCAGAAGATTCGCCATTGCGATGGCCGCTCACTAAGGGCGGGATCAAAATCGGAAATCGCATTGCCGTTCAGCCAATGGAAGGCTGGGACGGCTTACCCGATGGTAATCCCAGCGAAAATACGATTCGTCGCTGGAAGCGTTTTGGTTCTAGCGGAGCAAAGCTGATTTGGGGCGGCGAAGCCGTGGCCGTTGTTCAAGACGGGCGCGCAAACCCGAATCAACTGGTAGCAGCGCCGCACACGGAAGCCGGAATTGCACGGTTGCGCGACACCTTGATCGCGGAGCATTGCTCGCGGGCAGGCTCGACAGATGGCCTTCTGATCGGTTTGCAATTAACGCATTCGGGCCGCTATTGCCGCCCGAATGTGCATGATCGGCCCGAGCCGAAGATTCTGTATCACCATCCCTTTCTTGACCGTCGATTGCGCTTGCCCGCCGATTATCCGGTACTGAGCGACGCGGAGATTCAAGGCATCATAGAAAAGTTTCATCGCGCGGCCGTGATGGCGCATAAGCTCGGCTTCGATTTCGTGGATATCAAGCACTGTCACGGTTATCTGGGGCACGAATTTCTGAGTGCGCGAACGCGCGAGGGGCGCTACGGCGGCAGCTTCGAAAACCGCACGCGTTTTCTGCGCGAGGTAGCGCAGGGTATTCGTTCGCTCGCGCCCGGTCTTCAAATCGGAGTGCGACTTTCAGCGTTCGATACGATTCCGTTTCGCCCCGATCCCCAACAGAGCGTTAATGGAAAGCTCGGGCCCGGAATTCCGGAAATCTGCGAGAGCGGCAATGGCTACACGTTTGGATTTGGCACCGATGCATCGAATCCCGTCGACATCGATCTGGAAGAGCCGACGAAATTCCTCTCACTGCTGGAAGAACTCGGCATTTATCTCGTTAATCTAACCGCGGGAAGCCCATACTACAATCCGCATATCATCCGACCCGCGCTCTTTCCCCCGTCGGATGGATATTTGCCGCCTGAAGATCCTTTGGTTGGCGTGGCGCGGCAAATGAACGTGGTCAGGACACTCAAGCAACGGCACCCGAATTTGATCTTTATGGGATCGGCTTATACGTACCTGCAAGATTTCCTGCCGAACGTGGCCCAGGCGGCCTTGCGTGAAGGATGGGTCGACTGCGTTGGCATCGGTCGCATGATCCTGACGTATCCGGAAATCTTATGGGACGCCGCGGAAGGTCGCGAAGTCGCACGAAAGCATATCTGCAGGACCTTCAGCGATTGCACGACGGCTCCGCGCAACGGCATGCCTTCGGGCTGTTACCCACTTGACGATTACTACAAACAGTCTGAATATGCCTCACGCGTGGCTCAAGCAAAGAAACATTAGCACACGCTTCAAAGGCGAGAAATGGCGGACACAACGCCGGAAATCGACATGGACACTCCCGTGATGACAATTGAATCTCTGCTCTCCCGGCAAAGGCCTCGTCGAAACGTGCAGGGTATTGCTGCGGCGCTCCTGCCGTTTGAGGCCGACGGAAAGATCGCAGTGGAATCGTTTCAGAATCATCTGCGCGCGACACATCGTGCAGGCCTGATGAACGCCGTGAACATGGATACCGGATACGTGAACTATCTGAGCGATGCGGAAAAGCGCGACGTATTGCGCTGGACGCGTGATGGGCTCGGAGAGGGCGTTCCATTTGTTGCGGGTGCCTATATTGAAGGGCAGTCAGGCGAGATCGTTGATTTGTATCGCGTACAAATCGAGCCGATTGTCCGCGCAGGCGGCATTCCCATTCTCTTTCAAACGGCGCGCTTACATGGGAAATCGCCGAAGGAAAAAGCAGATACATATCGAGAGATTTGCGAAGGCTATCCGCACGTGCTGGCATTTGAATTGGGAAAAATGTTTGCACCAAACGGCGAGATTTTTGATGAAGAGACCGTTCACAGGCTTATGGATATTCCAGCTATCAAAGGGATGAAGCACTCCTCGCTCGATCGTCTCATCGAGTTAGAGCGGCTCGCTCTACGTGATCAGCGCCGCCCGGATTTCCGCATTTACACTGGGAACGATCTTGGCATCAATATGATTGAATACGGGTCGGATTATTTGCTTGGGCTCGCAACGTTCGCACCTGAGAAATTCGCAGAACGCGATCGATTGTGGGAAGCAGGCGATGCGAGTTATTACGCGCTCTCAGATGCCCTGCAATATTTGGGTAATGTGGCTTTTAGAGCGCCCGTTCCTGCCTACAAACATTCGGCTGCAGTTTTTCTTCATCTGACCGGCAGAATTCCCACCGATCGCGCACATCAGAAAAACCCGCCCAGACCCGCGTGGGAACCAGAAATGCTTCGCGATTGCGCGGTGCGCCTCGGTTATTCTTGATGTGCAGTCGCCGTTATTTCGTGACCTTCGTCACGAAGTACGTAATCTGCTTTCCGGGCTCCAGCGTCATCATGTGGGGCGTTTTTGGCGGGATATAGATCACGTCGCCCGCACCCATTTTCGTTTGTGTGCCGCCACTGATTCCAGAGCCGCGGATTTCGCCCGGCTGGATCTCCTTGCCGTCGACAACCGTACCGCCCGTCGTTATGGTGACGCTGCCTTGCGAAATCACAAGCACGTCAGCTTGATTTGCGTGCCACTCCGCCTGGCCCGATCCTTCGCGGTGCGCAATCATGAAGGTCGTATTGCCATCTGTGGCGATAGTTTCGCTTGCTACCTTATGTACATCGATCTTTCCGGAGAGTATTTTCCCTTGCGCCTCAATTTCGGACAGTTTCCACACATGAACGCCGGGCGCATCGGCGCCAGGCGCGACCATTGCAACCATCAATAGACCAGTGGCCGCAAGCAAAATGCGTGGACTCACATTAATACGACGGATCATCCTCATCTATCACCTCACGCTTCTCACTTTAGTTCCATGCCTGTCACGACGTTTTCGCGCGCCAGCATATTTCGTTAAATACCAATTATTCAAGCGGGAGCACGGATCGACTTTCGATGTAGCGGCTGCCCCTCACTGTGCGGCCATTGTGCCACCAGGAACGGCTGCATGAAACCACTTGCTGAACCAGCATTGCAACTCGGCCCCTTGAGAAAGACGTGCGTCGCTCTGAACCTGAGCGAACTTCGCCTCGAAAATTCCGCGCGCCTGCGCGATCCATTTGAGCCCCCACGGCGTCGGCAACGACTCTAGCTGATTCGCAATTTCACGAAGACATCGCCACGAATTGTCGAATTGAGTCGAAGCGGCGGATGCGCCCTGCGCGTAAAGTGCGAGGATCAACTCCGGCAGGACGCACGCGATACCCGAAACGATGCCGTCGCACACGCTTTCGCTGAGCGCGGGCCGCAGGGTCGGGTCGCTGCCTACGATCCGACACGCATCCAATTTGCTCTGTGTCAGATCACGCAAGATATCTAATGAGCCGCCGGAATCCTTTATGCCAATGATATTAGATACATCGGCGATGAGCGCGCGAACTGTTTCTGGTTCGAGCCCAGTACCGAACTGCGGCAGATTGTATAGGAATACCGGCAGATGGGTTTCTTTCGCGACTGCCCTGCAGAATGCGTCCAGATCCTGCTGCTGATAGCGAAAGTAATATGGCATTGGCAGGAGCAGTCCACTCGAACCCTCTGCTTCTGCAATCTCCGCCAATTCGCTAACGGTTGAAATGCTCGGCCCTCCAATCCCGCATAGAATTTTCGCTTTGCCGTTACTTGCCTCGCGAACGGCCTTGAGCATCGCCCGTAGATGTTGCGGGCGTGCTAGACACAACTCGCCGGTTGCACCATTCAACGCAAAGGAGTCGATGCCCTTTGACAGCAGAAACTGAACGAGCCGCATAAGTCCAGGGACATCTACGCTATCGTCCTCCTTGCGCGGCGTGAGCAGCGCTGCAAATACTCCCGAAAATTCCTTTACCGCCATGTGGATCTCCAAAACTAAGCACACTACTCCGGCACATCCGACAGAGGGAAATTCACGTGGCGAATCGCTTTTCGCTGCCACGTGTACGTAATTTCCAAGTCACCGCTCGTCGCCTGAATGATCGCCGGATAAGAATATTCGCCAGGCTGATCTTCCAGCGTGTAGAACATGCGGAAGTGTTCGCCGTCCGTCGAGACAGCAAGATTGAGCGGCGAGCGCCCGCTTGTCGTGTTGTTATAAACGAGCACAATGCGCCCGTCGCGAAGCACTACTGCATCGATTCCCGAATTGGGGTTCGGCACATTGAGTGGGCGCGGCTCGGTCCATGTGAGGCCGTTATCATAAGAATCGGAGATGACTACGCGACCGATGTTCGTTGTCGAACGTGCGTAAAAACGGAGATGTTTCGGCCCGAGCAGGACAACTGATGGCTGGATGATTCCGTAATTTGCGTTTGTATCGGATGCAGGTATTGCGGCGCCCGCTCCCTGTGAAGCAGCCCTGCTGGAATTGCTCGCGCTGACTCCCGGCACAAATGGGCCAATCTTCGCCCAGGTTTTACCATCATCCGTGCTGCGTTCAATCCACGCGGCCCACGTGCGATAAGCCTCAATGGAAGATCCTGCGACGATCGTTCCGTCCTTCATTACCAGCGGCTTTGCGCGAATCGGGCCGAGCAGTCCGGCGGGCAAATGTTGTGGATCGGACCATGTGCGTCCTTCGTCGTCGCTGTATTTTCGTGATGCCGCCCATTGCTGTGGGCTGGGCCCAAATTTGTAATAAAGCCAAAGCCGTCCCGACACATCGTGAAACAAGACCGGATTCCAGCATGGAACACCCTCTTCGCGCGCGAGCTCTACCGGAGCCGACCACGAGCCATTGGACATTCGCGCCGACCAGATCGCGACATCCGGCTTACCCTCGGCGGTACCGCCAAACCACGCGACCAAGAGGTCCCCATTCTTCAGCTGAACGATGGTCGATGCGTGGCTTGAGGCAAAGGAGACCGAGCCGGGCTCAAAGATGAGTTCTCCTTTGGGCTGTGCATCAGCCACACCAGCGCACATCGTGAACAATGTGACGGTAAGAAATGTGATGAACGTTAGCGACGTTTTCATCTCGTGCGGAAGTATACCGCTTATGTCGGCAGCGTGTCGACATGTCATGGCCTACGTGCTATAAAAACACTCGCCATAATGCCCTCCAAGAGACCATCTCGGGTGCGCAGCCATTTCCGCGGCGGTTCTATTCGCGAAAAGGCTTATATTCACATCCAGCAGCGGATCGCAAACGGCACTTTGGTGGCCGGCGGTGGAGTTCCTGAACTTTTATTATCTAAAGAACTGAAGAGCAGCAGGGCACCGATTCGCGAAGCGATGCATCAGCTCGCAGCGGAGGGTCTGCTTGAGCAAAATCCCACTGGCGGCATGGTGGTTACGCAACTAAAGCGAGAAGACATCATCGAACTTTATGAACTGCGTGAAGCGCTGGAAGTCTATGCCGTCGGCAAAGTTGCGCGCGCCGCGTTGCGTCCGTCAGACAAACTACGCTTGCAGCGTTTGGTTGACGAAGTTGCAGGTCTAAGGCGCGAGCTCGAAAGAACTAACCGCAATGCGCTGAACTCGAGAGGAATGGCGCGATTCATTGCGTGTGACCTCGGTTTTCACGCGTTGCTGATAAGCATGGCTAGCAACTCCCGGCTTCAGAAAATCGTCAGCGACACGCGCCTCTTGATCAGAGTATTCGGAATTCGTCGCGAAGGTCACGACGCTGCTGCGCTCAAGAGCATTCAGCGCTACCACCAGCAAATCCTCGACGCAGTGGCAAGACAACAGCCCGAAACGGCAATGGCTGTACTTGCTGAGCACATCCGCGCAAGCCGGCGGGAACGGCTCGACGAATACGATCGTTGGAAGCGCGAGATGAGCTTGCGCGACAGCGTCCGGGTTGCTTTCAATCGGCGCGGAATGGCGCAGCAAGCATGAGCGGTGTGCCATTCGCAAAATGGCGGCAGGATTCTTCGTATAAATGGCTGCTCATCGGAATGTTGTGGTTCGTCTGCTTTTTCAATTACGCGGACCGGCAGGCGATTTTTTCGGTCTTCCCTCTGCTAAAAGATCAGCTCCATCTCTCCAATGTGCAGTTGGGAATCATTGGTGGCGCGTTCACATGGATGTACGCGCTCTTTGGACCGTTTGCCGGCTCCTTGTGCGACCGCCTGCCGCGCAAGACTCTGATTCTTGGAGCGCTGATCTTTTGGTCGCTCATCACAGCGGCCACCTCGATCTGCCGCGATTATTCGCAAATCATTGTCGTCCGCGCGTTTAGCGGACTGGGCGAAGCATTCTATTTTCCGGCAGCGATGTCGATTATCAGTGACTATCATGGTGCAAACACTCGCTCCCGCGCGATGTCATGGCATCAATCCGGCGTATACGCAGGCACAATTGCCGGCGGAAGTCTCTCCGGGCTTTTCGGCCAATACTACGGATGGCAATCGAGTTTCGTCTTCTTTGGATCTGCGGGAATTCTGCTTGCTGTTATTCTGTGGAGCTTACTGAAGGAACCCGCGCGCGGCATGTCCGAAGACTTCGACGGGGAGACAAATGAGAGCCAACCACAGCCCGCGGTGTCAGGAACTCAGCGCGAAGACGGTTTACTCCACGGTTTAATCGACGTGCTGCAAAATCCGATGGCGTTGCTGTTGATCGCGGTCTTCATTGGAGCGAACTTCGTGGCCGTCGTCTTTCTCACGTGGATGCCCACATTCCTTTACAACAAATTCCACATGAGCCTCTCGATGGCAGGCCTGAATGCGACCGTGTACATTCAGATCGCGTCCGTGCTCGGTGTGATCTCCGGCGGCATCCTTGCGGACGCATTCGTGAAGAAAATGGCTGGCGGGCGCATGCTCGCGCAATCGATTGGTCTGCTTATCGGTGTTCCATTCGTCTTTCTTACGGGCTGGACCACATCGGTCGCTGTGCTCATAGCAGCCATGATCGGCTTCGGCTATTTCAAGGGTCTTTACGACGCGAACATTTTTGCGAGCCTGTATGACGTGGTCCCCGTTCAGCTACGTGGAGCAGCAGCGGGTACCCTCAACTCACTAGGCTGGCTTGGCGCCGGATTCGCGCCCGTTGCAATTGCCGTTTCGGCCGCCCACTACGGAATGAGCGCAAGCATCAGCGCCACCGCCGTCATTTACGTGCTCATTGGGCTGCTTCTGGTCACAGGTGCGGCGCGCCAAAACCGAAAAACATTCCAGAAATCGAAGTAACCGCCTCGGCGCGTTCAAATCACTTCAGCGACCACCTCTTGTCTCTGCTCGCCAAGTCCTTCGACGCCAAGCCTCATCGAATTACCAGGGCGCAGAAATACGGGCGGCTTTTTCCCTCCGCCAACCCCGGGCGGCGTGCCGGTCGAAATAATATCGCCCGGCTGCAGACTCATAAATTTGCTTAAATAACTCACCAGAAACGAAACGCCAAACACCATCGTCGCTGTTGTGCCGTTCTGCTCCCGTTTTCCATCGACATCAAGCCACAACCCAAGCTTCTGCGGATCGGGAACCTCATCCGCGGTGACAAGCCATGGACCGATCGGTCCAAAAGTGTCCGCACTTTTCCCCTTCACCCATTGGCCAGTGCCTTCAAGTTGAAACGCGCGCTCGGAGACGTCATTTACAACACAATATCCCGCGACATGCTCTAGCGCCTTCTCCTGGCTTACATATTTTGCGGGTTTGCCGATCACCACGCCCAGCTCAACTTCCCAATCCGTTTTTTCAGATCCGCGCGGGATCACGACGTTGTCATTCGGACCGCAAATCGCCGAAGTGGCCTTCATAAAAATAATCGGCTCGCGCGGCACTGCCATTCCCGATTCAGCCGCGTGGTCGGAATAGTTGAGGCCAATGCAAATGAACTTGCCGACTCTACCGACGCACGGACCGAGTCGGACCGGCTCGTTCACGCGCGGCAATTTCGCCGTATCGAGCGTCCGCAGCTTGTCGACCCCCGCAGGCAGCAGCGCCTCACTCGCAATGTCCGGAATCACGCCCGACAAATCCCGGATTGTTCCATCCGCCGCGAGAATTCCCGGTTTCTCGCGACCCGCATCGCCATACCGCAACAGTTTCATTCTTCCTCCGATTGCCCGCTTCAAATCACATCGTCCATCCGCCATCGATCACATGAACCTGGCCGGTCGTAAAACTCGATTCGTCTGATGCGAGATACACCGCGAGAGCCGCAATCTCCTCTGGTCGTCCCACGCGTCCCATCGGCTGCCGAGCCACGAAATCCGAACGCGTCTTTTCGATATTGCTTCCAAGCGCGGCGATTCGTTCATCCAGAGACGGCGTCTGCACTGTTCCCGGGCAGATCGCATTGCAGCGAATGCCTTTGCTCACGAAATCTGCCGCGATCGATTTTGTTAGCCCGATAATCGCAGCCTTTGATGCCGTGTAAACGAACCGATTCGGGATTCCTTTTACGCTGGAAGCGATCGAAGACATGTTGATGATGTTCCCGTGGCCTGCCGCCAGCATTATGGGTAAGAATGCACGGCACGTCCGATACATCGACTTCACATTCAGATCGAATGAGAAGTCCCAATCCTTTTCCGCACAATCCAAAATCGTTCCCTGATGCACGAAGCCGGCGCAATTGAACAGCACATCGATGGTACCTAACTCTTTCGCGATGCTCTCCACGGCTTGCGAATCGCGCACATCCAGAAGGCGGGTGCGTAAGCTCGATCGTTCACTTGTCAGCTTGGCCAGCGCAGGTTCGTTGATATCGGTAGCCCAAACGGATGCACCCTCATTTGCGAATGCGAGTGCCGTCGCGCGCCCAATCCCCTGCGCGGCTGCCGTAACCACGGCCGTTTTACCAGCGAGCCTTCCGCCCATTCGCCTTGAATCCTTTCGCAAATCGAACGCCCAACAATCCGTGCAGAGGGAGGAAAAATCCGAGAGGAATTCCTTCCCAGGAATCGCCACCGACGATTCCCATTGTTTCGCTAGCCTCAAAAGGGGTGCTTAGTGAGATTCCCGCGGGACCGCATCTCCTCGGCAACCGATCAAGAAATCCAAATCGGCACCACAGCTCGCTTGCTGCACGTGATCAACATACAGCTTCTGATAACCGCCATCCATGGCTGGCGCGGGTGGCTTCCATACCGCCCGACGTTTATCTAAAACATCATCGCTCACATCCAGGTGCAATTTGCGCGCTGGAACGTCGAGCTCGATGAAATCTCCGTCTTGCACCAGCGCTAAATTTCCGCCGACGGCCGCCTCAGGACATACATGCAATACAACCGTGCCATAAGCCGTGCCGCTCATTCGGGCATCCGAAAGACGCACCATATCGGTGACGCCTTTCTGCAAAATTTTTGGCGGCAGTGCCATATTGCCCACTTCCGGCATCCCAGGATAGCCTTTCGGTCCGCAATTCTTCATCACCAAGATACAGGTTTCGTCTACATCCAGCGCTGGATCTTTCGCACGCTCGTTGTAATGTTCAATATTTTCGAAAACTACCGCGCGCCCACGATGCTTGAGCAATTTCGGAGAAGCTGCTGAAGGCTTGAGAACCGCCCCATCCGGCGCCAGATTCCCGCGTAGCACCGCAACTCCACCGCTCGCCACCAGCGGTTTATCGAAAGGACGAATCACTTCCGAATTCCAGTTCGGTGCGTCCTTGCAATTTTCCGTTAACGTCTTCCCATTCACAGTGACCGCATCCCGGTGAAGCATGCCGTGTTCATCCAATGTGCGAATCACAGCCGGCAATCCGCCCGCGTAATAGAAATCCTCCATCAGGAATCGTCCCGAGGGCATCAAGTCAACGAGCGTTGGCACGTCACGTCCGAGCCGGTCCCAATCTTCGAGCGTTACCTTCACACCGACACGGCCCGCCATCGCCAAATGATGAATCACCGCGTTCGTTGAACCTCCTACTGCCGCATTCACGCGAATCGCGTTTTCGAATGCCTTGCGCGTCAGGATCGTGGAAATCCGCACGTCCTCACGTGCCATGTCTACGATCCGACGGCCAGCCATATGGGCGAGCACTGAACGTCGCGAATCGACGGCAGGGATCGCCGCATTCCCGGGTAGTCCTAGCCCGAGCGCCTCGACCATAGATGCCATTGTGGACGCGGTGCCCATTGTCATGCAGTGCCCCGCCGAGCGAGACATGCATGTTTCCGCCTCACGAAATTCCGTCTCGGACATTGTGCCCGCTTTCACCATGGCGTCGAATCGCCAGACGTCCGTGCCCGACCCGATGTTCCGGCCGCAATATTTTCCGTTGAGCATCGGTCCGCCAGAAACCACAATAGCGGGCACATCGCAACTAGCCGCGCCCATAATCAGCGCGGGCGTCGTCTTATCGCATCCGCATAACAGCACCACGGCATCTATCGGATTCGCGCGAATCGATTCTTCCACGTCCATGCTGACCAAATTGCGAAAGAGCATCGCGGTGGGACGCATGTTCGTTTCGCCCAGCGAAGTCACCGGAAATTCGAGGGGAAACCCGCCCGCTTCCCATACGCCGCGTTTTACGCACTCGGCGATTTCACGGAAATGTGCGTTGCACGGAGTCAGCTCCGACCACGTATTGCAAATCCCGATTATTGGCCGCCCGTCAAATACCTCCGGCGGAAATCCACGCATCCAACTGCGATGCAGAAATCCATCTTTGTCCATGCGCCCAAACCAACCTGTCGATCGAAACGTCTTTTTCATATCATCGTCCACCGAATGGAATCGCTCGCTCACCACGTTCCGCTAAGAACATATGTGCTTCTGGCGATTGATTGCGCCGCGTCCGACCGCTCATCTATTTGCTCGATACGGCCAAAGCGCCTGTGTAAACGCCGCACCATCCACGTAAATGGTCTGCCCGCTAATATACGATGCCTCTGGACTTGCCAAAAACACAACCGCTTGTCCTATGTCCTGCGGCACGCCAACCCGTCCGAGAGGAGTCGCCTCTCCCCAGATTTTTTCGTAATCGCCGCCTTCCGCCTTCGTTCGCTCAACTAAAATCGCGCCCGGCGCGATGCAATTCACGCGAATTTTATAGCCGCCCAGCTCGACCGCCGCAACTTTGGTGAGCATCTCAATCCCACCCTTGCTTGCCGTGTAAGCAATGAGGCGCGGAAAGGGCACCTTGTTGCACGCCGATCCTATATTAATGATTGCGCCGCCCGCATGTTCCTTCATATGACGCGCCGCCATCTGCGTGCACAGAAAACATCCTTTCAAATTCGTGCGGATGTCGCGATCCCAATCTTCCTCTTTCAATTCCAGCAGAGGCGACCAACTCTGAACGCCCGCGTTGTTCACTAGAATGTCGAGCTTCGAAAATCTACTCAACACCTCATCGAAAATCCGCCGTACGTCCGCGCTCACGCCGATATCGCCCATTGCCGCAAACGCGTCTACGCCAAGCGCACGCACCTCTTCAATCGTCTGTGCTACGCCCTCTGAATCCGCATGCGAATTAACGGCGACGTTGCAACCGGCTCGCGCCAGTTCGAGTGCGATTCCCTTGCCCACACCCGAACTCGATCCGGTAACTAATGCCGTTCGATTCTGCAGATTCACAGTTTTGTTCCCGCGCTTTCAGGGTGCAAAATGAATACGTGAACGGAATTCCGGCCTTCCCGTGACCCCCTCAGTTGTCGTCCGGTATAGCCCGCCTCCACGATGCATCGTCACGTCATAGCCGGGCGGTTGTAAGGGATCAGGTTCCGAGTTCGCTGCGGTGGTCACATACATCTCATGTAACCCTGGTCCGCCGAACGTGATTGACGAAGTCTGCTTCGCCGGGAAAAATATTTCGCGTTCCAATTTCCCTTTCGGTGTATATCGCTGCAATCGGCCGCCGTACCAGAGTGCTGTCCAAACGAAGCCTTCGGCATCCACGGTCATACCATCCGGCAAACCGATTTTTCGCGGAATCTTTGCGAAGGTCCGTTTCTTGCTGAGATTCCCGCTACGGCGATCATAATCGAACAAATAGATCCGGCGGGCGAACGAATCCGTGAAATACATTCCACTAAGATCGGGTGTGAAGCCCATACCGTTGGCGCATCCAATGCCCCTCATCATTTCGGTGACGCTTCCGTCCGTATCAAACCGCAAAAGACGGCCTTTGCCACCACCAAGCGTGCCGGCAAAGACGCGTCCCTCGGGATCGGCGATCACATCGTTAAAACGCTCGTTTCCAGGGCATGCATTGCGCGCACCCTCACTCACAGTTCCATTTTTCGCGAGTACGGCGATACAGCCATCCTGGAACAACAGCAGCGAACCATCTTCCTGTAGCGTGAATCCGCCGGTAACGCGCGTTCGCACGATCACATCGCATTTCGCAGTCGCAGGATCATACCCGTAAATTACGCCGCGCGGAATATCCACGAAGAGCAGCAAGCGACGCTCTTCGCACCAAAGTGGGTTTTCGCCGGTGTGACAGTCCAGCGGCGCCACTAACTCTACGTTTGCGTCTGCCACGGCTTTCTCCCTGGGCCAGGACAACCGGTCCCCGCACTGTGGTTCGAATGGAGATCCTAACATGCACTCTGAAATTCCTCTGGCGACCGCGATTAGAGCTTACCGCCTCCTTTTATTTTCATACAGTTACATCGATTTTTAATTCTTGTGAGTTGCGATTAGAACCGCTTGCGAACACTTTCAATGTCACCGTCATTTTCCCGTTTTGAAACTCGCCCTCCCGCGCGGTGAATTCCATTTTCAAAACCCGCGAAGGGTAGCACGATCAAAATCCGATTTCTATTGTGGAAAATACGGATATAGTACTCGGCCACATCGCCACTTCGTCTTCTGACTGGAAATCTCGTGGTCGAATGAATGGTTCTGTCGCGCTCACGAGGCCGAGTACGCCGATGAGTTAACGCAAGTAAACGCGGAGATGTTGTCCAATGCGAATACGCGTGGAGTGGCCCATGCCATTCGCTCGCTGAATCGAACCAATCGTGGTGTGGTAATGCCGAGCGAGCGAACCGAGCGTCTCGCCGCTCCGAACCCGATGCGTAACGTACTTGCGACGGAACGTCGCCTCTCGAATGCGCAGCACCATCCCGGGCTTTACCTGCTGGTCCCACAACAGGTTATCCCGCACGATGGCCCAAGGATTGATTTTCATCCGCTGCGCAATGTCCGATAGATCGTCATCTTCCGCCACACGATACGTCCTGAATTTCTTTGGCGCCTGCAACGGAATTTGCAGCAGCGTGCCGGGCGCAACCGCCTCGATGAGGTCCAGATCGTTAGCGTTGCGAAGTGCGTCTGGATCGACGCCTAGCGCAAAGGCGAGGCTGATCGGATTGTCGCCGAGGCGAGTTCGGTAATAGAGCGTGCCGTCGTTAATCTGAAAGAGATCGGACTGCGGCTCGAGCGGATATGCGATACGGTAGCCGGGCCGCAAGGTGCGCGTTGCCAGAAACGGGTTGTATAGACGCAATTGAACCAGCGGAAGCTTCAGGCGACGCGAAAGATCCCACCAATCGTCACCCGATTGGACGACCGCGATGTGCAGCAGCCCTGCCTGGGCGCGAACCTCCGTTCCATATTTTTCGAGCACGGTGCGGTAGCCGCTGACGCCCACAACGTACTGTCGGGTCTCCAATGGCATCGTTCGGCCCCGCGCGAGCCTTGTCGGCCCCCCGTTGTATGCCGCTAACGCGTCGTTTTCGCTCCCAAACCATTGCACGAGCTGGCCAAGATATTTGATTCCGGCCTCGATATTCGTGCGCACTCGAAGCGAACGGAACGTGGATGGCATCAGTTGAAAGTAACCGTGCGCTCCCGCCACGGACCTCAGTCCGGGGTTTCCTCCCGATTCATACATGCAGACAGCGCGTGCAAGCGCGAGGTTCACATTATATTTTTTGGAATATGCTTCCACGGTCTTGTCGATCAGCATCACCTTCCGGTACATGCCCAGGAATGACGGCGAAAACTGGTCCCCCGGAGCAATCCTGACTGCACCGGGTACTTCGACGTTTTCTTGCAGCGCCGGTCGGCCATACGTGGACAAACTGAGCAAGATCAATGCGCTCGTCAGAATTATGAGATTAGAAACGTATCGACACCCTATTCCCCTGTAAGACACCGTGGCTCTCCCCGTTGATAGATGTAGTCCCACCACTTCAACTGCGAAATCTGTCCATGGCACGTCTTTGCGGTCTCACTGCCGGGCCGTTGCCGGCGCCCTCCGTGCACGCTGCAAACCATGCATCGAGAAAGTCGTTCACCTCTTGCAGCGAACTCATCCATAAGTCCGCAGCAGTTTTTCGCAATTCTGTTCGGACAAGGATCGCCATATCCTGTGGGCGAAGAACCTTGAAGGCATCTT
>Ga0105240_10008277_pt1 | contig 14886 bp, 8 predicted proteins | sample KBSC54metaG_FD_80426 | JGI IMG/M metagenome (GOLD analysis project Ga0105240, IMG submission 80426) | Corn rhizosphere microbial communities from Kellogg Biological Station, Michigan, USA - KBS C5-4 metaG | ecosystem: Host-associated > Plants > Roots > Rhizosphere > Soil | place: Michigan, USA... | reverse complement strand
TGCAGTCCATCGCTGTATACGGCCAGCCGGCGTCTGTCGAGCCAGATCATTCCCCGCAGGTAGTCGGGCTGCATGCTGGCGCTGTCATTGGTATTGCTGATCTGCACGAAATGGCTGCCGTCAAATCTGTTGACGCCAAAGAAAGTAGACATCCATATATAGCCAGTAGAATCCTGTGTGACGCTGGTGATCACGTCATGGGAGAGCCCATCCTGCTGTGTATAGCGGATGAAATTACGTTCGTCGATGTCTTGAGCTATCAGCAGTCCTTTCACACCCAGGAGGCACAACAGCAGCATCGGTAGACGGCGCGACAGTTGGTGACAAAACATTAAGCCGGTTACTGGTTTTTTAGCACCCGAAATTACTCAAATAACCAAACATTTTGTAATTCTTACACATTACACACCACGTCTATATGCCGTTGGGGGAGCAAAAACCGCCGTTCGTACAATCTACCATACCGGTAGGGTGCGCAAAACCGCTCATCAAATTTTTGGAACCCGCTGGCGGCGTGGTCCGATGGGGAAAAAGCAGGCCCCGCAGGGAAAAGATGGCCAAAAAGCAAATTTTCAGATTTTAGTTTCGCACCATCGAACGAAATGAATTGGTTCGACAAATCGTATTCGTGTAACCTTTTTTTATGAGAAATATCGTGAACAGGCTATTGATCGTTGTCCCCGTGTTGATTGCCCAGATCGCGTCCGCGCAGACACCAAAAAAAATTATCAATAAAACTTTAGAAGATTCGATGAGGATCCAGGATCTGGAAGGGGTCGTCATCGTGGGTTCCCGTGGAGGGGTAAGGAGCAAGCTCAGCACTACCGTACCGGTGGATGTGGTCAGCACAAAAGAGATAAAGCCCTTTGCCCAAACGGATGTATCGCAAATGCTGACCTACAATGTCCCTTCTTTTCAATCTGCCCGACAGACCATATCGGATGGTACGGATCATATCGACCCCGCGGGTCTGCGTGGTCTGGGTCCCGACCAGACGCTGGTATTGCTGAACGGGCGCCGGCTGCATTCGGCGGCCCTTGTAAATATCAATGGCACGGTGGGAAGAGGGTCTGTAGGCACGGACCTGAATACCATCCCCGCCGCGGCGATCGAGCGGATCGAAATATTGCGTGACGGAGCGGCCGCGCAGTATGGATCGGATGCCATCGCGGGAGTGATCAATGTGGTGTTGAAGAAGAACTACAATGGTCTTACGGTATCCAGCCTCATCGGTCAGAACATGACCAATATGCCTTACAAAGGCGGCATACATATGTATGACGGTGTCAACCAGCAGGTAGACTTCAGCGGCGGGTTTGCGAAAAGCAATGGGACGTATCTGAATATCAGCGGACAGTTCACGCGCAGGTACGCCACGAACCGCAGCGGCGATGACAATATTCCCCTGGTATATCTGGGGAACAATGGCGCCTTCCCTACCAATCCCTATGGCGCCGCCACGGTGCCGGATGCGGATTATAGAAGATGGCTGATGGATGTGGACGCGGACATCGTTCGGAAGCAGGGATACAGCCGGCATAATGTCGTTGCAGGTAATTCCTACGAACAAAATCTTTCCACCTATCTCAACGGCGGCTTCCGGCTGGGTAGTCGTATCGACTTTTATCTGACGGCGGGCATCAACAAACGGGATGGCAAGGCCAGCGGGTTTAGCAGAAATCCCAACTCTATTTCGCAGGAGCCGGTGCTGGCCAGTGGCGAGCGCTATTATTTCAACGGCTTCCTGCCGCAGATAGCACCCCGTATAGTGGACTGGAACCTGCTGACGGGTTTTACGATCCGGGCCGGTGGCTGGAACATCGATATAAGCAATATGGCGGGACGCAATACGGTGCGTTATACAGTACAGAATTCGGGTAATGCCTCCCAGCCGGCGAGCGATGTGGTACAGACAAAATTCTACGCGGGACAGCTGTCCTTCTTACAAAATACGGTGAACCTGGATATCAGCCGCCGGTATGACTATACTGCTACGACATCGTTGAATGTGGCATTTGGCGGGGAGCTTCGCCACGAGGCGTTCGAGATCTCCTCCGGTGAGCCCAATTCCTATAATAATGGACAAAGGGTCGCCAGGGTGGATTCCATCTCACCCTATCCCGGCCAGACCAAATGGACTACTTTCGGCGGGATTGCGACGGCGTCGGGGTCGCAGGTCTTCCCCGGCTTCAAGGATGTGGATGCCGTGCGGGCCACCCGGAATATCTATGCGGCCTATGGTGATCTGGAGCTTACGCTGGGCAAATTGCTGGTGGATGGCGCCGGCAGATTTGAGGATTATGCCGAACAGGGGTTCAGCTATCACAACCTCAGCGGCAAGCTCAGCGCCCGTTATGAATTATCGTCCCAATTTTCTCTCCGGGCGTCGGTAAGCAATGGCTTCCGGGCTCCATCGCTGCACCAGCGTTATTTTCAAAATACGTCGACACAGTTTGTCGGCGGCCAGGCGCAGACATCCCTTACCGCCAACAATCAAAACCCCATCGTGCGGAATGCTTTTGGCATCAGGGAGCTGAAACCAGAGACGTCTGTCAGCTATACGTTGGGGGTCGTCGGCAAGCTCAGCCCGGGATTGACCATCACGGTGGATGGATATTTTATCTCCATCAAGGACAGGATCGTGCTCTCCACGGCCTTTAGCAGGAGCAATCCTTTGGTGGATGCTATTTTGAAGGCCAACAATGTCGACTCGTCCGTATCGTCGGTTCAATTCTGGACAAATGCCATCAATACGGAGACGAAGGGTATCGATGCCGTGATCACGGAAAAGTTCCGGCTGGGTGGCGGCAATGCCACGATCCTGCTGGCGGCGAATTTCAACAAGAACTCCGTGGTGGGCAGCCTGCATACAAATTCGGTGATCGACGATCCAAAGAATAACCCGAGTGTCAGCAACAAGGCGGCCAATCCGACCAATGACCTTTCGGCTACTTTATTCGATCGTCAGCAAAGAGGGAGGATCGAGACGGGGCAGCCGCAAAACAAGATCAACCTCACCTTCTCCTATAATCTACACCGGTGGGATCTTCTGGCGCGTGCGGTGCGGTTTGGCAAGGTGCAGTTCCTTCACAATATCGATCCAAAGCTGATCAACCCTACCAATGGCGCTTATTTCAATGATGTCGGGTTGGGCGTCGACCAGGTGTTTAGCGCCAAGGTGACCACGGATGTGGTAGTATCCTATAAGGCGGGCGCCGGTGTGACCATCTCGGTGGGAGGGAATAATATATTCGATGTGTACCCTGACAGAGTGTTCGTCGACCCAAGGAACGATCTGCAGACAGTGCATAACAATCCTATTGCGGGTGCGAACAAGGCGCCGGGTGGGTATAATTCAGCGAGGGATGCGTCGAACAGGGGACGGTTACTATTTGGCACTAATCAGTTCGGATATAACGGTCGATTCCTATTTACCCGCATCGTTCTCGATATCAGCCGGTTTGAAAGGAGGTCAACCGCGCAACGGTAAAGAGGCGATCGGGTATTTGTTGATCGGGTCAGGAAGCAGGCCGGTGGAAAGGAGGTCCATCGGCTTTCCTGCATTTATAGGGTGCTATATATGGGCGCCCTATAAGGAGGGGGGTTCTAATGGAACCCGCCGCTCCGTATAACGATGTGCGTGAGGAAGCCAAGGTAAGCGATATAATACAGGCCGATGGCGCCGGCATAGTAAATGAATTTTTTGTTGTCCAGTAAAGAGATCTTTCCATCCATCTCCATGATCGTTTCATTAAGGTTCATAACTCAGGGTTTAGGATTTAGGTCCATTTTTTGTTCCACCAATCGATATAATGGTAACCACAGAGGGCAAAAACGTAACCAGGAATAGCAAAAAAGCACTAATTTCCTTAAAATCAACGTTTTAAAAAAGAACGTCCCGGTGGTTACACATTGGACCGCAGGATGTACTATTAATGACAGCTTATTGCAGAAACCCATAATAATGAGTATTTTGCTAAGCGTAAACACTTAATTGAATCCAAACCGATGCAAAAGTTCAAACCTACCTACCTATGGGCCGCGTTATTTGCGCTGCTGACTACCGCATCCTGCCAAAAAGTGATCACTAAAGCGGGAACATCGTCACAAGATTCAACCGGCGCCCGGTCGACAAGGCCTGCTGCCGGCAAGCTCGATACCGTCACCACACCGCCAACCGACACCAGCCATACTGTGTTGCCTCCTCTCCCGCAGACAGCTCCGCTGGCCGGGTGTAGTGTTTTGCCTATTTATGGCGATACCATCATATTCCCGCAGCCGGCCATCAACGGCAATGACTATATAGTCAATCCCGTCAACAGCCCCGGCACAGGTAAATATTTTGCATGGCCCCAGGGTATGGTCATCGACCCGAATACGGGCGCTATCAACCTTACAAAAAGTGAGACGGGTATGCAGTATGCCATCGGATTTGTAAAGGATGGTACTACGGACACCTGTCTGCAGCGGCTGGTCGTTGGCGGCGCCGCCTACCTGGATAGCGTCTATGTGCTGGCGGATGGTCAGACGCAGGCAGTTCCCTATTTTGACGCCAATGTATTACTGCCTTCCGTCTGTGCGGGTAACGGCTGTACGTTCGACGTCACGGGTTCTGCTGCTGCCAAGAAAGTTGTCGTCAATACCCTCAGCGGTGTCATCGATCTGCAAAAGACCCTGAATGGTACGGGTCTGCTGGGTGGCGCGTTCGGACTGCTGCCTATCAGCGGATCAACCCTCAATGCGGATATCTATTATAAGCTGAATGACGCCAGTAACAATGCCCTTCAGCATATCACGGTCCAGATCGAGTATTACGATAGCAAGGCGCTGATCAGCGGAGGCCTGCTGGGTAATATCGTGAACAAGCTGAACAATGCGATCAGCGGGAATATGATCAGCAATTATGCGAACCCAAGACCCCCATTGATCATCATCGTCCGGCGATAATCTGGACATTTTTGACTACGTTTGGATATATATCCAAACGTTATGACCCGTCGGCTCGCAGGCTGGATCTGTCTCTTATTACTATCTTCCGTAGTCCGCGGCACACCCGGCACACCACCCGGCGGCATTCTGGCCCTCTATCATCGCAGCGACGTCCTGTTCCATCTCACCAACGCCACCACGGCCACCGACAGCACCGCTCTTGCGGGTTTTGAAGAAGTGATCCGGCAGGCGGAAAAGGCGGGGGACTTCGCCGGCAGGGATACTTTACTCTTCCAATCCTGGCTCAAAAAGGGGATCCTCGTGGATTCCAAATACAATTATGCGGGGGCCAAGGATGCCTATTGCCGGGCGCTCGGCTACCATCCGCCCACGGACAGCCTCCAATTCGTCATCTATGTATATACAGGCGCCAGCTATTATAACCTCAACCATTTCGACTCCGCGAATTATTTCCTTTTAAAGGCAGAAGCCATGGCCAACCGTTTTGGCGGGCAGGATGACGAGGTCAGGCTGTACAACACCCTGGGGGTCCTCTATTATGACAACGGGAACTATCAGCAGGGAAAGAACTATTTTATCAGGGCCCTGAGCGTCGTGGAGAACAAGAAGCCTTTCGACACCGCATTTGCCGCCGGATTGCAGACGAATATCGCCACCTGTTATTACCATCTCGAACAATACGATGAAGCGCTGAACATCTATAAGAAGGTGCTGTCCTATCATATGTTCAGCAGCTATATCTATATCAATATGGGGAATGCGTATCTCGGATTGAACAAGTATCCGGAGGCGCTGGTCTGTTTCAGAAAGGTGGATCCTGTGAAGATACCGGCCGTGCTCAACGAGATGGGCTATGCGGAGATGAAGCTGCAAAAGGCCGACTCGGCGGTGTGGTTCCTGGATCAGCTAAAGATGCGGCTGAAGAGCAGAATGGGCAGTCAGGATGAGCTGGACCTGGGGATCAACGCGAGATACCGGGCCGATCTTCAGGCGGGAGAACATGATTATATGGGCGCCCTGGCGAGCCTGCAGCAGGCCATTATTACCTTTTCCCGCGACTTCGCCGGGACGGATATTCATAAGAACCCGTCGAACTTTACGGGGACCTTTGCCTATTACAGGCTGTATGACGCCCTTGTCAAAAAGGCGGAAGTGTTCTGGGACCTGTATAAGACAAACCCCGATGACGTCTCGCTGGAGGCTTCGTTCGAGGCCTATCAGGCGGCCCTGTCCCTGCTGCGATACATCGAAAAAAGCTATGATACGGATGACGCCAAGATCTTTTTAAAGAGAAAGAGCGGCCAGGCCTATGACGGGGCTTTATCCGTCTGTCTGGAGCTGGGCCGGCGGCGACCCAATGGCAACTATCCCGAGCAGGCCTTTGCCATCATCGAAAAAAGCAAGGCATCCATTATTACGGCCAACCTGGAAGAAAACACGTTCGCCCGTGCTCCGGGTGTGGACGCGGGGCTATTGCAGACGGAGCGCAATATCAAATACAATATCGCCCGTCTGAATGTAAAGAGCGAAGAGACGACGGATAAAAAAGAGATGGAAACGCTGGCCAGGGAAAAGGCAACGTATGAGATCCAGCTGTCGCAGGTGCAAAAGAAGCTCGAGCAGAATGGCACCTATTACCGGATGAAATACCAGGACAACGCCCCTACCCCGGCCCAGCTGCAAAAACAGCTGGAGGGCAACCAGGCGCTGATCAGCTTTTATGCGGCCGGTGGGGTCCTGCATGCATTTGTCCTTAGCTCTTCTTCCTTTACCTATGTGCGTATCGACTCGCTGACGGGGCTGCAGCAGGATGCGGAGAGCTGGGTGAATGCGCTGAAGACGACGGAGAGCGGGCGGAGGTTCAGGGCGGGGACTCTGGGCGACAGGCTGTATACCCGGCTGATATCACCGATACAGCAGGCCGCGCCGGGCAAGGATGAATGGATCATTATCCCGGATGGCTTTCTTTATTTTCTCCCCTTCGAGTCGCTGCCTGCAGGTGACGGAGACAAGACGATGCTGGAGACGACCACTATCAGCTACCGGTTCTCATCCCGTCTGTTGACCTCACCCAATGTGAATATGGGGTCTACGGATGTGTTGTCGTTTGCGCCGTTTGCCGGGCAGGGTTCGGATGGCGCACAGACCTTTGCCCGGCTGCCTGCCAGCGGGGAGGAGATCGCGGGGCTACAGGGGGTGCATTTTATGGATGCCCAGGCGACGAAAAGTCAATTCCTGAAAGAGATCAATAAATACTCCATCGTGCATCTGGCCACCCATGCGGTATCTTCTTTGAACAATGCGGCGACGTCGTTTATCGCCTTTTATCCGGTGAAGCACTCCCCCATCGAGGATTGTCTGTTCCTGGAAGAGCTGTACGGACTCAATCTGAGCGCCACCCGGCTGGTGATCATCAGCGCCTGTGAGACGGGCCAGGGAGAGCTGGTGGCGAAAGAGGGCGTGATCAGCCTGTCCCGCGCCTTTGCCTATGCTGGTTGTGGAAGCACGATCAACAGTCTCTGGAAGGCGGATGATAAGGCCACATCCTTTATCCTGCAACGGTTCTATGTACATCTGAAAAAGGGAGAGACGAAGGCGAGGGCATTGCGGGAGGCGAAGCTGGACTATCTGGCAAGTGATGCGATCAACAAGAGTCCTGCATTCTGGGCGCACCTGGTATTGATGGGTGATGAGAGTCCTGTGTATAAGAAGAAGATGGGATGGCTGTGGGTGTTGCTGGTGATACCTTTTGGAATGATGGTAGTGTGGGTGGGAAGACGTGTCAAAAAGGAAAAGAAAAAGTCGACGTCTTTCAAGGATGGTGGAATGTAACGGACGTTTTGCAAATTTCTTCAACAGGGCAATGCTCAACGTCGACTTTTTTCTAGGGTGGACATCTTGGTTTTACTGGATCTGGATTGGTTCTTAGGACTGGATCGGTTTGGTTTGTTTAGGATTGGATCGGTTGGTTTTTTAGGACTGGATGGTTTCGAAGGATTGGACTCGCTTGGTTTCAGGATTGGATAAAGACGGTGTGGTTTTTAAGGATTGGATCAGCTTTCAGGATTCGGATCGTTCTTGGATCAGGTCATGTTCTTTAGGATATGGTTTAACGGCTTCATGGTATTGGATCAGCTGGTTTTAGAGGTTACAATCAACATAATTTTCATTGGATACGGATCTTATTTTTTTACCTGCTTACATATATTAGTAAGCGCAGAGGAAAGAGATGTAACCGGAAAAACGATTTTTTTTGCCTCCCGTGGTCCTTTTTCTAAAAAAAGATCGCCGGCAGCCCACACCCAGGGTGTTCCAGCCGCCGACGACGTGCAAATCTTTGACTATGAGCTATTTAGTTTCCTTATACTGGACCAGACGCAGGTCCCAGAAGGACATTTTTTCCACTTGGTCGTGATAGAGATGGTTCTTATCCGCACGGATCTTTTCCAGGATAGGCAGGGCCTCGTTCACTTTGTCCTTTGCCAGCCAGCTGATAGCCAGATAATACTGGGCTTCGTCCTGGAAATAGTCGGTACCTGCCTGTGCGTTTGCCGCCATCACCTGTTCGAAATGTTCGATGGCGTCATTGTATTTTTTCAGCTCGAGATCGGCCATACCGGCAAGGAAATCCGTCTTGTTCGTCCTTTTTGCCGCATCGAATGATGCGATCACCGCCTGCCAGTCCTTAGCCTGGTAAGCCTTGTCCATGGCGTCCTCATCACCGGCGCCACGGCTTGTATTGAGTGAATAGGAAGTATAATATTTGTCATACAGGCCACCGGAGCTGATCGTAGCGTATTTCCAAAAAGCCGCGCCGCCGGCCATCAGTATGAGTATGGCTGCGATCTTTGCCGCATTGCGGGAGATGCTTCGAATGATGCCACCCGTGGGTCTTGCCACAGCGGTCTGCTGTATCTTCCACTGTTCTTTCACCGTACCCACCTCTTCATACAGGCCCGCATCCTGTACAGCGTCTACGGCCAGCTGGAGAAAACGATATTCCCGGATAAGCTCTGGATCATTATCGATCATCTCCTGTGTTTCGGTGGATGTTTCCCCCCGCAGGCTGCGGTCCAGATGATCGATCAAAGTTTGGTTTTGTTCCATAGGTTAACTTTTAACTATTTCACTTATCTGTTGAGCGAGGGCGGGGTTGCTTTTTATAACACCCGTGAGCGCCTGCAGACATTTGTATTTTTTGTTCCTTACTACCTGTTCGTTCTCGTAGGGCAGGTGCTCGACCAGCTCTTTCATGGACAGGTTCTCATAATAGAACAGCATCAATATCTTCTTACAGGGCTCACCAAGGTTGTTGACCAATTCACGCAGCTGCCTTTTCTTTTCCAGATCGCCTATCTGGTGGCTGACGTCCTGCTCCTTCTGATCGCGGCCATATTCGAAGATCTTTTCCCGATGGCCGGACCGTTCGCGTTTTTTCAGCTCGTTGAACCAGATGTTCTTGGCGACGGATACCAGGAAAGTTTTTATACTGGCCTCCATCCGGAAGTTCCCTTTCTTTACCACTTCGATAAAGGAAACGACCGTCTCCTGGAATACATCGTCGGCATCCTGCTCGCTGCCCCCGTAATTGATAATAAAAGAACTGGTTGATGCGGCATACTGCTGGTAGATGAACATGATGGCGTTGTTCAGGTCCCGTTGGTCCCTGACGGCTACGATCAGCTCAGCATCCGTGTATTTTCCCGCGACTTTCATAAATTGGTAAGTTCTGAAGTATGAAATGTAACCACCGTTCTCAAAAATATCAGGGGTTCGTTAAAGGTTTCCTCGTATTCAATAAAACGACAGGAACGCCATTCAATTGTATATTAGCGAGTTATAGAAGTCAGCACGTGTAATACATTGACACGCAGCAAATTAAGCTCCAAATTCGACCCGGCGGCGCAAAATTTTAATTTCCCGCCTGGCGTCCCATTTCTTCAAATACGGCCCGGAAGCAGTTCCAGGGGGTGCGTTGGGGGTCTACGGGTCTGCCGCCGGGACGGGGGTTGGGCTGGGCGATGCCATAATATCCTTTTAAAAATCTGTCGGTAGGTGACCAGGTGGTCTCCACGATACCCAAAAACCGGGATTTCATTTCGGAAGTGGATCCCTGCCGGAAATTGACCATGTCTTTGACCTGGGTGATGCCGACGCCGGGGTCGCGCCAGGGGCAGGTGACTACCCGGAAGCCTTTCATGGCAAAGAGTACCGCCGTCGGATCCGCGCGTTCGTAATGCCAGTCGCAGATGACGACATCTTTCGGGATCATATCGATGGCGCGATAGGTATTGTTATAGCTGGCTTCCCATTCGCCGAGGCCGGTGGTCTTGCCATCCAGCAGCCTATCTCCCCAGATCCAAAGCTCTTTTCCTTTTTGGGCCATGTGGTCATGGAGCACGCGTACTTCGCCGGCAAAAAGTTCCGCCTTGTCCCGGCCGCCACAGCGGGGGCATTGGTCTTCTCCTATATAAAATACTTCGTCCATGCCGGCGTGAAATGCATCTGTTTCGAATACGTCACAAAGCTCGTCTATAACGGCAAAGAGTATGTCATGAAGACCGGGGGCCAGGGGGCAATAACTTTTGCAATAGAGTTTATCCGCATTGGGCCATTCATATTTTTCCGGGAATTTGACCCAGGGCGTCTCATCGAACTGGGGGTATACCTTTATCAGCTTGTTTGGTGTGCTGGCCCAGGACTGATGACCCAGCAGATTTATCTGGGGGATGATACGGATCTTATGACGCTGACAGGCCTGTACGATCTTTTTTGCATCGGCCCGGGACAAGGCATCTGTATCCGACAGTTCGGGATGGCTGGTGAACTGATACCGGTAGTCGATGAGGAGGAAGAGGGTGTTGACCTTGCGGGCGGTCAGCTCTTTGTCGATGAAGGTGACAAAGGAGTCTACACCGGCAGGTTTGGGAGCATTTATACAAAAGCCGCGAACGGGCAGGATGCTATCGATGTTCTTTTGTGAGTGGAGATGTAGGGCCGCGATGCAGCATATTAGTGTTGACAGTAAAGTTTTTATACGCATGGGGAAGTTATATTTGATGCTACAATCTACACAAACAGCCATGAAATACGGACATCTTTTCCTTGCCGGGTCTTTATTTTTTTTAAACGGCGGACGCGAGCCTATGACGGCAAATGCTGCTGATTCCGCGGCTTATCGCTGGCTCAACAAGACCGTCCTGGACAGCAGGCCGCTGGATGATATGGAGAACCTGGATCACTGGCGATCGTTTACCACCAGCGGGGTGGCCATCGTAGATGCACGGGTGGTGTCGGAGACAAAGGATTCTGCCGGCTCGGTGGCTGCTATCAGCCTGAGTAAGGAAAGGACGCATCATGGCGAACATTCCCTGCTGATGCGTACGCCAGTCCGGCTGGCGGGTGCGCCGCCCGCGAATGGAAGACATTGGGGCAGATCGGGTATACGGAGGCTGTTCGACGGTGAGGACTGGACAAAGTACAACCGGGTGTCGTTCTGGATCTACCCGGACCTGCCGGGTTTTTATACAACGGCGCTGGACCTTACCCTGTACAATGACGGTGTGGAGAAGATGCCGCCGTTGTTCGGCCAGGAAGGCGAGACGTCGCTGGTGCTGCGCAATCACGAGTGGAACCATGTCGTGTGGGAGATCGGGAATGTGGCAAGGGACAAAGTGACGGCCCTCGAAATGTCGTATGGACTGTCGGGTCATATGCCGGAGGAGGCGGATACCATTCAATTCTTTTTTGACGAGCTGGACCTGCAACGGGTGGAGGCCGACAAGATCGAAGGATGGGATGTATGGCCGGGGCGGATAAGCTTCTCTCATACGGGCTACCAGACTGGCGCGGTCAAGACGGCTATTGCGAGCAAGCTGTCCGCCGGTAATTTTTCGCTGATCGACCAGGACAATGGGGAGACGGTCTTTACCCACTCCATCGAGAACGTGAGCTCGCATATCGGGAGCTTCCAGGTGATGGATTTCACGCCGGTGCGAAAACCGGGTACTTATATCTTACAGGCTGGCGGGATCAGGAGCCAGCCGTTCCGGATAGATGACGACCCGTGGGAAAGGACCATCCGGAAGGCATTGAACTTCTTTTATACGGAACGATGTGGTATGGATGTCCCCGGTGTGCACAGTATCTGTCACCGGGACTGGACCTGTGTGCATGATGGGAAGCGTATACTCATCAACGGTGGATGGCATGATGCGGGTGATCTTTCGCAGGGCGTGGAGAATACGGGTGAGATAGACTATGCATTGTTCAGTCTGGCGGAGCGGATACGGCACCGGGGGGAGAACCCTACATTGTACGAGCGGGTGTTGGAAGAAGCAAAATGGGGACTGGACTGGATATTGAAGACAAGCTTTGAGGATGGGTACAGGAACGGAGGGTCGATCAACAGCCGCCGGACAAATAGTATCGTAGGTGATGACGATGATATCACGACCACCGCCCGCAACAGTCCCATGGTCAATTTCGAGGCGGCGGCGGTGGAGGCTATTGCGTACCGGGTATTGAGGGAGAGCGACCCTACCCTGGCGAGCTATGCGTTAAAGATGGCGCGGGCGGACTGGCAGTTTGCGGTGGCGGGTATGACGGGGTTGAAGCCGGCACAGCAGCTTTGGAGAGGGACTTTTGACAGCGATGGTGTGGAGCACGAGCTGTTGTGTCAGGCGATACTTGCTTCGCTGGACCTGTGGAAGGCCACTAATGAGCGGCAGTATGCCGACAAGGCCATCGCCCTTGCGGGCCCCGTGCTGGAGGCGCAGCAAAGGAAGCGACCGGATTGGGACATTCCGCTGACGGGATTCTTTTATACCAGCGCTGCGCGGGAGCGGCTTCTTCATTATTGTCACCGGGGGCGTGAGCAGGGACCCATGCTGGCCCTTACGGGGCTTTGTCAGGCGTTCCCCAACCATCCCGACTATATGAAATGGTATTCGGCCGTGACGCTTTATTCGGAGTATATGAAGACTATTTCCAAGTACACAGCACCGTATAATGTAATGCCATCGTCCATCTATGTGGATACGGAATATCTGCATGTGCCGGACAGCCGAAAAGAATATTTCAAGGACCAGGTGCTGGGAGGCATACCGCTGGGCAAGGGGCATTATCTGCGGCTCTTCCCCGTATGGATGGATTACCGGGGGCATTTTGGTACCATCCTGCCGCAGGCGCAGGCGGTGGCGGCAGCCGGAGCGTTGCGGAACGATCTGTCCTCCGCGGAGCTGGCGTAACATCAGCTGTAATGGATCGTGGGCAGGAACCCTTTTTCGGCCAGCACGATGTATGGGGAGGGTTATGATTTTTGTCCTTTGTATACGCCCTCCTCCGGCGATATGGTAGGAGGACTGCCGGTGGGTATCGAAAGCCGCGGTAATGTGGATGCGCCGTACTGGCCGGTACAGAGCATGTGGACGTATAAGGAGATCTGGGTCCATCCAGTCACCCGATGGGTGTGGTTGTTGAAGGAGGTGGCGGGTCCGGCTATCGTGGAAGGACGCGCGGATACGACGATGAGCTTTGTATCGACGGTGGGCGGACAGATGTATACCGTACAGGCGGGGAGCTTCCGGGTGCAGCTGCCCGAAGGGAATTATCGTGTGGAGGGGCGGGACTTTTGTTTCCTGCCGGGCTGCCACTACGTTGTGGATCTGCGTGCCGCGCAGACGCTGACCATACAAGCCCGCAGTCAGCCGGGTCCCGGCGGCAAGGTTACGATCAGGGCGGAGCTGCGTGGCGCCGGAACGCATCGTATCGTCCTCCGGACGGACAATCTTGTGCTGACGGGCAACACAAAGGATATAACCTTACAATCCGGCGTCCCAGCCACCATCGAATGGCATGGCCGTATTCGCGCGCGGGATGAGCCGTGGGTAGCGCTTGTCGTGCCGGACGGGGACCTGTCGCAGAAGGTCGAAGTACGGGTACCGTAAATTATCGTTCGGCCCTGACCGTTACCACATCCCAGGGGGCGATCGTAATGTCTCCCTTGATGGAGGCCATAGGCTGCTCCGTGGTATTGCTGTAATGCATGCCCTCACTATGAGCCGACCATTGCAGGGAAGTTGTCGTCTGCTGACCCGAGGAATTGAAGAGCGTGACGATCCAGGCCTTGCCATCTTCGCTGGGTTTTAACGCCTGTACGATGATGTCTTTATTGCTCACCGTCAGCAGTGGGAGGCTATGTTCCTTGTCCAGGGCTTTTGTGACGACCAGGGGTTGAGTCAGACCCGTAGCAAAGCGGGTGGCATCCGACGGAGAGAACAGACCATGGGGTCGCAGCGCATAGCGGAAGGTGATGATCCCCTCCTGGTAAGCTCTGTAGTTTGTTTCCCAATGGTTGTTGATGGCCCATGAATAGATTTTTTGTGTAGGCTCGATCTTTTTACGCCATACATCGGGATTGGACTGGCCACCCAATAGTGTGGCGGTAATGCCACCTACTTCCAGCAGCGGCGCATCCAGCGTCACCCAGGTGATACCCAATTGGTCGTTGCTCACATCGGCCCATTGTCCTACTTCCAGCCAGTTCTTACAGGAACCGGGGATCTGGTCCTTTTCGGGCTGCATGACGCTAAAGGGAATGTCGATGCGGACCTGGCCATCGGCTACGTGGAAGGGGAATCCGAAATTTACGCTTTCCTTGCCGCCCGTGTTGGCCCAGGCGTAGTCACCGGGATGCGGGTTCAGCTCGGCGCGTTGTTTATCCAGGATATTTGTCATCTCCACATGGTCGAACCCATTGACCAGCTGTACTTCGCGGGTGAGCTTGTTACAACCGGGGGCGGTGGATTCGATGAGGAGGGTGGACAGGACGGGGCCTTTTTCTTTTATGGTGATCTTTACGGGACCGTTGCGTTGGAGATCCTTCAGATTGCTGCCATGCAGAAAAAGATAGTCGTTGGCGTAAGCGCCGGCGGC
>Ga0105240_10008276_pt1 | contig 14887 bp, 15 predicted proteins | sample KBSC54metaG_FD_80426 | JGI IMG/M metagenome (GOLD analysis project Ga0105240, IMG submission 80426) | Corn rhizosphere microbial communities from Kellogg Biological Station, Michigan, USA - KBS C5-4 metaG | ecosystem: Host-associated > Plants > Roots > Rhizosphere > Soil | place: Michigan, USA... | reverse complement strand
TATGCCCAGATGGACCTCGATCTCGGACTCTGAGTACGGCCGCCTGGCCGAGACGATCGCCTGCTGGTCGCTGCGCCTGCGCGGCTACGCGATCGTCGCCCGCAACGTGCGCGTCTACGGGCGGGAGGTGGACGTGGTCGCGCGGCGCGGGCGCACGCTCGTCGTGTGCGAGGTCAAGGCCCGCCGCAGCGGCCGCCGGGGCATGCCCGAGGAGATGGTCGGGCCCTGGCAGCAGCGGCGGCTGCGAGAGGCGGCCGAGGTGCTCCTGGCGGCCGACCCGCGGGCGCGGTCGGCGCGCGTCGACGTGATCGCCGTGCACGGGCTGCGGCCCCGTCACATCCGCGCCGCGCTCCTGTAACAGAGCCGGCACACCCCGTCACCCACACATGACGGCTCGCTCCCTAGGCTCGTCCCATGGTTGCGCGCGCGCTCACGCTCTGGCTCACGGGGATCACCGCCCGCCGCGTCGACGTCGAGGCGCACGTCGCCGACGGCCTGCCGTCGTTCGTCGTGGTCGGGCTCGCCGACCGGGCCGTGCAGGAGGCTCGCCAGCGCGTCCGCAGCGGAATGACGTCAGCCGAGTTCCGGTTCCCGATCAAGCGGCTGACCGTGAACCTCGCGCCCGCGCAGGAGCGCAAGGAGGGGTCGGGGTTCGACCTCGCCATCGCGCTGGCGCTGCTGGCGGCCTCGGGCCAGGCGCCGCGGGAGCGGGTGGCGCGGGTGGCCGCGGCAGCCGAGCTGGGCCTCGACGGCGGCCTGCGCCCCGTGCGCGGCGCGCTCGCGATGGCCGAAGCGGCCGGACGGGTCGGCGTCGACGCCCTCGTCGTCGCGCCGGGAAGCGCGGCCGAGGCGGCGATGGCCGGCACGGTGCCGGTGATCGCGGCCCGCAGCCTGCGCCACGTCGTCGACATCCTCGCCGACCGTGACGAGCCCGATCCGATTCCCGATGCGCCTCCGGCCGTCGCCGCCACGGTTCCTGACCTGGCCGACGTCCGTGGCCAGCCGCGGGCCCGGCGGGCGCTCGAGATTGCCGCCGCCGGTGGCCACAACCTGCTGATGACCGGCGCACCCGGATCCGGGAAGACGATGCTGGCCCGGCGGCTCACCGGCATCCTGCCCCCGCCGGGCCCGGACGAGGTGCTCGAGATCACGCGGATCCACTCGGCGGCGGGGCTGCTCGCGCCGGGCACCCGGCTGAGCGGGCGGCCGTTCCGGGCGCCGCACCACAGCGCGTCGGCCGCTGCGCTGGTCGGAGGCGCGCGCCTGCGCCCCGGCGAGGTGACGCTTGCCCATCGCGGGGTGCTCTTCCTCGACGAGCTGCCCGAATTCAACCGGGCGGCGCTCGAGGCGCTGCGGATGCCGCTCGAGGACGGCGAGGTGCTCGTGTCCCGCGTCGCGGGGAGCGTGCGGCTCCCGGCCCGCTGCATGGTCGTCGCCGCGATGAACCCGTGCCCGTGCGGCCTCGCCGGCGATCCCGACCGCGAGTGCACCTGTCCGCCCCAGCGATTGCATGCCTACCGATCGCGGGTGAGCGGGCCGCTGCTCGATCGACTCGATCTGCGCGTCGAGGCGCCCCGGGCCGACGCGCACGCCGCAGCCGGCGAGCCGACGTCGGCGGTGGCCGGGCGGGTTGCGCTCGCCCGCCGGCGGCTCGCCGACGATCCGCCCGCGGTGAGCGACGCCGCCGCCGCGCTGCTCGACCGCGCCGTGGATGGGATGCTCCTCTCCGGCCGTGGGGCGGATCGTGCCCGCCGCGTGGCGGCGACGATCGCCGCCCTCGAGGGCGCCGAGACATCGTCGGCAGACCACATGGCCGAGGCGCTGTCGTTCCGGGGGGCGGCGGCATGACGAGCGAGGCTGCGCTGCGCATCGTGATCGCGGGCGCGCGAGCCGGCATCGAGCCGGGCGGCATCACCCGCCGCGCCGGCGGGCCGGAGAAGCTGCTCACCGCCTCCGTCGAGCGGCTGGAGCGGCTGGGCCTGCCCGACTCGTTCGCCCGGGAGCTGCGCCGTGCCCGCCGTGCCGACGTCGCAGCGTTCCGGGCCGAGCTGGCCGAGTCGGGGACCGTCTGCGCGACGCTCGCCGACGCCGGCTATCCGGCCGCCCTGCGCGAGCTGCACGACCCGCCGCTCGCCGTCTTCCTGCGCGGCGCACTCGCAGAGGCGCCGCTGCCCGCCCCCGCGGGTGCCGTCGCCATCGTGGGCGCTCGCCGGCCGACCGACGCCGGGCTTCGCATCGCCCGCCGGCTGGGCGCCTTCGCCGCCGGGCGGGGGGTGACGGTCGTGAGCGGCATGGCACTCGGCATCGACGCGGCCGCGCACGGCGGCGCCCTCGATACCGGCGGGCCGACGGTCGCGGTGCTCGGCTGCGGCACAGACATCGCCTACCCGCGCAGGCACCGTGGTCTCTACGAGCGCATTCTCGAGTCCGGGATCGCGGTCTCGGAGTACCCGCCCGGCACCGCGCCGGCGCCCTGGCGCTTTCCGGCGCGCAACCGGCTCATCGCGGCGCTGGCCGCGACGCTCGTGGTCGTCGAGGCCAGGGCGCGCAGCGGCGCGCTCATCACGGCCGACCATGCACTCGATCTGGGACGCGACGTCGTCGCCGTCCCCGGCGCCGCGGGCTCGTCGGCCGCCGCAGGCACGAACGGCCTCATCAAGTCCGGGGCGGGGCTCGTCGAGGACGAGTCCGACCTCGCCGTCTGGCTCGGCATCGATGCGCCCGAGGCGCACCCGCCGCCCGCCGACGCCGAGGCGTGCGCCCTGCTCGACCGCCTCAGCGGCGCACCGGCCTTTCCCGACGAGCTCGCCGGGTCGGATGGGCCTGGCCGGATCGCGGCTCTTCTGTCGCGGCTCGAGGTCGACGGCTGGGTGGCGCGTGACGCTTCGGGCCGGTATACGCTGGCCCGCGCATGGACGCCGACCGGTTCGCCACCTTCGACTGCTACGGCACGCTGATCGACTGGAACGGCGGGATCCGCAGCACGCTGGCGCGAACGTTCGGCGAGGACGACGCCGATACCCTGCTCGTGCGCTACCACGAGATCGAGCCCGGGGTGGAGGCGGAGCGCTACCGCACCTACCGGGAGGTGCTCGACCTCGTGACGGCGACGCTCGCCCGCGAGCGCGGCGGCGAGCTCGCGCCCGGCGACGTCCATGCCATGTCCGACTCGCTGCCGAGCTGGCCGGCGTTCCCCGAGGTGCCCGCGTCGCTCGCCGAGGCCGACCGGCGCGGCTGGCGACTGGTCATCCTCTCGAACTGCGACCGTGACCTGATCGCATCGTCGCTCCCGAAGCTCGGGGTCGACTTCGCCGACGTGATCGTGGCCCAGGACGTCGGTTCCTACAAGCCTGCGCCGGGACACTGGCGACGGTTCGACGAGCGCCATCCCGAGTCGCGCGGGCGCCATGTCCACGTCGGCGCGAGCCGCTTCCACGACATCGCCCCGGCCTCCGAGATGGGGCTGCCGTCGATCTGGATCAACCGGCTGGACGAGCCGAGCGACCCGCGCGCCACCGTGGAACTGACGGAGCTCTCGGGCCTGCCGGACGCCCTGGACGACCTGCTCCCCTCCTGACCGCCGATAGAATGGCGCTCCGCGAAGGGGTGTAGCTCAGCTGGTAGAGCGGCGGTCTCCAAAACCGTAGGTCGCGGGTTCGAATCCTGCCACCCCTGTAGCCCAACCAGGCCGAATCCCGAGGCTGCAACGTGGCCACCACCGCCGGGACGATCGTTGCCGCGCAGGGGTCGGACGCCGCTCGGGGGTTGCCGGCGCTTGGCCGTGGGTAGTTGCGGATCGTGGCACCGAGCGAAGCCTTCCGTCATCAAGCGCGGTTCTATGCCGGAGAGACCGACTTTGTCGAGGGTGCGCTGCGGTTCATTCGCGACGGGTTGGCGGCTGGCGAGCCCGTCATGGTCGCCGTGCGCCAGCCGAAGATCGACCTTCTGGAGGCTGCGCTGAATGGCGACGGCGGCCGGGTCATCTTCCGGGACATGGCGGAGGTGGGGTCGAATCCAGGCCGGATCATCCCGGCCTGGCAGCGGTTCCTCGATGACCACGGGGGCGGCGGCGGTATCCGTGGCATCGGCGAACCGATCTGGCCGGGTCGCGACGGCGCCGAGCTGGTTGAGTCTCATATCCATGAGGCGCTGATCAACCGCGCGTTTGCGTCGGCCGACGACTTCCTGCTCGAGTGCCCCTACGACGAATCCGCACTGCCGCCGGAGGTGATCGCCACCGCTCGGCGGACGCACCCTCACCACGATTGCGACGGCGAGGCTCGTCCGGACGTCACGTCGCTCGACACGCTGACCTGGGACGAGCTGACGCCTCCTGCCGCCGACGCAACGACGCTGGCATTCGGCGAGCGCGACCTCCCCCGTGTCCGCGTCGCCGCGGCGGTCGCGGCGAGATCCGCGGGCCTGAGAGAGCACACCGTCGGAGCGGTGCTCCTCGCGGTTACCGAACTCGCCACCAACGCGGTGCGCCACGGCGGTGGGCACGGCACGCTTCGCTTGTGGCAGGAACCCGCGCGGTTGTGCTGCCAGGTAGACGACGGCGGCCGCATCACCGACCCGCTGGTCGGCCGGCTCCGGCCCCGCGCCGACCGGCCGGACGGCCGCGGCCTGTGGCTCGCGAACCATTCGTGCGACCTCATGCAAATCCGGTCCACCGACGCGGGCACCTCTGTCCGCGTTCACGTCAACACCGGCGCCGATGAGTAAGAACCTCGTCGAGACATCTCACGGGACCATCCGTCTCGAGCCCGCCGCGGACGGCTGCATCGTCATATTGACGGGCGAGCACGATCTCACGAGCGCCGATGACCTGGCGCGCGTCCTGGCCGCGGCTCGCGCCATCTCGCCGACCACCGTCGTCGATCTTGCGAAGGCCACCTTCATCGACTGTCGGGTGCTCGGCGTGCTCGTCGAGCACCGTAATACGTGTGTGCTCGCCGGCGGCGATGTCACCCTCGTCGTCTCGCCCGCGTCTCTCGCGCGCAGGGTGATCGAGCTCACCCATCTGGACGACGTCTTCCCCGTGGTGGGCTCGCGCCCCGACGTTGCGCCCCGGGCCCGAGGAACGGACGTGTCGATCATGCAGGCGACAACACGGCCGGCGGCTGCGAGGCGGAAGCACGCGCCGGCGGACGATCGCGTCGCGTAGGGACTTCGTCGATCTGCTCGGCGGCACCCGGCGAACTCGGTTGTCACGTGGCAGCCAGCTTGCGTGCCGCCCTCGGCCGCGACGACCTCGGCGGCCACCGCCCTGGTCGTGATCGCCCATCCGCAGCCGCCGTCGATCGCCGCCGCGGTCGCCCACGACTCCGTGACGACGCGACCGAAACGCGGTACCCGACCGAGCTCGACGGGCCGCGCCGCCGTCGCGCCCGGCGCGGCCCCCGACTTCTCGTCGCCGGTCAGCCCGGCAGGGCGACGCCGATCTCGCTGAACGGCGGCGGGGCGTAGGACTCGCCCGGCGTCCCGCCGATCGCGAGCAGCTGCACCGGCTCGGCGCCGGTGGTGATCTGGCGCCGCTCGCCCGGGCCGACCCGGGCGAAGACGCCCGGCACGAGCGTGTGCTCCTCGCCGCCCGCGTGCAGCGTGGCGCTGCCGGAGAGGACGGTGTAGACCTCCTCCTGGCCGTCGTCTGTGTGGTCGTGCTCGGGGTGGTGGAGGAAGTTGGGCGGGAACTGCTCCACCTGCATCCCGAAGGCGCTCACGCCGAGGCTGGCACGGGCGCGGCAGAAGCCGCCGCCGTTGGGCGTGTCGAACTCGTCGACCCGCATGACGGTGATGTCGGACATGGCGCTCCTCCTCGTGGTCGGGCCGGCCGGAGTGGCCGGACTGAAGGCGAGGACGAACGGGCGCCTGCGAAATCGACAGCCCACATCGCAATTGGCACACGCGGCGAATGTCAATTGGCCGGGCGGAGCGCGACCCCCGGCGCCCCGAAAGGCCCCGCCGCCTACTCGTCGCGCAGCTGGACGATCTGGGTCGTCGCGTTGATCAGGTCGATCCGGCCGATCGGGATGACCTCGGTCTGCGTCCCGGTCAACCCGTGGCGCACCACCGCGACGGACTCGGGCGTGTCGACGTCGCTGCCGTAGATCAGGTGCGAGACGCGGCCGATCCGGCGCTGCTCGGGCGTGTACACCGCGAACCCCTCGCAGTTGTGCAGGTCGACCGGCCGAAGCATGACCGAGTCTGCAGCGATGTGTCTCAGGAATCCGATCTCGGGCCCCCTCGCCCATGTGTCCCGCCGGCCGACGTCCACGCCAGACCGCTGTGCCATGACCCAGCCGGCGTCCCGGCCCAGGCACACGCGGATCCTATGCCCGTCGCCGAGCGAACGTCAAGCCGCCTCTGTCGGAGCCGGCGACGCCTCCCACACGAGCGGGAAAAGCGGGTGCTCCATGGCCGCTCCGGCGGGCAGTTCGTCCTCGAGTCCGGGGAACGGCGGCGAGGTCTTCCATGCCCGCGGCGCGTGCACGACGTCGTCGCCGAGGAGGCGCACCGAGAAGGCCCGCCGCCGCGTCCGCGAGCCGCCGGCGGCGTGCAGCGTGAGCATGTGGAAGAAGACGGCATCGCCCGGCTCGAGCGCCCAGCCGACGATCGGCGCGGTCGCCCGGTCGACCTCCGGCAGCTCCTCGAGGCTCCCCTCAGGAAACCAGCGGGCCTGGTCGTCCATGAACGAGCGCGGCATCAGCCACGGCCCCAGGTGCGAGCCGGCCACGAACTCGAGCGTCGCCTCCCGCGGCACCGGATCGACCGGCATCCACATGCTGCAGGTCTGGGTGCCGTCGATGTTGTAGTACGGCTGGTCCTGGTGCCACGGCGTCGGCTGGGCCGTCGCCGCCTCCTTCACCAGCAGGTGGTCGTGGAACAGCCGCACCCGCTGCGAGCCCAGAAGCGCACCGGCGATCGCGCCGGCCGCCGACTCGCGGATGAACCGCTCGTACTCGCCGATCCGGCTCCAGTTGCAGAAGTCCTCGAAGAAGCGGCCGGCGTCGTCGTCGCGGCTCGCCACGATCCCGCGCGGGCTCGGGTCGGCCAGGTTGCGCTCGATGCCGGCGGCGACGAGCGCGACCTCGTCCCGCGAGAACGCGCCGCGTACGCAGACGGCGCCGTCGCGGCGGAAGTCGTCGACCAGCGAGCGGGGAAGATCGGTGGAATTCATGAGGGCCGAGTGTAGATCGCGAGGCCGGCTTGAAAATTCTGTAAGTGAAGTGGGCGAAGTGCTGCACCCGATTGGAAGAATCTGTACGGTGCCCGGCGTCTTGCCCTCGCCATCGCGCACCCCGCTCATCCGGCGTGCTGCCCTGACGGCGGCGGTCGCAGCGTCGTTCCTGACGGCGGCCCAGCCGGCCTCGGCCGCCCAGAAGAATCCCGCCCAACGGCCGATGCGGTCGTGGCAGGTGCTCGCGCCCGGCTGGACGAACGCGAACAAGGAGCTCGGGCGCGTCGATGACATCGTCCGCGTCGGCCGCTGGGTCTATGTCGGCGGGAACTTCACCGTCCTCGGCAACCACGGCGGCGCCAAGGTGACCCGGATGTACCTCGCCGCCGAGCGGGCCGGCACGGGCAGGCTGCGGCGCGGCTTCCACCCGAAGCTGAACGGCCGCGTCTACGCGCTGGCCGTGTCGCCGAACCACCGCTTCCTCTACGTCGGCGGCCAGTTCACCTCGGTCGGCGGCCATTCCCGCCACAACCTGGCGGCGTTCAACCTGCGCACCGGCAAGCTCTCGGCCCGGATCCCCGATCTCGGCATCCCCGGCTACGTGCGCGCCGTCGCCGTGTCGAGGGCGGGGCGCGTCTACATCGGCGGCAGCTTCGGCCGCGTCGGCGGGCTGCGGCGGGCGAACCTGGCGAAGCTCGTCATGCGCGGCGGCCGCTTCGGCGTGAACCGGCGCTGGGCGCCGACGACGAACCGCGAGGTGCGCGACATCGTCGTGTCGGCGCGGGCCGCGCGGGTCGTGGTCGGAGGCCTCTTCACGTCGGTCAACGGCCACGCCGGGCAGACCAAGATCGCGGCGCTCGGCCAGGGCCGCGGGAGGCTGTTGCCGTGGGCCAGCCATCCCGGCTCCGACATCCTCGACCTCGCGCTCTGCGGCGATCGCATCTACGCCGCGGAGGGCGGGCCCGGCGGCACCGCGCTCGCCTATGGCCTGGGCGGGGCCCGGCGGTGGTACTACATGACCGACGGCAACATCCAGGCGGCCACCTGCCTGGGCCGGCGGCCGGTCTTCGGGATGCACGGCGACTACGTCGCGCCGCGCAAGAACCAGGCGCTCAACGAGTACGGCTCCAGCCGGCGCATCCAGCGGCACAAGCTCTTCATGCTGTCGTTCAAGGGCGTGCTCATGCGCTGGAACCCCGACGTGAACTCGACCGCCGGCGTGCTCGGCGTGTGGGCGCTGGCCGCGGGCAAGGGCAACCTCTACGTCGGCGGCGACTTCACGGGCATCCACGGCGTCGCCCAGCAGCGCTTCGCCATCCTTCCTCACCGCTGAGCCCCGTCCGCGGCGATAGCGTTCGGGCATGCGGACCGCCAGGCCCCGCTACCGCGCTCGCGGCATCCTCTTCGTGGCCATCGCCGTCGGCATGCTGGCGATCGCCGTTGCGGCCGCGATGGCAGGGGAGTGGATCCCCACCGTCGCGGCCGGCGCGATCGGCCTGTGGATGGGCGATCTGGCCCGGCGCGACCTCGGCCCGCGGCGCGCCTGACCGGCAGGGCACGGCACTTCACCGGCGAATCTAGGACGCTCTAGAGTGCGATGCGCAGGATGCAGGTCAAAAGCCCCGTGACGGAGCCGCCCACAGGCGGGACGTTCGCCGCGTATCTCGAGTGGATGCGCGCGCGCGGCGCGTCCCCCGCGACGCTGCGCGCCTACACGGCCGACCTGGGCCAGCTGGGCCGGTGGCTGGCGGCGTCCGGGATCGCTCCGGAGGACGCCGACACGCGCATCCTGCGCCGCTACGCCGCCCACCTGGGCACGCTGCGCTACGCCCCCGCCACCGCGGCCCGCAAGCTGAGCGCCGTGCGCGGTGTCTACGCCTGGATGCACGACCGCGGCGCGATCGAGCGCAGCCCGGCCACGCTCGTCCCCGGCCCGAAGAAGACGCGGACGCTCCCGGCGACGCTGTCGCCGACCGAGATGGAGCGCCTGCTGGACGCCCCCGCCGGCACGTCGCCGCGCGACCTGCGCGACCGCGCCCTGCTCGAGCTGCTCTACGGCTGCGGTCTGCGCGCGGCCGAGGCCTGCGACCTCGACGTCGCCGACGTGCGCCTCGCCGCCGAGCACGTCCGCGTCACCGGCAAGGGCCGAAAGCAACGGGTCGTCCCGCTCGGCGGCGCGGCCACGGCCGCGCTCCGGCGCTACCTCGCCCGCGGCCGACCGCAGATGGCGAGCGGGCCGCACGGGCGGCTCTTCGTCAGTGTCCGCGGCCGGCCGCTGCACCCGTCCGACGTGCGCCGGAGCCTCCTGCGCGCCCTCGATCGGGCCGGCATCGCGGAGCGCTCGCCGCACGCCCTCCGGCACACCTTTGCGACCCATCTGCTCGAGGGCGGCGCCGATCTGCGCAGCATCCAGGATCTGCTGGGCCACGCATCGGTCGGCACGACCCAGGTATACACCCACGTGAGCGTTCGCCATCTGCGTCGGGCACATGCGAGCGCGCATCCACGAGCATGATGACCGCCGACTCAGTCGACATCTGGACCGAGTACAAGCGCACCGGCGACAAACGCCTGCGCGACCGCCTGATCCTGACCTACGCGCCGCTCGTCAAGTACGTCGCCGGCCGGCTCGGCACGGGCCTGCCCGCGCACGTCGACGAGGGCGACCTGGTCAGCTACGGGCTGCTCGGCCTGATGAACGCGATCGAGCGCTTCGACCCGAACCGCGACATCAAGTTCGAGACGTACGCGATCAGCCGCATCAAGGGCTCGATCATCGACGAGCTGCGCTCCATGGACTGGGTGCCGCGCTCCGTCCGCAGCCGCGCCCGCGAGATCGAGCGCGGGGTGGTGGAGCTCGAGCACAAGCTGCACCGGCCGCCGACCGACGAGGAGGTCGCCGGGCACCTCGGCATCACCGAGGAGGAGTTCCAGGACAGCCTGGCCCAGATCTCGCGCTCCTCCGTGGCGGCGCTCGACGAGCTGTGGACGATCTCGTCCTCCGGCGGCGACACCGTCGCGTTGATCGACACGCTGCAGGACCCGAACGCCGACGACCCCTCGACCGAGATGAGCCGCACCGAGATGCGCGACTCGCTCACGGGCGCGATCGGCCGCCTGCCCGACCGCGAGCGCACCGTGATCCAGCTCTACTACTACGAGGAGCTGACGCTGCGCGAGATCGGCGAGGTGCTGGGGGTGACCGAATCGCGGGTGTCGCAGCTGCACACGAAGGCGATCCTGCGCCTCAAGGGCAAGCTCTCCGGCAGCCTCGAGCGCGCCTCCGCCGACCGCCTGCGCTAGCTCGGAAGTCGGCGGCCCCAGGGCCTGCGGTAATCTGACGCCACCGAACGTCCGACCTGCAGCTGGAGGAGTGCATGCCCAACACGGAGACCGGGAAGATCCGAAACGTGGCGGTGATCGGCCACCGCGGGACCGGCAAGACGTCGCTCGTCGAAGCGCTCCTGTACGAGTCGGGGACGACGAACCGGCTCGGCACGGTGGCGGACAGGTCCACGGTCTCCGACTACGACGACGAGGAGCGCCGCCGCGGCATGTCGATCTCGGCCACGGTCACCCACCTGGCGTGGCAGGACCGCAGCATCAACCTCGTCGACACCCCGGGCGAGCCGAGCTTCCAGGCCGACGTGCTCTCGACCCTGCGGGTCGTCGAGGGCGCCATCGTGGTCGTCTCGGGCGTGCTCGGCGTCGAGGTGGGGACGGAGCGGCTCTGGCGCCGGTGTGACGAGCTCGGCCTGTCGCGCCTCCTGCTCGTGAACCTGCTCGACCGCGAGCGCGCCGACTTCTTCACGACCCTCGAGGGCCTCCAGTCGCGCCTCTCCGATCGCTGCGTGGCCGTCGAGCTGCCGATCGGAACGGAGCACGAGTTCCACGGCGTGGTCGACCTCGTCCACATGGCCGCCTACCTGCACGACGGCGACGCGGGCGTCCACGACGAGCCGGCCGAGATCCCGGACGACATGAAGGCGGTCGCGGACGAGTACCACGACAAGCTCATGGACGTGGTCGCCGAGACGTCGGACGAGCTCATGGAGCGCTACCTCGAGGGCGACGAGATCACCCGCGAGGAGATGGCCACGGCGCTCAAGAAGCTCGTCACCGAGGGCGAGATCTTCCCCGTCGGCTGTGGCGCCGCGACGCGCAACATCGGCACGCACGGCCTGCTCGACCTGATGGTCGAGGGGCTGCCCTCGCCGGCGCGGGCGCGCAACGTGCCCGAGGTCGGCGGCGCGTCGACGCTGGCGTACGTGTTCAAGACGATCGCCGACCCCTACAGCGGCAAGATCAACCTGCTGCGCGTCTTCGCGGGCACGCTGACGTCGGACTCGACGCTCACGAACAACCACACCCACTCCAAGGAGCGGGTCGGCCAGCTGCTGACGCTCCAGGGCAAGGACCACGCCCCCGTGGACTCGCTCCCGAGCGGCGCCATCGGTGCGGTCGCCAAGCTGAAGGAGACGGGCACGGGCGACGTCCTCTCCGACGTCGACTCCCCCGCCGAGATCGAGCCGCTGGCGTTCCCCGCGCCGGTCGTGTCGTTCGCGATCGAGCCGAAGAGCAAGGGCGACGAGGAGAAGGTGCACACCTCGCTGCGCCGCCTCCAGGAGGAGGATCCCTCGCTCGACGTCCACCGCGACGCCCAGACCGGCGAGACGATCGTCGCCGGCCTCTCGCAGATGCACGTCGAGGTGACGCTCGAGCGGATGGCGCGCCGGTTCGGGGTCGAGGTCACCCTGCACCCGCCGCGCGTCCCCTACATGGAGACGATCAGAAAGCCCGCCCGCGCCCAGGGCCGCTACAAGAAGCAGACCGGCGGGCGCGGCCAGTTCGGCGACTGCCACATCACGCTCGAGCCGCTCGCGAACCACGAGGGCTACGAGTTCGTCGACAAGATCGTCGGCGGCGTGATCCCGCAGGGCTTCCGCCCGGCGGTCGACAAGGGCATCCAGGAGGCGATGCAGCAGGGCGAGCTGGCCCGCTGCCCGGTCGTCGGCATCAAGGTGACGCTCACGGACGGCTCCTACCACACGGTCGACTCGTCGGAGATGGCGTTCAAGATCGCCGGCTCCATGGCGTTCAAGAAGGCGTTCGCCGAGGCCGACCCGGTGCTGCTCGAGCCGATCGTGCGGCTCGACATCTCGGTGCCCGACGAGAGCGTGGGCGACGTGATCGGCGACATGACTTCGCGGCGCGGCCGGGTGGGGGGAATGGACCCCGCCGGCGGCTCGACGACGATCCACGTCGAGGTGCCGCTGGCCGAGGTGCTGACCTACGCGCCCGACCTGACCTCGATGACGGGCGGCCGCGGCGACTACCAGATGACCCTCCTGCGCTACGAGGAGGTGCCGGCGCACGTCGCCCAGCAGGTGATCGCGGCGGCAACGAAGGACAAGGAGCTCGCCAACGCCTAGGTCGCGCGATGGTGCCTGGCATCGGTCGTCAGTGAATAAACGGGGTCAGACCCCCTTCATTCACACCGGGCGCTAGAGGATCTCGACCTGCACCTCGGCCCACCCGGACAGCCCGATGATCTGGGCGGCGTGGGCGGAGAGGTCGAGCACGCCCCGGCCGAAGGGGCCGCGGTCGTTCACGCGCACCTCGACGGACTTGTCGGTGGCGAGGTCGGTCACCCGCAGCATCGTGTTGAACGGGAGCCACGGGCTGGCGCAGGTGAGCTTGTTCGGGTCGAAGATCTCGCCGTCGGCGGTGCGGTGGCCGGCGAAGCCGGGGCCGTACCAGCTCGCCTCACCGGTGAAGCTGCCGCCACCGCCCACCTCGGGCGGGGGCGCGGCGCCGGTCGAGCCGGCCAGGGCGGCGCGGCGCTGGCGCTCGGCGGCGAGCTGGCCCGCAATGCTCGCATCGATGTTCCGGAGCACCGTCTGACGGCCGGCGATCGCCGCGTCGAGCCCGCTTCGGGCGGCTGCGAGGCGCGCGAGCTGGCGCGACCGGTCGGACGCCCGGCTGGCGAGCTGCGCCCGCTGGCGGCCGAGCATTCGCTGGGCGACGGCGATCTCGCGCAGGAGGTTCGCGGACGACGTGTTGACCCGCGACACCTCGTCGACGCGCTGGATCAGGTCGGAGAACGAGCCCGAGGCAAGCACGTAGGCAGCCGAGTCCGTGCTCGTGCTGCTCTTGTAGTCGCCGACCAGCATGGCCGCGAGCGTGGCCTGGTCGGCCTCGAGCCCGGCCTGCTGGGACTGGATCGCCGAGCTGATCGTCCTGATCGAGATGCGCAGGTTCCGCAGGTTCTGCCTGACCTTCGCCTCGAGGTTGGTCATATGCGTCCGCTGCCAGTCGAGCACCTCGATGCGGTGCAGCACGGCCGCGGCCTGCGAGCGCTGGCTCGAGACGGATGCTCCCGACGCCCCGGCGGGCGCGATTCCGGCGCCTGCCACGGTAGCGGTCACAAGCATGATCCAGGCGATGCGTCTGCGCGTGTTCGCGGTGGTCTCGCCCCCTCTCAGCGCCGGGACATTACCCCGCCCCGCATACCCCGGCAACCGCCTTCTGTCACTCTCCGAGCGCGTTTGCGCCCGCTTGCGGCGGTTTCTTGGGGATTGCTCCATGGACCGGCATTCCGAGCAGGCGCGATCGCCTGCAGGAAGCGGCGAGCAAGTCCGGCTCGAGGCTATCCCTCGGGCCGACCTGCCCCGGCGTCGCGAGCGCCCGGAGCCACCGGTATACTCGGCCTCTTGGAGCCCCTTTCCGGAGCCCGGTAATGATCGACATCCACCGGAACGACATCGAAACGTCCTGTGCCGTCTGCGGGAGGACCCTTCTGCTGGGTGAGCGACTCGTCCCGTACGAGAGCCCGGAAGGGGCCGAGACGCGGGTCTGCGAGCTGTGCGTCGATCAGGCGGATGCCCTCGGCTGGATCCGTGAGGGCTCGCTCAGCGTGCCGCTGCAGCTGCAGTCGGCGCGCAATCGCCCGCGCGGGCTGAAGGGCTTCCTGGCCGGGGGGTCGCGCCAGCGCCGCGTCCCGGAGCCGTTCACGCCCGAGGCGCTCCCGGCCGATCCACGCGACGCCGTCGAGGCGGGGCTCGAGCTCTTCAACGAGAGCTACCACCCGCGGACGGTGTGCGGGATCGCCCGCACGCTCGGCGACCCGCGCGTCAGCGTCGTCATGCGCAGCCACCGCGAGGTCGTCGTGACCGTGGCGTGGGACCTGTCCTGGTACCAGTTCCGGGTCGACATGCTGGGCCCCCAGCCCGTGACGCTCCAGCACCGGGGCGAGGACGTCGCCGAGATCGACAGCCGCTTCCGCGACTGGAATGCGCAGGCGGAGCCGGACGGCACGCTCGCGCTCGCGGTCTAGACACCGGCCCGTGGACATTCGGCTTCGGGCGGTCGGATCCGGCGAGTACGACACGTTCGTCCAGGTGGCTCGCGCGGAGTACGCGGCGGACATCGCCGCGAACTCCGGTCGCGCACCCGAGGAGGCGCGGGCAAAGGCCGAGGCCGACATCAGAGCCCTGCTCCCGTGGCGAACAGGGCGAGCCCCACATCTACCTCTACGCCATCGAGATCGACGAGGAGTACCGCGGCCGTGGCGCGGGCCGGGCCGCCATGCTGGCGTTCGAGGACGAGGTCCGCTCGCTCGGTTACGACTCGGTCACGCTGAACGTCTTCGGCGGGAACACGCGCGCCAGGGGTCTGTACGAGTCCCTCGGGTACACCGAGATCGCG
>Ga0105240_10008273_pt1 | contig 14891 bp, 15 predicted proteins | sample KBSC54metaG_FD_80426 | JGI IMG/M metagenome (GOLD analysis project Ga0105240, IMG submission 80426) | Corn rhizosphere microbial communities from Kellogg Biological Station, Michigan, USA - KBS C5-4 metaG | ecosystem: Host-associated > Plants > Roots > Rhizosphere > Soil | place: Michigan, USA... | reverse complement strand
TCCACGAGGGTGATGCCGGCCGCGCCCAACATGCCGGTCCGGAAGTCGTTCACCCGCAGGGTCAGCGCCATGATGTCGTCGATCTCCTGGGTCGAGGCCCAGTTGAAGGCGGTGATGTGCTCTTCGGAGACCAGGGGGTCGTGGAGCTTGTCGTCCTTCAGGCAGAACTCGATGATCGAGCGGGGCAGGGCCTGGCCTTCGGGGAGGCCCAGGCGCGTGGACAGCGAGCCGGCGGCCACGTTGCGGCAGATCACCTCCAGCGGGATGATCTCGACCTCCCGGATCAGCTGCTCGCGCAGGTTCAGGCGGCGAATGAAGTGATTCTGAACCCCGATGGAGTTCAGCTTGGTCATGATGTGCTCGCTGATCCGGTTGTTGATCACCCCCTTGCCTTCGAGCACGGCCTTCTTGGTGGCGTCGAAGGCGGTGGTGTCGTCCTTGAAGTACTGAATCAGGGTGCCAGGCTCGGGACCTTCGTAGAGGATTTTGGCCTTGCCCTCGTAGATCTTCTTCCGGCGGGTCATCGTCGCGCCTACTCCGCGGGCGAGGGCTTTGCCGGTCGGGACAACGAAGGGCGCGCGCGGGTCGAGGGCCCTCGCGCGCGGTTCCGACTCAAGGCGTCTCGCTTCATATGAGGCGGCGCAAAATTAGCGGATGCGGGGCATGGGCGCAAACCTGGCCGGGCGGGCCGCCTTTCCATTGCGACCCGCATCGGAGCGGGATATGTGGTCGCCCGTTGCGCCGCTTGCCTTAAGGACCCCATGACCACCTTCGACGATCGTGAACGTGGCTTCGAGAAGCGTTTCGCGCTCGATCAGGAGCAGGAGTTCAAGGCCTCGGCGCGGCGCAACCGCGCGCTCGGCGAGTGGGCGGCCGGGCTGATGGGCCTGACCGACAAGCACCTGAGCGAATATGCCCAGGCCGTGGTCAAGTCGGACCTGGAGCAGCCCGGCGAGGACGACGTGCTGCGCAAGGTGTTCGAGGACCTGAAGGGCTCCGGCGTCGCGATCACCGAGGGCGAGGTCAGGATGAAGATGGCCGAGCTGCTGGCCCAGGCCCGCGAGAGCGTCCGCGGCGCCAAATAGCCCCTAGACCCTGTCCCGGTTTGATTGAATCAATCAAAACGGGAAGAACAGGGTCGTCGCCTAAACTTGCGAGCACGATTCAGAGTTTTGATGGTTCCATCAAAACTCATCGTGCTCTAGCCGCCGGCCAGCACCGGCCGGCTGACCTTCTTCGGCACCACCATCGACCAGGCCTCGCGCACCAGGTCGCGCAGCTCCGCGTCGTCGAGGTTGGCGAGCTCCACATAGGCCCAGTGGGCGGTCCCGACGCGGAACTTCCCGAAGGTGTCGGGGCGCACCTCGAAGAGGAAGACCTGGTGGTCCTTGTCGAGCTTCAGGACCGTGCGGCCCTCCCAGCAAAGCGCGAAGGCCTTGCTGCCGACCTGGAAGAAGGTCTGGCCGCGCCACTCGACCTCCCGCGCGCCGGGAAGCGCCAGCGCTAGACGGCGGAGGTCGTCAAAGGTCGGGATGCCGGGGCCTCCTGCGGCTTCGCTTCGCCGAACACGCGCGCGAAGATCGCCTCGACGTTCTTGAAGTGGTAGCCGAGGTCGAAGAGCTCGGCGAGCTCGGCCTCGGACAGGGTGACGTCCGGGTCGGCCTTCAGGAAGTCGAGGAAATCGCCCTCGCCGCGCCAGACCCGCATGGCGTTGCGCTGCACCGCCGCATAGGCGACCTCGCGCGCCACGCCCTTCTGGGTGAGCGCCAGCAGAACCCGCTGGGAGTGCACCAGCCCGCCGAGGCGATCGAGGTTCCTGGCCATGTTCTCCGGATAGACCACCAGCCGCTCCACGACGCCGGCCAGGCGCCGCAGGGCGAAGTCGAGGTGGACCGTGGCGTCCGGGGCGATGCCGCGCTCGACGCTGGAGTGGCTGATGTCGCGCTCGTGCCAGAGCGCCACGTCCTCCATGGCCGGAACCACCGCCGAGCGCACCAGGCGGGCCAGGCCGGTCAGGTTCTCGGTGAGGATCGGGTTGCGCTTGTGGGGCATGGCGCTCGACCCCTTCTGGCCGGGATCGAACGCCTCCTCGGCCTCCAGCACCTCGGTGCGCTGCAGGTGCCGGATCTCGGTCGCCAGGCGCTCGATGGAGGAGGCCACGACGCCCAGCGCCGCGAAATAGGCCGCGTGCCGGTCGCGCGGGATCACCTGGGTGGAGACCGGCTCGACCGCCAGGCCGAGCTTTTCGGCCACATGGGCCTCCACGCGCGGGTCGACGTTGGCGAAGGTGCCGACCGCGCCGGAGATCGCGCAGGTGGCGATCTCGAACCGGGCCATGGCCAGCCGCTCCCTGGCGCGCACGAACTCGGCGTAGTGGCCGGCGAGCTTCAGGCCGAAGGTGGTGGGCTCGGCGTGGATGCCGTGACTGCGGCCGACGGTGGGGGTGAGGCGGTGCTCGAAGGCCCGCCGCTTCAGCGCCGCCAGCACCAGGTCGACGTCCTCCATCAGGAGGTCGGTGGCGCGGCAGAGCTGCACGGCGAGCGCCGTGTCATTGACGTCGGAGGAGGTCATGCCCTGGTGCAGGAAGCGCGCCTCGGGCCCCACGATCTCGGTGACGTGGGTCAGGAAGGCGATGACGTCGTGCTTCACCTCCCGCTCGATCTCGTCGATGCGGTCGGCGTCCCAGACCGCGTCCCTGCCCTTCGCCCAGATGACGCGGGCGGCCGCCTTGGGGATAACCCCGAGCTCCGCCATGGCGTCGGCGGCGTAGGCCTCGATCTCGAACATGATCCGAAAGCGCGTCTGCGGCGCCCAGATGTCGGCGGCTTCCTTGCGGGCGTAGCGGGGGATCATGGGCCGGGTATGCGGTCGCGCCCCGCGCGAGTCAATTTGCGAGATGGAAAGGCCAATGGAATCAAGGCGCGGGCGCCCGGCCTGTCCCGCCGCTCGTCATCCTCCGGTCGCCCGAAGCGGCGATCCGGGGGAGCCATAGGGCGGTGGGCCTTTACGAGAGTCGGCTTGGGTCCCCCGGATCAGCCTGGCGGCTGACCGGAGGATGACGAGGCGTGGGCAGGCCGGCGCCGCTCAGTCGGCCTCGCCGCGGTGGGCGCGGGCGCGCGCGAGGGCTGCGGGCAGACCCGCGGCGGCGATCAGGTAGTGGATCGCGCCCCAGAAGGTGAACAGGTAGGCGACCAGGATCCCGTGGCGAGTGGCCAGGACCAGGGCGCCCTTGCAGGCGAGGTCGGCAGCCGGCGGCCCGCCCTTGGGGGCCAGGCCCCCCGGACAGGCGGTCTGGAACACCGAGCGCTTGGCCTCGAGGAAGCCGCCCAGGCCCTGGAAGAAGCCGGGCGCCTCGGGATGGGTGAAGTGGAAGCTCGCGAAATGGTCGATCACCCAGCCGATCAGCGGCGGCCCGCCGCCGAGCGCGAGCAGGTTGAGGAAGAAGAACAGGATCGCCGTCGCGGTCGCCCGGCGCCGCGTCGGCACCATGTTCTGCACCACCCCGAAGGTGGGGCCGAGGTAGGTGTAGGCGAAGAGCCCCGGGACCAGGAAGATGAGGGTGGCGAGCTGCCAGGTCCCGACCAGGAAGATCGACATGTAGATGGGCGTGGCGATCATCAGCGCGATGGCGGGCGTCAGCGCATACCAGCGCGGGCTGCGCTTCGACAGCCGGTCGGTGAGATAGCCGCCGGCCAGCGTCCCGAGGCCCGAGGAGAAGCCGCCGGCGAGCCCGGTGATCAGCCCGACCTGGGCGTAGTTCAGATGGAAGGTCCGCAGGAAGTAGGGGGGGATGAACTGCCCCGCGCCATAGCCCGCCAGCGAGACCAGGGTCACGCCCAGCACCATGTTGAGCACCGGCCAGGTCCCGACAGCACCTTCACCACGGCCCAGATCTCGGCGAACTCGGAGCCGAGCGTCGCCGGCGGTTTGGCCGGTTCCTCGGCGGTGACCGCGTCGGCCGACAGCGGGATCGCCTCGGGCTCGGAATGGCCGCGGGGCGGCTCCTTGACCAGGAGCTTGAGCGCCACGGCGACGAGCACGCCCGGCAGGCCAACGAGGACGAAGGCCACCCGCCAGGAGAAGTTCTGCGCCAGCCAGCCGCCGGCCACCGCCCCGATCATGGTGCCGAGCGGGATGCCGAAGCTGTAGACCGAGAGCGCCGAGGCCCGCCGCTTGGGCTCGAAATAGTCGCTGATCAGCGAGTGCGCCGAGGGCGACAGCCCCGCCTCGCCGACGCCCACCCCGAAGCGGAAGGCCGAGAGCGTCAGGAAGCTCGCCGCCCCGCCGCAAAGGGCGGTGAAGCCCGACCAGATGAGGATGGCGCCGGCGATGATGTTGACCCGGCTGAACCGCTCGGCGAGCCGCGCCAGCGGGATGCCCAGCAGCGTGTAGAGCAGGGCGAAATAGAGCCCGCCCAGGAGGCCCAGCTGGGCGTCGGAGATCTTCAGGTCGATCTTGATGGCCTGGCCGATGGTGGCGATGATCGTCCGGTCGATGAAGTTGAAGGTGTAGGCGGTGACCAGCAGCCCCAGCACCAGGCGCTTGTAGTTGTCGCTGTAATGCGGTCGGGCGGCGGGCCCGGCGGCCGCGCGGCCGGCGGTGGTGTCGGTCATCCTGGCGGTCCCCAAGGCTTATGGCCGCGAGATGGGCAGCGGCTGTTTGCGCGGGAGGTTAGCGGGGGCGAGGGGCTGTGGGTAGGGGACATCCACGGCGGCCGCGATCTGCGGAGCCCAGGTGCAATTGCGAATGGGATTTCGTACCTGTTTTGTTCTTGACAGCGGCGCGCGTTTTCGCTAGCATGTTTTGTAGCGTCGGTGCTGCGCCTCGAGCGGCAGCGGCATCAGCGGTGGGGGCGAGCCGCCCGCAACGCGGCAAGTGTGGGCCTTACGCGAAGGGCGTGAAGGCCGCTTAGGGAACTTTCCCTCTTACGTTGAATTAACTTGTCACCATCTATCACCATGATAGGTGCCTCGCCCGATGGCTAAGGCACCGGGCGAATGGACGCCGGCAAGGGCGACCAAGGAGATTAACGCGTGCGCGAGAAGCGAAGGTCTTACGCTAAGCTGGAAGTACCATGCGAAGGAGCAGATGCTGGCTCGCGATATCAGCATGGGCGACGTGCTGCACGTGTTGCGGCGCGGCTTCGTTTATGGGCCGCCGCGTAACGCGACCCGCGCAGGGTACCATAAGTACATCGTGGAGACGACGACGCCCAACAGTGAAGGGCGCGCCGTTGGCGTGGTCGTGATCTCGGACGGGGCCTGCGAGTTGAAGATAATAACTGTGATGTGGAGAGACGAACTATGACGAGGCTGGATTACCGGTACGATGAGTGCGGCCTCGACAATGTCATGCTGATGGGCCTCGAGGTTTGCCAGGATGACGAAGGCGAGGACGTGATCACCATCCACAACATCAATGCGCTTCACGCCGCCATTGCTGAAGGGATTGCGCTCAAGCCGACCGGGATTACGGGCAAGGAATTGCGATTCATCCGCACTGAGCTTGGCCTGACCCAAGCGGAATTGGCGGCCGTGGTCAGCAAGGATGTTCAGACGGTGGGCCGGTGGGAACGCGGCGAATTTCCAATCGACTCCACTGCCGAGACTGTGATCCGGGTCATGACCCTCCAGCACGTGGAGGGCAACCTTCCCGCAGTCGAAGAAATGGCGGCGTGGTCGGTCGCGTCGTCAGGCGAGCCGCCAATCCTGATCGACGCCTCAGATCAAAACGACTGGAAAGCGCTGCCCAGGGCCGCCTAGGGATCAGCCCCGCTTCGGCGGGGCTTTTTCCTTGGAGCCTAATTTCATAATGAGACACCACCAACTGCGCTGAGTTTGAGCTAGGCTTCACGCTTCGGGCTGCGCGGGGTCCAGAGTCAACCTGACCGGGATCCGTGTCTTATCCACCTCCGCGCTCCATGCGAACGTGGACGGAACGGACGGCATAGAACAGGCTCATCGACGGGTTCCGCCGACACATCGGCTTGCGGACGCTTTAGCTCCAGCCTGCGCCCCAGTGGGGAAGTCCAGGCCGGATTGGACACGCCAATCGCCTATTGCGGCTGGTAACCGGCCCAGAGCCACTCCAGCGCCGCGGGGAGGGTATAGTCGACCACGGCGGGATCGACATGCCCCGCACCTTCGGCAAACACGAACCGATAGTCATAGCCCTTCGCACGCAGGGCGGCGGCCATGTGGCGGTTGGCAAGCACCCAATTGTGCAGCGAGCTTTCGCTGGCTTCAGCATCGATATCGTCGGCCGAGACCTGCATCCACACCCGGATCGGTTTTCTCGGAGCACCGGGGATCAGGGTCTGGTGGTACTCCCAGGCGCCGCGCGTGATCTCCGGATGAAGGGGATTGGCCTCGTTCACGAAGGTGCCGGAGTAGGCGAGAACCCGGTGGTAAAGCTCCGGGTGGAACCAGGCCATGGTGAAGGCCGCAGCGCCGCCCGAGCTTCCGCCCATGGTCGCCCTGCCTTCCGGGTCGCGGGTGAAGCGGATGCCATAGGCTTGCGCGACTTTCGGCAGAACCTCGGATTCTATGAATCGCGCATAACGGTCGGAAATCGTGTCGTATTCCAGCCCACGCTCCGACCCGGCCCGATTGCCGCCGCCGTTGTGAACCATAACCGCGATCATCACCGGGACCCGCTTTTCCTCGATCAGGTTGTCGAGGATCGCGGGAAGACGGTCGCGATACTGCGGGTTGTCGCCGTCTTGCACCACGATGAACGGCGCCGGTCGGCCCGACCGGTATTGGGCCGGAACGTAGACGTGGACGACGCGGTCGTAAGGCACGACCTCGCCTGGCCTGTCGCGCGCTATGCCAGGGTAGATGAGGCTCTCCGAAGACTTCATGACGAAGGTGTGGACGCAGCCCTTCGGCACGCCGGGGCGCGGCACGAGTTCGGCGGCCGCGGCATAGGGCGGTCTGATCACCACTTCCGGCGAAAGCCGCGGCCCTGAGCGCACCGGTGCGCAAGCCGCGGCGAGAGCGACAAGGATGATAAGGGTTATGCCGCGCGCAAAGCTTCGTACTTGCATCGCATACCGAACCTTCCGCGCCGGCGAGCCGTGAGCGTGGCTGAAGTTGCTAATGTCGGCAACCAGCCGACGCGCCTAACTTCGCCAAATCGCCGGCACGGTCTGCGCAATGTCCGCCATGGGCCGAAAGCCGTTGTCCGTCTTTCGCCGGTGGGGCGGCAGCGCCCCCTCCACCGCCAGGGCGGGGGAGGCTGTTTCCAAGGACACCCATCATGGACGGTTCGGAATTCCCCGCGGCGGTGTGGGACGCGGCGCCTCGGCGGGTGCGGTTCGGGGCGGCGACGGCGGCCGAGATCCTGCGGCGGACGGCGGCGGGCGAGAGCATGCGGGCGATCTGCCGCGATCCGGCCCTGCCGGCGCCGCACACGGTGGGGCGGTGGGCCAGGGAGCGGCCGAGGTTCGGCGAGGCGCTGCTGGCGGCCAGGCGGGCGGCGGGCGGGCCGTTCGTGGGCGGGCGGTCGAGCTATTGCGTGGAGACGGCGCAGGCGATCTTTGACCGGGTCTGCGCCGGCGAGGCGCTGATCGCGATCTGCCGGGACCCGGACATGCCGGTGGCGGCGACGGTCTACAAGTGGCGCCGCGAACGGCCGGAGTTCGCGCAAGGCCTGGCCGAGGCCATGGCGCTGCGGGCCGAGGGGTTCTTCGAGCGCGGCTGGGAGATGGCCGAGGCCGCGACGCCGGACACCGCCTACCTGACCCACGTGCGGCTGACGCAGCTGCGCTGGCACGTCGGCAAGCTCGCGCCCAAGAAATACGGCGCGCCCCAGCAGATGGCGGACGGCGAGGCGGACGACGACGGCGGGCTGACGGTGGTGGTGAAGAAGTTCCTGCTCGACGACGACACGCCCGGCGGCCGCGAGAGCGACGAGCCCGCCCAGGTGCTCTACCGGCTAAGCGCCGCCGAGGTCGCGGGCGAGATCTCGGGCGAGCATCCGGCGGTCGCCGCGTGGGAGGCGGAAGAGGCCGAGCGCGCAGCCGGCCAGGCGGCCTTCGCCCGCGCCAAGGCCGCCGCGCTCGCCGACGGCGTGGCGGTGAACGGCATGCCGCCGGCGCGGTACTGGGATCGGGCGGAAGGCGAGGGGTAGGGGACGTTCCGCTGGGGGGAAAGCCGACGCCTATTGCCCCATGGACCAGGGCGCGCCGGCCGGAACGTCGCATATGTGATCGATATAGTCCTTCCGTGGCGGGCCGGGCTGGACGCCGAATTCCCGACCGTGTTCGAGCTCGCGGCGGGCGTTGATCACCGTCAGGTATTCGAGGTAGCGCGCCCGCTGCAAATCCCGGCGCAACAGGGCGATATCCTGCGGGCCGATCGGTCCTTTGGAGCCTAGGGCGCCCAGGCTCGCCCAGGCATCATTCTCCTGCTCGATCCAGGCGCGCACCGACTGCAACAGGTCGTAGTAGCTGCCCAGCTTCGTCAGCTCATCGCGCGGGAAGTGGGTCACGGTCTGGGAAGCCTGTTCCGCGTTCCACGCCGACACCAGGGTCAAGCGGCCGGGGACCATGGGCCTGGGCCCGTCTGGACCATTCGGCGGCTTTCCGGCGGCGGCGTCAGCCACCAGCGCGGTCAGGGCGGACAGACGCCGGTCCATGCAGGGCGCTATGGTGATCCGGTCGCGCAGGTAGCCGTTGTCGAAGGCGATCTCCTTGTGAAGCGTTTCCCGACCCGCGCCCACGGCCTGCCGCCACCGCAGCATCTCGACGGTCTGCTCGGCCGCAAGCGCGATCAGCACGCCGATCACGATGGTGCCGACCTCCTTCAGAAGCTCGCGCCCGCCGTGCCAGGGCTTGGGTTTGTGGATGTCCATGCCGCCCCCCAGCGGTGTCGCCGGCGGTGACTGTAAGCGGACTCGCCGAGGGTCCGCCATGGGTGGGTTGCAGACCCAAGGACCTCCCACATCCGTCATCCCGGACGGCCGAAGGCCGATCCGGACCCAGCCGCTCGGATCGCGACCGTGGGGACGCTTCGTGCGGGATGACGGATGTGGGGGAGGTGGGTCTCATGCTGACGCGATCCACATTGGGCTGAGCCTGTTTCCTTGCGCGCCGGCGTGCGTTAGGGCCTGCGACCCGGGAATTTGCGGAGGAGCGCTGCGCATGGAGATCGTGATCGGGACCAAGGCGTGGTCGACCTGGTCGATGCGGCCGTGGCTGGCGTTGAAGAAGACCGGCGCTGAGTTCGAGGAGACGCTGATCCCGCTGCGCCAGGCGGACGGCAGGAGCGAGGCGGCGATCGCCGCCCACTCGCCGAGCGGGCTGGTCCCGGCGCTGAAGGTGGAGGGCGCGGTGATCGGCGATTCCCTGGCGATCTGCGAGTACCTGGCGGAGCGCTTTCCGCAGGCGGGGCTGTGGCCGAAGGACGAGGTCGCCCGCGCGCTGGCGCGCTCGGCGGCGGCGGAGATGCACGCGGGCTTCGCCTCGCTGCGCGGCGAGTGCCCGATGGACCTGAAGGCGCCGGTGCGCGCGGCGGAGCTGTCGGAGGCGACGCGCAAGGATATCCGCCGCATCGTGGCGCTGTGGAACGGGCTGCTGACGCGGTTCGGCGGGCCGTGGCTCGGCGGCGCGGACTGGGGGATCGCCGACGCCTTCTACACCCCGGTGGCGACCCGCTTTCGGACCTACGGCGTGGCGCTGTCGGACTATGGCGACGCCGGCGCGGCCGGGCAGTACGCCGAGCGGCTGCTGGAGCGGCCGGAGTTCAAGGCCTGGGAAGCCGACGCCTGAGCGCGGCGTGGCGCTTTCTTGAACCCCGAAATACACGAAATACACGAACAGGCTCTGCCGTCCGCCCCGCAACCGCGCCCATCCAACACAGCTGCATGGAAGGGCCTTCGGCCGATCAGATGACACGGCGCTTTCGTGTATTTCGTGGTTCCGATCTTCCCGTCATAAGCCCGGCATAGTTGGCCGCGGCGCGGGCAGCGGGCAGTCTGGGCTTGCCAGGGGCGAGATTTGCCGCGCCGAATGGGGCCAGACCTTGCAGAGCCGAGCCTCCAGCGAGCTGACCGAGTTGCCGCGTCGCCTCTCCCTTCCGCCGAGCTGGGTCGGCCGCCTGTCGACGCCGGGCCGCTATGCGATGGCGCTGGGGATGGTGGCGGCCTCCACCGTGGCCGCGCAGCTGCTCTACATGCTCACCGGCTCGAACCGGATCGGCGGGGCGTTCTTCGTGGGCGTGCTGGTGACCTCCTACCTGGCCGGATCCGGGCCCGGCTACGCCGCGGCGGTGGTCTCCTTCTTCATCTACAACGCCTATGTGGCCATGCCGCACTTCGCGCTCTCGTCCTACGGGGCCGAGGACGTGCTGGTGCTGGCGACCTTCCCGACGGTGGCGCTGCTGATGGGCAACCTGACCGGGCGCCTGCGCGACGAGGCCAAGCGGGCCGAGGCCCGGGCGCTCGCGACCGCGGTGCTGTTCGAGGCGACGCGGGAGTTCTCGGCCAGCGACGACCCGGCGCACATCCGCGGGCGGCTGGCCGACCATCTGGCGGCGGCGGTGCGCGGCCAGGCCTTCGTGCTGGAGGGCGCGGTGCTGTGCGCGGCGGGCGGCGAGGCGCCGACGCCGATGGTGCTGTCGGCGGCGCGGGCCCTGGCGCTGGAGGCCGGCGCCGAGCCCAGGACCATCGAGGCGGCGGGTTGGCGGGTGCGCTACCTGGCCGGCGGGGCGGTGGCCGGCTGGCGCGCGGAGCCTCCGCCCGGGGCGGACGAGGAGAACCTGTTGCAGATCCTGGTCGACGCCGGCGCCGCGGCCAAGGCCCGCGCCCAGCTCGCGGTGGGCAAGGCCGACGCCGAGGCCCGCGCGCGCACCGAGGACCTCAGGAACGCGCTGCTCTCCTCGATCAGCCACGACCTTCGGACCCCGCTCGCCGCGGTGCTGGCCTCAGCGAGTTCGCTGCAGGAGTTCGGCGACCAGTTCGACGCCAAGACGCGGCGCGACCTCACCGCCACCATCCAGGAGGAGGCCGAGCGGCTGAACGCCTTCGTCACCAACCTTCTGAACATGACCCGGCTGGAATCCGGCGCGCTCGACGCGCACAGCGCCGCCTTCGATCTGGCCGAGGTGGTGGAGCGCACGCGCAAGCGCTTCGAACGGCTGCGCGGGCGGCGGACCTTCGACTGCGCGCTGGGCGAGGGCGCGGAGCTCGCCATGGGCGACCCGGTGCTGTTCGAGGTGGCGCTGGCCAATGTGCTGGAGAACGCCATCCGCTATTCCCCCGACGGGACGGCGATCTCGCTGGCCAGCTTCACGCGCGGCGGCCAGGTGGTGGTCGAGGTGGCCGACCGCGGGCCGGGCGTGCCGGAAGACGAGTTGCCGAAGCTGTTCGACAAGTTCTACCGCGGCGCGGGGGCCAAGCGGACTCCCGGCACCGGGCTGGGGCTTTCCATCGTGCGCGGAGTGATGCAGGGGATGGGCGGCCAGGCGACGGCGGCGCTCAGGACCGATGGCGGGCTGGTGGTGGCCCTCGCGCTGCCGGCGGCGCAGGCGGCGTCCGGCGCGGCGTGAAGGGGATGGGATGAGCGGGAACCTCGGCCGGCTGCTGCTCGTCGACGACGAGACCCAGATCCTGCGCGCGCTGAACCCGGCGCTGGCCGCGGCCGGCTTCACGGTGCTGACGGCGGAGACCGGCGAGGCGGCGCTGGCGCAGCTCGCCGCCGAGCCCTCGGAGGTGGTGATCCTCGACCTCGGCCTGCCGGACATGGACGGCAAGGAGGTGATCCAGCGCATCCGCGAATGGTCCGACGCCCCGATCATCGTGCTGTCGGCCCGCGACCTGGAGAGCGAGAAGATCGCAGCTCTCGACCTGGGCGCCGATGACTTCGTCAACAAGCCGGTGGGGGTGGGCGAGCTCTTGGCGCGGATCCGCGCGGTGATGCGCGGGCGCGAGCGGCGGTTCTCCGCCCAGCCGCGGTTCCAATTCGGCGACCTGGAGATCAACTTCCCCGCCCGCCGGGTGATGGTGCAGGGCGAGGAGATCCGCCTGACCCCGCGCGAGTACCAGCTCCTGCGCATCCTGGCCGGGCACGCGGGCCAGGTGGTCACCCACAAGCAGATCATCCTGGCGGTCTGGGGCTCGGAGACCAACGCCGACGCGCAGTTCGTGCGCGTGCTGATGGCCCAGCTGCGCCAGAAGCTGGAGGCCAACCCGTCGAGCCCCGAGCTGCTCTTGACCGAGCCGGGGATCGGCTACCGGCTGAGCTGCGACGACGAGGGCTAGGCGGGCCGCGTCGCCGCCGGCTCAGGCGAGCGCCGCGGCCAGGCGCAGCCAGAGCTGCTGTTCGAAGTCCCTGTCCGCGGCCGCGTCGCCCAGGCGCACGACCACGAGCTTGCGGCTGGGGACCACATAGAGCTTGCGGTCGAGCGCGCCCTCGGCGGCCACCAGGTCGGCGGGCGCGGCGGGGATCATCGGGCCCTCGGTGCGGCGGGCGAGCGGCCGGATCGCATAGGCGCTCCCGTTCAGCCACCAGAGGCGACCATAGGCGGGATTGGTCGCGGAGCGCACGAAGAGCGCCTTCAGCCCGGCCTCGGAGACCACACGGCGGCCGTCGGGGCTGCGGCCGGCGTCCAGCACCATCTGGCCGAAGCGGGCCACGTCGCGCGGGCCGGTGACCAGGCCGGTGGGGTTGCCGACCTCGGCCATGGCGGCGGGCCGCTGGCGCCAGGCGGTGTCGGCCATGCCGAGCGGCGCGGTCAGCCAGTCGCGGGTGAGCGCCTCGAGCGGCTGGCGCGCGGCGGCGGCGAGCACCGGCTTGGTCACTGCGTAGACCGGGGTGTTGTAGAGGAAGACGCCGCCCGGCGGCGCGGCGTAGGTGAAGTCCTCCTTCAGCCCCGAGCTCATGGTGAGCACGTCGAGGACGCGGATCTTCGCCTCCTGATCGGGCGCGGCCTTGCACCAGCCGGCGCCGAGGTAGGCCGCGACCGGACGCGTCACGTCGAGCAGGCCCTTGTCGGCGGCGATGGCGGCGAGCACGGCCACGAAGCTCTTCTGCTGCGAGGCGACGTCCTCCAGGAGCCCGCCTTCGGCGTCGGTCCCGTAGCGGGCCATGGCGCGGAAGGCCGGGCGCGCGTCGGCCGGCGCGGGCCAGTCGCGGGCGGCGAGCAGCCTGCGGTCGCGGATCACCCGGAAGCCGGTGGTCCGCTGGCTTTGCGCATAGTCGAGCACGGCCTGCATCGCCGGGCTCGGCGGCGGCGCCGTCTCGGCCCGGGCGGCCGCGCGCGGGAGGGGAAGGGCGGTGGCGGCCAGTCCCGCCAAGGCCAGCCTGCGGTCGATCCCGCCCGTCCCGGTCCTATCCCTAGCCATCCGCCGACCTCCGATTGCCCCAGGGTCAATGGGTAACCGGACTCTGACGACCTCGGCTAGGGCCAAGGCCGGGGCGTGAGCTCCAGTCACAGCTACCTACGGTGGAAGCTTTTTCCGCCCTTGTTGCCGGTCAGACGCTGGCCCACCTGCCCAATCGCGAACAGACGCTGCTCGCGGGGATCGCGAACCGCCTGGACTACTTGTACCGCGAACGCGACGAGTCAGGCGTCGAATGGGCAACGCTATCGAACCTGTTCGGCCCTGCCCGCTCTGTCTCCGACCCCGAACTGGCGCAGCTGGACGCAAGCTTGCAGAAGGTCGTCCTTCACCAGGCGCATTTGCAGGCCCATTGCGGACGTCCGGAGAGTCCGCTTACCGTCGCGCCCGGTGATCCGTCGGGGGGCGGTATGGACATCCACAAGCCGAAGCCGTGGCGCGGCTGGCCCGAGTTCCTCAAGGAAATCGGCACCATTGTCATCGGCGTGCTGATCGCGCTGGCTGGCGAGCAGACCGTCGAAGCGCTCACCTGGCGCCACAAGGTGAGCGAGGCCGAAACGGCGCTCCGCCACGAGCTTGCGGCAAACCTCAGCTACGCCGCCGAACAGCAGGCGCTAGGGTCCTGCGCCAACCGCTATATCGACGTGCTGCAACAAGCCATTGCGGCGAACCGGCCCGAGACCATCGCAGCGCTCTATAAGCTCGGCCCACCAACTCACCCGCACCCATGGCGAATCGACACCTGGACGGCGGCGCTCAACGCCCAGGTTCCGGATCACATGTCGCCAGAGCGTGTGCAGGCCTACTCGCTGGCGGCGCGCTTTGTGAACTCTGAGGAAAGCCAGCAATGGGAGCTCGTGGACCTCTACTCCCAGGTCATGGCCGGTCGGTTCGGACGCCTGGCAGACGCGGGCGCCGCCAGCGCCGATCTGGTCACGGTCGACAGGCTGCGGGCGAACGAAGCCCGTCGCGCCGATATCACCGAAGCCTTTCTGACAACGTCGCGCGAGAGCCTGGGCGTTCGTCCGTCGTCTGAAAGGGCCGATGAGTTCCGAAAGGTCATTTCGGAGTGCGAGGCAAAGCTTCGCTCCCTACCGTCGGCTTAGGGGCGCCATTCCCCGTCGCCGAGGTTGCGGAGGTCCTCTTCCGGGTGCTGAACTGAGGACCGCTGTCGACCCAGAGCGGTCGCTGCAATTTCCTCCGTCATCCCGGCCGGAGTGCGCTTAGGCGCATGGAGAGCCGGGACCCAGCAGCTCGAGCCTCCAAGCGGGTCCGCCGCGCCGCAGCCGCGAAGCTCGGCTATGCTGTCGCAGATGGTCGGGCAGGACCTCCCCGAGGGGCCGCTCTCCTGGACACGACGCGGTTAGGCCGGGAGCTGCTGGGTCGCGGCTCTGCGCGCTCTGCGAGCGCTACGGCCGGGATGACGGACTGAGTTGGGTCTTGGCCTGGCCGAGGCTTGGCCCATACTGCGCCAGAGCAGGTCTCAAAACCCCGGGGGGTCGAAAACCATGAAAACCCGCATCCTCGCGTTCGCGGTCCTGGCCGGCGCG
>Ga0105240_10008272_pt1 | contig 14892 bp, 10 predicted proteins | sample KBSC54metaG_FD_80426 | JGI IMG/M metagenome (GOLD analysis project Ga0105240, IMG submission 80426) | Corn rhizosphere microbial communities from Kellogg Biological Station, Michigan, USA - KBS C5-4 metaG | ecosystem: Host-associated > Plants > Roots > Rhizosphere > Soil | place: Michigan, USA... | reverse complement strand
CGCAGCTTGTCATTGCTGATGACCAGCAGGGTATCCACATACTGCTTCATTATCCGGATACCTTCCTCCGCCTGCAGCTGCCGCTTCTTTCCCTCATAGGCAAAAGGAGTTGTGATGATCCCCACCGTAAGGATACCCAGGTCTTTACATATCTTGGAAATGATAGGCGCGCCACCCGTACCCGTGCCGCCACCCATACCGGCTGTAATAAAGGCCATCTTGGTATTCACTTCCAGGATGTTCTTGATCTCCTCCAGGCTCTCTTCCGTTGCCTGCCGGCCGATGTCAGGATTAGCGCCTGCCCCCAATCCCTGGGTCAGATGAGGCCCCAGCTGCACCTTATTCGGTACCCGGCTTGTTGCAATGGCCTGGGCATCGGTATTGCAAATGATAAAATTCACTCCCTCGATGTTCTGGCTGAACATATGATTTACAGCATTGCTGCCACCACCACCCACACCAATGACCTTGATGATGGATGATTTCTCTTTCGGTAGATCAAAATGGATCATGACTATAAAATTTACTACAATAACAAATTGAACATTATATAGGTCGGACCGCGCGGACGCGGCCAGCTCTTCTAAAGAGCATGATCTTCCTCTTCTTTAAAGAGGTCGATGATGCCGTCCTTGAATTTTCCCCAGAAATCCTTCATCCCTTTCCGGTTACGGACCCTTGCCTGCTGGGCAAGCTCGCTGTCGATCACAGGCTCTTCCTCCTGCTGCACACTGGCCTTCCGCAGGTTGTCGGGCACCTCCATTTTCAGGAAGCCCTTGTCAAACTGTTTGCGATTGTGCTCATAGTCGCTGTAACCCTTCAGGATAAGGCCGATACACGTGGAATACGTGGGCTTGGCCAATTCCTCGATATGCCCCGCCGACAAGTGCTCCGTTGGATACCCTATGCGGGCATTTAACCCCGTTACATATTCCGTCAGCTGGATAAGATGCCGCAGCTGTGATCCCCCACCCGTCATGACGATCCCGCCATTCAGAGCCCTGTTGTCGAGCCCCACCTGCTTGAGATGATACGTAACGAAATCCATGATCTCACTCATACGCGCCTGGATGATATTGGCCAGGTTCTTCACGCTGATCTCTTTGGCCGGCATGCCCCTGAGTCCGGGTATGGTGATATACGCATTGGCCTTCGCTTCATTGGAAAGGGCGGATCCGAACTGGACCTTCATCTGCTCCGCCTGTGTCTTCAATACCCCTAAGCCCGTCTTTATGTCATTGGTAATATTCTCACCGCCAAAAGGAATGACAGCCGTATGCTTAAGGATACCTTCGTAAAACACGGCAAGGTCGGTGGTGCCGCCGCCGATGTCCACGATGGCAACCCCTGCCTCCAGATCTTCTTGCCCCATAACGGCAGCTGCCGAAGCCAGGGGCTGCAAGACGAGGTCCTTTGTATGCAGGTTACTTTTTTCCACGGCACGATTAATATTCCGGATAGCATTCTTATCGCCCGTGATGATATGGAAGTTGGCCCCCACCTTCACCCCGCCATACCCGATAGGGTTGGGGATGTTCTGAAAATTGTCCACGGTGAATTCCTGGGGGATCACGTCGATGATCTGGTCCCCCGCCGGAATATAGGTCTTGTATTGATCGGCGATCAGCTGATCGATCTCCCGCCGGGTGATCTCGTCGTCGGTGTTCTGCCGCACAATATCACCTCTGGTCTGAAGGCTTTTGATGTGGTGACCGGCAATACCCACATACACCTCGGATATCTCCAGATTGGGATTGGAAGCATAACAGTTGTCCAGGGCTACCTGGATAGCCTTGATCGTCTCATCTATATTCAAAACCTGCCCATGCTTTACTCCATTGGAGTTCGCACGGCCAAATCCCAATATCTCCAGTTTGCCGTATTCGTTCTTACGGCCTGCTATGGCAGCGATCTTGGTCGTCCCAATGTCCAGGCCGACAATTATTGGTTGCTCGTGATTCATAAGTTTAGTTTATTTTTTCAGTTGTTTTTTTAAATGGGTTAATGGTTATTATGGGGTTTACTATTTGGCATTATCGCTCTTGGTCTGACAGGTGGATGATTGGTCGTGGCAGGAGAGGTAGTGCGGACGCTGTCTCCACTGGTAGGGATCAGGTCATAGTTGGTAAGCGTCTGTTCCGTCTGGGTAGGTCTTTCCAGTGGTCGCATGTCGCGCTGGTGGATGGTATCGGATTGCAATAGTTGTGCCGAACGGATCATTTGCTGTATATTCCTCATTCCCAGCAGAGAATCCATACGCGTGCCTTCACTGCCTTTATGCGTGCCGATCACCTGCCCCGCATAAGCAACATCGATACGGGAATATTTATCAAACCCTGTCTTGCTCAATACTTCTTTATAAAAGACGAACAGACGATGGAACTTTGCCTGATAGTCGCTGCCATCGCCAAAGCCAATGACATGATTGCCGACAGTCGGGACCAGTTCAAACCTTCTGTCGGAAGTGACATCCAGCTGGGCTATCTGCGCCATCCAGAACGAATCGCTCCGCAGAAATGTGCTCAATTGCCGCATCTGTACTAAGAGCAGACTATCTCTCCCATGGGCCTTGATCTTTGCCTCCGGGTAGCTCGTAAATACGGGCAATTTAGCAGTAAGCTTTTCGGATAAGGGTAGCTGTATACCGCTGCTGTCAATATAAAAGCTGTTGCCTTCACGGGTAAAGACCCTGGCAATGGGTTCCCGTTCGGTAACATTTACCCGAAGGATCTCATTGTTATCAAAGAACAGTTCCGCATCCCTGATCCAGACATTCTTTTCCAGCACTGTCTCCATACGCCGCAGGTCGAAATGGGCAATGGGCGTGTTCTGTATCTTCGCAACGCCTGTACCCGTCAGCAATTCCAGGATCTGCTTCTTATCGATGAACAGGGTCCCGGAAGCCCCCCCGATATCGATCCTGTAACCCTTACAGGTCTTATTATTCCGATAGCCAATGGCCGCCACCAGCAATACCACCACGCCGGCGCCCAGGGTGCACCACAACGTGAAAGAGACGATCTTTTTGATATTTACTTTAATGGCCATTAGTTATCATTTACACCGGCCTTACCCGGCCTCGCCGATGTGCGGAAGACCTTCTGAGACCCGCCCGACAGCCGGATGGGGACCGTCAGACGGGTACAAAAGTGTCCGGGACATTACACTCATTCACTCCCGTGCACAATCAGCTACTATATATATTTCCTCTCCAATATTTCTCTTATAGGTTCGATCAACCCATCGATATCTCCCGCCCCCGCCGTGATCACCAACTCCAAATCTTTCTTATCCTCCAATATCTTCAACAACTCCTTCTTATCCACCACCCTCACCTTCCCCGCCTTCATCCTGTCCACGATCATCTGGCTCGTCACTCCCTCGATGGGTAATTCTCTCGCCGGATAGATAGGCAGCAGGAACACCTCATCAGCCAGATCCAGACTTTCCGCAAACCCCTCGACAAAATCCCGGGTCCTGGTGAACAGGTGCGGCTGAAAGATCACCGTACATTTTCTCCCCGGAAAAAGTCCCCTCGCACCACTGATCAATGCCCTCAGCTCCTCGGGATGGTGTGCATAGTCGTCGATGAACACCAGCTCACCGCCGGACTGTCCCGTCGATAGCTTTAAGGGCCTCCGAAGGATATACTCAAATCGCCGCTTCACACCCCGGAACGCTTCCACTGCCGCCCGTATCCTGTCATCTTCTATACCCAGTTGATGCGCCACCGCAATAGCCGCCGTTGCATTCTCCACATTATGCAGCCCACCCATATTGAGCACGACATCGTTCAGCGTCCAATTTTTGCTCTCCACCCGGAAATGATAGCTCCCATCCCGGATCTCAACACCCGTCGCTTGAAAGTCGGCCGTCTCTGACATTCCGCTATGGATGGCCCCGTCAAGCCCATACGTCAAATGTTTACTTCCCTTCAGATCACCCTTGCGTTTCAATCCCCATTTGCTCAACAGCACCCCGCCCGGCTTGATCTTCCCGGAGAAGTCGATAAACGCCTGCTCCACTTCCTCCGCCGTACCATAGATATCCAAATGATCGGCATCCATGGCCGTAATGACAGCGATATCCGGGCTCAGCTTCAGGAAGCTTCGATCATATTCATCCGCCTCCACCACACAGACATTGCGTTTATCGCTCCAGAAATTGCTGTTGTAGTTGACGGCGATGCCCCCTAAAAAAGCATTGCACCCATAACCGCTGTGCCGGAGGATATGCGCGATCATTGTTGTAATGGTCGTCTTGCCATGCGTACCCGCTACACAGATATTAAAAGAGCTTCTGGTGATCACACCCAACACATCACTGCGCTTCAGGATAGCATAGGAATGTTGCTGATAGTACAACAGTTCTTTATGATCCTTTGGTACGGCCGGGGTATATACCACCAGGTCCGCATCTTTCGGAGCCTGCCCCGGATCGTCTTCATAGTGCACAGGTATCCCTTCATTTTCCAGCTGCCGCGTCAGGACGGTGGACGTTTTGTCATACCCGCTGACCTCTTTTCCCTGTCCTGAAAAATACCGGGCCAGCGCACTCATCCCGATACCCCCGATACCAATAAAATAGATCTTCTTTATATCCTTTAGTTCGAGCATTGTTTTCGTTTGTTCGTTTTGAGAGCGGCCCCCGGCTCCCCGCCCCGGCCCCAGTTTGACCCGGGCGGGCCCGGCGAGAATCCTCTCACCAGGGCCCTTGGGCCGGGTGCCCTAAATCTTTGCAAGTATCTCCCTCGCTATCACCTCATCCGCATTGGTCACAGCCAGTCTTCCAATATTCTCTTCCAACTGCCGCCGCCTGGGTTCGTCTTTTAACAAGCCAATGGCCGTCGCAACTAACCTATCTTTTGCTTCGCTGTCTTTCACCAGCAATCCCGCTCCCTTATTCACAAGACTTTGTGCATTCACCGTCTGATGATCCTCCGCCGCAAAAGGAAAGGGTACGAACACCACCGCCCTCCTGGCCACACACAACTCGGCAATGGACATAGCGCCGCTGCGCGAGATCACCGTATCACCCGCAGGGAATGCATATTCCATCTGCGTGATAAAATCACGGGTCCAGATATTCGGCCTGCCCTTACAAAGAGCCGCCGCCTGCTCCGCAAAAGGTTTGCCCGTCTGCCATATCAGCTGGACCCCATTTCTCTCAAACTCCTCCAAATGCGCGGCAATCGCTTCGTTGATACCCTTTGCCCCCAGACTGCCCCCTGTGGAAAGTATCGTTGGCTTTGCCGGGTCGAGCCCAAAGGATCGGACAGCTTCCTCGCGGCTGATCTTGTTCCCGATAAGCCCCGCCCGCACCGGGTTGCCGGTAATGAGTATCTTCTCCGCCGGAAAGAACTTCTCCATCCCATCGCTGGCCACAAAAATGGCAGTCGCCTTCTTACCCAGCCACTGATTCGCCTTGCCGGCAAAAGAATTGGACTCATGGATAAAAGTGGGTATCCCCTTCGACTGAGCAGCCCGCAGCACAGGGTAGCTGGAATATCCTCCTACACCCACTACCGCATCCGGCATAAACTCCTGGATGATATTCCGCACCTGGAAAAAACTTTTGATCAGCTTCATCGGGAGTCCGATGTTCTTTATCAAAGAGCTTCTGTTTAGACCCGCAATATCGATCCCCACTATCTTGTAGCCGGCCTGCGGCACCTTCTCCATCTCCATCTTTCCCTTGGCTCCGACAAAGAGCAGCTCCACATCCGGCGCCTGCTTTTTCAGAGCCCCTGCAATAGCTATCGCAGGGAATATATGTCCTCCCGTCCCACCACCGGCTATGATGATCTTCTTGCTCATGCTGCCACGGCCTCCTCTTCTTTTATTTGTTTGGCCTCTTTCTCCGCATTCCGCGCCACGCTGAGTATGATCCCGATGGACAGACAGGTGAACAGGAACGAGCTGCCACCCATGCTTACCAATGGCAACGTCACACCCGTCACAGGGAAAAGGTTCACATTCACCGCCATATTGGCCAGGGCCTGTATCACCAGCGTAAAGCTCAACCCCAACGCAAGGAATGCCCCAAAAGCATAGGGACATTTCCTAAAAATGCGAATGCTGCGAAGAAGGAATATCAGATAAATAAATACGATAAGCGCTCCCCCTACCAGCCCATACTCCTCTATTATTATGGCATAGATAAAATCCGAATACGGGTGCGGCAGAAAATTGCGCTGTTCGCTGTTACCCGGACCTTTCCCCAGTATGCCTCCCTTGGCAATCGCGATCTTTGCCTGGTTCACCTGGTAATTGTTATCATCGACATCCTCCTTGCCTCCATACATAAATGCCTCCACGCGGCTGACCCAGGTACCCACACGCACCAGGAGCCGGGACCCACCCTCCACCGACTTCGTAGATCTCTCCACCACACCACCGTCCGACTTATGCTTTATCACCGCTGCCATCACGAGTATCACCACCGGTATCAGCGCCACCCCGATCGTCATCAGCAGGTGCTTCGCGCTGACCCTTCCGATAAACAGCAACATCAGGCTCGTAGCTCCAATGAGCAGGGCCGTCGATAAATTCGCGGGCGCGATCAGCACACAAACCACAGCGACAGGCGCGATCACAGGGAGGAACCCTTTTTTAAAGTCCTTGATCACATCCTGCTTCTTGCTCAATAGCCGGCTCAGATACATAAAAAGCGCCAGTTTGGCCAGATCGGACGTCTGGAAGGTCATATTGATAATAGGTAACCGTATCCAGCGGCTGCCCTCATTCAGCTTGACCCCAAAGAAGAGGGTGTAGAACAACAATGGAATGGATATCAGAAAAAGTATCCTCGCCACCTTGGAATACACCGTATAATTCACCTGGTGGGCGAAATAGATCACCAGAACGCCTACCAGGATAAAAGCCGACTGCTTGAAGAGGTACACTTCCGTATTGCCCTTGTACATCTTATACGCCAGCAATCCCGTGGAGCTGTACACGACGAGAAGGGATACCACTGCCAGCAGTACTACCATGGTCCAGATCACCTTGTCACCCTTGGTCCTGGACCCGAGACTCCCGAACGGAGCTTTTTCTATCGTCGTCGTGTTACTCATTCATCCAATATGTTTTTCCGCCGGCCACCGGCCGGCGGGTCTTCACAGGTCCCGCACAGCTTCCTTGAACTGCCGGCCCCTGTCCTCATAATTTTTAAAAAGATCGAAACTGGCGCAGGCCGGGCTCAGCAGCACTACGTCCCCCTTCGTGGCAAAGTGAAAGGCGGCTTTAACAGCCTCTTCCGCACTGCCGGTATTGACCATCAAAGCCACATCATTCTGAAATGCCTCGTGTATCTTCCGATTGTCCACCCCCATGCATACGATGGCCTTTACCTTCTCCTTCACCAGGTCCCTGATAAGGGAATAATCATTCCCTTTGTCCACCCCGCCCAGGATAAGTATCGTGGGCTTTTCCATGCTCTCCAGCGCATACCAGGTGCTGTTCACATTGGTGGCCTTGGAGTCGTTGATGAACTCCACTCCTCTGACCGTACTGACATACTCCATGCGATGTTCCAGGGCCTCGAAGCTCTGTATCGCCTCACGGATCTTCTGCTTGCGGATGCCGACGGTGGCTGACGCGATGCCTGCTGCCATAGTGTTGTATTGATTGTGAATGCCTTTCAACGCAAAGTCATAAATACTCATTTGCCATTTCTCATTGCCTGTCTCGATGTGCATTTGTCCCTTATTGATAAATCCTCCTTTGTTGGTTTCCTGTTGCATAGTAAATGGTAATGGGTTAGAATGAATTGGCTCCCGGTTTAAATATTCTTTGATCACAGGGTCGTCATCGTTGTAAATAAAATGATCCTCTTTCGTCTGGTTCATCGTGATACGGAACTTGCTTCGGATATAGTTCTCGAACTTATAGTCGTACCGATCCAGATGGTCTTCCGTGATATTGGTCAGAACAGCAACATCGGGTCGAAAACTGACGATGTCGTCCAATTGAAAGCTGCTGATCTCCGCCACATACCATTCCTTCGGGTCCTCCGCTACCTGCCTCGCAAAAGAGTAGCCTATATTGCCAACCAGCGCACAATCCAGTCCTCCATGACGGCAGATATGGTAGATCATGGAAGTGGTGGTCGTCTTTCCATTACTCCCCGTTATGCCAATGATCCTGCTATCCCCTTTGTGCCGGTAAGCCAGCTCTATCTCACTGATCACCGGTATACCCCTGGCCCTGATCTTCTTCACCATCTCGTTCTTATCAGGTATCCCCGGACTCTTCATGACCTCGTCGGCATTCAATATCTTCTCTTCCGTATGCCCACCCTCCTCGAAGTCGATACCCAGCTGCTGAAGATCTTTTCGGTAGTTGTCCTTTAGCGCCCCCCCATCCGAGAGAAATACATCATAACCCTCTTTGGAAGCCAGCACAGCTGCGCCGACACCACTCTCACCTCCCCCTAATATGACGAGTCGTTTGTTCATTGTTCCATATCCGGTCTTTACCGGCCTCCTATCCCATCCCGCTGGCGGCGCCAACGGATTTTGGGGGTTTTTCACAAGTATGAACTCTTACTGCACCACAATCTCGTCTGCTAAAGAGCTCCCCACGACCAGGGTGCCCCACGGATTGGTTTTTCATACTCAGTTACCTGATCTTCAACGTAGCTATGGCAAATGCCACACACAGTATCGTTACAATCCAAAACCTGGTTACGATCTTGCTTTCGTGATAACCCAGTTTCTGATAATGATGATGTAAGGGACTCATTAAAAAGACCCTCCTTCCCTCTCCGTATTTTTTCTTAGTGTATTTGAAGTAAGTCACCTGTATGGCCACGCTAAGGTTTTCCACGAGGAATACTGCGCAGAATATAGGTATCAACCATTCTTTTCTGACAATGATCGCCAGGGCGGCAATGATCCCACCCAGCGTGAGGCTGCCCGTATCGCCCATGAATACCTGCGCCGGGAACGCATTGTACCAGAGGAACCCCACACAGGCCCCGACCATCGCCCCTATAAAGATGGACAGCTCTCCCAGGTTGGGGATATACATGATGTTCAGGTACTCGGCAAATCGGATGTTGCCGCTGGCATAGGCAAAGATGCCCAGACAGACCCCGATGATGGCGCTGACCCCTGTGGCCAGTCCATCCAATCCATCCGTGAGATTCGCCCCATTCGACACTGCGACGATGATAAAGATGACGATGATGATATAAAGTATCCAGGTCACCCCCCGCACTGCCTGCGGCAGCAGCTTGGAATAATTGAATTCATGGTTCTTTACAAAAGGAATGGAAGTAATAGGCTCCTTCGCCGGGGCAAACAGCTTTTTCTCTTTTCCCAGCTGTACGTTCTTCCAACCCGTCGTATCGGCCGGCAATGTCTGACCCACATACTCCCGGTACACGGTCGAGTTGCTGCTGAATAACAACGTAGCGCCTACCACAAATCCCAACACGATCTGACCCAAAACCTTGAACCACCCTGCCAGTCCATCCTTATCTCCTTTTTTATAAGGTACCCCCTGCTCCTTGGCGATCCGCTTGGCCCTTAGCTTTAAATAGTCGTCGATAAACCCTATCAAACCCAGCCAGACGGTGCTGAAAAGCATCAGCCGTATATAAACCTTATGCAGGTCCGCCAACAAAAGAGTAGGGATCAGTATCGCCAGGATGATGATAAAGCCGCCCATGGTGGGTGTACCCGCCTTTTTCTGCTGACCTTCCAGCCCCAGATCACGCACCGTCTCGCCTACCTGCTTCCTCAGCAGGAAGTTGATCAGCCGCTTGCCAAAGATCATGCTGATGATCAAAGAGAACAGAACGGCCAGCAACACGCGGAACGTGATGAACTGGAACAGGGCGCTACCCGGCAGTTTGATACCGGCGCTCTTAAGCCATTCGAACAATTGATACAGCATATTGATCCTTGGTTTAAAGGCGGGAATTGATCTTATTCGAAAAGTAGCCCAATTCCCACATTTCACTAATGTCTGTAGGCCTTCGTCCGAGCTCCGGGCACTCGCTCGTCCTCGGTCGGGACCTACGGCCCTGGATGAACCGCTTCCTGCGGTTCCTGGTTCAGCGCTGTTTATTTCTCCAGCAGCTCGAACATCTCCAGTAATACTTGTTTATCGTCAAAAGGGTATTTCACGCCCTTTATCTCCTGGTATTTCTCATGTCCCTTCCCGGCAATGAGGACAATATCCTCGGGCTTGGCAAGGTTGATCGCCGTACGTATAGCCTCTTTCCTGTCGGCGATCTTGGTATACTTTCTTTTTGCCGCGGTATTGAGCCCCTCTTCCATATCTAACAGTATCTGCTCGGGGTCTTCGCTCCGGGGATTGTCCGAAGTAAAGATGGCCTTATCGCTGTACTCACAGGCCGCGGCGCCCATGAGCGGTCTTTTTGTTTTATCCCTATCGCCTCCGCATCCGACTACTGTAATGATCTGTTCATACCCTTTCCGCAGCTTCTGTATCGTGGCAAGTACGTTGATCAGTGCGTCGGGCGTATGAGCATAGTCCACAATACCGATGACCCTCTCCTTAGCTGATATTACATAGTCGAATCTCCCCTCGGCGCCGCTAAGGGTGCTTAGCGTACGCAGCACTTCGCCCTTATCCTGTCCTAAACAAATGGCGGCGCCATAGACGGCCAAAAGATTATAGGCATTGAACTCCCCGATGAGCCGGAAATGTACTTCCTGATCGTTGATGGTCATCACCAGTCCAGTGAGGTTGTTCTCCAGTATCCTCCCTTTAAAATCCGCCATCGTCTTCAGGCTATAGAGATACTTTTTGGCATTGGTATTCTGCAGCATGACTCCGCCCCGTTTATCATCCGCATTGGATATGGCAAAGGCGTCGGAAGGCAGTGCGTCGAAAAAGGACTTCTTCACACGTATGTACTCATCAAAGGTCTTATGATAGTCCAGGTGGTCATGTGTGATATTGCTGAACAATCCCCCTGCATAATGAAGTCCCGCGATCCTATGCTGATGGATGGCGTGGGAACTGGTCTCCATGAACGCATAGGTACAGCCCTCATCCACCATATCCTTTAACAGGCTGTTGAGCGCCAGCGCATCGGGAGTAGTATGGGTGGCCGCCACTACCCGCTCGCCTATATGGTTTTGCACCGTGCTCAGCAATCCACATTTATATCCCAAAGAGCTAAAGAGCTTATATAATAGGGTAGCGATCGTCGTCTTGCCATTGGTTCCTGTTACACCCACCAGCTTCAGCTTTTCGGAAGGCTGACCATAAAAATTATGCGCTATATAGCCGGCCGCTGCCGCACTGTCCTCCACCTGTATATAGGTGACGTTCTCCGCACGAGTGGCAGGAACATCTTCACAGATCACGACCGTAGCCCCTGCAGCTACCACCTGGGGAATAAATTGATGGCTGTCAGTATGAGTACCCTTCTGCGCTATAAAAAGCGAACCCGCTCCCACCTTTCTCGAGTCCATTTGCAGGTCACGTACTTCCTTGCCCATGTCCCCATAGACAGCCCGAATGCTCACCTTATATAATATGTCCTGCAGATTTGCCATTTATCAGTTCAGTTCAATTGATATGGTTTCATTCTTCTTAAACAATGAGCCTGGTATAATACTCTGCATCCTCACTTTACCCCGACCCTTCACCGCCACCTTCAGATCCATTCTTTCCAGGAGATACAGCGCATCCTTCAGCCCCATTCCCTTTACATCGGGCATGGTTTGCTTGGAAATGACCGCTCTGTTCATCACAGGCTGGTAATTGGAAGCGTAAAGATGTCCCCACTCATTCCTGCCGGCGGAGTCGATATAATTCACACCAAGCATATGTACCACCTCCTGCATGTCATGCGTCGAGCCTGCATAAAAGAACTGCCCGCTGTCCCTCTTAAAAGGCTGCGCAGCTATCTCCATCGGTGCGGCCTCCTCACTCATCAGCTTATCTGCCAGTTCCCTGAACACAGGCCCTGCTACAAGGGCGCCCAAATAATTTTTTGAGAACGGTTTATTCTTGATCACCACAATGCAGGAGTACTTCGGATTGTCGGCTGGGAAGTATCCCGCAAAAGAGGACTGATAGATATGGTCCGCATAGCCGCGGCTGCCATTGGCCACCAGGGCAGTACCGGTCTTGCCCGCTACCTTGTACCAGGCGGTCGCAAATATCTTTCTGGCTGTCCCTTCCTTATCCGCACAAACGCCTTTCAAACATTCTTTCAATTGCTGAAGGGTACCGTCGCTGCATATCTTTTCGATGAGTGTCTGCGGCTCATTTTCTTTGGTCGTAATACCCGACTCCTGTACCGAGCTGACCAGGTAAGGCTTCATCATCCTGCCGTTGTTGGCCACCGCATTGTACAGAGTGAGGGTCTGGAGCGGGCTTACCAGCACTTCATACCCAAAAGCCATCCAGGGCAGCGTCGTATTGCTCCAGGTGCGGGATTTGGGATTCTTTACGATAGGGGTCGTTTCTCCAACCAGGTCGACGCCCGTGGGCTGATTGAGCCGTAGTTTCTTCAGGTGATCTACAAAAGCGCCGGGATTGCCCGAGTAATTGGCCCAGGCCAGCTTGGCCATACCAACGTTGGAACTGATCTCGAATGCTTCTTTCACCGTGAAGGTCCTGTTGTCATGCGGCTCGGAGTCATACACTGTCCTGCCGGCGACCTTCCATACACCGCCTTCCAGGTTGAGATTGTCGGTCAGCCGCACCTTGTGATCTTCCAGAAGGGACATCAACGTGGCCAGCTTGAAGGTGGAACCCGGCTCCGTAGCACGGATAGCGTAGTTCAGGTCCTCCCAGTAAGTACCGTCTGTCTGACGTCCCAGGTTAGCAACGGCCTTGATCTTGCCGGTAGCGACTTCCATGACGATACAGGTGCCATGCTCCGCCTCGTTGGCGATCATTTCTTTCAGGAGCGCATTTTCAGCGATGTCCTGGATATTCACATCGAGGGTAGTGACGACGTCCTTTCCATTTTCAGACTCTATCTCATACCCCTCCACCGGAATATAAGTGCCGCCGGCGATATAGCGGACCAGCCGGCGCCCGCTCTGTCCTTTCAACAGCGTATCATAGGTGCGTTCCAGCCCTACATTCTGGGCATTGGCTCTAGCCAGGCCAATGGTACGATTGGCCAGGAGACCGAACGGATTTAACCTCTTTTGCTCAACTTCTGCGATAAAGCCGCTCCTATTCCTCCCCTGACGAACAAGCGGGAAGGTTCTCAATTTTTTATACTGGTCGAAGCTCAGGTTGGCATGCAGGAGATAATACCGGTCGATTGCACGATACCCCTGCTGCAATTCTTTTTTATAGGCCGTTGCGGACTGGTCGCCAAACAGTGAAGCCAGACAAAGAGAAAGAGAATCGAGATTATCCGTAAACCGCTTTCCATTCTTCTCTCTCAGACCATCTGCGCCAAAGTCGATGTAGACATTAAAATACGGTATGGAAGTGCTCAGCATGCTGCTGTCCTCGCTGTAGATCGTTCCCCTTTCAGCATCCATTTCAATGAACTTCTGATGCAGACTGTCACTGAGACCTCGCCAGTAGGCCCCCTGAACGCGCTGGATATAGAATGCCTTACCCAACACCACCAGGCAAAGGACCGTGATGCCGATGAAGCATAGATACACTCTCCACAATATGTCGCGTTTGACTTCCATCTCAGTTATGAGCGGTGGCGGTCGAGTCAACCAAAACGACGGGCGGCTGTGTCAGCTCTTTCAATCCGAAAGGCTCGACGGCTTTGGCAAGTTCGCTTTGTTTGCTACGGAACATCACTTCGCTCTTCAAGGTTTTGTATTCGTATTGTAATTCTTTCAGCTCCTTATTGGTCCGGTTGATATCCCGGACTATCTTGTCCGCATAATGCCCGTTATAGATATAGACCACCGCCAGGGCCGCCAGGAACAGGAAGAAGCCAATGTTCTTCATGATCCAATGGTAGCTCATGGAGGGCTTCCAGCGAGGTTTTGTATTTTGATCTTTATCGCTCATGGTCTTTATATCTATTCATGGCCGTATTCTATACGTGCTCGGCTATACGCAATTTGGCGCTGCGAGCTCTTGGATTCAGCTTTAATTCTTTTTCACCGGGTGCTATCGGCTTGCGGGTGATGACTTTCAAGAGGGGGTTGGCCTTGGATTGCCCGTAAGGGTCAGCAAGGTCTTCATCTTCAAAGGAGCCTCGCTTAAAAAAGTTCTTGACGATCCGGTCTTCCAGCGAATGAAAGGTGATTACGGCTGCACGGCCGCCAGGCAGAAGCAGGGCGGGTATTTGTTGCAGCAATTCCTTTAACGCGCCCAATTCATCGTTGACTTCGATGCGTAAGGCTTGAAAAACCTGGGAGAAATACCTGTTGGGATTTCCTTTCACCACGCTGCTCAAGGCAGTCTTAAAGTTTTGAGTGGACTTCAAGGGCACTTGACGGCGAACGTCTACAATAGTCCGGGCCAGGGTCTTTGCATTGGTCACTTCCCCATATTGTTCGAAGAGCTTGTGAAGCTGCTGCTCCGAATAGGTGCTGACAATGTCAAAGGCCGTCAGCGTTTGTCGCTGATCCATTCTCATATCCAGGTCGCCCGTATAGCGCGTGGAAAAACCTCGCTCAGGCTGGTCGAACTGGTGGCTGCTGACACCCAGGTCGGCCAATATGCCATTGACCTGCTGGACATGATGCAGACGGAGCATCCGGCTCAGATGACGAAAGTTATGAGGGAGAAAGGTGACCCTTGCGTCGTCTGGCAGGTTTTGCCGGGCGTCGCTGTCCTGGTCAAAGGCGTACAATCGGCCCGACGGACCCAGTCTTTCCAAAATACCCCTGGAATGACCGCCACCTCCGAAAGTACAATCGACATAAATGCCCCCCGGCTGTATGTTCAGTCCGTCCAACGATTCGTG
>Ga0105240_10008270_pt1 | contig 14893 bp, 15 predicted proteins | sample KBSC54metaG_FD_80426 | JGI IMG/M metagenome (GOLD analysis project Ga0105240, IMG submission 80426) | Corn rhizosphere microbial communities from Kellogg Biological Station, Michigan, USA - KBS C5-4 metaG | ecosystem: Host-associated > Plants > Roots > Rhizosphere > Soil | place: Michigan, USA... | reverse complement strand
GACCTGGGCGCACAGGTTCGTCGCGGCGAGAAGGGGGTGCCGGTGGTCTTCTGGCAACAGCGCGGTCAGGGGGAGCCGCACGGCGTCGGGCTGCAGGAAGGCACCGGGGACGAGAACGAACCAGGCTCGCGTCGGGGCGGGTTCGTTGCCAAGAGCTATGTGGTCTTCAACGCGGATCAGGTTGACGGCTTTGTTGCGGAGGAGCCGGTGCTCCTCGGTGAAGGCGAACGGCTTGTTGCTGTCGAGAACGCCGTCACTGCCACGGGTGCCTGCATTCACCACGGAGGTGACGAGGCGTGGTTCTCGCCCGGCCAGGACGTGATCCAGATGCCGGACTTCGCGCGCTTTCGCGGCCGCGAGGCCTATTACGCGGTGCTGGCGCACGAGCTCACCCACTGGACCGGCGCGAAGCACCGCCTCGATCGCCAGCTGACCGGGCGGTTTGGGAGCGAAGCCTATGCGATGGAAGAACTGGTGGCTGAGCTCGGCGCTGCCTTTGCCTGCGCGCGCCTCGGGATCTCGGCTGAGCCGCGACCTGACCACGCGGCCTACATGGCAGCCTGGCTCAAGGTCATCCGCCACGACCCTCGCGCGATCTTCACGGCCGCAGCCCGCGCGCAGGAGGCCGTGGACTACCTCTTTCCATCTTCCACTCAGTGACTATTCACTAGATATCACAGAATATGCGCGTAAATATCACAGATTGGCGCGGATCATGAGGCAGTTTCGCCCCAGGGAATTTGCCTTATATATCTGAAATCATTGAAGATTTTAACAAGGGTCTCGCGCTGGGAGGCCAGGTTCTGGTGGGTCAGTGAATCGATCTGCCCCCGAATGTCCTCCTCCAGTGCCGCCAGTGCCCTTCGATGCGCTTCACGGCGTTCTTCGCGCTCCAAGTGTACCTTCCATTCCCATCCCCTGAACAGCCAGTCCCAAGCCTGATCGCCGAACGCGGAAAGGTGCGGCGCATAGTCTCCCGCTTCTTCCAGCTGACTGGCTGATGATAGGCTCCTGCCGATGGCGAAGCGCCTGCTGCTGATGGCGCCGGCGGGCCTGCGCCTCGATGGGACGATCCCGAGCCGTTCGATGAGCGCCGTGCCGCCGATGGCAACGGCCGGATCGGTGCCGCGCCACAAATCTCGGACAAGATGCCAGTGGCGTTCGTTGCGACCAGCGGCCTTGCGGCTGTCGGCATGATCAATCCGGCCAACGGCTGGGGCTGCTCTCCCGTGGTTACGACGGGCGAGGTACTGCGCGAACCATCGTGTAAGGCGCGAGGCAAGTTCCTCCGGGCTGTAAAACACGATCCGCGTGCAGAGCATGCCTCGGTCATTGCGCTCATGAAGCGCAATGCGGTGAAACTCGCATTGGACCGCAGGAAGGTTTTCGGCCTTTGCCCATCGCCCGAAATTCTGCCCGAGCTCGCGCAGGAACTCACTGGTCTGCGCTGTATAGCCCTGCGCTTCACTGCAGCAGATGGTGGCTTCGTCGAGTTCGATGGAGGTGTTGAAGAAAAGCCCGTAGCGCTGGATCATGAAGGTTGCGGCTTCATAAATCTCCTGAACCTGCTGACCGCTCAGATGGGCGTCACGCCGGTCCTTGCCGGCAAGGGCGAGCGAAAGATGCAGGCGCGGCCGTGCGGGAGGCGGCGGCGCCGCCTTGCGCAGCCTGGCGATGTCGGCAGAGTCCGGAATGGCGCCGGTCGGCCGGATGCTGGATGCCAGCCGATCGTGGAAGCGCACCATCTGGACCTCGAGCTCTTCCTCGCTGATCTCGGCTGGCCAGAACGACCAGAAGTCGAGGATCTGGTCGAACAGGCTCATGTCCGAGATGCCCAGCCATTCGGCGCGCTCGGCCAGTGTCTGGGCAATCCGGCCGCAGATCTGCGGGTCGAGCAGGCCTTCGAAAGGCACCTCCACTCCACGCGCAAGCGATGGGCCAATCCAGCGCAGCTTGAGATGGAGCAGGACATCGCGCACGGTTCGCGCTTTCCTGCTCGCATTCAGTCTCACCGACCGCATGTGTCTGAACTGGGATTCGAGATCCCCGGCAGTGACGGCGTCAATGTAGTCGAGCACTGCGGCCGGCCCGCCGCGCGTCAGCACTGACCGCACCAGCGCGTCGTTGATCTCCTTGCCCGCTGCCGCTGCTTCGATCGCCAGCGTTTCCGCGTTTCCGGCGAGGGCTCTGAATGACAGGCTGTGACGGATCAGCAGATTGCGGGCCGCGGGCGTGCAGGCGAGTTGTTCAGCCTCGATGATACGATCGAGGTATTCAGCGCGCTCTTCCCTTGAGGGCGGCTCGAGCTCGAAGCCGCGGCAGCGATCCCGCAGCTGGACCGGCAGGCTTTCCGCTTCGAGCAGCGCGAAGATGAAGACCAGATTCTCGCGTGCCTTCTCCAGCGCCTTGAGCAGCATGTCGCGCGCGGGGCGCGACAGGTCGTGCGCTTCGTCGAAGAACACGACGTGCGCGCGGGTGAACAGCGGGTGAGCGACCAGGCTGTCGAGCACGGCCTCGACTTCTTCCTTCGTGCCATGCCGCGGGCAGTCGACCTCGAAGATCAAACCGACTTGGCCCTCAGCCCATTCTAAGCAGCTGTCACAGGTACCGCACGGTTCCCCCTCGGGCTGCGGCTGGAAACAGGTGACGGCCTTGGCAAACGCATAGGCGAGAGTTGTTTTGCCTGAGCCGCTGCGCCCGCTCAGAATTATGTTCCGGCCCGGGCGGGGATGCACGAGGGCCGCCAGCCGCTCGACAACAGCGCGCTGCCCAACAACATCTTTGAAGGAACGCGGACGGTATTTCTCGCGCCAGGCTTTACTTGAATTCAATACCGTCACTCCAGAGTGAGCAGAAGTCCCTGTGTCTATATGTGGGCCCAAGCCCACCATGCGGGGCAACCCTGCAACTCCCACAAAGGTCGATCGATGCCAGAACCAGATAACGACAGGGTAGCTGAAGCTCTGGTAAACAGCGAAGCGCGTCCTGCGCCAAGCGGGGGTGCGGAAGGTGGACGAGTTGTAGCCGTCCGGATGGACCTTCAGACCATGCACAATCTGGTCGAGGCGGTCACTCTGCCGACGCGCGACAACGGGATCGTTCGCGATCTGTATTCGTCACGGCCAACCGACAATTTTAAACTCTATGCCAAGCGCCTCAAAAGGCTTCAAAAAGTCGTCGTGGCCATCACTCCCCTGCATCTCTGCCTCAAGTGCCAGGTCGAGGGCGTGACCTGTGAAGCGTGGGCTTTGCTGCCAGTTGTGGATCAGGACACGTCGCGTGTGCCTGCGGCGTTCAAACTGCCTTTCTGGAAGCTCAAGGGACTGCTCGACAATGCGCCCGACACTGTCCGCACCGGTGAGGCGGCGATTTACCAACTCAAGCATGCAGCCGCGCGGCATGTGCACATCACCTACAGGCCATCTAATTGGGAGGTCTCCATTCAACTACCACCCAGGTTTAATGGCAACCATAGGGACGGCAACAGCTCTCCTGCAACGACGCCGGGCGGCCACTATGTCCTGGAGGTTGAACCGCTGGCCCTCGACTTTGGTGCGCTTGCCTTGCCGCAGGAGGAAGAGTTTGTCGCCAACTTCGTCCCAGAGATGCTTGGCAGGGGCCTTCATAGCATCAGATGTGCCATAACGACGCGCGGGAAATTCCCGCATGAACGGTGGGTCCGCCTCGAACCAGACTACCTTGTAGGCAACAGGATCTTGTTGGCAGCGCGATTCAGGTCTGAAGTGCCAATGCTTCCGCAAGGCTTCTCGATTTCTGCAAAGGATGCCGCGGCGTTGCGAGCGGTCATGCGGCGCTGTCCACCTGCCAGCCGGATTGAGGTCCAGGAAGGTCGCGCAATCATCAGGGCCGCAGGGTTCCGTTGCTCCGTTGACTGTTCGAACAATCACGCGCGCGCGTCACGCGGCATGTTCGAAGCCGATCCGAACGCATTACATCGTTACTCGGTGAGACGGGAGCTTCTGCAGAAAACGGCAACGGTCGCTCGCGCCTTCCATGGACCATCCGCTCCGGATTATGAGCCCGGGAAAGACCGTGCCGGGATAGAGCTAGTGGTGGCTGACCTTTCGGATCTTGTTGGTGAAGAAGTCCCACCCCAGATTCCCCGCTGGCTTGTGAATAAGGCTAGGTCGGGACTACAGCGCCTGCGTGAACAGTGTGAAAACGCCAAGGTCATAGTAGTAGGAGCACGCCGGCCCGGCGGTGATAAGGCATCAATCTTCGTCGACACACTAGCGCTGCCCGCAAATGGTTGCTCGCCGATCGGGGGGCGCTACTCACTTGCGTCCTTCGAGCAGGCGCTCGCCTCCAGTGAGGAGAGGCTTGAGCTCGTATGCACAGACAAGTGCCTCCTGCTCACTTCCCGTAACGACCAAGAAGAAATCCGCTTCGTTCTGCCGCAAGTGCAGGAATAGAGAGCTTCGCGCGGCCCAGCCCTCGGGGGGACGAGGAGCGCGCACCGGCACGCGATTGAAGGCCGCTTCTCAACGATACATCGTATCGTTGCAGCGGCGTAAGCGCCGGTGCCCCTCGGCGGCCAGACAATGGCAACATCCTGGTGCACTGGATGAACAAAAAAGATCCAGGCGCATAATGTGACAGATGCCGCGCATCTATATGTCGCCGCAACCACGCGGAGATTTTCACGATGCCTAGCCCAGCACTCATGACCATCAAGGAATTCGCCGACTGGTCGCGGCTTGGCCGCACCAAGATCTATGAACTGATCGGCAGCCAGGAACTCGCGGCTATCAAAATCGGGCGGCGCACCTACATCCCGAGCCAGGCTGCGCGTGACTGGCTCGGCAACCAGCCAGCGTTCGGCAACGATTGAATTGCCAGTTTTTCCGTAGCCATCCGGTGAGGGCCGCGGGACGGGGATAACTGGTGGAAGCCGCCATCATCATCGAGCTTCACCCGAGCCGCTCGGATGCGTCCCCGCCCGTTGCCGCGCAACGAGAATGAGCAAGATGATCGCGCCCGCAAGAACTGCAGTTGCCAAGGGTCGACTGAGGTCGAGACCACCCTTCGCCACCGGCTTGTCGAGTAAGTCGCCAACAGTCGCTCCCAGAGGGCGAGTAAGGATGAATGCGGCCCAGAAGAGCAAGACGCGGGAGAGACTGGCGAACCAGTAAAGCGCGGCGAGAACAGCGAGGGCTGCACCGAAGAGCAAAGCAGCGCCAAAGTAGCCAAGCGAGCTGTCCGCAACCCAATCGCCGAGTGCCGTGCCCAAGGTCTGCGAGAATGTAATTGTGATCCAGTAGAAGGTCTCCGCCCGCGCGGTTTCGATCCGGTTCACATCTACGGTGCCGAGGGCACGATTCCAACTGAACAGGGAAATCAGCACCAAGCTGAAGAGAAGCAGTGACCCGCCGGGGTAGCCAAGACCGATGGAGCGCGTGGCAAAGTCGGCGAGCGTGGTCCCGGCGGTCGTCGAGGCGATGATGGTTGCCCAGTACAACCACGGATTGAAGCGTCGCGCGCGAATTTGCAGCCAAACCAGTCCGAGGAGCAGCAGGCCAAATATGGCGGTGCCGACAAGATACCCGTTGAGGCCGCTGGCGCCGGCGTTCGGGGTGGTTTCCCCTAGCCAGCTCATGCTTACCGCGTCACCGCCCGTTTCACCCAGCGTCGTCGCGAGAATCTTGATCACCCAAAATGTGAGCGTCACGGCCGGAACCTTGCTCACGGCATCGTCCATGCGATCCCTCATCCAAACTGCTCCTGCTTCAGCCACGTCAAAGAGAATGACATGTGGAGCATAAGGCTGCAATTGAGCGCTTAATGCCACACTTCCGATGGCAACTTCGCCATCGTGCCTGGAGATGCCGACGTTCGGCAACCAGACATCAGGCCTGCAGCGACCGCCAGTTCCAGGGCAGCAGACCGGACAGCTTGCTGACCGGGCAGTCAGCGATCCTCACCAGCACGTCGGTGAGCCACGCTTGAGGATCGACATCGTTGAGCCGCGCCGTCTGGATCAGCGTGTACAGCACCGCCGCGCGCTGCCCGCCGCGGTCTGACCCGCAGAACAACCACGCCTTCCGCCCAAGCGGCACACAGCGCAGCGCGCGTTCGGCGGCATTGTCTTCTGCCGCGTCGGCTTCGAGATCCTCGAGCTGCAGCTCCATCTGTTCGAGCAGGCGGCGGGTGCGTTCGGCGCTGGCGCCGTACTGCTCGCGCTTCAGCTTGGCGATCTGCAGCTTGAGGTGGGCGATCACCGCCTCGGTGGCGCTCTCGCGGGCCTGAGCATTGGCGAGCCGTGCTTCGGCCTCATTGGCCCGCCGGGTCGCCACGGCGAGCAGCGCCTTGAGCGCTGCAACATCGTCAGGAAGGGGCGAAACAGCGGCTTCCATGAGCCCGAATGAATCAACATCTGGCCGCCGCTGCAAGGCCAAAATGGCATCAGAATGCGATTATCCCGCGCTGGCTGGTCGCCAGGAATACTGCGGGTTGCGCCAGTCGATCCCGTCAAGCAGGCAGGCCAGCTGCGAGCTCGTCAGCGACACCAATCCGTCCTTGGCCGATGGCCACACGAACCGGCCCTTCTCGAGCCGCTTGGCGTAAAGCGACATCCCGATCCCATCATGCCAGATGATCTTCACCAAAGATCCAGCCCTGCCACGGAACACGAACAGGTCGCCGCCATGCGGGTCGCGCTTCAGGCCCTGTTGCACCATCAGCGCCAGGCCCTGCATGCCCTTACGCATATCGGTGTGACCAATCGCGATCCACACCCGCGCGCCGGCAGGGATCACCGCAGTGCCTTCAACACCGCCGTCACAAGCGCCGGCGACGCCGATGGAAAGATCGTCATCCGCTGGTCGCGCGGCAGGTCGACGATGATGGCTGCGTCCGACACCGGCACTGCGCGTTCGCGATCCTCGATCACCAGCGCCTCGGCAAAATCAGCGGGACGCCCATCCTCGGTTGGCGGCGTTGCCGCGCCAACAGCGAGCTTGTTGCGCCACGTGTAAAGCTGGCCCGTCGAAATCTCGTGCCGCCGCGCCACGGCCGTGGGGCTGGCCCCGGGCGCAAACGCCTCCGTCAGGATCTGGAGCCGCAGTTCGTCGGTCCACCGCCGGCGACGCTCTGGCCCTGAAAACACCGTGATCTGGCCCACCTACCGCTCCAACGTGCGCTCATACGAGCACTCTTAAGAGCGGGCCGGTCACAGCCGCACAAGGCGGCCCTCGCCGGATGGGTACGTTTTTCCGTTGTCGCTCGCCCGGTCAGGGCAGCGACGGAAAATCGGTGCGTCGGTGGTCGCGAGTCATTTCAGCAAGGGGGGCGGGGGCGAGAACCTCGACCGCTGCTCCCCATGCATAGAGATGCCAGGCCATCTCCAGATGCCCTGAAGCCTTGAAGCGCACGAACAGCGAGCCGTCCTTGCACCGTTCCATTGTCTGGGTTGAATGAAACTGGAACTGGCCGCACGATCTGCGGCTTCCGGCGCAAATCGCCAAGGGCCCTTGTCTGCGAGTAGGCAAATGGGCGACACAAGCGTCAGGGTGAACGTGGGCTCTGGGTTCAACCGAGATGATCGAGGACTGCGCGCAGAATGCTGGCCGTCCCCTTGCCCGGTGCCCAGATCGGCTCCCTACCGGCCAGCGCATCCTTCACGCAGTAAAAGGCCTGGTGACTGCTGCTTTTCCACGCGAACACGAACAAATCGGCAGCCCTGGCTAGGCTGGTAAGTTGAGCCGTTGCAACTAGATCCGAGTTGACGACGACCTTCGAGCCGGGGAACAGTTCTTCCAGCGCCGCCTTTGCACGGCTACCGGCGGCCTCTGCCAGCGTGTAGATACCGATTGTCTTGCCCTCGAGGCTCACCACCAACCTGGCCTTCGGCGAGTGGCCTACCGTCTTCGGTGATCCCAAGATGACTACCGCGCTGCTCGACCGCATCACGCACCATTGCGATATCGTCGAGACCGGCAACGACAGCTGGCGCTTCAAGCACCGCAGCTGAGGTCACCCAGAAAACGCCTTCGCGCTGCTGCCGCCTCCGCTCGGGCTACGCCCTCCCTACGCCGCCAGCAGCGCGAAACCTGCGCCCAGCAGCAACCGATCCTCGCAACGCCAAGGGGGTCCCTTTTGCGCGCCGATAGGGGGTCCCAATTGGACGCCGATTGACAGTAAGGAGGGCAGTGCGCCTCAGGCCTGCAGCCGAGCGTTGCGCGCAGGGGGTGTCACGTTCTTGCCGACGCGTAGCAGGTCGAGATAATCGCTCCACCATTGCGCCATCTCCACCCGTTCCTTCCAGTGAAGGCCGCGGTGATATGCCCCGCGTGTGGCATTGCTTTCTCCATGGGCCAGCGCACGTTCGATCGCATCGGGATTCCAGTGTCCGCTCTCGTTCAGCAATGTTGACGCTGTCGAGCGCAGTCCATGAGCCGTCACTTCATCCTTGCCGAAACCCATGCGGCGGAAGCTTGCGTTGAGCGTGTTTTCACTCATCGGCCGGCTGCCACCGTAGGCTGACGGGAAGACGTACTTTCTATGGCCAGTCAGGACGCGCAATTCTCCGAGAACCTTGCGCACCTGCTGCGACAGCGGCACGGCGTGCGCTCGTCGCGCCTTCATCTTGCCGGCTGGAAGCTTCCAGATGCCTTCGTCCAGATCAAACTCGTCCCACTCGGCGTGGCGGAGCTCTCCCGGGCGCACGAAGACGTGTGGCGCGATCTTCAGAGCCGCCATGGTCGTCGGGCTGCCGGAAAACGCATCTATGGCCCGGAGGAGCTCTCCAAGCTTGGCCGGCTCAAGGATCGCCGCATAATGGCGTGCCCGGGGGGCGATCAGCGCTCCCTGCAGCAGATTGGCTGGATCTGACTTGCAGCGCCCCGTGGCTACGCCGTAGCGAAACACGCGGCTGGCAAACGAACGGCACTTCTTTGCGGTCTCGAGACGCCCCTTGGCCTCCAGCCGCTTCAGCGCTGCCAGCAAGAGCTGCGGATCGACTTCCGCAACGGGCATGGCTCCGATCGCAGGTTCCAGCTGCTCGAGGAACCAGCGCGCTTTCGAGATCGTCGCTTCAGCACGGCCTTCGCCCACCATCTTCGTGTCGATGTATTCGCGGGCCACGGCTGCGAAGGTGTTTGCGGCGCTGATCCTGGCTGCCACCTTTTCCCGCTTGCGCTCGATGGCTGGATCCATGCCTTCGTCAAGTTTGGCGCGAGCCGTGTCGCGCCGGTCGCGCGCATCCCTGAGGGAAACGCTCGGATAGGCCCCCAGGGCAAGGCGCTTTTCCTTGCCGGCGAAGCGAAACTTCCAGCGCCACAGCTTCGATCCATTGGGGAACACTTCGACGTAGAGGCCGCCGGAATCCGCCCGCTTGTAGGGGCGATCATCTGGCTTCAGGGAACGGATCGCGGCATCTGTCAGCGCCATGTGGGGGCATGACCTTTCAACGAACGTGGGGTCATCTGCCTATCTGCCCCCAACCGTGCCCCCAAAGTGGCTCGAATGGGAGCGTTCGTGAGCGAACTTCCCCGGACATCAACCGGGGTATTTTTCCCAGAAACCAGCGGCTTTTACAAGCCGCCGGCGATCAACGCTGAATAGGAAAATGGTGCCCAGAAGAGGACTCGAACCTCCACGCCCTTGCGAGCGCCAGCACCTGAAGCTGGTGCGTCTACCAATTCCGCCATCTGGGCACGGGCAGCAGGCTGGATCGCCGGCTGCGAGGTAGGAGCGCGCCTCTATGCGAGGCGGGCGGAGGTGTCAACTCGCTGGCGGGAAAATTAGCGCGCCTCGGCGATCAGCGCCCTGGCCTCCGCTCCGGCCCAGTCGTGCTCGCCCACGAAGCGCCAGACCTCGCGGCCTTGCGAATCGTAGAGCACGCTCGTCGGCAGGGTCCCCGTGCCGTAGTGGAACGAAAGGTCGTTCTGCGGATCAAGCCAGGCGGCGAGGCTCACCTTGCGGTCCTTGAGGAAGCGGCCCACGGCCTGCGGATCGCCCGAATCCTGCGAAACCGCCACCACCTTGATCGCGCCCGACTGCGCCAGCTTGTCCAGCGCCGGCAGTTCCTTCACGCAGGGCGCGCACCAGGTCGCCCACAGGTTGAGCAGGAACGGCTTGCCCTTCAGCGAGGCCAGCGAAAGCTTGCCGCCCGCCGCATCGGCCAGCGTCAGGTCTGGCAGGGCGCTGCCCTTGTGGCTGCGGTCCACGCCGTGGGCGGGCGCGGCCGGCCCGGCCTTGGCGGGGCTCGCCTCCGCGCTTGGTTGCGCCGCGCCGCCACTTTGCCTATCGCAGCCGCCCAGGACGATGGCCGCGCAAGCGGCGCCCGCAAGGAACAGGCGAGCGCCCGGCCGTCTGCAATTGGACACGGGCAGATTTGGCATTGGCAGACAGGACATGAGCAAGACGGGTTCCAACCAGATGTGGGGCGGCAGGTTCGCCGAAGGGCCCTCGGCGATCATGCGCGAGATTAACGCCTCGATTCCGTTCGACAAGGCGCTGTGGCGGCAGGACATCGCCGCCTCGAAGGCTCACGTCGCCATGCTCGGCGCCCAGGGCATCGTCTCGGCCGAGGACGCGGCGGCAATCGCCGGCGGGCTCGATGCCGTCGCCGCCGAATACGAGGCGAGCGGGGTCCCGGAGAACTGGGACCTCGAGGACATCCACATGACCACCGAGAGCCGGCTGGCCGAACTGATCGGACCCGCCGCCGGGCGCCTCCACACCGCGCGCAGCCGGAATGATCAGGTGGCGACCGACTTCCGCCTGTGGGTGCGCGATGCGATCGACCAGGCGCTGGCCGGGCTCGCGGCGCTGCAGGCCGCGCTGGTCACCCGCGCGGGCGAGCACGCCGGCTCGATCATGCCCGGCTTCACTCACCTGCAGACCGCGCAGCCCGTCACCCTCGGCCATCACCTCATGGCCTATTACGAGATGGCCGCGCGCGACGTGTCGCGCTTCGCCGATGCCCGGGCGCGGATGAACCGGTGCCCGCTGGGTGCCGCGGCGCTCGCCGGCACCGGCTTTCCGATCGACCGGGCTGCGACCGCCGCCGCGCTCGGCTTCGACGGGCCGACCGCGAACAGCCTCGATTCGGTGTCCGACCGGGACTTCGCGCTGGATTACCTGATGGCCGCCAGCCAGTGCGCGCTGCACCTCTCGCGGCTGGCCGAGGAGTTCATCATCTGGGCGAGCCAGCCGTTCGGCTTCGTGCGCCTGCCCGATGCCCTGTCCACCGGCAGCTCGATCATGCCGCAGAAGAAGAACCCCGATGCGGCCGAGCTGGTGCGCGGCCATGCCGGGCGGATCTCCGGCTGCCTCGTCAGCCTGATGATGACGATGAAGGGCCTGCCGCTCGCCTATTCCAAGGACATGCAGGACGACAAGCCGCCCGTGTTTGAGGCCGCGGGCCTGCTCACCCTGTGCCTTGCCGCGATGACCGGCATGGTCGAGGCGACCGAGTTCCGGACCGACCGGATGCGCGCCGCGGCCGAGCTGGGCTATGCCACGGCAACCGATCTGGCTGACTGGCTGGTGCGGCAGGCGAACATCCCCTTCCGCGAGGCGCACCACATCACCGGCAGCGCGGTGAAGCTGGCCGAAAGCCGCGGCGTGGCGCTCGATGCCCTGCCGCTGGCCGACCTCAAGGCGATCGATCCGCGCATCGACGATCGGGTCTATGCGGCCCTCTCGGTAGAGGCCTCGGTCGCCGCGCGCGCAAGCCATGGCGGAACTGCGCCTGCCGAGGTAGAGAAGCGCGTTGCCGAGGCGCGCCGTGCCCTTGGCCTGGCCTGAGGACCACCCGATGCGATCGCCGCTGCGCAAGGATCTGGCTCCCATCCTGCTCGCTCTCGCGCTGGCGGGCTGCGGCCAGACGGCCGAGCTGAAACCGGCCCCCGGCCATACCCTCCCGGTCGCGCCCCATGGCCGCGGCGACCGGCCGAGCGCCAACCAGCTGCTCACCCCGCTCCCGCAGGACGCCCCGCAGCGTTCGGTCGAGCTGCGCAGCCGGTCGGAAGACCGCCAGGACGATCCCTACGACCTGCCGCCGCAGTAAGGCTGGCCCAGACAGGACTGACATGGACCATTTCGAACTGAAGAACGGTGTCCTCCACGCCGAGGACGTGCCGATCCCGGCCATCGTCGCGGCGGTGGGCAGCCCGGTCTACATCTACTCGCGCGCCACTTTCGCCCGCCACGCCCGCGCCTTCCTCGATGGGCTGGCGGCGGTGCCGGACAAGCACGTCGCCTTCGCGGTCAAGTCCAACCCCAACCTTGCCGTCCTGCGCCTCCTCGCGCGCGAGGGGCTGGGGGCCGACGTGGTGTCCGTCGGCGAGATGGAGCGTGCGCTCGCCGCCGGGATGCGGCCGGAGGACATCGTCTTCTCCGGCGTCGGCAAGACCGAGGCCGAGATGCTGCGCGGGCTGGAGGCCGGGATCGGCCAGTTCAACCTCGAAAGCGAGGAAGAGGGCGTCGAACTCGCCCGCCTCGCCGCCGCCCGCGGGCTCACCGCGCGTGCGGCCCTGCGGGTCAATCCCGATGTCGATGCCGAAACCCACGGCAAGATCTCGACCGGCAAGGCCGAGAACAAGTTCGGCGTGCCGTATGATCGCGCCGCCGGGATCTATGGCCGCCTTGCCGCCGCGCCGGGGCTCGCCCTGCGCGGCCTGGCGGTCCACATCGGCAGCCAGTTAGCCAGCCTTGCCCCGCTCGAAGCCGCCTTCGTCAAGATGGGCGAGCTGATGCAGGCCATCCGCGCCCAGGGCGATGCGGTCACTCACATGGACCTCGGCGGCGGCGTCGGCGTGCCCTACAAGGCGGGGGACCGCTTCCCGAGCCCGGCCGAATACGGCGCGATGGTCGCCCGCGTCACGGCCGACTGGGGGGTAACCCTGATGTTCGAGCCGGGCCGGGTGATCTCCGGCAACGCCGGCGTCCTCGTCACCCGCGTCGTCCGGGTGAAGCCCGGTGTGACCGCGCCCTTCGTCATCGTCGACGCGGCGATGAACGATCTTGCCCGCCCGGCGCTCTACGATGCCTGGCACGATTTCGTCGCGGTCGAACCGAACGGCGCGCGGATGACCGCCAACATCGTCGGCCCGATCTGCGAAACGTCCGACACCTTCGCCATGGGTCGCGAGATCGACGCGGTCGGCCCGGGCGACCTTGCAGTGTTCCGCACCGCCGGGGCCTATGGCGCGACCATGGCCAACACCTACAACTCGCGCCCGCTGGTGCCCGAGGTGATGGTCGATGGAGACCGCTGGGCCGTCGTTGCCGAGCGGCTCGATCCCGCGACGATCCTCGCCGCCGAACACGTGCCGGACTGGCTCTGAATGGACAGCCTCCCGCTCTACCATCGCATCGCCGGCCAGCCGGTGATCGTGCTGGGCGGCGGAGAGGCGGCCGAGGCCAAGCGCCGCCTGGTGCTGCGTGCCGGCGGGCAGGTCGTCGACGATCTGCAGCAGGGGATCGACACCGGCGCCCGCATCGCCTTCATCGCGCACGAGAGTGAGGAGGCGGCCCGCGCCGATGCCATCCGCGCGCGCTGCGCCGGGCTGCTCGTCAACGTGGTGGACCGTCCGGCCCTGTGCGATTTCACCGTGCCAAGCCTGCTCGAACGCGGGCCGGTGCTGGTCGCGGTCGGCACCGGCGGGGTTTCGGCGGGGCTGGCGAAGGCACTTCGGCTGCGGCTCGAGGCGATCCTGCCCGCCAGCCTTGCTGACCTTGCCGCCCGGCTCGGCGCCTTGCGCGAAGACCTGCGCCGCCGCTTTCCCGAAGCCGCCGCCCGCCGCCGCGCGCTCGATGCGGCCCTCGCCGAGGGCGGGCCGCTCGATCCGCTCGAGGCGGCCAGTGCCGCACGGGTCGAGGCGTGGTTTGCCGGCGCGATGGACGGGGAAGCCGGCCTCGCCGTGATCGCCATCGCCAGCGACGATCCCGACGATCTCACCCTGCGCGCCGCCCGCCTCCTCGGCACGGCCGATGTCGTGGTGCACGAGGAGGGCGTCGGCCCCGCCGTGCTCGGCCGCGCCCGGGCCGATGCGCGCCGCCTGCCGCTCCGCCGCGGCGATCCGGTGCCTGAAGGGCTTTCCGGTGCCGTGGTCGTCCTGCGCCTGCCTGCCGGATAGCCAAGCGATTCCAATCGCTTGTCGGCGATTAAAGCCTTTTAATTTCTGTCGCCCCGGCCCTTTCGCCAAGCAGTGCAGGCGCGGGGGAATGCCCCGCGTGTCACGCAATCAAGGGGCATCCCATGACACTTCCGCAGATCGACGTTTCCGCTCTTCCCAACCTCGAAGTCATGACCGGCGTGTTCGGCTCGGTCGCGCACAAGGCAACGATGGTCGCCGGTGACGAGGTCGTGGTCATCATCACCTTCCTCTACGACGTGCTGAACCCCTGATCCCCCCGGACCCCGCGCTCCGGCCGGCCCCTACCGGCCGGGGACGCGGGATCCTGCTACCCACCTTTCGCAAAGGGTCCGGCCCATGCACGTGAACGCGGCCATCCGCTCGCTGATCGACGATCCGGCGAGCCTGCGGGCCCAGCAGGATCTCCACGCCGCCGCCTGGTCGCGCTGGGCCGCGGGAGAATCCACCACGTCGCTCCTCGCCGATTTCTCCGCCTTTGCCGCCGGTGCGCCGCTCACCGGCCTGCCCAGCCTTGCCGGCCTGTTCAGCTCCGATGGCACCGCTGCCCGGGCCGTGCGCGCCCTCGTCGATGCGCTGGTCCCCACCCTTGCCGCCGCCCCCTTCGGCCAGGTGCCGCTGCGCCACCACGTCGGCAGTGCCGCCACCACGCTGATGCTGGCGCGCGAGGGAGAGGCGAGCCTCAGCCTCGTCGCGCTCGACCCGGCCGGGCTCGCCAAGGCCGGCCCGGCGCGCTCCGCCGCCTTCGCCCCGGCGGAGGAATGGGACGT
>Ga0105240_10008268_pt1 | contig 14896 bp, 7 predicted proteins | sample KBSC54metaG_FD_80426 | JGI IMG/M metagenome (GOLD analysis project Ga0105240, IMG submission 80426) | Corn rhizosphere microbial communities from Kellogg Biological Station, Michigan, USA - KBS C5-4 metaG | ecosystem: Host-associated > Plants > Roots > Rhizosphere > Soil | place: Michigan, USA... | reverse complement strand
ATTGATATAACTTTCGTAAGCAGTATCGCCCCAGGTGAATAAGCCATGCGAACCCAGCATGATACCACGGATTCCCGGATTACTGTCGAGACATTCTTTCAATTTCAGACCCAGATCAAAGCCTGGTCTCTGCCAGTCTACCCAACCAATAGTACCGCTGAATAGTTCCCGTGTGATGCGTTTCCCGTCTTTTGCTGCCGCGATGGCAATAGCTGCATCAGGATGCAAATGATCGATATGTTTGAATGGTAAGAATCCGTGAAGTGGCGTATCAATTGATGGCGCTTTTGAATTCAGATCATAAATGCAATGATTGAATAACTCTACCATTTCGTCTTCAAACTCCAATCCGCGGTATACATTTTTCAGGCTGCGCAATCTGTCAACATAAAGCGCAGCCAATCCGCTTTTTTTCAATGTTCCGATGTCACCCCCAGAACCTTTGATCCACATTACTTCGGTTTCCTCGCCGGTAAGCGGATCACTTGCTGTGGCTTTGCATGAGGTATTGCCGCCACCATAATTGGTGAGGCGCAAATCGGCACCAAGCAAGTTCGATCGGTAGATCAATAAGTCGACCTCATTTCCTTTTAATTTTTCGGCTGCTGCGTCATCCCACAGATAACTCACATATTTAAAATCAGCAGTTGTTTTCATATCAGATATTTATTTTAAGCTTTTAATGAGTTGCCGTACCCCACCAGGAGTACTGAAATAATAATAATAATGATGCCCATAATTACGGTTGTCATCGCTTTTTTGCTTACGCCTTTCCATTCCTTCAGCGCCAATCCCCATGCATTTGCGATCAGGATAATGAATGCCATGTGCAGTATCCACGAACTTGCCCCGTTGCCCAATTTGCTTTCGCCCATGCCATAGAAGAAAAATTGCAGAAACCAGGTCGTGCCAGCCAATGCCGAGAACAAGTAGTTTTTCAGCAATGGTGTCTTTTTATCGGTATAATTATCAAATGTTTTGTTGCGGGCATTCAGGATCATGCACCAGATAAAATTGGTACTCAGCCCTCCCCACAATAAAGGCACATAGGTAACATTGTTTTGAAACAGGAAATTTCCTTGTCCCGGATGTGATGCCTGCCACAGATGATTGGCAGTATCAGCCATGTCCTTCCCTGCTTCAATACCGAAATTGAAGCAAGCGCTCAACACACCTGAAACGATAGCTACAAATATTCCTATGCCAAAGCGATAGTCTTTATTGTCTTCCGAAGCGGTTTGGTTTTTTTTAAGGTCTTTCTCTTTTATTGTACCTGCTTTACCGCAAACTATTATACCGATAACACAGACTATAATACCCATCAACACCATTTGTCCCCAATGGGTATGCAATAAGGTACCAAAATTGTCTTTCCCCGCTTTTGGATAAATGCTGTAATAAAAGGAAGGCACCAATGAACCAAATACAGAGCAAAGTCCTAAAATGATCGTACTGCCTAATGAAACGCCCAGGTAGCGTACTCCCAAGCCATAAGTCAAGCCACCAATACCCCATAACAGGCCGAAAAAGTAAGTAAGTAATAATACATTTCCTTGGGTTTGGCGGATAATATCCACGAATCCAGGAATAGTAAGCCACGCCGCTATCGGCGGAACGATCAGCCATGAGAATAATCCGCCCACTATCCAGAAGCTTTCCCAAGCCCAGCCCTTTACTTTTTTGTAAGGAATATAAAAACTACCCGACGCGAAACCGCCGATAAAATGGAAGATTACTCCGAATATTACCTGCATTTAATTTAAGCTGATTGGTTGATAATAATTTTTGCTAAGGTAATTTACAACTTTTTAGCAACTGTCCTTATCTGTCCTTAAGTCCTTCATTAAACCAAAGGTGAGTCAAGTATGCGACATGCTGTTCTTAGCGCATAAAAAAAAGCTTCCCGGAATACCCGGGAAGCTTAAGATCAGTTAATTATTACTTGTAAGAGATTCTGCTTATTTAGCCTTTAACTCATCGATGCTTACCTGTGGAGCCAGCGCTTTGTGTACCTTTTCAACAGTAATTGATTTAGCCAAATTGAATGATTTCTCCAGTTTGATATCCTCGCTGGATGCGCCAATCTTAACCTTGTATTCACCTGCATCTGCTACCCAGGCAGACTGGGCGGTATCAAAAGAAGCCAAGGATTTTGCATCCAAAGTAAAGGTCAAAGTTTGAGACTCGCCTGGTTTCAACTCTTTGGTTTTTGCAAAGCCTTTTAATTCTTCCGATGGTTTATCCATGCTTTTATGAGGGGCGCTCAGGTACAATTCTGCCACCTCTTTTCCTGCAACCGAACCGGTATTGGTAACGGTTACGGTAGCCGTTAGCTTACCGTTAAACGCTGCACTGCTCAATGCGAGGTTGCTGTAAGAGAATTTGGTGTACGATAATCCATAGCCAAAAGCGTAAGCCGGTTTTACTTTAAAGGTATTAAAGTAACGATAGCCCACATAAACACCTTCCTGGTAAACAACTTCGGCTGGAATTACTTTGCCCATCATGCCCTGTGTTGCTTTTTCAGGGAATTCCTTGCCCGGGAAGTTTTTGGCAGACGGCACGTCATTATAAGACTCAGGGAAAGTAGTAGCCAGCTTACCGGAAGGATTTACTTTTCCACTTAATACATCAGCGATAGCGTTACCACCTTCCTGGCCCGGTTGCCATGCCAATAGTATAGCATCAACCTTATCGCGGAATGAGGTTACATCGATCACACCACCAATATTCAACACGGCAATAACCGGTTTATGTTTGGCGTGGAAAGCATCTGAAACACTCGTGATCATGTCTTTTTCCAGGCTGGTTAATTCGTAATCGTCAGCCACTTTGCGGTCGTTACCTTCGCCTGCATTCCGGCCAATATAGATGATCGCAACATCCGAAGCATCTGCCTTTTGTCCCACGCTGGCTGCATCAAATTTATACTCAGGAGCAAATGGCGTAGGGTTCATTAATTCTTGCAACAGATTTTTCTTTGGATGTTTTGATGCGTAATCAGCCAGGTGACCTTTGTAGGCCTGCGCCAGGGCATCATCTAATTTATAACCAGCGTTGGCCAAGCCTTCATTTAAAGAAACAACGTAAGGTTTGTTTACATCACCGCTTCCTGTTCCGCCCGCTATCAGATCATAACCATGGTTACCAAACAAAGCGATAGTTGCACCACTCTTTTTGATTGGCAAAGCATTCTCACCGTTTTTCAGCAATATCATACTTTCAGCAGCGGCTTCTCTTGATATTTGTGCGTCCCCTTTCAGATCTGCTTTGTTGGGATAATCATAGTTCTTAGCGGTAAGGGTGTGCACCAGCACATTCAAAACAGCTTCTACATTTTTATCCAGCTCAGCTTCTGAAAGTTTTCCCGATTTTACAGCTTCAGTGATCGCTTTTACCTGGGTTGGATTTCCGGGCATCATCAGGTTGTTTCCCGCATATACCTGTGCGGCAGCATCTTTACCACCGAACCAGTCGCTCATCACAAAGCCTTTATAGCCCCAATCTTCGCGTAAAACAGTAGTCAGCAAATCGCGGCTTTCGGAAGTATAAGTACCGTTGATCAGGTTATAGGAGCTCATTACTGCCCAGGGTTGCGATCTTTTTATTGCGATCTCAAAGTTTCTCAGGTAGATCTCGCGCAAAGCACGTTCGCTGATGATCTCGTTGACAGAAGCACGGTCGGTTTCCTGGTTGTTCGCTGCGAAGTGTTTGATGGTCGCGCCAACACCCTGCGACTGGATGCCATTAATAATAGCAGAGGCCATACTTCCCGAAACCAGCGGATCTTCTGAATAATATTCAAAGTTTCTTCCACCAAGCGGGTTGCGGTGGATATTAGCACCCGGACCAAGTATAAAGTCGATACCGTATGATTTGATCTCTGAACCAAATGCTACTCCCACTTTTCTAACCAAAGCAGTATCCCAGCTTGACGCCAGCAAAGTGCCTACCGGCCATGCGGTTGAAAACAGGTTGTCAGCCGAATCTTTTTTAGTCATTACAAACCTGTGGATACCTGATGGGCCATCGGCCATTCCTATTGAAGGAATACCGAATTTGGAATTGGGTATGGTGTGCCCAGATATCGTGGGCATTTTATCAGGTGTTTTATCATTAGACCCAAAGCTCATGCCCGGCATAGAAAAGCCCTTGCCCACAACTACCCGTACCTTATCATCCAGGCTCATCTTTTTCACAATCTCTTTGATCGGGTCTTTCCCAAACTGCGGCTCTTTCTCTTGTGCAAAGGCAGATTGCCCGGCAACTAATGCTGCTGCTACGGCAATCTGTGCTAAAATTAATTTCTTCATTTCTATTCTACTGGAATTATCTGCTTAGTGATTTTCTTTAACACGTATACCTTTTGCTTCGAACATGCCCATCAGGCTGCCTTTTACATGGTCGTCATCCACCGGCTCCAATGTTAATGACACATCGTAGCTCTGCACGGTAAATGCCGCGGTGATGGTTTTGTCTTTCTCGTCTATCTGGGTGATCTTGGTCATTTCCTTACCGGTTGTGTCTTGTACAACTCCACCCAACTTCCCGTCTTTCCTTTCAAGCACGAAGGTCATTTTTGCGTCGCCGTTAGGTGTTCCCATAACCACAACATTCCATTTGCCAGGGAAATAATCGGCGGTTTGCGCCTTTGCGTTAAGGCCAAAGAATAGGGCTATGGCCAGTGTAAGAATAAAAGTCAGTTTTCTCATAATGTCTTTTTGATTAAATAGTTAAATACAATCCGTAATTTGAACGGAATAAAGATATATCGCTATTTTTACAAAAGCAAATTTCATTGCGTATTTTTTACGCAATAAGAATTTATTAACTTTGAAGCAGTGAAAACCATGACAGAGGAGCTATTTGACGACTTTTTCCATCCCGCAAATGATTACCTGCGCAATGTGTCGGTTGACAATGTGATATTTGGGTATCATGAAAAGGAACTGAAGGTTTTACTGCAGCAGCCTTTCGCAGATGAGAAATGGACAGTGGCTGGCGGCTATATCAAAAGAACGGAATCCATTGAAGAGGCTGCAAAACGCATAGCCTACGCACGCACCGGTTTAAAGGGCCTGTTTTTACAGAAATTTAATGCATTTGGAAATCCACAGCGGGTTGCCGACAACGGTTTTACAGCTAAAAAACTATCAAAAATAGCCGGGGTTGAAATACCTGCTAACTCGTGGATATTCGATTATTTTGTATCCATCGCTTTTTATACGCTCACAGAATTTTCGAAAGTGACTGTTAAAAAATCAGAACAGGAAGCGGCTTGCGCATGGTGGCCGGTAAATGAGTTGCCGCCAATGATGTTTGATCATGAAATGATCATTAAAGAAGCGCTGAAAGCTATGCGGCTCCATATTGCTCATTATCCTATCGGATATGAATTACTGGAAGAAAAATTTACGCTGCCCGAGATCCATAGCCTTTACGAAACCATCCTCGGTAAACAACTGGATGACCGTAACTTCGCCAAACGCCTGATGGCTACCGGCATCATCATCAAACTGAATGAAACCCGGAAGATCGGCCCGCACCGCTCTCCTTATCTTTATAAATTCGATAAAGAGAAATACGAAACCGGTTTAAAAAGCGGGGTCGACCTGGCTTTCTGAGAGCATCAGCAAAAACAGAACTCTTTATATTTCAATGTGATAAGCGAATTTTAAATAAAATGTGCTCTTCACTTTGTGGAAAGTGATTCCGCGCTGCATCCTGTTGTCATAAAATGTAATAAATTGTACTGTTTACGCAAACCTTTACACATGACAGCGCTTCCATTCAAACCAACACGCTACCTGCTGATCTTTTGTTTTTTGTTTCTATCTCAAATTGCATTTGGACAAAACAGGTATAATGCTATCAGCTTTCGTATTGATTCATTCGCCAGTGTAGGCATGCCTAAATCAGCCCTACTGCAGGTAGATAATCTTGAGGTCTTGGCGCGAAAGGATAAAAATGTACCGCAGCAAATTAAAGCGGTCATTTATCGCATGACTTTCCAATCGTACCTGGAGGAAGATGCCCTGCAAGCGATCATCAGCCGGTTGCGTTCAGACATCCGTGAATCCGGGTACCCGGTTAAGCCAGTATTGCAATCGCTGCTGGCTGATATGTATTGGAAATATTATCAGCAAAATCGTTATAAGTTTTCGCAGCGGAGCCATACGCTGAAAAAGGATACCGATTTTACAAACTGGGACCTGCAAACTATTATTACCGAGAGCAGCAATCTATATAAACAATCCTTGGCTGATGCTGCACAAGAGCAAATAACCCCGATGAATGTACTCGAAGGCGTTTTGGAAGGCGATAGCAAAACAAGGTATTTGAGACCCACATTGTATGATCTACTGCTGCACCGTGCATTGGATTTCTTTTTGGCCGATGAACCTGCTATCACCAAACCAAAGACTCCATTTTCATTGAATGAACCCGGTTTGTTTGTGGATAGCCGCGCATTTGCCGAATTGCCCATCCACACTTCCGATACAGCCTCAACCTGGTATATCGGGATAAAATATTTACAACAGGCTACCGCATTTCATTTGAAACAGGGGCAGGAAGAAGCCGTAGCCGACCTCGACCTGGCGCGCCTTCAGTTTTTGTACAGGCAATCGGCCATTGAACACAAAGACTCATTATATCTTTCGGGATTAACACAGATAGCATCCGCTTTCGCTCAGAAACCCATAAGCAGTGAGGCTTTGGTTACGCTGGGCGCATATTACAGCGGTAAAGACAGCCTGGTTTTAGCTCATCAATATTACACACAAGCTGTAAAAACTTATCCTGAAAGCTTTGGCGGAGAGAACGCTGCTTCTGAACTTGAAAAACTGGAACAAAAGATTGTGAATGCAACTGTCGAAAGCATTTACCCATCCGGCAAACCCCTGCTGGCATTGCTTGGCTATAAAAACATTTCATCGGCCCACATCCTGATCTATAAACTATCCCAGCATCAGTATGACGATTTTTTTAATGGATATACCAGATCAACAAGCGTAAATAAAACATATGCGCAGTTCCGGCTGGATATACTAAAAAAGTTGAAACCGGTAAAGCAACAAGACCTGAAATGGAACCCAATAAATGACTATCGCAACCATTCCGCAGAATTTAAGATCGATTCATTGCCTGCCGGAAATTATGTTATGCTGGTAAAAGGCGAAAATTCTGATGAGGAAACGATGGAGTCCCTAACCAATTTCAGGGTGAGCAATATTGCCTATGTGATGCGGGTAAATCCTGATGATAATATACAGGTGACTGTTACCGACAGGGAAAGCGGCGAACCTGCGGAAGGCATACGCATTCAAATGAAAGGAAGCTATACAACTTACAAGAACGGCACATCTCACACTGAAAACTTTACCGAGACCGGCACATCGGATGCGAACGGCAAGTTTATATCAAAAAAATTATCATCGTATGATAATGCCATAACACTTATTGCACCGGGAGACACGCTGAGTGACAACAACAGGTATGTCTACGGCGAAACCGACGACTCTGATGATGTTGACGAACCTAAAGACCGAACTGTTTTATTTACTGACAGACAGATCTATCGCCCGGGCCAGACCATTTACTTCAAAGCCCTTCAGTTGCAGGCACTAAAAAAGAACGTCAGCATTGTTCCCAATAAGGATTTAGAAGTGACTTTTAAGGATGTGAACGACAAGATAGTTTCATCCCTTAAATTGAAAACCAACGAATTTGGTTCTGTTAGCGGTTCGTTTATTATACCCCAGAATATGCTCGATGGTGAGGTTAGGCTGGAAACAAACGATGGCGACATTAATGTGAGGGTAGAGGAATACAAACGCCCTACGTTCCAGGTTGAATTTTTACCTGTAAAGGCAAGCTATCATCTTAATGATACCGTGAGCGTAAAAGGCCGGGTGACTGCATTTTCAGGCTATGGGCTATCGCGAGCCAGGGTGGCTTATCACATAACACGTAGTGAGCAAATCGATTACCGGTCTTATCAGCGGCCTTACGGTAAAACCATTCGCTATAATTACCAAACCGCCGAAATAAAAACCGATACCGCTACTACTGACGACCAGGGAAATTATACCATAAATTTTAAGGCTGCACCTGACGAAAACGAAAAGTTAAGCGAAGTAAATTACCGTTACAGCATTAAAGCTGATGTGACCGATGCCAGCGGCGAAACGCGTTCGGCAGAGACATCAATTACTGTGGGGCATAATGATATCGCTATACAAACCTATCTCCCCGATCAGCTATTTGCTAAGGATTCGCTAAAAACCGAAGTACGTGTTGAAAACCTGAACGGACAACTGCAAAAAGCTGATGTAAAGGTTGATGTATTTGCGTTGCAAAGTCCCGATCATTTTTACAAAAATCGTTTATGGTCAAAGCCTGATCAGCATTTTATTACCCACGAAGAATTTAAAAACGACTTCCCCGAATATGCTTATGCGACCGAAGATGTGGTGGCTGAATGGAAACACGAAAAGCAGATAGCCTCAATACCTGTAAAAGTTGAGGAAGGGAAACCGGCAATTATAGACCTGAACGCGTTGCGGAAAGAACGCTCAGGAATGTATGCTATGATGATTCACGCCAGGGACGAAAAAGGAGATACCATTTCAATTACCAGGTATGTCACACTCATAGCTGACTCACCCAAACCCGTACGGTCAAGCGATTGGGTTATTCCTGTTGCAAACTTTGTAAAGGCTGGTATGCAGGGAGAGTTTTTAGTAGGTAATGGTCAAAAAATGAACGTTTTGATAGAACGTTATAACGGATCGAAACTTGTTTCGTCACACTGGGAAACCATTGAAGGCGCTCAGCGGCGTTTCAAATTTTCAATGTCAGCCAATGATAAGTATACCTCCGTTCAGTTTATAGCGGTCTGCCAAAACAGGGTGTATACCAGTTACCAGCGAATCCAAATGATCGATCCGGATAAGTTATTGAAAATGAAATTCATCAGTTTTCGCAACAAGCTGCAGCCTGGTGACAAAGAACAATGGAAACTACAGGTCACCAACTTTAACGATCAACGCCAGTCGGCCGAAATGGTAGCCGCCTTGTATGACGCCTCGCTGGACGATCTTAGCCCGGCTCAAAATTGGCGTGATGTATTAAACTTTGCCGAACAGAGGGAGACAAATTATTTTAGGTGGGCAAGCGAAAATTTCATAAACGAAATCCAAAGCGAACCGGTGGGTCGGGCGGACTATAGCTATTCATTCCAAATCCGGTCTTATGAAAGGCTATCACTGTTCGGCTATAATTATTGGGGAGGCTATAATGATGGATATCGGGATTACCTTCAGAAAGCCAAATCGCGCATGGCCATGGCGGAGCGGGACAAACAGATACAGGAAAATGCCGCCAAAAACGCTGCCAAAGTAAAGAATGGTTACCTGGTTACCGGCAAAGTAATAGGCGAGGACGGGCTTTCTATCCCTGGTGCTAGCATTGTTATCAAAGGGTTGAATATCGGCACCGTAACCAACAGTGCGGGCTACTTCAGCATCAAGGTGCCTAAAAACGGGTCGATCATTGTATCATTTGTGGGCTATGAAAAGCAAACGATTACGGCACCCAACAGCGAAGGCCTTATCATTAAGTTGAAGCCAAGTAGTAGTGCGTTACAGGAAGTAGTGGTGACAGGCTATGGGACGGTTAAGCGAAGGGAAATAAGTTTAGCATACAGCGTAGTGAGAGTGCGCGGAATGGCCAGTAATGGTATTTATGGCTCACGTGCAGCAGACACTTCTGTGCTTCTGCAGGGGCAAGCGGCAGGAGTAACAGTTGTGCAAAACGCCCCGGGTGCAGTCAGCGATGTAATGGTAAGAGAGTATGATGCTTTGAAATCAAAATCTATCGCAATCCGCAAAAACTTTAATGAAACCGCCTTCTTCTACCCCCAACTACGCACCGACAGCGATGGTAAGATTCTGATCGATTTTACCATACCCGAATCATTGACCAAATGGCGGTTCAAAGCATTTGCCCATACCCGGGACCTGAAATCAGGTTATATCGAAAACGAGGTAGTCACTCAAAAGCAATTAAGTATCAGTGCCAATGCGCCGCGGTTTTTGCGCGAGGGAGATACCATCACCGTTTCAGCAAGATTAGCTAACCTGTCATCTGATAAATTGAAGGGTGAGGTTACCTTGCAGCTTTTCAATGCGCTGAATATGCACCCTGTGCAATTATTGCTCAACCCGGCTGATGCTAAACAAAAGTTCGAGGTAAATGCATCCACCAATAAAGCAGTGTCATTTAAATTGGTTATACCATCAAACCTGGATGCTCTTACTTATCGCCTCACCGCCGATGCCGGCAACCTAAGCGATGGGGAAGAAAACACCATACCTGTGCTGCCTAACCGTATGCTGGTAACAGAATCCATGCCGATGATGATCAGGGCTGGGCAGGATCGCACTTACAATCTTGATAAGTTATTGCATAACACCAGCAGTACGCTTCATAATAAATCACTCACGCTGGAGTATACGCAAAACCCGGCATGGTATGCCGTACAGGCTATGCCTTATATGATGGAGTTTCCTTATGAATGTGCTGAGCAGGTTTTCAGTCGCTATTATGCCAATAGCATGGCAACCAGCCTGGTGAACCACATGCCGGTTATTAAACAGGTTTTTGATCAATGGAAAAATACCAATAGTGCAGAGCTTTTATCAAACCTGGAAAATAACCAGGAACTGAAATATACTTTGCTGGAAGAAACCCCATGGCTGCGCGACGCCACAAATGAATCGGAACAGAAAAAGCGCATTGCCTTGCTTTTCGATCTGAACAAAATGAGCAACGAGCTAAAGCTGAACCTGGATAAGCTGCAACAGCGCCAGCTTGGTGACGGAGGATTTGTTTGGTTTGGTGGCGACAGATCCGACCGGTTTATTACGCAGCACATCGTGGCAGGTATCGGGCAGTTATATCATTTGCATATCGCAGACAATAAGGATGTGCAGCTGAAACAGATAGCCGATAAAGCACTTGGCTATCTGGATAGCAAAATAATAGAAGATGACAACTACGAGAAACTGCATACTAAGAATTACGCATCAAGAGATATATGGTATTCCGAAGCTCACGCCTGGTATGCACGCAGTTATTATGCTGACCAGAAGATGAGCGCCAATCTAAAAAAGGCATTTGACAATTATGAACAGCGGGCAGAAAAACAATGGGTCAAACAAAGCCTGTACGAGCAGGGCATGGTAGCTTTAACCGTGCTGCGCAATGGGAAGCCGCAGGTGGCTAATGCCATTATCAAGTCTTTAAAGGAAACCGCTCAGCGTTCTGAAGAGATGGGTATGTACTGGGGCAAAAACATGCAAGGATATTTCTGGTATGAAGCGCCAATAGAAACCCAATGCCTGATGATAGAACTCTTTACCGAGGCCGGGGGTAACGAAAAAGATGTGGAGGAGATGAAAATATGGCTGCTGCGCAGCAAGCAAACCAGTGATTGGAAGACCACCAAGGCTACCGCCGCAGCCTGCTATGCGCTGCTGATGAAACAGGATGACTGGCTGTCTCCGGATAACACATCAGATATTAAACTGGGCGGGAAAGAATTGACCGAATTAAAACCTGATATAAAAGCCGACGCGGGGACCGGTTATATCAAAACCAGTTGGACCGATGACCAGGTTAAACAGGAAATGGGTAAAGTGGAGATCAAAAACAACGGTAAATCCATTAGCTGGGGTGCTTTACACTGGCAATATTTGGAGCAACTGGATAAGATCACCCCATCTAAAACTGATATTCAATTATCGCGCAAATATTTTATTCTGAAACAGACTGACTCCGGTCCGGTGGTAACTGAAGTGGATGCGTTACACCAGCCCAAAACCGGCGACTTGCTTAAGGTGATCGTATACATGAAGGCAGGCCGTGATTTTGAATATGTACAACTAAAAGATATGCGTCCTGCAGGAACAGAACCAGTAAGTGTGCTATCCGAATATAAATACCAGGATGGCCTATGGTATTATGAAGTGACCAAAGACGTTGCCACCAATTTCTTCATAAGTTATATGAACAAAGGCAACTACGTTTTTGAATACCAATTAAGGGTTGCTCAGCCGGGGAATTTTTCAACGGGGATAACAACAGTTCAGTGTATGTATGCTCCAGAGTTTAATGCACATAGTGAAGGAAGTCGTTTGATTGTTAAATAAAGAAGGTTAATGTAATTAATCAACTTTTACAGGAACCAGTTCAACAGCCTGCGCCTTCACGTCGATCCTTAATTGATGCGTATTGAAAACATTGGAATAAGGTTCTACACTTTTGGTCAGGAATACGCTCCCGCCGATAATACTGTTATGCCCGATCACCGTTCTGCCCCCCAGGATGGTGCTTCGGGCGTAGATGGTTACATTATCTTCTACTGTAGGATGCCTTTTAACTAATGATAATTCTTTGTTGACTTGTGAGGCACCTAGCGTTACTCCCTGGTAAATGCACACGTTTCTACCAATAATGCTGGTAGCGCCAATCACAATACCAGTGCCATGATCGATAACAAATGGAACACCGATAACCGCGTTGGGATGAATATCAACTCCCGTTTTGCCGTGCGCATGTTCACTTAAAATACGCGGCAAAATGGGTATCTGCAATTGCGAAAGCCTGTTAGCAATACGATAAACGGCTATAGCATAAAACCCGGGATAGGATACAATAACTTCGTGAACGCTTGTTGCTGCCGGGTCGTTCTCATATATTTTAGCGGCATCCTGGCGCAGATCGTTGTAAATTGTTTCAAGTGTCCCGTAGAAGTCGGCAACGGTTCCTTCAATATTCACCACTGCCGGATCGAGATAACTTAACAGGATATTTTCAAGATCGATTTGGTTCTTCTTCAACCTGCCTTCGTAAGTGGATAGTTTATTGAGGTGATTATCCGGGAATAGAAATTCTATCAGGTCACTCAGCCAGACAATGGCCTGCTGGTTAGAAGGCGTTGCTTCCCATTCGGCTTTGTGGGTTTTATGCAGAAGGCTAATAAAATCCTTTGTCGTGCGGCTGCTCATAATCATTCATTTATTACATAGTAAATCTATAGATTATATAGGAAATAAACAAAATATTTTTAGAAACTACCGTTCAATTATCCTGCACACACCTGAAACCTAAGTGCTCCATACCGCTATCCTCGGTACTTTTCATCCTTCGCGCTACACGATAGCCGGTGCAATAGCTTTCATTGCACAGAAACGAGCCGCCACGGATCACCCGTTTTTTTGCAAAAGGTTCCTCAGGATCATAACTTTTTGACGGGCCTTTTGGATCTACTGCACCATTTGCAACCGACTTGTAATAACTATTATTATAATAATCGGCACACCATTCCCAGGCGTTTCCGGCCATATCATACAAGCCATAGCCGTTGGCCGCAAAAGATGCAACCGGCGCCAGTCCATAGAATTTATCCTTCAAAGTATTACGGTCAGGAAAATGACCCTGCCAGGTATTGGCCTTTACTTTGCCATTGTCTACCGGTTCATCACCCCAGGGGTACAATTTATTTTGCAAACCGCCGCGTGCCGCCCATTCCCATTCGGCTTCAGTAGGCAATCGCTTGCCCGCCCATTTGCAATAAGCCACTGCATCAAACCAGGAGATATGGACAACCGGGTAATTCTCTTTACCTTTTATCGAGCTTCCCGGTCCGTGCGGATGCTTCCAATCAGCGCCTTTTTTCCAGGCCCACCATTGGGAATAGTCATTCAGATCAACTGCCTGTTTAGGCGGATCAAAAACCAACGAGGCTGCAACCAATAAACTATCGGCAGGTTTAGCAGTTCCCGGTGGAAGTTGTTTTTTTAGTTCATTCCAATCGGGTTTGCGTTCTGCGGTGGTGACATAACCTGTCGCTATTACAAAGTGTGCAAACTCCGCATTAGTTACCTCGGTAGCATCCATCCAGAATCCATGCACTCCGACTTTGTGCTTAGGATATTCATCTTCATAAGCCTGCTTATTATCGGCACCCATCTGAAAATTTCCGGCTTTTATCCAAACCATTCCTTTGTGATCTTTGGCGGAAGTGATAACTGATATATCCGGCTTTTGAGAAGTAAGCGAGGCAAACCTTTTCGGAATATTCGATTCGCAGCAAATCGGCGCTTTACGAACAGCAGCGGCTACCGGCGTTATAATGCTGCCGGTAACCTGTGTATGCTGTTTGCATGAAACAACTAATAATGCTGATAGAAAGAGAATATAATATCTCATGGGTAGTCTTTTATTTCGATTTGTTCTGATCTGTTGATGGCGGCTGCACATGATGCAAGCGTCCTTTCAATACATCTTCCCAATCAATTAAAGGGTAAACATGATTCTTTTTGGCTTGCTCGTCAAACAATGCCTTCAACTCGGCCAGTTTTTCCGGGTATTTGCTCGCCAGGTTAATCCGTTCAGTATAGTCGGTATTCAGGTTATATAGTTCCCAAACGTCTTTATCAAAATTATTAGCTGTCGAATCCGGTTTCCATTGACTGCCGGGATTGGTCAGATCGATAAAATCAGGATGGTGGTAAACCTCAGCTTTCCAACCATCTTTATAAATTGAGCGGGAGCCGAAAATATAATAATGCTGAATGCGATGCTTTGAGGCGGCTGCGCCATCATTAAGCGAATATGCCAGTGAAGTGCCCTGCAAAGTATCCTGCTTAATACCACGGATATATTCAGGCACATTAAGACCGAGTAACTCGAGTGTAGTAGGCAACACATCAATAACATGACCGTATTGTGTGCGGATAGCTCCCGGATCTTTGATCACTTTCGGCGCGTAGACAATCAAAGGGTTGCGCGTTCCACCCTCAGCATTGGCATCCTGTTTCCAGTATTT
>Ga0105240_10008266_pt1 | contig 14897 bp, 9 predicted proteins | sample KBSC54metaG_FD_80426 | JGI IMG/M metagenome (GOLD analysis project Ga0105240, IMG submission 80426) | Corn rhizosphere microbial communities from Kellogg Biological Station, Michigan, USA - KBS C5-4 metaG | ecosystem: Host-associated > Plants > Roots > Rhizosphere > Soil | place: Michigan, USA... | reverse complement strand
CGCATGGAGTATGAGCTGAGTGTAGTGAGTAAGATGGGCTACGAGGGCTACTTCCTGATTGTGGCCGATTTTATCAACTGGGGTAAAAACCAGGGCATTATTTTTGGGCCAGGCCGCGGCTCGGCGGCCGGTTCGATTGTTTCCTATGCCATGAACATTACTGACCTGGATCCGCTGGCTTACGACCTGCTGTTTGAGCGCTTCCTTAATCCGGACCGCATCTCGATGCCGGATATCGATATCGACATCCAGGATACCCGCCGCAACGAAGTCATCGACTATGTGACCGAGAAGTACGGGCAGGACCGGGTGGCCCAGATCGTCACGTTTGGGACCATGGCGGCACGCAATGCCGTCCGCGACACCGGCCGGGCGCTGGGAATGAGTTACGCCGAAGTCGATGCCATCGCCAAGCTGGTGCCGCAACCGATCCAAGGGCGGCATATCCCGGTAGGGATCTCGGCTGGTGTTCTACCTCCGACCAAGGATCATAAACCCGACCCCGAACTGGTGCGCGAATATCAGTCCAACCCGCGGGCCAAAAGTCTGATTGACCTAGCGATGAAGCTGGAGGGTACGATTCGTAGCAATGGCGTACACGCTGCTGGCGTCGTCATCGCTCCCGACGACGTGGTGAAATTTACCCCTTTGCAGCGGGCCCAAAAAGGTGGCATTTGCACCCAATACTCAATGAACCCTATTGAGCAAATTGGCCTCCTAAAAATGGACTTCTTGGGACTTTCGAACCTCACCATCATTAATAATGCCCTCCGGATTATCCGCAAGGTCTATGGCAAAAGCATTACTATTTCTGACATTCCCCTAGACGACCCCAAGACCTATGAACTGTTTAGCGCCGGTGATACCACGGGAGTATTTCAATTCGAGTCCGCCGGGATGAAGCGTTACTTGCGCGCGCTCAAGCCGGGCAAGTTCGACGACATCGTAGCGATGGTGGCGCTCTACCGACCCGGGCCGATCCAGTGGATTGACGACTTTATTGAGCGCAAGCACGGGCGCAACAAAGTCGAGTACTTGCACCCGGCGATGCAGGCATCGCTCGAAAACACCTACGGCGTCATTGTCTACCAGGAGCAAGTCATGCAGATCTCCAAAGAGATGTGTGGCTTTACCGGCGGGCAGGCCGATAGTTTGCGCAAGGCCGTGGCCAAGAAAAAGCCGGCTGAAATGGCGAAGATCAAACACAACTTTATCGAAGGTGCTATTAAAACGGTCCAGGCCGACCCCAAAATGATGGAAACGTTTTGGGGTCAGTTGGAAGCCTTTGCCGCCTACTGCTTTCCCAAAGCCCACGCCGCCACCTATGCCATGATCGCGGTCTGGACGGCCTATCTGAAAGCCAATTATCCGGCGGCGTTTATGGCGGCGCTGATGACGTCAAACTATGACAACATCGACAAAATCTCAATGGAAATCAGCGAGTGCCAACGCATGGGGATAAAGGTGTTGCCGCCAGATGTGAACGAGAGCTTTCTGGAGTTCAGCGTGCTGCCCGATAGCGGCGATATTCGGTTTGGTCTCAGTGCCGTCAAGAATGTGGGCACCGGGGCGATCGAAGCGATTCTGGACGCCCGCGAGACCGGAGGGCCGTTTAAGAACATCGAGGAGTTTGCCACGCGCGTATCGGCCACCGAGGTCAACCGCAAGGTGTGGGAGGCGCTGGCCAAGTGCGGCGCCATGGACTCCTTTGGCGAACGCTCGCAGCTCCTCTACAACCTGGATACCGTGACCTCGTATGCGTCCAAGGCCCAGAAAAACGCGCTGAGCGGCCAGATCGACATTTTCGGCTCGCTCGGCGCCGAAGACAATCTGCCAAGTTTGAAACTGGAGCAGCCGGACCAAGTTGCGTCGACGCGCGAGCAACTGGGTTGGGAGCGGGAATTACTCGGTTTGTATCTGTCGCACCACCCCCTCGACGATTATGCTGGCTTTCTGGAGGACACCACCATGCCGATTAAAGACCTGACGTTGGAGCACGAGGGTCGCAATGCCAAGATTGGCGGCATGATCACCACGGTGCGCAAAATTACCACCAAGAACAATGCCACGATGGCCTTTGCCGGCATCGAGGACAAGACTGGCACCTTGGAGCTAATCGTGTTCCCAAAAGCCTATGAGGCCTCGCCGCAGTTGTGGGAAGTGGATAAGGTGGTAGCTATCAGCGGGAAGGTCAACACTAAGGACCGCGAGGGCCGTCAGGATGGCGAGATCAAGCTGATGGTCGATACCGCTAAGGAAATCGATTACGATACCGCCAAGAATCACGCATCAACAGGAGAAAAGCCGGTAGTTACCGCCGAGCAGAGTAAAAGGACTCAAAAATCAGTACAGATGCAACCTCCACCGACTCCACCCGATGCTGTAGAAGAAGCCCCCGCTGAAGCCTTGACGATTCGGCTGCACAATTTGGCAACTACCGCGGTACTTACACAAATCAAGGATATTCTCACCGCTACCCCGGGCGACAACCCAGTGTTTCTGGTGATGCCGGGCGACCCGCCCAAAACCATCCGCCTGCCCTTTACGGTGGCCATTGGCGACGCCGTTTTGGGGCGCTTACAGGCGGCAGTTCACGAGGGCGACGTAGTTCGCTCCAGACACTAATCACAGCTTGATCCAACCCGTTGCCTATGCTACAGTACTTGGGTTATGCATCCTGCAATTGCCGAGTTAGAGAAGCGTCAATCCAAGCCTGCCCTCCCGCAGGTGCAATCTGGTGATACCGTTCGGGTTCACCAGCGCATTCGCGAGGGTAATAAGCAGCGCATCCAGGTCTTTGAAGGCGTCGTGATCCGTACCCACCGGATGGGTTCGGTGTCGGCCGTAATTACGGTCCGTCGGATTGCCAGCGGTGTCGGGGTGGAGAAGACATATCTGTTGCATTCACCCAACGTTGATAAGGTCGAGGTGTTGCGTCGCGGCCAGGTCCGTCGCAACTTCTTGAGTTACTTGCGCGACCGCCGCGGTAAGTCCGCCCGGCTCAAGGAGATGGAGTTCGATCGGGTGGCGGCTAACCAGGGCAACGACGTCAAGCAACTGACCAAGGATCCCCTAGCTGACGACACTGCCGATGCTGAGGCTACCGAGATTGAACCCGATGAGAACCAGGATGCGCTGAACGACGAAGTGCCGTTGGATGCCGTTATCAAAAAAGAGAATAAGGAAGCTGGCGAGGACGACGCCAAGCCTACCGATGGTGGCGGCGACGAGTCTGAGGTTGAACGCGAAGAGGCCGAAAGCAAGGTTGATAAGCCGGATTCGAACACCTAAGCAATCAGTTATTATCGAATGATTAAAAAATCCCCCGCTCGGGGGATCTTTGATATGCTGCAAGTATGACGGTTATGTCTTCCAGCAAAGCACCGACGCGCACCGACGAACAGCGGCTATGGACGCTTGGCCACGAGTATGTCGCCGGGATAGATGAGGTCGGCCGTGGCTGCTTGGCCGGTCCACTGACGGTGGCCGCAGTGGTGTTGCCACCGACGTGTGATCTGACCGGTGTACGGGACTCGAAGCTCCTGTCTGCTACGCAACGCCAACAGATGGCAGTTGCAATAAAGCGCTGGGCTGTAGCGATCGGCATCGGGTGGGTAGCTAGTCATGAGATCGATGAACTGGGTCTGACCTTAGCCCAGCGGCGGGCTGGGGAGCGAGCCCTGGCTCAGATCAACCTGCCGTATACGGCGATTATCCTTGATGGGCGGCATAACTATCTCGGTGATCGCGTAGCCGTGGCGACTGTCGTCAAAGGTGATCAAACTTGTTTGGCAGTATCAGCCGCTGCCGTTATTGCCAAGGTGGCCCGCGATTCTTATATGGCTCTATTACATCAGCGGTTGCCGGGCTACGGATTCGTCCGTCACAAAGGCTATGGTTCGCCCGAGCACCTCAAAGCGCTGCAAGCCCTCGGTCCGTCCGTGTATCATCGTTATAGTTATCAACCGGTGGCCGATCTGACCAGTGTCGGTTGAGCGCGGCCGGGAAGCCGAAAGCTTAGCGGCTGCCTGGTTGCAGCAACGGGGCTTTCAAATCCTGGACCGCAACTGGCGCACGCGGTGGTGCGAGCTTGATATTGTCGCTCGCAGTGACGCCGGTATCCACATCATTGAAGTGAAATACCGAGCTCGTCCGGACTTCGGTACCGGCTTCGACTACATTACTCCAGATAAAATACACCGGCTACGCCGAGCAGCCCTGATGTGGCTCGGTTCTCATCGCTACCGAGGCACAAATTATCAAATTGATGTGATTGCGGTTTCTGGCTCGCCCAAGCCCAAATACGTTGATTATTTACCTAATGCCATCTTCGGGAATTAAGGTATAATGGCGATTATGACCAAAATCGACACTTCTAAAACCACCTGGGACCTCTCGCCACTCCTCGATGGTGATGACGACCCAAAGATCAAGCAATACCGTGAAGCCATGACAGTGGCGACAGAAGCTTTTGCGAAGAAGTGGCGTAATCGTAAGGACTACCTTCAAGATCCCTCTATTCTGAAAGAGGCTTTGGATGAGATGGAGAAGTGGGAGTGTCTACCTGGGCTTGGCAATGAGAACTTCTATTTCCATTTGCAACTGGCAAGGGATGCAGCAAGTGCGGTCTATCAAGCTAAGAATAGTCAGGCTGTGGAATTTATTCAGGGCATTATCACCCAGCTTCAATTTTTCTGGATTAATATTGGCAACATCCCCAAAGTTAACCAAGCCCATTTCTTGGAGTCGCCACACCTGGCAGATTATAGGCATCTTATCCAAAGACGATTCGTAATGGCAACTCACCAGCTGAGTGAGACTGAAGAAAAGCTAATGCTTTTAAAGAATACTGTCGCTCATCAGCAATGGATTGAGATGACGGAGCGCTTCTTGTCGCAGGGTGAGCGTAAGGTAAGGGATGAGAACGGCAAGCAAGCTACTGCTACTATCGAAACCCTAATGACGTTGCTTAGTAGCAGCAACAAAAAGGTTCGTGATGAGGCAGCAACACAATTCAATAGTTTCCTCAAGGATTACTTGCCAGTTGCAGAGTCTGAGATGAATGCAATCTTGGCAAATAAGAAGATTGACGACGAAGTACGTCATTTCGAACGCCCTGACGCAGCGCGACATCTTGAAGATGACATTGAAACACCTGTAGTGGATGCCCTATTAGAAGCAGTGTCGTTCCGCAATGACATTAGCCAAAAGTTCTATGCCCTTAAAGCTAAGTTACTCAAATTACCCCAATTGGCCTATCATGAGCGTAATGTACCCTATGGCGCAGTCGAGAAGACCTACACTTATGAGGAGAGTATCGATACGGTATATGAAGTTTTCAAAAGTATGGATCCAGAGTTTGGGGCGATTTTCAAACGTTTTGTTGAAGCTGGCCAAGTAGATACTCTACCCAAGAAGGGTAAACGTGGTGGTGCTTTCTGTACCATTAGTAATATTAATCATCCGGTCTATGTACTCCTCAACTTCACAGGCAAGCTTCGGGATGTTACAACCATTGCCCATGAGTTTGGACATGCCATCAACCATGAACTGGCAAAGCGCCAAAAAGCGCTTAATTATGGCATTAGTGTGGCTACAGCTGAGGTTGCAAGTACATTTCTGGAGAGCCAGGTTCTCTTACGCCTCCTCGAAGAAGCAGACGAAGAGTTGCGGCTGGCCTTGTTGGTCGATCAGCTAAATGGCTGCGTATCGACCATCTTTCGCCAGACGGCATTCTATCGCTTCGAGGAAGAATTGCACCAACAATTCCGGAAGCAAGGTCATTTGACATACCAAGAAATTGGCAGGATCTTTCAAAAGCACACAAAGACCTATATGGGCCCAGCGGTTGAGCAGTCAGCTGGGGCTGAAAACTGGTGGCTATATATTCCTCACTTCCGCGACTTCTTCTATGTGTATGCTTATACGAGCGGTGAGCTCATTTCGATGTCGCTACAGGCCAAGGTGAAGCGAGACAAGACCTTTATTAAAGAAATTAAAGAAAAGTTTTTGTCTTCAGGGACTGAAAGTTCTGTTAGTCAGAAATTCGCCAGTATGGGGATTGATATTACTGATAAAACATTTTGGGAACAAGGGCTGGATGAGATTGATCAGCTTCTGAAAGACACCGAGGCGTTGGCTAAGAAGCTGGGGAAGATTTAGCAGCCCTAATCTTGTTACGGTTGTGCTTGATATCCATTGACAAGCACAAGAACTTATGATAGAATAGTACTTATGCCTTGGGATCCGCCCGGGCGCAATCGAACCTTTCCAATATCGAGAAAAGGAGGCGCGGTATGCGCCGCATCACACGCCGTATCCGGAGTTGGCGCAAGCGCAACCCCGACATGGCGATTGTCGCTACGATGGCGATCGCCGGAGTCCTGCTTGTGACCTACAAGCTGTTCATCAACCCCGCACCGGAAGTGCCTTATACCGCAGGGTGGCCTAACGAAGGCAATTTCAATCAGTCGGAGGCTGCCCAGGGCACACTAGTTGTACTGGGGGTTGCCTGTCTGGCAGCTCTCTGGCTTGTATGGCGGGTCACGTCAGCGCGAGCTCGACGCGAACAACATCGTCCCAAGAACAAGTTCTCGGGACAACAGCCAATGTCGCCGGAATTCGGTAGCGGCCGCAGTCACACAGCCACTTCCCGGTCTGCGCTTCACCGCGAGGCATTTGAAATGCACATGCCGCCCAGTGGTCGCATACGCGATCTGTCTCGTGACTGGCCTGAGCCGCCTCCACCTCGACACATCCGATAATTCGGATGTACAGCCTCCCCGTCGGCGCACACATTGTGCCGGCGGGGCGGTTGCCCCAACTTCTTAAACTTGGTATTATAACTATGAAACGTCGGCTGGAGCCGACCTTTTTTATCACAATTGAATAAGGACCTTTCGACATGAACGCACAGTTTTTAACTGCCATCACCCAAATAGCTGAAGAAAAGAACCTCCCCCGCGAAACTATCGTGGAGGCGGTTGAGGCTGCCTTGGCGGCCGCTTATAAGAAAGACTATGGCGACAAGGATCAAGAAGTCCGGGTTAAGCTCAACGACGACACCGGCGCCATGACGGTATTTATCAGCAAAGAGGTGGTCAAGACCGCCGATGAGGTAGAAAACGACCAGTTGCAAGTATCGCTGGCCGAAGCTAAGAAGACTGATAAGAAGGCCAAGGTCGGGGCCGAAGACGAACCCTATATGGTGGAATACGAAGTGGATCCAGGCGAGGGCTTTGGCCGCGTAGCCGCCCAGACCGCCAAGCAGGTGATTATCCAGCGGCTGCGCGAGGCTGAGCGCGAAATCGTCTTTAATGAATATAAGGACAAGGAAGGTGTACTACTGAACGGTAACGTCCAGCGGGTTGATGGCTCGATGGTTTACGTTGACATCGGCAAGACCAATGGTATCTTGTTTGCCTCCGAGCAAATCCCCGGCGAGCGCTACTACCCCGGCCAGCGGGTGAAGGTATACATTCTACGGGTTGAGCAGACGGCCCGTGGACCGCAGGTTGTACTGAGTCGCGCCCATCCCGAGATGGTGCGACGGCTGTTTGAGCTGGAAGTGCCGGAAATCGAGACGGGCACCGTGGAAATTAAGAACGTGGCCCGTGAGGCTGGTACTCGCAGCAAGGTGGCGGTGCTGTCGAACTCCGACAGTGTTGACCCGGTAGGTACATTCGTGGGAGGCCGCGGCGCCCGGGTTCAAGCCGTAATGGGTGAGCTGGGTGAGGAGAAGATCGACATCATCCTCTATAACGAAGAGCCGGAGGCCTATATTATCAATGCACTGTCGCCGACCAAAGTGGTCAGTGTGGAGTTGGACGAAACCGAGCACAAAGCGATTGTGAAGGTGCCGGAAGATCAGCTGAGCCTGGCGATCGGTAAGCAAGGCCAAAATGTGCGGCTGGCGGCAAAACTAACCGGCTGGAATATTGATATTGTAAGCGCCGACGAATCACGGGTGGAGGCTGCGGCTGATGCGGCTAGGAAGGCTCCGGCGAAGCGCGCCGACTTAGAAGGGTCGCTAATTGAGGCGGTAAACCAGCAAGCCGGGCCAGAAGAGGATTCGGCTGAGGCCGAGGCCGAAGTCGCCGAAGAAGCAGTTGCAGAGCCGGTAGTCGAGACAACCGACGAAAAACCGGCTGAAGACGATTCTAAGCCTACCAAAGCCAAAACCGCTAAATAGTCGATTTTCCAGATATATTACCCGCTTCTTTGGTGATACAATACGGATATAGGCGCGCGCCTACGAACACAAAAACTTCTGGCACTCTACGCACGAGAGTGCTAAAATAGGGATATCGATAGGTACTCGGATATCGCATGAAGCCGTCGACGAGGGTAACAGAAAAGGAGCTTCCAGATTATGAGTATAGAATTTGGTCCCCATTATGATCGTTATACGGAAAACGCTAAACAAAGTTTAGAAAATGCTGACGCCATTGCTCGCGCCATGGCCTCCAGTTACATTGGCACCGAGCATATTTTGCTGGGTGTTTTGCAACAAAACACCTCAATTGGTGCCAAGATTTTGCGCAACGCCGGCGTCACGCTGGACCGCGCCCAAGATTGGATCGCCAGTTCGCAGAGCGTGTTCGCCCGCACGAACCACAAAGGTTTGAGCGAGACGGCGCGCACGACGCTGTCGTTGTCGCTGCGGATTGCGCGGGAGTTCGGTCAGCCTTACTCCGGCACAGAACACATTTTATTTGCGCTACTAAGCCAAAAAAACGCGCGCGCCAATGCTATTTTAAAGGAAATGCAGGTCGACCCGGCGGCAGTTCGGGCCGAACTGGAGAATTATTTAAGCAACCAGCACTTCTTTACCGGGGAGGATACTCAGCGGACGGGCAAGAAGGCTAAGTCGAAGACGCCCGCGCTGGACACCTTTGGCATTGATTTGACCACTAAAGCTCGCGATGAGCAGCTGGATCCGGTGGTGGGACGCGAAGCCCAGATTGGCCGCGTAATTACGATTTTGAATCGTCGCTCGAAGAATAATCCGGTGTTGATCGGGGAACCCGGGGTTGGTAAGACTGCCATCGTGGAGGGGCTGGCCCAGCGCATCATTGCCGAGGAAGTGCCGGAGATGCTCCAGAACAAGCGGATTATCATGCTGGATTTGGCCAGCGTGATTGCTGGTACCAAGTACCGTGGTGAGTTTGAGGAGCGCTTAAAGAAGCTGCTCGATGAAACCAAAGCCCATAAAGATGTCATTCTGTTTATTGATGAACTGCATACCGTAGTGGGAGCCGGTGCGGCCGAAGGTGCCATTGATGCCGCCAACATTTTGAAGCCAGCGCTAAGTCGCGGTGAAATCCAAGTGATTGGAGCGACCACGATCGAAGAGTACCGCAAGCACATCGAGAAGGATTCGGCGCTCGAGCGGCGTTTCCAGCCGGTACAGGTACCGGAAGCGACGGTAGCTGAAACCGTGGAGGTGCTGCACGGGTTGCGTCCGCGCTACGAGGATCATCATCGGGTAGAGATTACCGATGCGGCGATTGATCAAGCGGCCAAGCTGGCCCACCGCTACGTCGCCGACCGCTTCCTGCCAGACAAGGCGATTGATTTAATTGACGAGGCGGCTTCGTTTGTGCGGATTAAGCGCGGCGCCGTCAGCAAACCGCTGCGGACCATGCAAAAACAACTGGTTACGGTGCAGGCCGACATCGAGGATGCCGTAAACGGACAGGACTTTGAGCAAGCCGCGCGGCTGAAGACTAAGGCCAGCCAGCTGGAGCAACGTATTTCCACGACCCGCGAAAAAGAGGGCGTGAAGGACGAGGCGCTGCAAATTACCGCTGAGGACATCGCCCAAGTCATTAGCATGATGACCGGTATTCCGGTGACACGTTTGATCGACAAAGAAATGGTCAATTTGGTCCAGCTCGAGGATCGGCTGAACCAGCGCGTGATTGCTCAGGAAGAGGCCGTGTCGGCGATCTCCAAGGCTATCCGCCGTAGTCGTACTGGCATTAGTGACTCCCGCCGGCCAATCGGTTCCTTCATCTTCCTCGGCCCCACCGGGGTTGGTAAAACCGAGCTAGCGCGGGTGCTCAGCGAGGAAATGTTCAATAGCCGCGAAGCCATGATTAAAATCGACATGAGTGAGTTCATGGAGAAGCATAATGTGGCGCGGTTGGTGGGTGCTCCGGCTGGATACGTCGGTTACGACGATGGTGGTCAGCTAACCGAGCAAGTCCGGCGTAAGCCCTATAGCTTGATCCTGTTTGACGAGATCGAGAAGGCCCACCCCGACGTGTTCAACATGCTGCTCCAGATTCTGGAGGACGGCTACGTCACCGACGCCAAGGGACGCCGCGTGGACTTCCGCAATACCATCATTATTATGACGTCGAATGTCGGCGCCGAAACGATGTACAACGAAGCCAAACTGGGCTTCGCGGTCGAGACGCGCCAGGAGGAGCGGGCGCTGGAAACCCAGCACGAACGGGTGAAGGAGCAGGTAATGGAGGCACTGAAGAAGGCCTTCCGTCCGGAATTTTTGAACCGTGTCGATGACGTGATCGTGTTTAAGCCATTGTCGAAGTTTGATATCCGGAAGATTTTGCAGCTGCAGTTGGCCGATTTGGCCGGCCGGATTGGTGAGCAGGGCTTACACCTGCGGGTTTCAACCACGGCCCAGGATCTGCTGATCGAGAAGGGCTACAATGTCGACCAAGGCGCCCGGCCGATGCGCCGCGCCATCCAGGATCTGATTGAGGATCCGCTGGCGATCGGCGTCCTAAAGGGCGAATACAAAGAGGGCGATACGGTGAGCATTACGGCGAAAGACGATAAGTTGGCGTTAAAAACGCTGACGCCACACGGGTAAATTCTCGTTCGCTTTTCGTTCGGTTTGTGCTACCATTAAAGCATGGCCAAAACGCTTACTCAATATGTCTGTCAGTCCTGTGGAGCGACCTCCCCTAAGTGGGCGGGGCGGTGTGACAGTTGCGGTGCCTGGAACTCGTTTGTAGAGACGGCGACGGTCAGGTCTGGTAGATCTAGTAGTACTGCGATTGCCGCAAAGCCAGAGAAGTTAAAGGAGGTGGCAGCGCGGAAACTGCCTCGCATCGACACCAAAATTGATGAAGTGAATCAGGTTCTGGGCGGTGGGATCGTGCCGGGATCGATTACGCTACTGTCAGGTGATCCCGGGATCGGGAAATCTACACTGGTGCTGCAGCTGGCGGCCGAAATTGCCGCCAAGCAACTGGTCTTATATGTGTCCGGCGAGGAGTCAGCCAACCAGATCAAGATGCGCGCCGACCGGCTAGGCGTGACCGCCGAGGGGTTGGAACTACTTGGTGAAACCAACGTCGATATCGTTGCGGCGACAATTGAGAATGGGGACTACGGACTAGTTATTATTGACTCAATTCAAACCATGGCGGTGGAGGCGTTGACCGGGGCCGCTGGGAGCGTCGGGCAGATTACCGCCAGCGCCCAGATGCTACAGCGAATTGCTAAACAAAAACATATCGCCATGATCATTATCGGGCACGTGACCAAAGAGGGGGATATCGCCGGGCCGAAAGTACTGGAACATCTGGTAGACGTGGTGCTGTATCTGGAAGGGGATCGTTACGGGTCATTTAAAGCTCTGCGCGGTATTAAGAATCGGTTTGGTTCGACCAGCGAGGTTGGGATTTTTGAAATGCAGGATAAAGGACTCGTACCGGTGCCAAACCCCTCGGAGGCATTGCTAGCCGAACGTCAGGAAGCACCGGGATCAGTCGTGCTGGCGACGGTTGAGGGGACACGCCCGATCCTGGTAGAAGTGCAGGCACTGGTGTCGCATAGTGTGTTTGGTTATCCAAAGCGTACGGCCTCGGGTTTCGACCTGAATCGACTCAATTTGCTGGTGGCGGTTTTGACTAAGCGGGCCGGACTGAACTTGTCAGATCAAGATATTTATGTTAATATTATTGGCGGATTGAAAATTACTGAACCGGCTGCTGATCTAGCAATCATTTTGGCGATAGCCTCGGCGTTTAAAAATCAGCCGGTCGCCCATAATTTAATCGCTTTCGGCGAAGTTGGTCTCAGTGGTGAAATCCGGTCTGTGAGCAATGTCTCCGGACGTATGGCAGAAGCAAAAAAGTTGGGATTCCGATATGCAATTGGACCCAGCAAAGCCGATGCCGCTGGCATGAGCCGCGTAAAAACGATTGCTGAGGCAGTCGAGGCGGCGATGTCCAAGATCTAAACGAAAGGAATTATTCTTATATGGATTTTAATACTAACGACAATAATAAAGAACCAGTGGCCGCTGCGACCGGCCCCATTCCCCCGATTTCGGTGACCCCGGCATTGGTGGATACTTCGGTGATCATCGACGGGCGGATTGCCGATATCGCGCGGGCCGGCTTCGCACCGGGTAAACTGCTAATCCCGCGATTTGTGCTGGCGGAACTCCAACTGATTGCCGACTCTGGAGACGCCATGAAGCGCAGCCGGGGGCGTCGCGGCCTAGAGATGCTCAATACTATGCGCCAATCGGGCGTTGATATGGAGATTATCGAATATGACTACGACGATATTCGCGAAGTCGACGCCAAACTGGTGCGGCTGGGACGTCACCTGGATGTAAGCGTACTGACGACTGACTATAACCTGAACCGGGTGGCCAGTATTGAAGGTGTTCGTGTCTTAAATATTAATGAGCTTGCTAATGCGGTGCGACCGGTGGTAGTGCCGGGCGAGTACATGATGGTGAAGATCGTGCAGCCGGGTAAGGAAAAGAGCCAGGGGGTGGGCTACTTAGCCGACGGCACCATGATCGTCGTCGACAATGGTGATAAGCTGATGGGCCAGGAGGTCGAGTGCGAGATTACGCGGGTATTCCAAACCGTAGCCGGCAAAATGCTGTTTGCGGCGCCGGTGCATAAGGGATCGGGTAATCGTGGTAGTTCGAGCGGCCGCAAAGGTCAGTCGCAGCGGACACAAGTAACGCTGTCGGCTCCGGTGGTTATGCCCAGCAACATTCAGCCGACGATTACCACCGCTCCACCGACGAACACCCAGCCGTCGCAAGCGCCGTCGCGGCAACCTCAACCACAGGGGCAGTCTTCGGGTCGTACATCACGCGGTAGCTCCAAAAAAGGCGCTGGGCGCGGCAATCGCAATCAGTCGGCATCCGGGCGCAATGCTCAATCGGCCACGGCGAATGGCCGCCGCCCCAAGCGGATGAGCCCAACCCAAAAACTGGAGAACAGCTTGCTCGAAATGACTTCGAGCGAAGGCGACACCACCTAGGCGTCTTACGGCTTTTTCGGCAGTTTGATCGGCGTCGTTGGGGTGGATTGTGTTGATGAGGTGTTGTCGGCGCCGGCCGTCGTTACATTGACGGTAGTGCTGTCGTCGGCGCTATAGAGGCCTGTATCAGTGACAGTAGCCTTGATCGTGTGACTACCGTTGGCGGTTGGTGAGTAGCTGAAAGTATAGGCAGTGCTGCCGTTAATAGCTTGGGTGGAAATAACCTGATCATCAAACGAGATGGTGAGCTGGTTGGCGGGAAAGGTGCCAGAAGTCACATTAGCAGTAATCTGAAGTGGTCCGGTACCGGTAGCGCTGACCTGGACGCTCGGTTTGGTATCGCTACATTGATGGACGCTATCGTTGGCAGTGGGGGCTGAGCCTCCGCCGGAAGTGTAGCCCAGGCTGCGGGCTAAGGCGGCCACCGGTGGCTCCCAGAGGACGTACTCGGGGTCGGTGGAGGGAATCTCGGCGTGCATGCCGCCGCCAAAGGTCATGGTTTGGATAGCGGCGGGAGGCGTGCAGCTCGTAGCCAGATTGCCGGAGACCTTATCAATTTGGACGGTTTTGCCGCCGGTATCAACTGGCGGGTTATACCAACTCGGGAATAGGTCGGTGCGTCGCTGGCGGGTAGTAGGGCTAGGAAGACGTCCGGTCTGGGCGTCGAGCGTAACGCTTTTTATGCCGCTGGGTTGGGTAAAAGTACTGGTTGCCGGATAGGTGCTAAGCTCGCTGACCATAGCATCGTGCCAGATTGGGCCGGCAATGTCAGCGGCCTCAGCCGACATCGGGGCATTGTCATTATTGCCGGCCCAGACGCCGGTTACCAGATCGGGAGAGAAGCCGATTGTCCAAGCGTCATTGTAGTTCTGCGTCGTACCGGTCTTGGCGGCGACGGTGCGCCCGGCAATATGTAGTGGGTTATTGCTCCCGAAGGCCATTACGCGAGCCTGGTTGTCGCTCATAATATTAGCCATTAAGTAGGCCACCTGAGGGTCGAGAACTTTTTTGGGCGCGGGCGGCTTGGAATTGTCAACCAGCACATGGTTGCGCGGATCGGTGACTTTTAAGATGGGCGTGGCCGTGAAGTGCTGGCCGCCATTAGCAAAACTTTCGTAAGCATTGACCATATCGTTCAATTTGACCTCCCCAGATCCCAACACCAAACTGAGACCGTAATGGCTGGCCGGTTGGTTGAGGGTGGAAATACCTAAATTGTGGGCCGTCTTGATCGAACTGGAGACGCCGGCAATATAGAGCATTTTGACGGCAGGGATGTTGAGGGAGTTACCTAAGGCGGTGCGCATGGATTGAACGCCGCTAAATGTACCGCTGAAGTCTTTGGGGACATAGCCGCCGCCAAAGTCGGTCTTGACGTCATATAAGGTGCTGCCCGGCCCCCAACTCGTGGTGTTGGCCATGGCAGTGGCGTAAACAAAGGGCTTAAAGCTTGAACCCGGTTGGCGATTAGCTAGTGCTACATTGAAAGCGCCAAAGTTCGGGTCGGCGGCGTTGTAGGAGCCTAGCATGGTCAGAACTTGGCCAGTCTTGGGGTCGGCTGACACTAAGGCCACGTTATGTCCCCCCAATGCCCGCACCGAGGGCATGTCTTTCGTAATAGCTGCCTG